>Ga0187893_10002373_pt1 | contig 41640 bp, 40 predicted proteins | sample MA1701074metaG_FD_139574 | JGI IMG/M metagenome (GOLD analysis project Ga0187893, IMG submission 139574) | White microbial mat communities from a basaltic lava cave in the Kipuka Kanohina Cave System on the Island of Hawaii, USA - MA170107-4 metaG ...
CGCCGCAGCCGAAAAACGTAGGTCTTCGGATCGTCAGCCTTCCACGACTCGGCGAGCCGAGGCTCAAGCCGGGCCCCAGGACCGAAAGCGACGAGCGTGTCGCAGGTATGCAGCGCCACGCTGCGATGCACGTTGTACCCTTCCACGGTGGGGTCGGCGGTGAGGATGTCGGCCCCCCGCCCGATGACGACTTGCGTGGTCGGGCTGGTCATTTGCGCCGATAATGTGCCGCCGAGCGCGAGGACCAACAGCACCGATAGTGCGGCGAATCTTTGCGCGCGGTTCTTCATGGTGCCTCCTTGGATACTGGGCACGAGGGCCTTTCCGCATTGTGGAACAGTCTATCTCTATGTGGCTCGAGAATTTTTCTACAGGCTGCCGCGGTCCCCTTCGCAACGCCGATCACGCGCGCACACCCTCGAGGAAACCCCGGCCGACCTGGCGGAGTAGAGTGTGTATCCCGATTGAAATCAGCCGCCCGCCACGGGCCACGGCTTGCCTGGCATCTTCCACGCCCGTCACCACCATGTCCAACGCTTTGCCCGACGCGACAACCTGATCCTCGGCCCGCTTGACAAGCGCTTGGACCTTCGGATGATCTCGTTGTCCGGGAAGACCGAGTGACATGGCGAGGTCGGCCGGGCCCAGGCCGATTGCGTCGACCCCCTCGACCTCGAGGATCTTTGGAAGATTCTCAAAGCCCTCGTGTTCCTCGATAAGCGGGGTGACGACTATCTCCCGATTTGCCTGCGCATAGTATTCGACGGGCGACTGGGTGAGTCCGTAGTTCGCCGCGCGCTGAGAAGCCGCGCCACGCCGTCCCGCGGGAGCGTACCGTACCGCGTCCACGACACGCTTGGCATCTTCCACCGTGTTCACGTGCGGCACGATGACGCCCATCATTCCGATCTCGAGATATCCTAAGATGTGCGCGGGGTCATTCGCAGAGACGCGAACCATTGGGACGATCCCGGCCGTTTCACACGCCCGTACAAGGTTCACGGCGAATTCCAGACCGAGTGGCGAATGCTCGGCATCGAGCCAACACCATTCGAACCCTAGATGGCCGCAGAACTCCACGAGATCCGCCGACGGAAATGCGGTGTGGAATCCATACGCCGCCTTCCCCGCCTGGATCTTCGCCTTTGTCTGATTCGCTCTCATGCTCCTCCATCGTTTCAGACGCCACGCTATTGGGTGCTCGTCCCATAGAAATCCACATACCAGGTCCCCGATATGGGCTTCCAGTTTAACCGTCGATTACGACCGTACACGGTTTCGAGCTCGACGCCGAAAAGCCACGGGGCTTCCTCCATGATCAGGTCCACCGCTCGCGAGTAAACGGCCTTGCGGCGGTTTTGATCGATCGTGTTGCGGGCTTCCGCAAACATCTGCGTCAACTGCGGGTGGTTCCAATACCAGCCCCGGCGGTCAGGCTCAAAGTGGAGTCCGACATCATCGAAGTCAAAGAAGATGTTGCGGTAATTCCAAACCAGAAGTCTTGGCTCCTTGCTCCGATAGCGACGCAGAAACTCACCCCACTCAAATGTGCGCATCTCTACCTTCACACCGACTTGCTGCAGATAACCGGCAATTGCCTGGGCCATTTCGCGGTCGCGGGACCATCGGCCGCTGGGAGTCTCCATCACCACTGTGAAACCATCGGGATACCCGGCCTCCGCAAGGAGTCGTTTTGCCCGTTCCGGATCGTAGAAGTATCGCACCACAGGCTTGTATCCAAACACGAACGGTAGTATCGGGGAGGGAGCCTTGCGAGCGTAGCCGCCAAAGACTCCCTTGATGACGGTATCCCAGTCGACCGCGTAATTCATTGCCCATCGCACCCGCTTGTTCTTGAAAGGATCCTCGAACGCATTCATGAGCAGGAACTGAATGGCTCCGCTTTGCGTCGCGATGATCTGGAGATTGTTCGCGCGTTCCACGAGAGCAATCTGATCCGGCGGCACTCCTTCCACCAAGTCCGCTTCGCCGGCACGCAGAGCAGCGACACGCGCAGACGGGTCGGGAATAGGACGGAAGATGAGGCGCCGGATCTTCGGCGCACCGCGGAAGTACCCATCGAATGCGTCGAGCACGATTCGCTCGTTTGGCAGCCATTCGCTCAGCTTGTAGGGGCCTGCGCAGATCGGCTTGCGTCCAAACTCCCTCTCCCCTGCGCTCTCGAAAGCGCGCTTTGAGATGACGTACACGGAGGGCATCTGGTTAATGAAAGGCACGAGGGGCACCTTCAAGCTGATGCGTACCGTCAATGGATCCGGCGCGTCCACGGAAGCGACCACCGGGACGAAGTCGGCGGCCATGTTCGACTTTGTCTTCGGATCCAGAATGCGTTCCAACGTGAACTTCACATCTTCCGCGGTGACGGGCGACCCATCATGAAAGCGTACGCCGCGGCGGAGCTTGAACACGTATGTCTTGGGATCCTCGGCCTTCCAGGACTCGGCGAGCCTGGGTTCGAGCTTTCCCCCCTCGGCAACCGCTACAAGAGGATCACACACGTTGACAAACACTTCCCGCTGGGCCCCATAGGCATCGACCGTGGGATCGGCGGTGAGAATATCGGTGGGGCGCGCAAAGACGACTTGGCTGGGGCGGGCGGTTTGTGCGGCCAGCGTGCCCGTCAAAGCGGCCACGATGACGAGTGCCAGGACGATGGCTCGAACCGATTGCCGTTCCATGCGCTCTCCTCCTCGTCACCTAGCGACGACAATCGACCTTTTTCGCATTGCGGAAACGATTTTCTCGACTTCGGAAGCGGCCGTCCTTTCGACGTCAGGCTCGCATCCCCCTTCGGGATGCTCGAGCCCTCGCTCGCGAGAGACGTATCCAGCCTTAGAGGGCGGAAGGTGGACGGACATGTGCGGCTGATCGCAATCTACAGAAGAGCGTCAGGGCACTTATAGCCACGATGCCTCCACCAGCAGCAACGGCGAGAGGGGCACCCATCAGCGTCGCGAGGAACCCTGTGACAAACCCACCAAAGTGGGTCAGCCCGACCGTTGAGTAGTACACGCCTGAGACTCGGCCCCGCATTTCGGGCGTGGAGGATGTCAGGAGCACGGCCGGGATAGCGGTATCGTAGTTGCTGCTCAGGCCGCCGATAGCGACGAGTATGAGGACCGATACGAGAAACCAGGGCGAGAGGCCGAATGCGACAATTGCCACGCCAAACCCCAGCGCCGCGGCCACGAGGATTCTATGTTTGTTCTCTTCGTTCCCATGAAGAGCCACAAAGAGGGTGCCGCCGAGTTGTCCAATGCCGCTCGCAGCCGATAGAACACCCAGTCCCGAAGCGCCTACTCTCAGGACATCGCGGGCCATGACCGGCAACATTGATGTATAGGAAAATCCAAATGATTCAATCGACAGGCTGAGCAGCATGAGCTGCCGGAGTTGGGGGGTTCGCAGCATGTAACGCAATCCGCCGGCAACCGATCGAACGAACGTGTCGACCGCGCGCGTCGTTGTTGCTGGGGAACGGAGAATCAGAAGACAACTCAGGGCGACGGAATGGGCGATGACCGCCAGGAAGTAGTTCGGCCCTGCTCCGCCTCGGTCGATCAGCAGCCCTCCGGCGATCGCTCCGCCCGCCCGGACCAAGCTGCTGCCCATTTGGCGAAACGCGCTGGCATTCAAAAGCAGCTTTGCACCCACGACATCGTAGAGAAGACCATTTGCCGCCGGCCTCTCCAGGGACGCCATTACCCCCAACACACCGGAGAGGATCAGCACGTGCGAGAGATGCACGGCTTTCGTAACGATGAGAATCCACAGGCCCATCATGCCGATGGCGCCGAGAACGTGCGTGAGCGCCAGGAGTCGTCTCCGATCGGCCCTGTCGCCGATGGCGCCCAACGGGATGCTGAAGATCAACTGCGTCACACCACGAATTCCCGCCGCGACGCCCACCCACAGAGGGGAATTGGTGATCTGCAGGACGAGCCATCCTTGGGTGAGTGACTCTAGGCTGGATGCGACAGAACCAAAGAGAAAGCTTCCCCACAGCCAAGAGAAACCTGGGATTCCAAACGGCGCCGAAAATCTATCCCTCAGGTTTATGAGAGCGTAGCGGGCGCGCGGGTTCAAGTCCAGGGACTCTGCTTCAGAGTGTTCATGCGTGGGCGGATCTTATCGACTCCTGACTGCGGGTCTCACCTTCTTTCGAAATATGGGTGGTTTAGCTCGTGCTGGCAGGCGCACTACTGCGGATGCGTAACCGAGGCTGCGCGAAGCGTCCATCGCGCATGTCTGAACGAGCTTGACCAGACTCCCGCCAAACGCGTAGATTCTTCCGCTCGGCCCCGAAATACCCATGGCTGCGATGACCTTGCCGGAGGCCTCAAAGACGGGAGCCGCCAGACACGCAACACCATCCTCATGCTCTTCTCGGTCCGCCGCGTATCCGGCGGTGGTGACGGCGTGGATCTCCTCCGCCAATCCTTTGCGAGTCACAAGTGTGTTCCTCGTGAAACGGACGAGTCTTATTCGAGAGAGTAGCGCGACGCGATCTTCAGGGGATGCAAACGCCAGCAACACCTTCCCTACCGACGTGCAGTGCAAGGGAACTCTCTGGCCTACCTGCGTGAAAAGTTTGGCCACTTTGGTCCCGATGACGTGATCGACATACACCGCCTCGAGCCCTTGGAGAACAACCAGGTTGGCTGTTTCCGCGGATTTGGCGGCGAGCGTCTCGAGCACAGGACGCAGCGACTCACGAAGGTCCATTCCTTTTAGGAAGCTCCCGCCAACCCGAAGGGCCATCGTCCCAATGCGGTACCGGCCGGCGGCCTCGTCCTGCTCAACGAATCCCCGCGCGCGCAGCGTCGCAAGCAAACGGTGCACCGTGCTCACGTGGAGGCCGACCCGTCCGCCGATTTCCCCTAGCCCCAACGGTCGTCCCTCGACGGCCATCACCTCCAGGATTCGCAGGGCCCGATCGACAGATTGAATCAGACTTCCCATTGGCTGGTTCACCACCTAGAGGGCGCCTTTGCGTAGGACGAAATAGCTTTCCGTGGGATGGATTACTTCGAGGTGCTGACCAAACCCTTTCGATACGCGCCGCACCGTTGCGCTAGTGCCGCGGTTCGCGAGCGCGCTGAACCTACCGCTTCGACTACGTTGGCAAAATGAGGTGGATGTCGCCGAACTCGTGCCAGAGATAGCCGGCAGCGAGTGCAGCCCGATAGGCGCGGTCGACGTGATTCTGACCCGCAATCGCCGCCAGCATGGCGAGGTGCGTCGCCTTCGGTTCATGGAAGCCCGTGAGTAGGCCCTCCACCACCCGGACGCCGCGCTCGGGCGTGACTACCACGTCGGTCCAGCCTCGGAAAGCGATGACGCGGCCATCTTCATCGGCGGCGCTTTCGAGCGCGCGTACGACAGTCGTGCCGACCGCGATGATCCGACCGCCGACGGCCTGCGCGACGTGGATGGCGTCAGCAGTGCGCCGCGGCACGGAATAGAACTCTTCGTACGGTGGCTCGTCACGTTCGAGGCTGGCGACTCCGGTGTGCAGTGTGATCTTCGCCAGGCCAACCCCGGCGCGCGCGAGCGTCGCGATTACCTGAGGTGTGAAGGGCCGCGCGGCCGACGGCATTTCGGCGGATCCGGACACGCGCGCGAACATGGTCTGATACATATCGATCGGCCACTCGCCGCGGATGTACGAGTACGCAATGGGCCGGCCCCACCTGCGGAGATACTCCACGACCGGCGCGGGCAGATCTAGGCGCGCGACCCACAGGCGGCGCGAGTCCGAGTGCGGCATGAGCAGCGTCGCGGCGCCGTCCCCGGGAAGTGCGAGCCGCTCGCCCTCTGCGACCAGCGGAGCAACCAGGGCTCCGGGGGCCGCATTGGCGCGCCGAGGCTCAACGACCCAGAGCCCATCGGTCAGTCGCGTGGATAGATGAAGCGCGATTGCGTCGCCGTTAGGCCGGTGGGCCGTGAGCGCGGCGGGCAGTGTCGCCGAGTCGTTCACCACCAGCAGATCGCCCGGCCCCAAAAAGCTCGGAAGGTCCGTAAAACGCGCATGAACGATCCGATCACTATCACGGAAGCTGACAAGCAGGCGAACCTGGTCACGGGCCAGGCCGCGCGCCTCCGGCGGTTCGTGCGCCTCCAATTCGGGCGGCAGGACGAAGTCCAGCACCCGCCCGGCGCCGGCTGCCATGCGCTCGTCCGGCACGGCGACGGTGCTCATCGCGTAACTGCCTCCGGGTTTGCCGTTGGTAACATCTTTTGCGCCTCGAAGCGCCCGAACGCCGCAGTCTCCTCTTCCACGAGGCGAACGAAGGCCGGAGCGGCGATTTCGGGCCCGGGGAGGTGCGAGAGGTCGACACCTGGCTCGGCGTCTCTGTGCATTTGCGTATTCATATCACCGGGATCCACGACGTACACACGAATGCCGGTGCCCTCAAGTTCGGCCGCCAGCACGCGCGAGAGGTGCTCCAGGGCCGCCTTGCTGGCGCCATACCCACCCCACCCCGGATAGGCTTGGACGCCCGCGTCCGAGGTAACGTTGATGATGACTCCCTCACCGCGCGCCTTCATCTGCGGCAGGACGAGTTGAACGAGGTGCAGCGGCGCCACGGCGTTGATTCTGAACACCCGCAGCAGCGCATCCCAAGGATAGGCCTCGAGCTGCGGCATCGGGCTCGGGCCGAGCTCAGACGCGTTGTTGATGAGGACGTCGATGCGGCCGAAGCGTTCGAGCGATGCGGCGACGATGCCCTCCGCGTCCTCGCTAACGTCGGCGGCCACAGCGAGAACCTCGGTCATGCGAGATAAGTCCTCCGCGACCTTACGCAGCGCTGGCTCGCCGCGTGCGACGAGGACTAGCCTCGCTCCCCGGCGGCCGTATAGCCTCGCAATCTCCCGGCCCAGCCCGCGGGACGCCCCGGTAATTAGAGCCACACGGTCACGAAGCTGCACGGCAGTACCTCCTGGGGGCCCATCCTGTGCCCAAATCTGAGGATCTCACCTGTATGATGCCCTGCCTTCGGACGATGGCAGAGAAGAGGATCTGGCCCTTAGAGCACCCTGGGGCCTGTCCGGCCGAACAGGGTGGTTCTTACGAGTTGACACCAAGGTGACTTTATGCCAAAGTGGAACATAGGGGTATCCCGTATGTCAGAGCTATCGACGCCATCACGACGTCCACGTCTCAACATCGACGTAACGGATGATATGCGGAGGCGACTGCGGTTAGCGGCAGCCAGACGGGACGTCACGGTCAGGCAATACGTGATCGACGCGCTCGAGGTGCAGATCCGGGAGGACCTGGGCGATCTGGCCGAGGATGAGATGCGCCTGACAGCTGCGAGCGACCCCGTGCTGGCGGAACTCTGGGACAACCCCAAGGACGCCGCGTATGACGAGCTATGACCGGGGCGATGTGGTCCTGGTCAGCTTCGTTTTCTCTGAGGAAGCGGGCGCCAAACTGCGCCCGGCCCTGGTCGTCAGCGCGACCAGGTACAACCGTGCGCGTCAGGAGGCGATCGTTGCGGCCATCACGAGCAACGTTCGGCGGCGCCTGTTTGGTGACCATCTGATGGCTGAGTGGAAGAGCGCAGGCTTGCTGTTTCCTTCGACCGTGACCGCCATAGTCAGAACCGTCAAGCGGAACATGATCGATCGGAAGATCGGCTCACTGGCCAAGGCCGACCAGGATGCCGTGGACGACGAGCTGCGCCGCTCCTTCGGCCTCTAGCCCCCTCGGCCTCGAGCCCTCTCCCCTACCGCCGTATGGTCGCCAGCGTCCTGGCGACATCATCCCATTCGTTGCGCCAAAACGTGAGGAAGTCGGGGCCGTCCATATAGATGAGGGGTTCGCCGAGCTGCCGGATCAGGGCTCTGAAGCTGGGGTCCTGAACGATTTTCGCGCACGCCTGCCTCAGCGTCCGCATCCGCAGCGGCGGCGTCGTCGACGGCGCAAGTATCGTCCGCCACAGCGTGAACGTCACGTCCACGCCGAGCTCGCGGAAGGTCGGGGTATCCCTCACCGTCTCGATCCGTTCCGGAGCGGCCACGCCGAGGACGCGCACCCGGCCCGCCTGCACGAACGGAAGCAGTTGCGCCGCAAACCCAAAGGACGCGTCGGCGTTGCCGGATGCCACCGCCAGTAGCGCAGGTCCTCCGCCGTCGAAGGGCACGAAGTTCACCTTCGCGCCGGTCTTGCTCTCCGCGATCAGCATCGGGAAGTGGGCCGCGCCCCAGATACCGGTGTGGGCGAAGTTCACTTTCCCGGGGTTGGCCTTGGAGAACTCGATGAACTCGGCCAGCGTTCTCCAGGGCGCGTTGGCTCCCACGAAGAGCAGCGGAGGGCTGTAGTTGATCATGCACACCGGAGTGAACTCGCGCATCTTGTAGCCGACGTCCTGGACCTGGGGCAGGATCGTGTTCGGACCGTTGCTGCCAAAGAGCAGCGTGTACCCGTCCCCTCTGGCTTTGATGACGAACTGGGAGGCGATGGCGCCGCCGCCGCCGGGCTTCAACAGGACGACCAGCGGCTGGCCCAAGGACTGCTGCGCGAATCCGGCGATGACCCGTGCGTGCAAATCGTGCGACCCTCCGGCGGCAAACGGAATGACCAACTCCACAGGCTTCGTCGGATAGGCTTCCTGCGACCACGTCGGTCCTGTCGCTACACCCAGGGCCAGGGCGATTATGGTGAGCAGAATCCCTGTCAGTCGATGCCGCATCGTTCTCATGTCACCTCAAGGACTGTATTCCCTTCGCGGCCCCGCGAAGTACCTCATGCCGGAGGACACTCCCTGTCCGAGCAACAGCGCCACCGCGGCGAGCAGAAAGGCCAGCGCAACGGGCCGGGCAAACAAGACGCTGATGTCCCCACGGGACATGATGAGGGACTGCCGCAAGGAGAGCTCCACCATCGGACCGAGCACGAAGGCGATGATCAGGGGACCGACGTCGAACCGCAGAACGCGAAGAGTATACCCAAGCCCGCCGAACAGCAGCGTCAGCCAGATGTCGAAGACGCTGTTGTTGGCGCTGTACGCGCCGATCATCGCCAGCAGGGCAATCAGCACCGCCAGGTAGCGATAGGGGACGCGCAGCAGCCGGATGAACACGCCGACCAAGGGCAGGTTCAGTACGAGGAGCAGCACGTTGCCGATGTACATCGACGCTGCTACGCCCCAGAACACGCCGGGGTGATCCCGCAAGAGGAACGGGCCAGGCCGCACCCCGTGGATCAGGAACGCGGCGAGAATCAGCGCCGTGGTGGCGTTGCCCGGCACGCCCAGCAGCATCATCGGAATCATTGAGGTCGTGGCCGCCGCGTTGTTGGCGGATTCCGGGGCGGCCACCCCTTCGGGGGCTCCGTGCCCAAAGCGCGAGGGATCGCGCGCCAGCCGCTTCTCCAGCGCATACGCGAGCAACGAGGAGATGATGGCCCCCCCTCCCGGCAGGATGCCCACGAAAAACCCGACCAGCGACCCTCGCAGGATCGCCCACCGGACCTGAATCACCTCACGCAGGCTACGCGACCAGTCGATGGCCGCCCGCAGGACCGTCGGCATCTCCTCGGCCCGACGCAAGTTGTAGAGAATCTCGCCGATGCCAAACAGTCCCATCGTGACCGGCACGAAGTCGAGGCCATCGGACAGCTCCAGGATCCCGAAGGTGAACCGCCGCGTGCCCTCCACGGGATCGAGACCGATCATCCCCAGCCACAGTCCCAGGGCGGCCATCAGCAGTCCTCGCAGCATCGACCCGGCTGCCAGGTAGGCCACCAACGTGAGCCCCAACACCGTCAGCCCGAAGTACTCTGGGGGGCCGAACCGCAGCGCGAACTCCGAGAGCGGCGAACTAAGGAGCGTGAGTCCGATCACCCCCAGCGTCCCGGCGACGAACGACCCGATCGCGGCGATGGCCAGTGCGCCGCCCGCCCGGCCCTGCTGCGCCATCGGATAGCCATCGAAGGTCGTCACCACCGACGCAGCCTCGCCGGGCAGATTGACTAGGATAGAGGTGGTCGACCCGCCGTACATGGCTCCGTAGAAGATGCCGGCGAGCATGATGACGGCGGCCGTCACATCGACCCCGTAGGTCAAGGGCAGCAGCAAGGCCACTGTCGTGGGAGGGCCAATCCCCGGCAGCACGCCCACGACGGTGCCCAGCACCACGCCCACCACTGCGAAGAGCAGGTTGGGCGGGCTCAGTGCGACCGCAAGCCCGTGGGCTAGGCTCTCGGGCATCGCCTTTCCTCTGTCACGCCTGACAGCGCCGCAACCGATGGGCTACAGTGAGAGGATGCCCGCCGGAAGCGGAATCGCCAGCCAGCGGATGAATACTGCGTACATGGCTATCGCGGCGGCGGCGGCCACTAGCGTTGCCTCCCGCCAGGACGACCGTTCAACGACGCGCAGCCAGACCAGGATGAAGACAAACGTCACCGGCACAAACCCCAGGCGGTCGAAGCCCAGCACATAGCCTTCCAGCAGGACGCCCGCTCCCAGCAGCTTTCTGCGGCCGGTATTCAGCGGATCTCCTTTGAGGCTTGGAGCGGTCCGCGAGAAGGCCAATGCCGTTCCTAGGACGCTTGTGGCGACGCCGACCAACAGGGGGAAGAATCCGGGGCCCGGCGTACGCCACCCCCCAACATCCAGGCCGACGGCCCGGACGCCCACCAGTACTCCAAAAGTCGCGAAGGCCAGCCCGGCCAGTCGATCTGCCACAGGCACCTCCTCCGGCGGCTTACAGCGCGAGAGGTGTTCTGTTGGCCGGGTTCAAACCCTCTTAGAAAGTTCCCTTCGTCTGCAGCGTAAGGCACACGCAAGGATTGAGGACGCTGGAGGCTCGAGATTGCTCTCCGTGATTCCTACAGCGCGGTGGTACGCGAACGCTCTTCGCAGCCTTGCCGCGTTGCTCGCCAAACCTCTCAGTGGCGCTGAGTGCCGCGAGCTCACACGGCGCAGGCTCGAGACACGCGAACCGCGGTTTCTCGATTGCATGCGACGGCTGGTCTATGAGGTCCCGACGAGCCCGTACCTGAAGCTGCTGCGGTTGGCCGGCTGCGAATACCGCGATCTGGAACTGATGGTGACACAGCGCGGACTCGACTCGGCACTGGAGGCGCTGTATCAGGCCGGCGTATACCTGTCCTTCGAGGAATTCACGGGAGAGACCGAGGTGATCCGGGGTGCCCACTCGGTGCGGTTCGACTCTAGAGATCTGGACAATCCGCTGCTGGTGGGCCAGCTCGACGATCGGACCAGCGGCTCTCGGAGTCGCGGCCGGCCCGTGACGATCTCGTTCGAGGATATCGGCGAGCGCTATGCGCCCATCAGGTACTTGAGCCTGGAGGCGCTGGACGCTGTTGACATGGTGCCGATCATCTGGCTCAGCGGATTTCCTGTCGGTGGGATGCCCCACTGGCTGTCGTTGGCCAAGTTGCGGCGTCCGCCCCAACGGTGGTTTTCCACCTCTTCTCCCCAATACGCCTATGGGGGGAAAAGTCGCTATCTCATCCATGCGGCACGGCTGCTCGCGCTTTACCGGAGGTGTCCTCTCCCGCCCCCAGGGTTCATCACGCTGGGCGAGACCGACATTGTGCTCGATGCCGTCCTCCAGGCGTCGCGTCAGCAGGCCGGGTGCGTCGTCATCACCAAGCCGAGCTTCGCGGTGCGCCTGGCGGCCCTGGCGCGGCGACGGGGGACATCGCTGGACCGCGTGTGCTTCCAGACGATGAACGAACCGCTCACCCCGGGCAAGGCCGAGGAGATTCGTACTGCGGGCGCAAGGGTGGGATCGCTCTATGGCTTCCACGAAGCGGGCTTGACCGCCATCGCGTGCGGCCGGCCCGCGGAACCCGACGACATGCACCTCGTCGCTGATTGTTGCGCGCTGATTCAACGGACGCGGGAGTATGCAGGGGTCCCGGTGCGATCGTACATGTTCACGACCCTGCTAGCGACCGCACGCAGGATCTTGCTCAACGTGGAGATCGACGACTTCGGCCTGTTCGAGCCTCGGCGATGCGGCTGCCCGCTGGACGACCTGGGTTACCGGTATCATCTGGCCAACGTCCGCAGCTTCACCAAGTTGACAGGGGAGGGCGCCACCGTCCTGGGGACCAACTGCATCCACATCATCGACGAGGTCCTGCCCAAGACCTTCGGCGGGCAAAGCGTCGATTATCAGCTACTCGAGGTGGAGGATGAGGACCATCTGACGCGGCTATGCCTCCTGGTCAGCCCGCGGCTGGGCCCGCTAGACGAGCAGGCCGTGCGGGACCGGTTCGTCTCCGCCCTGGATACCCAGGAGCGGGGAGGCATACCACTCTGGCGCCAGGCAGAGACGATCCAGGTCCTTCGCCAGGATCCCGTTTATACCGTGGGGGGCAAGCTCTTCCCCTTTCACACGATCGCCCTCAGCGAGTGGCAGAAAGTGGTGGAGCGCCCGGGAGTCTTCGCAACCCGGACATAGTGGGAAGTAATGAATAGCTTGGGACAACGTGGCGCGTCGAAGAACTCGCCCATCACGGTCCGACCAGCGACCGCAGCTGATCAGCCCATCATCACTTCTCTCGTCCGTGGGGCGCGCCTCAATCCAAGGAGTTTGCACTGGCGCCACTTTCTGGTGGCGGAAGACAACGGAAGAGTCGTTGGCGTCAGGCAGGTAAGGGTTCACAAGGGCGGAACGCGCGAGGTTGCCTCAGGACTGGTCATCCCCGAGTACCGTCGCCGGCAAATCAGCGCGAGGCTGATGCACGAGATCCTTGCCCGCGAACGCGGCCCGCTCTATCTCATGGTCGACGAGAAGTGGGCGCACTACTATGAACAGTTTGGCTTTCAGCGCGCGGCACCAAACCGATTGCCGTCTGACTTCGCCAGGAGTACCGAATAGCGAAAGTCATCACGACCATCATCTCCCTATTCGCTGCTCACAAAGTGCGCATCATCCCGATGAAGCGCGACGGGTGATCAGCGACGCTAGAGAAGGCTGCGGCGGGTGGCCAGGGCCACCGCCTGCGCGCGGTTGTCGGCGCCCAGCTTGTTCATGACCGATGCGATGTGAAACTTCACCGTCCGCTCGGTGATGGACAGCGATCGTGCGATCTGCTTGGTTGACCGCCCGTCTGCCACCAGGCGCAGCACCTCACGCTCGCGCGCGGTGAGACCCGTGCGGCGGGGCGCGCCGACCGCTGCGACAACTTTGGCCGCCACGCGCGGGGTTAAGTGCGAGCCGCCCGCGTGGACGCCGCGAATCGCATGCGCGATCTCCTCGGCGGCCGCGCCCTTGAGAAGATATCCCTTCGCGCCGGCCTTGATCGCGCCCATTACGCGCTCATCGGTGTCGTAGGCTGTAAACACGATGACGCGGGCACCGGGCGCGGCGGCGGCCAGGCGCGGCATCGCCTCCACGCCGTCCATGCCGGGCAACTCGAGATCTAACAGCACGACATCGGGCGCCTGCCGCCCGGCGAGCTCGATCGCCTCCTCGGCCGACCCGGCGGCTCCCGCGATCTGGAAATCCTCCTGATCCTCGAGGACCGCGACCAGGCCTTGGCGCACGATCGGATGATCGTCAACGACCAGGATCCGGATCACGCCACGATCTCCGGCGCGTCGTCGGGCACGGGGACAGACGCGATCACCGCGGTGCCCCGGCCCGGCCGGCTGTCGACGCGCAGCCGACCTCCAAGCAGGCGCGCGCGCTCGCGCATCCCCACAATGCCTTGATGGTCCTCGGGCACCGTCTTCGGATCAAACCCCTTACCGTTGTCGCGCACCGTTAGACGGACTGAGAGCAAGTCTTTTGCGCCCGGGCGTTTCGCCTTCGAGCCCTTCGCGCGCGAGGCGTTCATCGACCCCTTCCCGTCGTCCAGCGCGATTGCGACCTCCGTCGCTCCCGCATGACGGCGGACGTTTACCAGCGCCTCCTGCGCGATGCGGAACAGCTCGGCTTCGATGCGCAGCGGCAGCGACCGGATTGCGGCGTCGCGGACATGCGCGCGCACGCCGGTTTCCGATGTGAACGCTCGCGCGAGCCCGCCGAGCGCCTCTGCGAGCGGCTTTCCGGCCATCGGCGCAGCGCGCAGGTTGAGGACCGATTGCCGGGCCTCCTCCAGACTTTCGCGGGCCATTGCCAGCGCACGCTCGAGCCGCTCACGCACGCGGTCGGGATTCTTTCCGACCTGGTTGATCGCGCTTTCGAGGTGCAGCGCGATCGCCGTCAAACCTTGCGCAAGGGTGTCGTGGATCTCGCGCGCGATCCGCGCCCGTTCCTCCACACGCGCCAGCCGCGCCGAATCCTCGGCCAGGCGGGCCCGCTCGATGGCGATGCCGACCTGATAGCCGATCGTGGTGAGCAGCCGCAATTCGTCTGCGGTCAGCTTGCGCCACGAGGGGCCGGTGACGTTCAGGATGCCGAGAGGTTTGTCCTGGAAGTACAACGGGATGCTTGCATGATAGCGGAGCCCGCGCGTCAGCTCGGTCGCGTTGGCCTGCACGGCCGGCCGCAGCCGGCTGCACTCGATGACATCGATGTTCTTCGGCGTGAGCTTGCCTTCATTGAAATCATCGATGCACCAGCAACCCTTGCCGCTCATGCGGACGGGTTCTTGCAGGTAGGGCGGCAAATGCTGTGCGGCCGCGCTGTAAAACTTTTGCGTCTCGGGATCGAGCAGCCAGATCCAGCCTGTACGCAGCCCGAGCAGATCGGTGACGAGGGCCAGCGTGCGCTCGAGCGCCTGCCGAACGTCGGGGGCGCTGTTCAGCGCCTCGGCAATCGAGTTGAGGATGACGAGCTCTTGGGTCTTCTTCGCCACATCCTCAGCCTACCGCGCCGCCGTCAACCCCGCCATCGGAGGAGGACCGGGTGCCGACCTGTCCCTGCGGACAGGGGCCGGAGCGGGGCGGCGGCGAGACCTCCGCGCACGCCAGCGCGGCTTCGATTTCCGCTAGCACCTGGGCGTCGAATTCCATCTGCCGCGCGGCCGCCAGCGCCCCGCGGGCCGCCGCGCCCCCGATCTGGCCCAGGGCCCAGGCCGCGTGACCGCGGACGACCGCATCGGTCGGATCTCGCAGCGCTACCGTCAGCTCGGGCACCGCGCGCTCGTCACCCAGGTTGCCCAGGGCAATCGCGACATTGCGCCGCAGGCCGCTGCGTTTGGCGCGCTTGATTGCGCTGCGCCGGAAGCGGCCGCGGTAGTCGCTCTCGGTGATGTTCAGCAGCGGAAGAAGCTGCGGATTCGTGCCGGTCTCCGCGCGCGGATAGAACTCCTGATGGACGGTCGGCTTTGACAGCCTGTTGAAGGGGCACGCCTCCTGGCAGAGATCGCAACCGAAGATCATGTCCTGCAACGTTGGACGCACCTCGCGGGGAATCCAGCCGCGGTGCTCGATCGTCCAGTACGAGATGCACTTGCGGGCGTCGACGACACCCGACGTGACGATCGCTCCGGTCGGACACGCCTCCGCGCCGTGCATGCAGGCCTCGCACAACCCGCAGTCTCCAGAGGCGGGCGGGTCGGGCCGGAGGTCCAGATCGGTCAGGACCTCGCCGAGCAGCACCCACGTGCCGAACGATTTCGTGATCAGACAGGAGTGCCGGCCGCACCAGCCCAGGCCCGCGCGCTGCGCAATCGCGCGATCAAGGAGCGGGCCGGTGTCGACATAGTAGTGCGCAAGGCGCGCGCCGTGCGCGGTCATGAACTCACAGAGCGACCGCAGCCGCTCCCACATGACGAGATGGTAGTCGTCGCCCCAGGCGTACCGCGCGATCCGGCCGCGCAGCGCGCCATCGTCAGGCGGGGCCGGCTCGCCGGCATAGTAGTTCATCGCGACCGCGACGATCGAGCGCGCCCCGGGCCGCACCCGCCGCGGGTCGCCCACCCGGTCGCGGTGCTCTTCCATATACTCCATGCCGGCGTGCCCGCCGGCGTCGATCCAGCGCCGATAGGCGGCATCGGCTTCCGGAAACGGCTCGGCCGTGGTGATGCCCACCATGTCGAAGCCCACGTCGTGCGCGCGTCCCTTGATCGCGGCCTCGAGCGTCATCGCGCACCCGAAGGAGCCGACTCAGCCTGGGGTACCGCCTGTGCGGACGTCCGCATGCGTAGCATTACCAGCCCCAGCAGCACGGCGAGGGCGATTGATATCAGCAGCGGCAGCGCGGGATTCGCGCGGTAGGCGTATCCGCTGAGAAACACCCCGACGGCCGAAACGATCGCCGACAACGCTCCCGCGATCGCGAACGCTCGGCCCAACACGTCGGCGGGTGCTTTGGAGCCGATCAACGCCTGCCCGAGGCTGTGGGTCGGGGCGCGCGCCCGCAGCGGCGCCACAAAGGCGAGCAGCGCAATCGGACCGAACACGATGAACAGCATGCCCACGGCGTATACGCCAAGGGCCTGGGCCAGCGTTGGAATCACTCCATACCGGTTGCCGAGCCGGCCGGCAATAGCGGTGAGGACGATCCCTCCCACCGCCTGCATCGAGCCCAGAAATCCAATATAGGATAGCGACAGTCCGCGGACCTCGCGGAGATAGGGCGAGACGAACGGGACCGTGATCACCCACACCAGGGTCATGCCCGCCGTGATCCACAGCACCGGAATGAGGCCTTCCAGGTCGGCGCGAGTGGGCCGGCGCGCCGGTCCCGCAGGCACCTCTGCCGCCGGATCCGGTTTAACGCGCAACATCAGCACCGTCGAAGTCAAATAAAACGCGGACGCCAGAAAGAGGGTCGTCCGAATGCCCAGGCGGTCGGCGATCAGCCCACCCGCCCCAGGGGCGATAAAGAACGCGACTGACGAGACGGTTCCCATCAGGGCAAACATCGGCGCCAGATCGGCGGAACGCACGCGCTGTGTCACGTAGGCGTGCAGCGCGGGCAGTCCGAAAAAGGTGACCTCGTAGAGCAAGAGGCCGGGCAATAACCAAATGTAGGATTGTGCGGCCGCCAGCAGCAGCGGCACCGGCGCGCCGCCGACCCATGACGCCCTCATGACGGTGCGCCGTGGGTATCGGTCGACCACCGACCACCCGATGATGAACCCCACGGCCAGCGCGATGTGCCGGAGCGTGTACAGCGTGCCCAGCTGCACCGCGGACGCGCCCAACTGTCGTGCGTAGATTGGCACGAGCTGCTCGTACAGACCGATCCCAAACGACCAGAAGAACAGCGCCGCAAGAACAGTGCGCAGGTTGGAGTCCGTTCGTAGCGTGCTCATTTTTCCGAACGTCCTACCGTGATACGCGCACCTGCAACCCCTTGGCGGCAATAGCCGTCTCCAGCACGGCAAAGCCAGCCGTGCGCAGCGCGCCTTCGAGGCCTTTCTTTGCACCGGCGCGTGTGAAGACCACGACGCAGCCCCCGCCTCCCGCGCCGCAGGCCTTCCCCGACACCCCACCGTGCCGGCGCGCCACCAACAGAACCTTCTCGATGGCCTGCGTGGAGACACCGTTCGCCAGTTCACGCCGGTTCGTCCACTCCTCGGCCAGCAGCTCGCCGATTGCGTTCAAGTCTTGCACCCGCAGCGCATCGCGCATTCGCCGAGCGACCTCGGCAATGCTGCGCAGGCGGTTGACCGTCGCCGGCACGCCATCGAGGTACGATCGCACAACGCCCCAATTGGTCACACCCGATGAATGGGGCTGGCCCGTGTAGGCCAGGACCAGCCGGTCTTCCAGCGCCTGACGCATCTTGGGCGTCTGCAGCAGCGGCTCGAGGCGGTCGCCCCCGAGCCCAAAGTGGATTGCGTTGACCCCGCCCGCTACCGCCGCGTGGTAATCCTGCCGGCCGGTCAGCGTGCGCAGCGACTGCGCCTCCATGCGCCAGGCCGTGGCCACCAGATCCTCCTGCGATCGCGACCGGTGCGTCCACCGGTCCAGCGACGCCAGCAGCGTGACCAACAGCGCCGACGATGCCCCCAGGCCCGAGCCGGGCGGCGCAGACGATGTGAGTGTCACGGTGAGCCCTGGTTTGGGCTGCGAGAAACGCAGCGCCCTGGTGGCCAGATCGAGCGGACCGCCCGTGGGCAGATCATCGAGGGTTTCGACTTGGACCTTTTGCCCCAGGTCCTGCGAGACGATGGCAAATCCGCGGCGCGCGCGCGTCAGGCGGACTTGCACCGTGATGTCGACGGCGACGTTGATCGTCCAGGCGTCGTCTTCCATCAGGGCAAGGGGATGAATATCGAGCGTGCCGCCGGCCAGATCGATCCGCGTCGGCGCGCGGGCGTCGACGATCATCCGAACAACGCGTCCAGCGCGCGGCGGAACTCTTCCGTGGCCCGGCCGATCGTCTTCGGCGTGCGCCCTGTGACGACGACGCCGATCATGGCGGCCCACACATGCGGGATCGCAAAATAGCGCCCCAGATCTTCCGGCTGAATGGCGCGCTGGCTGGGCACGATCAGCCGCCGTCCTGTCGTCGCTCCCAAGCGTTTGAGGGACACCAGATCATCGGCCACCGGTTCCAGCCCATAGCCTTCGGGCGCCACGAGAGCCGCCTCGAGCCACTCACCGGGAAGGGCGTCGAGCGAACGCAGCGCTCCCGCGGGATAGTCGTGGGGAATCGCCGGGATGACCGGCACGCCCGCGTCATAGAGATACAGCGGCAGCCGGGTGATGTACGCGTCGAGGAACGCGAAGCGGTGTAGGCGCGGCACTTCCTCCCGCGACACCATGTCGTCTTCACCGGGCACCAGGCCGGTGGGCAGGCCGGTATCGAGCACGGCGGCCAGGTCCGCATCCTCGTCGTCGAGCGATCCAAACCGCGTGCCTGAGGCCGCGTGGCGGACGTTCACGTGCACTTTGAGAGCATCGGCGCCTGCACCTGCCGCGGCGCGCGCAAGGGCTGGATCATTGCGGGGTAGGCTGACGATGAGAAGGCCGCGACGGTCCAGGACGTTGTCTGGCATCTCCCCACCTCTTCGTCAGGATGCGCCCATTCTCCGCTTGCGGCGCCGCAAAAGGACCGGAGCCGGGGGGTATGGAACGCGTAAGAGAAGGGAAACACACCAGCGGAACGGTCCGCGAGCGCACGGGGGTCGCACATGCGCAAGAGATGGAGTCTGCCGACCGCGGTTGCCGGTATCGCTCTGCTCTCGGCCGCCGGTGTGGGCGTGAATCCAGGCGATCGGGCGCAGGCCCAGGATGTCAGGGCCCTGGTTGGCACGTATAAGGTCGCAGACTATACGCTCAACGATAAGTCGAACCCGGTGGGTTGGAATCGCGCGCTTCCCACGAATAGGCCAGCCAGAAGCCGAGCAGCACCGCCGTCAGGTTGATGGCGGCGCTGATCGTGGTCGTGAGATAGAAGCCGCTGAGGAATTGCCCGAAGCGGCCCGTCAGCCGCCGCAGGGTTTCGTCGGACGGTCCGGCCAGGCGTCCGCGCCGGCTCGGAGTTTTGACGTCCTCCTCCATCTCAGCGGTCTGCCTGCGTTACGTGGACCAGCAGGGCCTACCCTCCGGCCGTGTGAACTGCAGGCTGCGCACAATCCCCAAGATCACCGGCTCCGCGGCGCGTAGGCGAGCAACCGGGACCCACGCCCGCACCTCGGCCCGGGTTCGAGCGCCGGTTTCCGTCAGCCCCCGGGCGGTGCCGTCATCGAAGATGAAGTATTCCAAGGCATAGTGCGGATAGAGCTGGTTGTTGATGCGGACATCCTGCTGGGACATCGTGTAGCTGACGGCCGACGTGCCCACCATGAACCGGTCGACCCAGACGAGCCTTTCGCGCAGGCAATCCAGACAATTATGCGCCGCCATGCCCAGAGCCAGGTTTTCCGTGGTCAGCTGGGCCGGCAGTTCATCCAGGATTGGGCCCAGGGAGACCAGAGTAGAGATTGTGGCATCGTCGGGACTTGCGATGATGATCCTGAGTTGGGTCCGCTGGTCGGTCGACCGCCGCCAGCCCACAGGGTACTGAAAGCTAAATCCGCAGGCTCGATCGACGTACTGCTCGGTAGAAGTGGGCTGTGCGGTCACCGATGGCACAATCAAGAGCGCTGCCGCGGCGACGATGACCAGGGCACAGGCCAACCAGCGGGCCACGGACATCCTCAACACCCTTTTCTGGAATGCTTCTATTCTAGACGAACGCCCCGCGGGCCCGCAGGGTCTGCCGCAAGGTCTCCGGCTTGACCTCGCGCGGCGAGGTGCCGTCCCGCACCGCCATGGCCGCGGCGGTACCGGCGGCCTGGGCAATCGCCATCACGATGGCCGACACGCGAAACGCCGCGAATGCCTCGTGCGTCGAGGAGATGCACCGGCCGGCCACGAGCCAATTCTCCCCCCCGCGGGGGAGCAGCGAGCGGTAGGGGATCGTATAGTACTCGCCTTCGGGCACACGCTTGGTTACCAAGCGCGCCGAATCCGGGTCATGAATGTCGATCGGGTACGCGCCGCAGGCGATCGCATCCTCGAACTTGCGCGCGCCAATCACGTCTTCGCCGGTCAGCGTATAGTCGCCGACGATCCGACGGGTTTCCCGCACGCCGATCTGCGTGGGCGTCTCGAGAAGAAAGCTTCTCGAGAAACCCGGCACATGGCCTTGAAGGAAATCCACGACCGCGTACGCCTGTCGCCGCCCTTCCACCTCAGCCTTGGCCAGGTCATCGCCGATGATCCCCAGCCGGTTCAGCACCCGCGTGGTGTTCACCACGGCTTCGCCGGGCCGTACACCCTCGAAGACCAGAAGCCGGTCGCGCGGGATCGTCCACTCCCCCCGCTCGCGGGCCTCGCGAACCAGGGCGCCAAACCCAGCGAACCCGCGACTCGGCAGCGCGCGCAGCCATCCGATGTCGATGCGCTCGTGCACACCCTGCCCGTGCTGAATCTCGTCCGGATGGCGTTCGATGTGATCCATCACTTCATCCCACGCCACCCCGCCGACGCGCGCCATCATCGTCATCGGCTGCGGCCGCTGGTCCCCGGCACGCCCGAGCTCCGCCGCGGCGCCCGCCGCGACCGAGAGGTCACCGTCGCCGGAGGCATCGATAAAGATCGGGGCGCGAATCTCTTTCATCCCATCCTTCTGCCAGACCCGCACCGCCTCGATGCGGCCATTCGCCGCTCGGGCCTCGAGGAACATCGAATGGAGCCAGAGATCGACCCCGGCATCCGCCGCCAGCTCGAGTAGCACGCGTTTGAGCCCCTCGTAATCGAACGGTGTGACGGTGTGACAGAAGTCGATGGGGTCGGGCACGTGCCCCGGCGATGCGCCGATCGCTTGCATGCGGGAGACAATCTCCTGCGGAATGCCGGCTACGACCTGCCGCGGCTGGTCCGAGCCGTTCGATGGCCCGGCGTGAAATCCCATGATCGGCGCGACCATCGCGGCCGTCAGCGTGCCGCCGAGAAAGCCGTACCGCTCGACGCACGCGACGCGGGCACCCTCGCGAGCGGCGGCAATGGATGCCACCGACCCCGCCGGCCCGCCGCCAACTACGACAACGTCATACTCCCTGCTCGTCATCCGGCAGCTCCACATCGATCTCGAACAGCCGGTCCCAGGGGAATGAGAGTCCCGCCAGCGCAGGTCCTCCCAACCCGTGCTCGACCGGCGGCACCACGTGCTCGCGAAACCGTTCGAGCGCAGCGTCACGCACCGCACCCGCGGCCGAGCCGAGGTGCGAGGGATCGCCGTGCAATGCCGGCACGACCTCTCGTGCCAGATATGGGCGCACGACGGTCTGATAGCCCCAGTCATCGAGCAGCCGGCGGGTCAGATACCGCCGGCGCACCTGACGAAAGCGAACTGGGGTCAGGTGCGCGCGCGCGTGGAAGGCCAGCACGGCCTGGGCGATCACGGTGCCCAGACTGTTGCTGCACGTATTCCAGCCGGCATAGCCGGCCAGCCCCGAGAAGTCTTCGCGCGCCAGCAGCGACCGGACGAGCGCATCGTCCGCACCGTTGGCGAAGCGGACGTCGGCACAGCCGCAGGTGATGCCGCGCGCGGCGGCCTCGGCGAGGGCGGCCGTCACCGTCCGAATCGGCGCGGGCGGCGCGCCCCGCTGGTCAATCGATTCCCGCTGCTGCACGCCCGCGAAGTTGTGCACCCAGATCAACAGGTCCGGCGCCTCGTCGGTAATGATACACCCGGCCGCGTCGAGGTGAGCCGCCACGGTCTCTTCCAGAGGCGCGTGCTCGTAGCGTGGCACGCTCCGGCGCGCCTCGGGAAAAGTGTACCGCACCGTCACCCGCGGCTGGCGGCCAGCCTCATCGTTGACGACGCGAGCCAGCAGCCTCGCGCCGAGTTCATCCGCGCCGGCGGAGAGGTGCACGCGCTGGGAGTTCACGGACTTGCGGAACCGGCGCAGCACGGCCAGGTCGGCGCGGGTCAGGCCGAACTGCTCCGCGTCATCCTGCCCGATGAGAAGAGCCCGCAGCTCGCCCCGGGCCGTGAGCAGGACCAGCTCCAGGTTGATCACCAGTTGACGCCGGCGCCGCCGCAGCAGGTCATCGACGACGGCGGCGGGCACATCGCTCAGCGATTCCAGGGCCTGCTGCACCATCGCGTCGGCGCCGCTCTGCTCGCCCGCGTCCAGATGGGCAGAGTAGTCCCGCAGCGCGGCCCCATAGACATCCCAGTAGCCGGGCTCTTCCTGCGACCCACCGGTGGGAATGCGCGGATTCACCGCGCTGAGGTACAGTGGCACCCGCGTTGCCAGACGGCGCAGGCGGTCGAGCCGGCGCCACAACGCGTCCATCGAATCAATGGATAGACGAGACGGCACTAAGCCGCCGTGCAGCAAGACCTCTGAGGATGCGATCATCGGGTCGCCCGATGCGGCCTCGCGCTCAACCCACCGCCACAGGCCCTCGAGGTCGGCGGGCTGCCGGCCGTGGCCCAGCACATCTTTGGGCGGCGTGGCCCACGCGCCCCAGGTCAGCGGCAGCAGGTCGAGCACGGTTTCACGCGTTGCGGGCCGATCGTCGAGAGGAACGAACAGCAGCCGCTTCATCGCACCGCCCCCACCGTGAGACCGCGCAAGAAGAAGCGCTGCGTAAAGAGAAACACGGCAATGATTGGCAAGGTCATCAGGACCGCCCCCGCCGCAACCGCGCGCGTGTTGTACGCGAAGAGCCCCGAGAGGTACAGCAACCCGACCGCCAGCGGATACTTGTCTGGTGTCTTGAGGACGATCAGCGGCCACAGGAACGAGTTCCACACGGCCACGAACTCGAACAGCGCCAGCGCTCCCAGCGCCGGCCTGATCACCGGCAGCATCACGCGCCACCAAATGGTCCACTCGGACGCGCCATCGATGCGCGCGGCGTCTTCGAGTTCCTGCGGCACGGTGAGGAATGCCTGACGGAGCAGGAAGATCCCGAAGACACTGACCGCTCCGGGCAGTAACACGCCCGCATAGGTGTCAACCAGACGCAGCCGCAGCAGCGTGACAAAGTTCACGATCAGGCCGACGTGGCCGGGGAGCATCAGCGTGGACAGCAGCAAAGCGGCGACGATGCGCTTCCCCGTAAACTCCATGCGCGCCAGCGGATAGGCCGCCAGCGAGCACAGGACCAGGTTGAGCACGACGCCACCCCCAGCCAGGAGCAGCGTGTTCGCAAAGTACCGTGGGAGCGGCATCGTCTCCCAGACCGTGACAAAGTTGGCCACGGATAGCGGCCAGGGCAGAAGTTGCGGCGGAAACCCAAAGACCGCGCCCGTCGTGCGAAGCGCCGTCGAGATGAGCCACAACAGGGGAAACGTCGTGAACAGAGCGAGGGCCGCCAGCCCGGCGTAGTGGAGCGTCGCGGTGAGCGGGCTTCGTTTGGCGGTCAGCGCGCCCTCAGTAATAATTCCACCCTCCCTGCCGGAAGATGCGGAAGTTCACTATCGAGAGGGCCATCACCGCGACGGCCAGCACCATGGCGAGCGCCGCGGCGTACCCCAGCTCGAGCTGCTGAAACCCCTTGTCGAAAATGTAGAAAAACATCGTGGTCGTCCTGAACATTGGGCCCCCGCCGGTCATCACGTAGACCTCCTCGAAGACCTTGAGGGCCGCGATGGCAGAGATCGTAGACGCCAGGAGTATGGAGGGCCGCAGCAGCGGAAGCGTCACATGGCGGAAGACCTGCCAGCGCGTCGCACCATCCGTGATGGCCGCCTCCTCGAACTCCGGTGAGATCCCCTGGAGGCCGGCGAGGTAGATGACCATGTAGTAGCCCAGGCCTTTCCAGAGGGTCACGAACATCACGGCGTAGAGGGCGAGGTCTGGATGGCCCAACCAGGAGATGGGCCGGTTGAGCAGTCCCGCCTTGAGCAGCAGGAAGTTGAGCACGCCGTCCTGCTCGTACAGCCACCGCCACATCAGTCCCGCCACGACCATCGAGATGACCACCGGGAGGTAGTAGGCGGCGCGAAACCAGGCGATGCCGCGGAGCGGTCGGTTCACCGCCACGGCGAGCGCGATCGAGAGTATCTGGAGCACGGGAACCACCAGCAGGTACTTCGCCGAATTGGCGAGCGCGATCCACATGAACCGATCGTTCCACAATTCGCGGAAATGCTGCAGGCCCACAAATTTGGGGGGCGAGATGACATCGTAGTCGTACAGACTGAGCACGGTACCAAACGCGACGGGATAGAACGTGAACAGGCCGAGCAGCAGCAGTGCCGGGGTCAGGAACAGGTACGCGATGGCAGACGCGCGCCACTGCCGCCGCGTCAGGCCGAGGCGGCGTTCCCCGCGCTGCAGCACCGCTGGAGCGGCCACGTGATCTCCCACGCTATGACCCGCCTGGTCCGCTCAGCGCTTCGCAGAGACGCCTGAGCGATTCGGCATACCGGTAGTTGACGGCCGAGTGGTCATCGTCGAACTCCTGATACTCGTGCCCGATTCCCATCGCGTCCAGGCGGCGGTGCAAAAGGCGCGCGCCGAAGTGCAGGTTGAACTGATCGCGTGAGCCGCACTCGAAGTAGATCAGGCGCAACGCGCGCAGGGCGTCCGCGTGTCCGGCGGCCATCTTGACCGGATCCCACGCGAGCCAGCGGGCCCAGACCGATTCATCGACTTCACCGGTGTAGGTGTCGAAGGGCAGGTCGAACCCGAGGTGCCGGCGGTGGGGATTCGGCGAGTAGGCCATGGCCATCGCCGCGATGTTGATCGCCGTGTGCGCGTCCTCTGTTTTCTTGGGCATCTCCAGGAATGCGCGCAGGAACGCCTCGACGCCGCCGTGTTTCGCCACGATGTTGCAGAACTTCCAGAAATCGGGCTTGTAGCAGGCCTCGAAGTACATATCTCCTGAATGGGACGCCACGGCGCCGAAGACGTCCGGATGCCGCATCGCGAGTACGAGCGCGCCGTACCCGCCGCTCGACTTGCCGTTGATGCCGCGCCGCGGGGCCGACGCATCTGTGCGGAAGCGGCGGTCGATGTGCGCAACGGTCTCCGTGACAATGAAGTCTTCGTATTGACCGGTTGCGGACGAGTTGAGGTACTGGCTGCCGCCGTATTTGGTGAAGCCGTCGGCCATGACCAGAATCGCCGGCGGTGCGCCGGCCGCCAGGACCCGATCCATGCACTCCGGCAGTGATGGCACCCACGGGTTGGCGTTGATCGCCGAGAGCCCGATGCCGGTGAACCCATGCAGCCAGTAGATGACGGGGTACGTCTGCCTGCCGTGGTCATATCCCGGCGGAAGGTAGACCGGAACCCGCCGGATGTGCGGATCACCGAGCGGATTGCCGGCCAGCACCCGGCTGTCGATCTCTTCGATCACGACCCGGCCGGGCCCGGTCATCGCTCGACGGGAAGCGTGATCTGGACCGGGCTCTCTATTGTCACCTGGTCGCCGCGCCTGATACGGCCCACGCCGGTGACGGCGACGACTTTCGCGAGCATGCCGCGGCGCCCGCGCAGGGCGTCACGGAATGCGTACGGGTCGGCGGCGTGGTTGGATCTGGCAATGCCCTGGCACGGCTCACAGGGACCCGTGAGCTCCAGCAGCGCCTCACCAACCCGGAGACGCGTGCCCCCAGGTAGCTCGTCGAGACCCGGAAGGTCGACGGTTAACTGCTCTTTGAGCGCGCCGTGCGGGAGGTCGAATGCCTCGAGCGATCGGCGTTCGGCAATCAGCACCTGCCGGGATGCGTGAAGGCGGCCCTTTCCGTGCACATCACCTTCCAAGCCGCCGCCCACCACGGCCGCCGTCTCGGTCACGGGAATAGGCGGCTGTCTGTGCACCGTGAGCAAATGAATCGCGAGCACTACCCCGGGTTTGCTCATCGTCGCCCCCTTCACGTCCTCAACGCCGTGGCCGGTCCAACCCGGTAATCGCGAAGATCGCCGGCCCGGCCTCACTCTCACCGCCGAGCAGATCGATCGTGACGATGCTCTGCTGGGGCGAGGGATTGGTCCAGCACAGCATCGACAACCGGACATCAACACCCGATCGTGTGCGGCCGGCCCACGCGACCTCGTGCTCAATGGTAATGGGATCATCGAGCCAGGTCATGATATTGAGCCGGTACTGGACCGGGATGTCGGCGCTGGAGCCGTCCGCGAAGTGCACGCGATATGTCACGACGGGATCGCCCCACCGTGACCCGGGTTGGGACAGCGCGTGGAGAAAGCAGAGTGCTCCCGCGGTTCTCCCCACCGGAACCGTCACGCGCTGCGGAAGAGCGCGCGTCGAGCCACGGGATCCGCGCAGCATTACCACGCTGCGCCCGCGGCTCTCCCGCGGATCGAGGATTGTGAAAAGCACGCCTGCCATCCGCTGCCGCCCCGTCGGAAGAGCTGTGAGATCGTAGTCGGGTCCTTTCTCGAGCCACCCCGCGCCGGCGCCGTCGTCAATGTGGCTGCGCGTCGCGAGGAGCCTCAAGTCGAGCGCAAATCCCGGGATCGCCTGCGGCCGCTCTCGAGCGCCCCTCCAGTCCGCGCGGAACAGGTCGGCGGCGCCCACCGTAGAGATCGACGGCTCGGGACGCCGCGCGTTCCAGAAGTGCTCCGCGGCGGGCAGGTAGCTGTAGATCTGCTGATACTGTAGCAGCGCGCTGCGGTTGCCGAAGTAGCCAGTCCAGGTCGTGCGCACCATGCCCGCGGCGCGCGCCTGCCTGGCCTGGGCCGAAAGCGAGGCAATGTTGCCAAGATCGAACCAGGTGGCGGCCAGCACGGGGAATCCCCGTTCTCGTAGCAGCCGCAGGCTGGGATACCGGGCGGCGTCATGGTACTGCCAGTCCACGATGACGATATCCCTGGGAAGGCGCGCGAGCTCGGGTGCGTAGCCGCTCGTCAGCAAAACATCGCCCCACATCATTGTGCCGACGCCGCGCCGCCTGAGGTGCTCGTGCAGCCGCAACACGTCGCGGACGAACAGCTCGCCAAACCCGAGCCGCTTGCCTTCTTCTGACCACGGGAACGGCACGACGTTGCGCACCTCGTCGTGTCCGATGTGCACGTATCGCGGCTGGAACAGCGCAAGCGCTTCATCCAAGATGGGCAGCACGACCTCGTAGACCCGCGGGTTGAGCGGATCGTACGCGTAGCGCGCCGGCGCCAGATCGGCAGGCATTTCCAACAGATCAAGATTCTGATTGTTGTGAAACAGCCACTCGACGTGCCCGAGCGTCTGGATCAACGGAACGGGTTCCATCAAGTGCTCGCGCGCGGCCGCAATCACGGCCGCGGCCTGGGCCTTGGTGGCGCCGTTGGGATGGCGGATGTTCGGCGCACTGTCCCACTGAACGTACTCCGACTCCGCGATCAGCATGTTGACCTTGTACCGGCTCAGGATGCGATCGATCAACGCCACGTGAAACACGGATGAGTAACTGTCCAGCACCACGTGCACGGCCCGGATGGCATGATCCGGCCAGTCGCGGATCTCGGCCGCGGGCACCGTCAGGCGCGTGCGGCCGCCGGCGGCTTCACCGGCCATCAGCTGCCGCAGCGTCTGCACCGCATAGAATGTGCCGCGGCGGTCTGCGCCGCTGGCGACGATGAGCCCCGGGACCACCTTCAGGACATAGCCCTCAGGCCCGGGAGAAAATGAGTTCACGCGGATGCCGTCTCGCGTCAGGATCGCCGCCGCCAGAGGGTTCAGCGCGGCTTCCCCTAGGACGATAGCGTTGTCGGGAACCTCCCCGGCGCGCGAGACCGCGGAGGCGCGCACCACCTCCAGCGGCGGCGACCCCCATGCCGCCAGCTCCTCATTGAGCTCGCGCGCGGCATAGAGGTCCTCAGGCTCCGCGGCATCGCCGACGACGATACGCGTTGCCGGCGTCAGTTCAAATTGGCCCGAGAGCCAGCGCAGGGACTTCGGCGCTGGGACGATCCTGGGATTGCGAGGCGGGGTAACATACGCGTCAGCGAGAGAGGTGGTCTGTGAAGCGGCCGGCCCGGCAGTGAGCGCCAGGACGGCGGCCGCCAGCGCGGCGAGAAGTGCCCGACGCCGGCTCACAGGCGGGCATTCCACTGCCTCACCGCCCAGTCCAGCGCTTCTTTCGGACTGCGCTTACCGTAGAACGCGCTCTCGACCGCTTCCCGAAAGACGCGGAAGAGATCTCCGGCGTGGGGGATAACGACGCTCAGATCACGGGCCTGCGGCAGATCGGCAGCAGCCACCTTGCGGGCGATGTCCTCGGGTCCCGCGCCGCCCTTGCGGAAGAACGGGTCCCCCGCGGCCTGCTTGGTGGACGGGAAGACGACGACCTGCTTGCTGAACTCGAGTTGGTTGGCGTCGTTGGTGACGAAGAGTCCGAAGTCTACGGCTTCGGTCGCATGCTTGCTGGTTCGCGGCACGGTGACCGCCATCGTCGCCAGGTGCAGCGTGTTTCCCTTGCCTTTCGGATAGGGGGCCACAAAGGTCTGCGCGTACACGTCGGGGTTGTCGCGCTTGACACGAAGGAGGAACTGCGGCCCCGTGATCAACATCCCCAGTTGTCCGGCGCTGTAACGCTCCGTCGCCCCCAGATATCCGCGGCGCAGCGTGTCTTCCGGAAAGTAATCTTCCTTAAAGATCTCGACGTAGCGCGTCAGATAGCGCACGTGCTCGGGCGAGTTGAACACCGCCCGTTTACCGTCGGCGCTGATGATCGGCAGCCCATTTTCCTGGAACCGGTGCATCATCCGCACGCCATCGACGTTGGGCATGAACCCGTAGACCTTCGCGCGGTCCTTGATGGCGCGCGCCTGCTGGATCATCTCCTCTTCGGTCTGCGGCGGGTCCTTGGGATTGAGCCCGGCGCGCTTGTAGATGGCGGCGTTATAGGCGATGACGTTGGGCACGACGTACCAGGGTAAACCGTAGGTCTTCCCCCGAAACTGCGTTGCCTTCCACAGGCCGTCGAAGTAGCGAGATCGCGCGTCGGCGGCGACGGCCTTGTCCATGTCAACCAGCGCGTCGCGCTCGGCCAGGCGAACGGTCATCTCGGTGTTCAAGTTGACCACATCCGGCGGAACGCCGCCGGCCAGCGCCGCGAGCAGCTTCTGCTCGACCGCTGAGAACTGAACGTCCACCCAGCGGACCTTCACACCGGGTTTGGCGCGCTCGTACGTGGCAATCAGATTGTTGATGTAGTCGTTGAAGAACGGCTGGAGGGCGATGGTCCAGAACTCGAGGGCGACCGGCTGGGCCGCATGGCCCCCAAGCGGGACGACGGCGAGCGCTGCGGAGACGAGCAGAGCGGCGACAAGGGGAACGAAGAAAGTGCGACGAGTCATCTGCGCGCTCCTTCGGGTGTGAAACTTTGGAATCCTGCCGTAGCCTCGACCGTCCCGTCCAGCGCGACAGCGTCGACGACGTGGAAGGTGTGGAGGCGGCCATCGCGGCTGAGCAGCCAGTCGACTTCGATAGGGTGGGCGAAGTCGGGGGCCAGGCGGCCATGCTCGACCCAGTACCGGCCGTTCGCGTCGCCGGCGAGCGCTGGGCCGGCTTTCACGATCAGGCGCGTAGGGCGGTCAATGAAGCGCACCTCATCGATGACCGGCAGCGCGGCAAGGTCGTCCCGGATTCGACCAAGCAGTTCCCCGGGCGGTGCCGGCTGCACGTTCACCAGTGCGATGTTCCGCCGCATCGGGCCGGCGATCTTCACATTGGCGAGCGTGGCGTGGAACCCGGCCTCACGGAGCCGTGCCAGCAACACCTCGTTCGCCTCGGCAACCGCGCGCCCGTGATACTCAGGGTTGATCAGCGGCTTGAGCAGGTGCTTGAGCTTGCAGCCTTCGCGACCGGTGTGCTCCCCGATGCGCGGGATCCGCAGCGCCAAAGCGTCCGCCAGCGACCGGATCTGCGGCTTGTCGAGGTCGAGCAGCGGCGCGTAGTAGCCGTTGTTGACCTTCACGCCCATCTGTCCCCAGGTGTCGCTGCGATTCGAGCCGGTGAGTACCAGCCGCCCGCGGGCTGCGGCCTTGACCAGCCCGAGCTTGATTTCACGGGTGCACCTATTGCAGGCTGGACCGCCGCGCTGCACCGTGTGCTGCATCTTCTGCCCCAGCAAGCAACGCTGCTGCAGGCCCAACTGCTCGGCCATCTCCAGGACGATCTGGTTGCCGCGGCGGTAGTTATAGTCGCCCATGTTGACCGTGACGAGCAGGACGTTGGACGCACCAAGCGCGTCGCGCGCAAGCGCCGCCACCGTGGAAGAGTCTAAGCCGCCGCTGAAGGCGATGACGACCGGCGATCCTCCGGCCACCTCCCGGATCTCAGACACCAGAGCGTCTGCCGGCACCGGACGCGCACCATCGATGATCGTTCCCACAACCCTTCAATTATATACGGGCGCGGCGGCTTGCCGGTGCGGCGGGAGGAACTTTCGCTGGATTTCCGAAGCCGTTAGGGCGTAAAGGACCGGCTCGGACTCCGACCCGACGGGAGGTATTGGATGAGCACACCAACAGCGCAGTCTGACTCAAATCGGCTGCTCGCCGCGCTCTCGTACCCGATCTGGATCATCGCCCTTGTCATCGTCATCTCCGAAATGAAGAAAGATCCATTCATGCGCCATCATGGCTGGACCGCGCTCTTTTGGGGGATTGCCTGGTTCGTCCTCTACGTGGCGTTGATGATCCTTGCCAATGTTCCGTTTGTCGGTTGGGGCTTGCTGATCCTGACACCATTCCTCGGCATCGCGTGGCTCATTCTTTCAATTTATTATGCGGTTCAAGCGTACAACGGGAAGATGTTCACGATTCCCCTCGTCAGCGAGTGGGCACGGAAGTATGCGCCGTCCTGAGGCGCCGGGACGCTAGCGCACGTCAACGGTGACCGTCGTCGCCACCATACTTCCGTCGGGATTGCCCGTGCCCCTCACCTGCACACGCATGCCCGGCCGAAGATCGCTCATCGCGATGACAGCGAGCCGCAGCACCGGCGCCTCCTTGGGCACGGCGATCACCGCGGTGCCGTCCGGCATTCGCAGGTAGAGCGTCCGGCCCTCGACTCGCCGTACATTCTGAAACACGATAGCGTTGGTCATGATGTTGCCGGTCTCCATCACGAACTGAGCCTCGCGCAAACGCCCCCGGAACTCGGGGGGAAAGATGTTGATCGATACCGCCGTCAGCGTTCCGTCGGGCTCGCGTTTAGCGGTAACGCCGACGAAATCGTTGGGCTTGATCTCCTCCAGCTTCACCGGCTGACGCCGGAGGATGCGCGTGTCGGCGCTGGCCACAATCCGCACCTGGTTGCCTGCGGCGGCAGTGACCGTGAATGAGCCGGCATCAACCGCCGCGATGACCCCTTCGGTTGCACCTTGAGGCGCGGGAGCTGCCGGCAGGGTCCCGGGCGCTGCCAGCAGCCCTATGACCACAAGGACGAACCACGTGAAACGCGGGCTATGCCGCACCATACGACTCACCCCTTCGGTATAATGACGTTCATGAGCCCATTCGGTTGACGTTGACTTTCTAGAACGTAGTCCCGCTTGCCTTCGCCTTCGGCGGAGGTTTCCTTCCACTTCACAACCGAGTTGCAGCCGTGCGGCGAATGATCAGCGCCGCCGCGAGACCCGTGCGCCTCCCTCGCCTCCGTGTGTCTACACGACACCACGAGCGAGGTGAGGGACATGAGCGCAGGTCGGTTCGGAACTGTTCAGCTAGTATCGGGCAGCAAGATCCGGGAAGTAGACGGCTCAACGCTTCGGGACGAGGCGGCAGGCTTCAGATACGTCGTCGTCGATCTGGGCGCGGGAGACGGCCGATTCGCCTACCGGCTGGCCCGCACGCATGCCGACTGGTTCTGCGTGGCGATCGATGCGAACGCGGACGGTCTACGCGATCGTTCCCGCCGCGCCGCGCGGAAGCCCAGCCGCGGCGGAGCCCCAAACGTGCGATTCGTGCGTGCGGCCGCGGAGAGTCTTCCAAGCGCCCTCGAAAGCCTCGCGGATGCGTCACCGAACGTCGTTGCGCTTGCCGGCACTGTAATGGCGGAGAGGGTGGGATTCGAACCCACGAGGGCTCTCGCCCTAACGGATTTCAAGTCCGCCGCCTTCAACCGCTCAGCCACCTCTCCATCCTTCATTATAAAAGGAGATTCGCCCCCCCGGCCACGGGGTGTATGCTGTGGATAACATCACACACGAATCAACTGCCCGTCCGCCCGGATCGCGCACGCAGTGATTCTTAGGGAGGGATGGAGATGAGGTCCTGGACCCCCAGAATTGCATTCGTCGGGGCCATCGTCCTGGCGTTGATCGCTGGGACCGCGCCCGTCAATTACGCTCAGGGTCGACCCGTCATCATCGCCACGTCCGGTGACGCGGAAACAATGGATCCTATGCTGACCGCCATCAGCACGACCGGCAGCGTGCAGCGGCACATGCTGGAGCCGCTTGTGGACAACTCTCCGGACGGCAAGCTCGTGCCCTGGCTGGCGACCTCGTGGAGGGCGATCGACAACCTCACGTGGGAGTTCAAGCTGCGACCTAATGTCCGCTTTCACAACGGCGAGCCGTTCAACGCCGAGGTCGCGAAATTCAACCTCGAGCGCGCGCGCGATCATCCGAAATCTCTCCAGAAAGCTTACGTCAGCCTGATCAAAGACGTCCAAGCCGTCGATGCGACCACGCTCCGCATCGTCACCAGCGCGCCGTCGCCTGACCTGGTCGCCAACATAGGGAGCATCTTCATGCTCCCGCCGCGGCACGCGCGCGACGTCGGCGATGAGGGCCTGGGCCGCAGGCCGGTCGGTACCGGGCCGTATCGCTTCGTGGAATGGGTGCGCGACGACCGGGTCGTCATGGAGGCCTTCCCTAATTACTGGGGCCAGAAGCCGCAAGCCACGCGCGTGACGATCAGGCCGATCCCCGAGGGCGCCACCCGAGTAGCGGCCTTGCTCGCGGGCGAGGTGGATGTCGTCGAGGGCATTCCCGTCCCCGACATGCCGCGCGTAGCTCGCACGAGGGGCTTCAAGGTGCTACGCAAGCAGGGGCCGCGGTTGATCTTCCTGGCAATGGACACCTTCCGCGATCGCGGCGGCGCGCATCCGCAAGGCAGTCCCGGGATCCCGTCGGGAGCGCCGAATCCCCTCAAAGAGGTGAAGGTGCGCCAGGCGATCTACTCTGCGATCAATACCAAAGAGATCGTTGAACAGGTGATGGGTGGCGCCGCGGTGCCCGCGGAGCAGATGCTGCCCCCGTTCATGTCCGGGTACAACCCCCGAATCCGAAGACCGATCTACGACCCGTCCAGAGCCAAGCGGCTGCTGGCCGAGGCCGGCTATGCGAATGGCTTCACGGTGCGCCTGGACGTGCCGACCGACCGGTACGTCAACGATCGCGAGGTCGGACTGGCCCTCGTAGGCATGCTGCAGCGCGTGGGCATCAATGTGCAGCTCAATGGGATGCCGCGCGCTATCTACTTCCCCAGGATGCGCGTCTTCGATACCAGCTTTCAGATGAGCGGCTGGCTCACGCTGGTCTCGAGCATCAACTGGACCGCGATGCTTGGCTGCGTCGATCCCAAGACCGGCTCCGGGCGGGCCAACTACGGTCGGTACTGCAGCCCTGGGCTGAACCGAATCATCGACATCCTGAATACGGAAATGGACGAGAGGAAGCGGCTGGAAGCCTTCCACCGGGCCGCGGAGTTCACGCGTCAGGACGTGGGCAAGATCCCGCTCTACTTCGAGGAGCTGGTCCGAGGCGTAAAAGAAGGGATCTCGATGCCCGTGCGCGTTGACGAGTACGTCCTGGCGTGGGAGATCACGTTCAGGTAGGCCACTCGCGGAGGGGCGGGGGCTACCCGCCTCTCCCTCCCTCACACGCCCTAGATGACGCGCTTCCTGATCAACCGTCTGTTTCAGATGGCGGGAGTATTCCTGCTCATTTCCCTGGTCATGTTCTTGCTGCTCGTCATGACCGGAGATCCCATAGAGCTTCTGCTGCCGCCGGCCGCAGGTATCGACCAGATCGAAGCCATGCGCCGCCAGTTGGGGCTCGATCAGCCCTGGTATGTCCAGTACATGCAGTTCCTGCGCAGCGCCGCCCACGGTGACCTGGGCACATCCTTCTATTTTCACGAGCCGGCCATTCGGCTGGTCCTGCAGCGGCTGCCGGCCTCGCTCGAGCTCGTGATCTGGACGATGGTCCTCTCTACCGTTATCGCAATCCCCCTGGGCGTTGCCGCGGCGGCTCGGCCCAATTCGTGGCTCGATCGCGGGGTTCTCATCGGGTCGCTCGTCGGGATCTCGGCGCCCACATTCTGGATCGGTATCGTGCTCATCGCCGTGTTCGTCGTCTTTCTTAACGTGCTTCCCTCCTCGGGCCGCGGCGGTTGGGAGCATCTTGTGCTGCCCGTGACCACGCTCGCGTTTTATCGGGTGGCACTGTTCGTGCGGCTCATCAGGGCCGGGATGCTAGATGTGCTGGGACAAGATTACATCCGGACGGCGCGTGCCAAAGGCCTTCTGGAGCGCATGATTATCTACCGCCATGCGCTCAGGAACACCATGATCCCCTTCGTGACGATCGGCGGCATCCAGATGGGTGGCCTCATCGCGTTCGCCGTCGTGACGGAAAAGATCTACGCGTGGCCGGGCATGGGGCGGCTCCTGCTGATCTCCATCGAACGGCTCGACTATCCCGTCGTCGTGGCGTACGCGATCGTGACCGCCGCCCTCTTCGTCGTGATCAACCTGACCGTGGATGTGCTGTACGCGTTGATCGATCCGCGCATCAGGTACGAGTAGGACCCATGTCGCGCGCGATCAGCGAATCACAGGCGTCGGCCGCACCGGTCATCCCCAGGCCCGCACGACGCGGCACGTGGCTGTGGCGGTCGTTCAGCGGCAGCCCCATCGCGGTGGCCGGCGCGCTGCTGCTGGGCAGCATGATCGCCCTGGCGGCGCTGGCGCCTGTTCTGGCGCCGTGGAACCCTCAAGCGCAGGATCTCAGCCAGCGGCTCATCTCCCCCACCTGGGTACACGGACCGTATCCGCTGGGCACCGACGCCGTGGGACGCGATCTGTTGAGCAACATCCTCTACGGGCTCCAGGTCTCGCTGCTGGTCGGCGTGTTCGCTATTGTCATCTCAACCGTTCTCGGGGTCGCGGCGGGCGTGACCGCGGGATACTACAGGGGCCGCCTGGATGCGCTGCTGATGCGCGCGGCGGACATGCAGCTCTCGCTGCCGTTTTTGCTCATCGCCCTGGCCGCGGCGGCGATCTGGGGCCGCGGCGTGTACAAGATCATCGTCGTCTTAGGCATCATCGGGTGGGCCGAGTTCGCGCGTACGGTGAGAGGGAGTACCCTGGCCGTCCGTGAGAAGGAGTTTGTCGAAGCTGCACGTGCGCTGGGCGCGGTGGACAGGCGGGTCATGCTCAGACATATTCTCCCGAATGTCCTGACCCCCGTGATCGTGCTGATCTCGGTCGCCATGCCGCGGGTCATCGTGGCCGAGGCCACCCTGTCGTTTCTGGGTGTGGGTGTTCCGCTAACTACTCCTTCGCTGGGTCTGATGATCGATGGCGGATACAAATACCTGTTCAGCGGTGCCTGGTGGCCTTCCATCATGCCGGGCCTCGCGATGATGCTGCTGGTCGTGGGAATCAATCTGGTCGGGGACTGGCTGCGTGACGCGCTGGATCCGCGGCTGTATCAGCGCAGGTAGAGTCCCGGGCGCGCTGACGTCCAAGCATCGCCGGGCCGTTGACCCCGAAGGTTCTCTAGATGCCATGTCCATAGTAAACCGCAATAAATCCTGTAACGATAGCAGAGATCTGAAGACGGGGAGCATGCCGTGTCACAGCGAGCCAATCAAGGCGCCGAAGGGAAGACGGTATACATCTCCGAGCATTCGCACAGGCGTCTCAAGATGCTGGCGGCACGCCGCGGCCGACCCATGGGCGAGGTCGTAGAAGAACTCGTCGAGGCGGAATTCGCAGACCTTGCCAATCCGTGGACGGCTCCCGAAGGGTTATGGCTTCAGCAGAAAACACTCGCAGGTGTCTGGGATGATCCTGATCTCGACGTATACAATGACGCCTGATGAATGCGATCGTCCGCGGTGAGATAGTCTTGGTCGCGTTTCCCTTCATTGCCGAAGGACAGGTCGAACGCAAGCGCCGGCCGGGCTTGTGATTCAAGCCGACCGATACGATCGGAGGCGGGACGCCATCATTCTTGGGAAGCCGGCGAAGACTCTACGTCCTGTCGCGAAACCGGAACCTCAGCGGTGACTTTCCCCCGTCAACCTGACGCGATGCCAGACTCCCCTGGCCGCTGGACCTATCGACGCCTCAGCTCACTTCCACTTCCATTCGAATGCGTTCCAGTTATACGGCCCGGGGGCTGAGGACGTCCCACTCGGCTTGAAATTCTCGATGCCTTCCTTGACAGTCGCGGCGCTGCGCCACTGGTACATCAAGAGCACCGGGACTTCATCCGACCAGATGTCCTGAAACTGCCTGACCAGTGCGAAGCGCTTGCCGTCGTCGGGCTCGCGCACGATCGCGTCGAGGAGCCGGTCGGCCTGGGCGTTCCGCCATCCCATGACGTTCGTGCTGAACTCGCCCACGGGTTTGATGTTACTGGAGGAGTAGGCGCGGCGGAGGAAGAGCTCGTCCCCGTTGTGGCTGATCAGTACGATGTGCGGCGACTTGCGCGCGTAGAAGAACTCGCTCAACAGCACGCGTGAGGGCACGTTCCGGATCGTCAATTCGATGCCGACGTCCGCGAGCTGCTGTTGGATGATTTGCTCGATACGCTCGCGCGTCGCGTTCCCAGCCGTGGTCATGATCTGGAGGGCCAGCCGCTCGCCGCGGGCGTTGACGCGGAGGCCGTCAGTCCCCAGCCGCCACCCGGCCTCCTCCAGCATCCTCTTTGCCCGGGAGGGATCGTACGGGTAGCGCGTGATGGTCGGGCTGAACGCCGGAGAATCCTCGGGCACGAACGAATGCGCGGGCGGCTGCCCGTTGCGGAACAGCGACTGGGCGATGGCCAGACGATTGATCGCGTGGGCAACCGCTTTGCGCAGCCGTTTGTCGCTGAGCACACCGCTTTCGGTATTGAAGTACAGGCCGTCCTGGACCAGCGTCTTGCGGAAGTCGACGCGGACGTCGCGAACGCGGCCCTGCTTGGCCATGTCGGCGATCTGCTGCCCCTGCGCGAACCCGATGCCGACCGGCGGCGGGGACGCGATATCGATCTCGCCGCTGACGACGTTGGCCACCAGCGTGCTGATGTCACGGAAGAACCGGATGACGATCCGGTCGACCCCGGGCTTTCCCCGCCAGTACTTCGGGTTGGCCTCCAGCACAATGTGCGTCCCCTGCCCCCACTCTTTGAGCACGAAGGGACCGCTACCCGTGGTGAGACGGAGATCGCGGCCAAACGGCGCTTCGCGGGCCTGCTGCGGCCCGCGGCCGTACAGCGGCTCGAAGACGTGCCTGGGGAGAATGAAGTTGTCCGTGATGCCCCAGTTGGCGAAGGCAAACGGCTCCTTGAACGTCACGATCACCGTGCGCGCGTCTTTGGCCTCGACCTTCTCGACGGCCGGGCCCACGACGGTGATGTACGGTGGCAACTTCTCATCAGTCGCCATTTTGTGCGTAAAGACGGCATCCTGGGCCGTGATCGGCTTGCCATCATGCCAGGTGAGGTTCTCTCGCAGCTTCCAGGTGACTTCCATCTTGCCACCCGGCAACTGCTTGATGCCTCCGTTCTGGACCGTCGGGACCGCCTCGACCTGGACGGGGACGAGGTTCCACTTGTCGTCAAATGTGACCTGGGGATCGAGCCAGAAAGGATATGTCACGTGCGCGGCCAGGGTCGTATAGAACAGGGGATTGAGCGAGTCCGGCTCCTGGAGCATCCCGACTGTCACCTGCCGCCTGGCCTGCGCCGTGGCCGGCGCTGACAGCGGGGGCCCCAGCAGAACGGCGCACAGGACAACAAGGATCGCGCGGACGGCTGTCATGATCTTTCCCTCCTTGACATTTCGCCCCAATGTTCGCCCGGTTCACGCGGATTACCTACCACCCACGCCTCGTGCGCCGGGTCCTCGATGAGCCAGCCTGGGATCGAGCGCGTCGCGCAGCCCGTCTCCCAGGAAGTTGCATGACAGCACCGTGAGGAAGATGAACAACCCCGGCCAGAAGGCGAGCCACGGCGCCGTCCACAAATATTCCTGCGAGTTGCGGAGCATGTTCCCCCACGACGGGACCGGCGGCTGAATCCCCAGGCCGAAGTAACTGATCGTCGACTCGGCCAGGATCGCCGTCCCCACGTTGAGTGAAACCGAAACGATCACGGGCGCCAGCGCATTGGGCAGCAGGTGCCGGATGATAATGCGCCGGTCAGACGCGCCCAACGCCCGGGCGGCCTCGACGAAATCCTGGTGGCGGAGCCGGAGCGCCTCGGCGCGGGCGAGCCTGGCAGTACCCATCCATCCCAGGGCGACCAGCACGATGATGATGCCGCGGATCCCCGGGCCCAGCACGGTGGCAAGGACGAACATGGCGGCGATAGCGGGAATCGCCAGGAACCCGTCGGTGACACGCATCACGATGCGCTCGAAGACGCCGCCGTAGAATCCGGCGACCAGGCCCAACATCGTGCCGAGGGTGACGGCGATCACTGACGCCACGATCCCGACGGTCAGAGAGATGCGGCCCGCGAACATAATCCGCGTGAGGACGTCATGCCCGAGTTCGTCGGTGCCCATGACGTGCCGCAGACTCATCGGGCCGAACAGGTTGCCCAGGTCGATCTCCTCGAATCGATAGGGCGCGAGCCAGGGAGCCAGCGCGGCTGTGGCGGCGAGGCACGCCAGCAGCGCGACGCCGAGCACGGCGAGGCGGTGCCGGGCGAACCGCCGCCAGACCTGGCGCCAGTACTCCGATCCCTCCGCGAATTCGCGGCCCTGCCGGATGGTGGTGAAAGCGCGGTCGGCCACGGCCAGTCCGCTATCGGTACTGAATCCTCGGATCGAGGAAACCGTACGCTACGTCAGCCAGCAGGTTGAACAGGACGACCGCCGTCGCCAGGATCAGCAGGACGGTCTGCGCCACGACCAGATCCCCGGCGAGGACGGCCCCCACCAGCAGGTCGCCCATCCCGGGCCAGGAGAAGATGGATTCGGTCACAGGCGCCCCGCCAAACAGAAGCGGGAACGTCAGCGCGAGGACGGTCACCACGGGGATCATGGCGTTGCGGATTGCATGGTGGCGCAGCACCTGCCTGTCGTCCAGCCCCTTGGCCCGAGCGGTGCGGATATAGTCCTGATGGATGACCTCCAGCACACTGGAGCGCGTATAGCGCATGATCGCCGCCATGTTGAAGAAGGCGATGACCAGCGCAGGCAGGATCAGGTGGCGCAGGCGGTCGATCGCCGCGGGTAGCGGCGCGTCGATGCCCACGGTGCGGAAGCCGCCGGCCGGGAGCCATCCCAGCCAGATGCCGAATACGTAGATCATGAGCAGGCCGAACCAGAAGAGCGGGATCGAGAATCCGGCGAAGGCGACGGCTGAGGCCACGTAATCTGCCGCCGAGTACTGGCGCACGGCCGCGTACACCCCGACGGGAACCGCGACGAGCACCGCCAGGGCGAGGCCGGTGGTCATGAGCAGGATGCTGTTAGGCGCGCGAATGCGGATGATGTCGACCACCGCCATCTTGTGCATAAGCGACCAGCCCAGATCCCCCTGCACCACGCGGGCTAGCCACTTCAGATACTGCACGTGGATCGGTTGATCGAGCCCGTAGAGCCGCTTGAGCTGGACGACGTCTTCCGGCCTCAGGTGGGGGTTGCCGGCGATCATGGCGTCGATCGGATCGCCCGGCGCCAGCGCCAGCAGAAGGTACAACACCACGGACACGACGAGCAGCGTGGGAATGACTTCCAACAGCCGGACGATCAGATACTGCCGCATCGCCTCATGCGCGTCCCTGGGCGGCGCTCACCGCAGTAGCGACATGATCGCGTGCGCGTACACTTTGGCAAAGGTGCGGACCTGGCTGAGCGGCACGAACTCCGTCGCCACGATCTCTGAGCCGTGTACGCGGCCGGCGTGGAACGTGGGGCCAAACATCACGGTCGGAATGCCTTGGGCGCAGGCATAGCCGGCGTCGAACGTATAGCCCACGTAGCCGACCTCCGGCGGGGCGCCGGTGACGGCGCGGTAGGCATCGGTCAGCGCCTTCACGATAGGGGCATCAGGGGGGACCTCAGCGGGAAGGTGATGCACGCTCTTCTCAACCCTGACGTCGTACGGTCCCAGGTCAGCCAGCGCGCGCCGGACCTCTTCGACGGCCCCGTCCACGTCGGCGCCCGGGAGCAGCCGCCGGTCCAGCGTGAAGCACGCGGTGTCGGGAATCGTGTGCGGCGCGATCGGGCTTAACACCAACCGGTAGGGTTCGACCTGTTCACGGCCCAGGCGGGGGTGGCTTCGCGTCAGTCCCTGGTGCAGCGCGCGGATCCGACCCAGCGCCTCATAGGCGCCCCAGATCGCGTTCTTGCCGAGCTGGGGCTGGCTGCTGTGGGCGACCTGGCCCTGCACGGTCACCACGATATCCACCCGCCCTCGGTTGCCGAGCGTGATGAGCGGGCAGCCGATCGCCACGATGCCGTGGTCGGCGCGGATCTGGTGCCCGTCGATGATCCGGATCGAACACCGATGGCTGCTTTGAGATTCCGCGTTCACAACGAAGATCAGCGTGCCGGTAAGGCGCATCCGTTCGTCTTCGAGGATCTTGAGGGCGCCCAGCGCCGACGCCATCGCCCCCTTGCACTGGCTGGTCCCCTTGCCGAACACGCAGTCTTCGTCGAACCCGTACGCCCGGCCATTGGCGATGCGCCCCTCCATCTCGGGCGTAGTGTAGTTACCGTGCTGCGCGGTCGTGTAGGTCATGAGGAGCAGCGTCGGCGGTCCCCCGGTGCCGATGCGACAGACGAGGTTGTTGAGCTCGTCCGCCTCGATGCGACCCACACCGAGGCGCTCGAGTTCAGGCTTCACGATATCGTGAACAAAGTGGTGGATCTTGGGGTCGGTCGGGTCGATCTCGAACTGGCCGAGGGGGACGTCGGTGGGCGCGCTCGCCAGGCGCACGAGGACGTCGCGCACGTAGCGATCGTCATAGCGCCGGTCGATGATGGTCGACAGAGCGGTCACCGTGCACCTCCCGGCGCGGCCGCCGGCCGGAGAGCGGGAAGCACGTGGTCCAGGAACCGCTTCAGTTGGGCCAACCCGTCACCGGCCG
>Ga0187893_10002374_pt1 | contig 41637 bp, 31 predicted proteins | sample MA1701074metaG_FD_139574 | JGI IMG/M metagenome (GOLD analysis project Ga0187893, IMG submission 139574) | White microbial mat communities from a basaltic lava cave in the Kipuka Kanohina Cave System on the Island of Hawaii, USA - MA170107-4 metaG ...
ACGGCAGCGTCGGGGCTCCGGTTCGAGCTCCGCAATGGCGCCGCCGGCCGTTTCCATCAGGTCGAGCTCATGACAGGTGGGGTCGCGGCCTTCGATTACGATAGCGACGGCTGCCCCGATCTTTTCTTCGCCACTGGTGCTGCGCTTCCGTCGCTCCGCAAGACGCCTGCGTTCTCGAATAGGCTCTTTCGCAACAACTGCAAAGGCGTATTTGCAGACGCCACGACAAGTGGCGGTGTTTCGGGAACAGGCTACTCGATGGGTGTCGCCGCGGCTGATTACGATAAGGACGGCCACACCGACCTCTTCGTCACCGGCGTCAACCAAAACACACTCTACCGCAACCTCGGGAACGGCCGATTCGAGGACCAAACGATGAAAGCGCGCCTCACGAGCAGTGTGTGGTCGGTGGCCGCTGGATGGTTTGACTACGATAACGATAGCGACCTCGATCTCTTCGTCGTCAACTACGTCGCCTGGGATCCCGCCACCGAACCACGGTGCGGACCGCCGGCGAATCGTCTCTATTGTCATCCGGACAACTACCGCGGCCTCGCCAACCAGTTGTTTCGAAGTAACGGCGATGGGACTTTCACCGACGTTTCCGCTGCCTCCGGCATTGCGGCTCACATCGGCAAAGGCATGAGCGCGGCCTTCGCCGACTACGACGCCGATGGATTTGTGGATGTCTACGTCGCCAACGACTCGATGCGAGCCTTCCTCTTTCACAACAAACGCGACGGGACTTTCGAGGAAAACGGAATCGAGATGGGCGCGGCGTTGCGGGCTGACGGCGCGCCGATCGCGGGTATGGGCGTCGACTTCCGCGATCTCGACGGCGACTCGCGGCCAGACCTCGTCGTCAGCGGGATAGTCAACGACACGTTTCTCCTCTTTCGCAACGAAGGCCACAGTTTCGCCGACTGGACAGATCGGTCCGGGCTTTCGCTTGCCACGCGCCAACTCACCGGTTGGGGCCTTGGTGCGATCGACTTCGACAACGACGGCGCACGCGATCTGTTCTTCGCCGTGTCGCATTTTCCGAATCTCCGCCGTTATCTTGGCCAGCCCTCCGAGCTGGCCAACCGCCTGCTGCGGAATCGGGGCAGCGCGAGATTCGATGACGTCACTGCCACGGCCGGGCTGGCGGGAGCGGCCCTTTGGCGTGGCGTGGCCTTTGCGGACTTCGACCGGGACGGGAGAGTGGACATCGTCGTCACGGCGATCAACGCGCCCGCGCGCCTGTTCCGCAATATCAGCACTTCGAAACTCGAGAGCCTGGCCGTGGAGGCTACGGTGGGATCGGTTGTCACGGCGGGACGGATCAGTGAACTTGTTACCACCGCAATCGGCTATGCGAGCTCGAGCGAATCCGTCGCCCGGTTCGCGGTTGCGCCGGATGAGACTGTGAAAATAGAAGTGCGGCTGCCCGGCGGCCGTATGCTTTCGCGTAGCAGCTCACCCGGCAACCGCGCGGTTCGGATCCTTAATTCAGATCAGAAGTAGAACTTGAATCCGAGCTGGATGTTGCGCGGGCCTCGTCCCGACGCATACCCCGTAATGGTCCCAAAGTTTCCAGCGCCAAACGCCGAGGCCGGCGCCCCGAACGTCGGCGTGTTGAAGAAGTTCGAGCTCTCCATCCGGACTTGAGCGTACTTTCGCTCCGTGATGTAGATGTTCTTCGAGAGCGCGAAGTCCAGGTTCCAGGCGTCGGGCGCGCGGTAGTTCAGTGTGCGCGCCGCGCTACCGAAGGTATCGGGGTCCGGCCGGGTGAAGGCGCTCAGATTGTAGTAGCCGTTGAGCCGCGACTGCACCGAGCCGGAAGTGGACGGATCTCCCACCAAGTTTGGCCGCTGGCCGCCCTCCCACAACGTGCCGCCGGATTGCGTCACGGTAAGCGGCTGGCCGGACTGCTTCACAGTAAAGCCCGCCACTTCCCAGCCGCCGATGATGGCATCCACAGCGCGATTCATGTTCGTCCCGAACTGGCGGCCCTTGCCCACCGGCAACTGATACGAGAATGTCAACACCAAGCGGTGGGGAATGTCGTGCGCGGAAAGCGACCGTTCCTGCCGCAGGTCGAAGAAGTTCTGGATGCCCGTGTCTCCACCGAGCCACGACACGTTGCCTGACGCGTGCGACGCATCGTCGATGCTCTTGGACCACGTGTAATGGCCGAGGAAGGTGAGACCTTGCGAGAAGCGCTTCTCGAAGCGCAACTGCATGGCGTTGTAGATCGAGTTGCCGGTGTTCCGTTCGGAAACTCCGATCCCGAGGAATTGTGGGTTGGGGCGCACCAGCCGATGGCGCTCAATCGTAGTCTGGGATAGCGCGGAACGTGGGTCAGTAATTACCCCGTAGAACGGATTCGTGATCTTGGTGTTCAGAGCCGTGCGCCCCTCGCCCCAATAGACCGGGTTGAGGCGTTGGTCGCTCGTATCCGGCACGTAAAGGTACGTCCCTTTTCCGCCGGTGTAGTTGATCTCGAATACGGAGTTCCAACCAACCTCGCGTTGAATCGAGAGGTTCCAGTTCTGGTATTGCGGGTTCTTGGCATCTCGCGTCATGGTGCTTCCGTTGAGCCCAACGAAGGTCATCTCGCCGAGAGTTGTGCCAGGCGGGATGTTGAGCCCGTTCGGGTACGGATTCGCCAGGGTGGCATACTGGGTTGCGTTCGAGTCGCGAGTCCACTCGATACTGGAGTTGGTGTTGAACGCGGCGCCGAGGTGCCCGCGAATCCCAGCCCGGGACAGCGTGTAGAAGATCCCGTAGGCGGCCCGGATGGAGGTCTTCTCGTTGATTGCATAGGCAAGGCCGAGCCGCGGTTGGTAGTTGTTCTTGTCGACGTCGTGAGGGCTCCGCGGATTACCGTTCAGGCCAGCGAATCGGAATACGCCCTTCAGATTCAGCCCCGGCACGCGCTGTTGGATCGGAGAGGAGGCGTTGAAATCCCACCAGTCATAACGGTTGTCGCGCTCGACACGGGGAATGTCGAAATCGTAGCGGAAACCGAGATTGATGGTCAATTTGCGTGTGATTTTCCAGTCGTCCTGGACGAACATGCCGTAGTACTTCGATTTCGAGTAGGACCAGGGATCGATGTGATAGCTCGATCCAGTTCCCCAGCCAAAGAGCATAGATGCCAAGCCGTTACCTTCCACGTTCGATCCGGCGGTCAAGTCGCGGCGGGTGATCTGGCTGCCAAACACGAACTGGCCGGACGGGTATCCGGGCTGAAGGTAATCGAGTTGAGGGAGCCGGGTCTCGGCGCCGACCTTCAGGTTGTGTCCGCCCAGGATCTTCGTCATGCTGCCAGAAATCTGCTGGACGCTCTCTTCACGGCCGATGATGAGCCATCCTTCCGTGCCAATGTCAGTGAAGCCTTCAGGAGCGATCGTGGGGAATACGAGGTATGAGGCGTTGCTCTTCAGATATTGCGGAAAGCCGAGGGTCGTGAGGTCGAAATTCTCCATCTCGAACCGGTAGCCGGACTGTTTGATGATCCCGTAGCGGAAGGTCAGCAGCGTATTCGCGGAGTGCGTCCGGGTGAAGTCCACGACGCCGGAATATGTCTTGTTGGTGCCAGGACCGTCATTGAACGTATAGGCGGGGTTGCCGGCGCCGAAAAGATTCTCCGGGGAGCTGGTGCTCCATTGAGGCGACAGGCGGGCCGTGAGACGGTTGTTCGAGGTAAAGCTATGATCCACCTTGAAGTCGGATTGATTGTTGTAGCTCTGGTTCAGGCCTTGCACGAACCAGTTGTTCTGATTGGTGACCGCATCGAGGGTCTGATTTCCTTTGGGGAAAAACGCAAGAGCCTTCAGCGCAATCGGGTTGTGCATCGACGCGGGGATGCGATTTCCGGCAAACGGCATACGCTTGATCACGCCATTCTCTGTAAAGGTGGCGAACGGATTGAAGATGGTAACCAACTGCGACCCGGAGCCGGTGCGGATGAAGGTCTGGGAGAAATCGCCAGTCCGTTGAAGCTCAGTGGGAAAGGTTGCGGTATAGGCCAATGGACTGCGGTTCTTGGTTCGCTCATAGGTGGCAAAGAAAAACGTCTTGTTGCGAATTATGGGACCGCCAACGACTCCACCGATCTGGTATCGCGTAAAGTCTCCCTTTCTCGCGCCGGACCGGTTCGCGAACCAACTGTTGGCATTGAACGTCGCATCGCGATGAAAGTAGAAGCCCGTGCCATGGAATTCGTTGGTGCCGCTTTTGGTCACCATATTCACGATGGCCGAGCCGGAACTGCCGTACTCAGCGCCGAAGAAGTTGGTCTGGACTTTAACCTCTTGGACAGAGTCCACCGAGGGAGCGTACTTAAGCTGCGTGATGCCTGAATTCTGCTCGACGTTGGTCACAGTCACTCCGTCCACCAGGACGTCGGATGTCGAGTTTCGAGCGCCGTTTGCCGAGAAGTTAGTGTTATTCTCAGCCAGCCGGCCATTAGAACCGACGATGCCAGGAGCGAGGTAGGTATAGATCATCGAGTTGCGGCCGATATTGGGAAGCGCAAGGATGTAGCGGTTTTCCACGACTTGCCCAAGCGAGGCGATCGTCGTGTTCAGAAGCGGGGCGGCTTCGGTCACTTCCACTTGGGTGGTGATGGCGCCGACCTCGAGGGTCGCATTCAAGGTCGCCTGCTGCTGGACGTCCAACTTGAATTCATTCACCACGAATCGCTTGAAACCGGTCGCCTCGACTTCCAACCTATAATTACTTGGCGGCACGGCGTTGAGCACATAGCGGCCCGCGCTGTCTGCAGTGGTCTTAAATTCTGTGCCTCGATTGGTATCGGTTAGCTTTACGCTTGCCCCCGGTACAGCCGCGCCAGTCCCGTCCGTTATGTCGCCCCGAAGACCAGCCGTATAAGACTGCGCCCAAACGGCGGCTGCTGGCAGCGCCAAGGCGATCAGGCACTTTGTAATCCGATTCGTCATAGTGAACCCCTTTCCTCGTCGCAGCTAAAGATCCCCGGACGAACCGCGCCGGACCATCCTTGAGGATCGCTGTGGGGAATGCTAATGCCTTTTGCGTCGCTGCGCAACGCTTGTAACAGGCTCATAACGGCTCGGAACATCGGGTCTGGGACGGGTGTATGCTAGAGAGGGTTGATAAGGGGGTTCATCATGGCCCACGGTCATTCCGTGTCAGAACAGCATATTGTGGTCACGGATTCCGCTGATTCCGGAGAGGTTCTTGCCCACTTGGAAGAGGTCCTGAATAGTCCTGCGTTCCGGTCGAGCCCACGGTCCCGGCAGTTCCTCCAATACGTCATGACCAATACTCTGGAGGGGCGGCACGACCTTCTCAAGGAGCGGCTGATTGGAGAGCGGATCTTCGGGCGACCGCCGCATTACGACACCGGGCAGGATTCGATCGTCCGGGTCAAGGCGAACGAAGTGCGCCGGCGCCTGGCACAGTTCTACGATTTGCACCCGCATTCGCCGATCCGGATAGACTTGCCGGCCGGATCCTACACGGCACACGTAAGATCGGTGGCGGAAGCTGATCCGGCTGCGAGCCGGCTTCCGGCTGAACGCCGGAAGGCAAAATGGCGATGGCTCCTGGCTGGGTTGATCGCAGTTGTTACTGGAGCGGCCGCCGCAATCTTCCTGCCGCCATTGCGCGCGCAATCCCCTTTCGCGCTGTTCTGGGAGCCGTTTTTGACGGGTACGAAGGACCTGATGCTGTGCATCCCAACCCCCGACGCGTACCGGATTTATGGCGCGGGCCGCGATTCTCTGGTTTCCGCGCTTCGGCCGAGGGCGCCGGGTGAGCCTCCTCCCCGGCTTGCGCTGAGCTCCCTGGGCGATGTCAAGATCATCCCAGAACCCGGTCTGTTCGTCGGCCTCGGTGACGCGCGGGCGATCACGTTGGTGCATTCGTTCGCGGTGAGCCACGGCAATACTCCGAAGCTGAGGATTGGCAGTGCGACCACTTTCACGGAGTTGCGGGCTGGTCCCAGTGTACTCATCGGAGGCGTGTCAAACCGTTGGACGCTTGACCTGATGCGGGACCACAGGTTCTCTTTCATTCAGGAGGAGCGCCGTTATAGTATTCGGGACAACCGGACCAACCAAATGATCTGCACCAAGCCCGCGAGTTGGGAACCGGTCAGCAACGACGATTGTGCACTCGTGACGAGAGTAATGGACTCCAAGACCGGGCATCCGGTGATGATCGCGGCTGGCCTGGATCATTTCGGCACCTTCGTCGTGGGGGAGTTCCTAACCCGGCCCGAGTTGCTCGAACCGGCACTGCGCTCCGCACCACGAGCCTGGGAGTCTAAGAACCTCCAGATCGTCTTCCGTGTCGAGAGAGTCGGCGTCGAGAGGGCCGGCGACAATATGGGTCCACCGAAGCTGCTCGCGGTCCACACCTGGTAGACGTCGAGCAAGTGCTGCTGTCTAATCACGCATCTGTGGTTTCCGCTGACAGTGATTCCCAAAACAGATGAAGCCCGATCAGGTTCCCATGCGTCACAATTGTTTGCGGTTCATCTGCCTTTTCCTCCTATCGGCCCTTGCCATTGCCCAAGCGCCCCGCATCGGCCTGATCGACTTTTACGGACGCAGAAAAGTCCCAGAAACACAGGTTCGTAAGGCATTGGGCGCCCAAGAAGGGGATCCCCTTCCGCGCTCGAAAAGTGACGTCGAGGAAGCCATGGAAAAGATCCCCAACGTGACACGTGCACGGCTGGAGGCGGTTTGTTGCGACAGCGGCAAGGCGATCCTGTATATCGGCATCGAGGAAAAAGGAGCTCCACACTTCGACTACAACTCACTGCCGTCCGGGGAAATGAATCTGCCCCCGGAGGTTCATGAAGAGTACGCTGGGTTTCTGGGTGCGGTGAATCAGGCCGTGCGATCTGGACAGACCTCCGAGAACCTGCGCCAGGGCCATTCATTGATGAACCATCCGGAAGTGCGCGCCCACCAGGAAAAATTCCTGGAGCTTGCCAAGACGCACCTGAAAATCTTGAAGGATGTCTTGCGCAACAGCGCGGACGAAGAACAGCGCGCGATGGCGGCCTATATCGCCGGGTACGTACCGAAAAAGGAAGAAGTGGTGAATGATCTGCAATACGCCCTGCGCGACCCAGACGACACAGTGCGCAACAATGCGATGCGTGCGCTGAGCGCCATCGCGGTCCTTGCTTCGCAGGAACCGGGTCTGGGGATCAAGGTGGCGCCAACATGGTTCATCGAGATGCTCGACTCGCTCATTTGGCAGGACCGGACGGCGGCGGCGGTCGCATTGGTGACCCTCACGGAAACGCGGGATGCGCGCGTCCTGGATCATTTGCGGGAACGAGCCTTGCCTTCACTGCTTGAGATGGCGCGATGGAAGCATCTACCGCACGCACTCCCGTCGTTCATTCTTGCAGGGAGAATTGCGGGCATCCCGGAAGCCGAGATCCAGGAGGCGTGGAAGGGTGGCGACCGCGAGGCCCTGCTGAAGCGAGTATCAGGGGAGAAAAAGTAGCTAAAGCGAGCCTAAGAACTCGAGTAAGTCCTTACGTTGCTCCGGCCCCAGTTTGTAATACTTGCCGCGGGCGCCACTGGCCTCCTTCTCATGACGGAGAATGGCATCCTCGATGGTGGCGGCGGAACCGTCGTGAAGCAGCGGCCGGCGGAACCGGAGGCCCCATAGAGCCGGAGTCCGGATTTCGTCTTCTTCTGCCGCGGCCTGCGGGATACCATCGCCCGTCCCGACGTCATGAAGCAGCAGATCGGAAAAGAGTGGGACGGCTTTGCGATCAAACAAAGGATTGGGACTGGGACCCGTCATCAGGACCGGCGTGTGGCAGGAAGCGCAACCGGTGGCTGTGAAGTGATCCTCGCCGCGGCGTACGGCATCCGTAACAGGACCGCGTGAAACCGGCGCCAGCAACCGCATGAAGTTCTCGAATTGGTCGATGCCGCGAAGGCCGGTGCGCCGGTCGCGAACATCTTCCGGGCCTTTGCGCGGTCCGGCGCACAACTTCAACTGTTCGGGATCGATCCCCAATGCAACCTCGTCGGGGAACAGGTCGTTGGTGATCCCCATCTCATTGCGGTATGCATCCGCGGAGAAAGCGAGCAGAGTGGCCTGCTGCGCTTTCCAGCCAAAGCGGCCCACGCGGCGGCGTCCAGTGGCAATGTCCGTGATCAAGGCTGCACGGCCCGAGATGCCATCCGCGTCACGGTCGTCGGGATCCTCCAGAGCAACGATGGTTTCGTCTGGAATCGCCTCTACCAGTCCTGCTCCGAATACGGGGATAGGGGCGCGGCGCGCGATCACGTTGGCCTCCGGCGGGATCTGGACCTGACAGCGATGTGTCGGGATCGAGAACAGGTGATGGAGCGTGCCTCCGCTGAGCTCGGTGAAGGTGCCGTCTTCCTCCCTTCGCCCCGCGCGAACTTCGGTCATCGTCGAGATGCCTCCGATGGCCGGGACGCTGTGGCAGATAGCGCAGCTCGTGCCATTGAACGCCGGTCCAAGGCCATCTTCCGCGGTTTCGACCTCGGTGAAATCTTCGAGTCCCATACGGAATAACTCGAGTTCCATCCCGGAAAGCCCAGCGAGCGGAGAGCCGGGCTGCGGGGGACGATTGGCGACCTGGGCGAAGACAAGAACGACACTGAGCGGGATAAGTAGGGGTTTCATTTGACGACGATCTCTCCTCTCATAAGGTTGTGGCCAGCGCCGCAAGGTCGCGAGCATTCGAATACGAACTTGCCCTTCTCCTTGGCTAGAAAGCGCACGCGGACCTCGCTCTTGCCCGAGGGCGGGATTGCGACGTCGATCCCGGCCGCGGGAATCCGGAAGCCGTGGTCGGTGTCGTCGCTGGTGATGACGAATTCGACCACTTGGCCCTGCTTGACCGTGATCCGCGAAGGGTTGAAGGTGAAGCGCTCGGCGGAAATCGAAACTGTCCGGTCTGGCGCCGCCTGTGCGGATAAAAGCGGGACGAATAAAAGAAGAGAAGCGAGCAGTGTGAGCATTTAAAACCACCATCCAATTCCGAGATTGAATCCGTTCAGCGCGCGAATGATACGGCTCGCGTTTCGGTTCCAGTTGTAATCGAACTTCAAGGCGACATCCGCGTTGGGCTTGAGCGTTACGCCCGTCACCCAGGAGTTTCGGTTGAACTGCGGCAGCGCCGTGTAGCCCTCCGGCATGCGGTGTTGGGTGTTGTACTTTTCGTAGCGTGTGAACAGGATGAGATCAGCGCGCGCGCGTCGAGGAAGGAGGTGCGCGCCTGGCTCCAGGTACCAGCCGCGAAGCTGTCGGCCGATGTTAGGATTCACGCCCGTCTGACGCTCGAGTTGCGCGTTGAGATCGTCAGCCTGGGAGATCCAGGTGTGCGCGAACAAGCCACGGAGATCGAAGCGCCGGTACCTGTATCGCCCGTCGAACTCCCAAAGCGTAACGCGCGGGTTCAGTCCCGGAGTGTTAAAGCCTGTGTGTCCGGAATAAAGGCTCGTCCCGAGTGTGAGACGCCGGACCCCGGCGAACTCCAACCGGCCGACTTTTGCCGGATTTCGGAACGATGCCTCGAAACCCGACGTGCGCCCTTCTGCAATGCCGCTCTCGGCATTGAAAAAGCTCGCATCCAATGCGGAAGTCACGTAGGCGCGATAGCGGAAGCCACGGCCGAGGTCGCCCGTGAATCCCAGGCCGAGCTCGCGCCACGTGGTAGGGATGATTGTGGTTTCGACAAACGGCCGCTCGACGCCATTAAAGGACGGCGGCTCGTGACGCTCATTCACGATCCCGACGGGGGTGAGGAGCATACCCGCGCGGACGTTGAGCCAGGGTTTCACCAGGAAATCCAGATAGGCCTGCTCCAGCGCAACCTCGCCTTTTTCCTCGCCACCTTCGATAATCGAGTGCTCGAACTCAAGTTCACTCCAGAACTTGATGCGGTCGGAGAAGCTGTGCCCGAATAGAAGGACAAACCGGTGGAAATCGAGCACGCCTGGTTCGCCGCGGAACTTATTGAAATGGGTTTCCATATAGCCGGCGACCGGGAGGCGGGATTCGGAGTTTGGAGCGGACTGGTAATCCCCAGTCACCGAAAGCGATTGGATCGGCGCGGGGGGAGCGGCGGCTGAGGGAGTTGGAGGTGGGCTGGGGATCTTGGCGGCGAGGAATTGCTCGAGCCGGGACTCGATGTGAGCGACCCGGGCTTCGAGCGACCCTGAGGGTGGAGAAAAGGAGGGGTCTAGGATACGCATCTTACGTTCCAGCTCGGCAAGGCGCTGATCCATCGATTGTGGGGCGGATTGTGAGAAGGCAGGAAGAGAGGAAAGAACTATAGCTACCGCTGCGGCCTTAATCATAGTTATCTTAATCATAGTTAACTGAGGAATAGTATAACAGTGATTAGGGTTGAAGGAAGCAACTATGTGAACGTCCCGACTCGCTCCGTCAGCCGGCGGAGGTGCGCATACTCCGGATCAGAGCTTCCTTGGCGCGCTGGATGTGCTGGCGCAGGGCTTGCTTGAGCGATTGAGCATCCCTCGCCTCGAGCGAGGCCACGATCGCCTCGTGCTCGGCCTGCTCTTCGCTCAGACGCGGCAGCCAGTCATCGTCCGCCCGGTGGATGCGGGCGATTTTGATGTGCGCATGCAGCGCTTCGTACATTTCCACAAGCCTTTGGTTACCGGAAGCCCGGATCAGGGCGCGATGGAACTCCAGGTTATTTTGCTCGTGCTCCTTACGGTCCTCGTCCGTCCGCACCGCCTTGCGCAAAACCTTGAGCAAGCGCCGGAGGCGGCGCAATTGATCCGATGTGACGAGGCCCACGGCCTTTTCCGCCGCCAGACATTCGAGCGCGCACCGGATATCGAACGTCTCCTCGACGTCCTGCGCCGACAATTGGGCAACGAAGGTGCCGCTCCGAGGTTTGATTTCCACTAGCCCTTCGGTGGCAAGCTGTTGGATAGCCTGCCGCACCGGGGTCAGGCTTACGCCTAGTTTCGAGGCCAAATCCTCCACGTGGAGGCGCTCCCCAGGGCGCAGAAGTGAATTCAGGATCGCCTGGCGCAGCGCCTCGTAAACCGCATCCATGGCTCGGTCTCGGTGCAGTTTGGTCAGTTCCATCGGCAGGTTTGCTTTTGCTATCTGATTCTAATGGCGCGAGGATGCGAAGGTCAATAATCTGAAATATTTTAAGACGTAGGAGTTCCGGGACACACCCCCAGGCCTCATCGGTGACCTGCTGGTGAAATGTTCTTGCAAGTGTTCTATGGGGACCGCTTCTCCAGCCGATGAGATCAAGTGGATTGCATGGCTACTCGACAAATAGATACTGAGATTTCCCGCAAAGGCCAAAGCCCGGTTGACGGAGGTCTGGGACAAAGCCAAGACCTCATGCGAGCACTCCTCCATGACACGGATGCGGTCGTCTATGTCGCCTCGCCCGAAGGCCGGCTCCTGCTCGCCAATCCGGCGGCCGAAACGTTGTTTCAGGCTCCCCTCCACGAACTCCTGAACCGGCACGTGCGCGATCTCTTTCCGCGCGAAGTCGCCGATCTCCTCTGGGCACACGACCAACAGGTAATCGCTTCCCGGCGAGCGATGGAATCGGAACAAGTAGTTCCCCAGCCGGACGGCTCCCACACCTACGTCATCACCCGGTTTCCGCTTCTGGATCCCCAAGGCCAACCATACGCGGTCGGAGGAATCGCCACGGATATCACGGAACGCTGGGTCACAGAACAGCATCTGCTAGCGGCGCAGCGGATGGATGCGCTCGGGCGGCTTGCGGGGAGGGTTGCCCACGATTTCAACAACCTGCTCACCGTCATTAACGGTTACTGCTCACTGCTGCTGCAGCGCACTCCCGAAGGCTTGGCGGGCCGGAAGGAAATGCTTCAGATCCGCCAGGCGGGAGAAGGCGCCGCCGCGCTCACGCAGCAACTGCTGGCGTTCAGCCGCAAACAGCTTCTGACGCCTGAGACGGTCAACCTGAACGACGTGATCCGGCGCCAGGAACATATGTTGTGCCTGCTCCTGGGCGATGACATTGACCTCGGCGTCCACCTCGCCCAGGACCTCAACCATATCGTCGCCGATCCGGCGCAAATGCAACAGGTCTTCTTGAATCTCGCCGCCAACGCCCGGGATGCGATGCCTGACGGAGGCCGGCTGGCGATCAGCACGCTGAATCGAGTATTGTCCCCCGGCGAGATCTGCTCCATGCCCGGTCTTGCCCCGGGTAACTACGTTGTAGTTTCCTTTTCCGATACGGGCTGCGGCATGGACGAGGCATCGAAAGCCCGGATCTTTGAGCCCTTCTTCACCACAAAGCCGAAGGACAAAGGCGCGGGCATGGGGCTTTCGACTGCATTCGGAATCGTACGGCAGAGCGGAGGCTACCTCGCGGTCGAAAGCGCGCCTGGAGCGGGAAGTGTTTTCTCGATCTGGTTGCCGAAAGCCGCGGAGCCCGCCAGGGAATCGCCGGTCCGTGACGAAACCCATGCTCGGAGTTTCTCCGGCCGCGAAGCCGTTCTACTTGTCGAAGACGAGGAATGTGTCCGGTCCTATGCTACGGAGGTGCTTGGGGAATACGGTTACCGCGTAACAGCCGTACCCCACCCGGCATTAGCTTTGCGGGAGTTCCGGAGACAGCCGGGAGCATTCGACCTGGTAGTGACCGATGTCGTCATGCCCGCTATGAATGGCCGCGAGATGTTCGATGAAATGCGCGCTCTCCGTCCTGGCCTGAAAGTGCTCTTCCTTTCCGGTTATTCGGAAGATGTGATCGAAGATCGCGGCGTGCTTGAGCCAGGCGTCGAATTCCTCTTGAAACCCTTCACGCCGGAAATGCTCGCGCGGCGCGTTCGAAACATACTCGGAGAAGTACGAAAGTCAACCAACATTCTTATCGTCGACGATGAAGAACCAGTCCGGCAGACATGGCGGGAATTCCTCGAGCAAGAAGGATACGCGGTGCGGGAACTGGCCGACGGCCGTCACGTGGTCGAGACGTGCCGCAATACTCCGATGGACCTGGTTCTGATCGACTTGATCATGCCCGACAAAGAGGGAATCGAGACCATCATCGAGCTTCGCCGGAGCTTCCCCAAGCTGCCTATAATCGCCGCCTCCGGCGGCGGAAACGTTACTTGCCTCAATACTGCCGCCGCCCTGGGGGCCAGCGCGACATTCAGCAAGCCTTTCAATTTTGGCGCTGTCTTATCAAAAATCCGGGAACTGACCAAGTCCCCAGTGACCTCACCCTGACCATCACTCGACCCCAGCGCCGAAAGTGAGGCCCGGATGCGGATAACGGAACTTGAGTGGCCATATGACCACGTGACGCTAGATTTGGATAGTCAGATCCAGGAGTTCCAGTCTTTTGTAAGGTGGGCCGAAACCTATTGCTTGGCGGGAGCTTCCTGCCGAACCGGTCGATCGATCCCGGCGCCCTTCTCGATGAGAAACTTGACGACGGCGTCATACCGCAGGGTCTTGGCAACATCCAGCGCCGTGCGGCCGTCGGTGTTGGTTGCATTGACATCAACGCCCAGCTCGACCGCCAGCTTGACGGTTTCAAGTGTCAGCGCTTCGCGCTCGCTTCGGGCGGGCTGAATCCACGCGGTCCCACCACCCATCCCCGTCGCCGCCATCAGAGCCGTTGTCACCTCTTTCCGGTGTTGGAACCGTTCTCCGGCCACGTAGTCGGAATGATGCACGAACTTTGGATCTGCGCCGTGCTTTACCAAGAGTCGCATCACGCCGGGTTGAGAGAATCGGGCGGCCAACCAGAACGGCGTGGCTGCGACCAATGGGGGCTCAAAATGGAAGTCCTGCGACGAGCGGCGAGTGGGCGTCCACGTCCGAAGTGGAGTGTTCGGATTGGCTCCGTGGGCGAGGAGAGCGCTGGCCATCGTTTCATCGCGGCGCATGATCGCCACATGGAGCGCTGTAAAGCCAGCCGCGGACGCGTTGGGGTCGGCGCCTTTCTCGAGCAGGAAATCCACGAGCTCTCCGTAACCCGAGTGAGCGGCAAGGACCGTGGCGCTGACGCCCCAGGCATCCTGGTCGTTCACATTCGCGCCGGCAGCCACCAGGAGCTTGGCGGAGCTGAGATCGCCCGCGCGCGCCGCAAACATCAACGCGGTGTCGCCCCCGTGCGGGATCATCCTGTTGTAGTCGGGATAACCATGCGGGGGCACAGCCATCATCTGGCTCCAGACTTCTGAGCGAGCGTGGACGTCCGCGCGGTGCGCCAGCAGCACCTTTACGACCTCGGAATGCTTCTGCGCCACCGCCCACATGAGTGCAGTCTGGCCGCGCGCGGCGCGAGCGTTCACGTTCGCGTCTTTGGCCAGCAGTAATTCGACGATATCAGGCTTGCCCGAGCGAGCGGCCACCATCACCGGCGTCTCACCCAGCAGCAGCGCCGCGTTTGGATTCGCTCCAGCCTCCAGCAGCCTTCGGACCATGGCAACGCTTCCGTTCAGGCTGGCCGTCCAAAGGGGCGTAACGCCGAGATCGTTTGCCGCGTTCACGTTGGCGCCGGCGCGAATCAGCAGATCGGCGCTCTCGAGATCGTCGCGGTAGCTCGCCCAATGGAGCGCAGTTGAGCCATCTCCTTCCGCTGCGTTCACTTCGACTTTTTTCCGAAGCAGAACGCGCAAAGCATCCTTGTCGGCGTTCTTGACCGCGTCGACCAAAGGCGGCCGGGCGCTGCTGGCGAACGCCATGAGGAAGGCGAGCGCGACCGTCATCTTCTTACACCCCTGAAAGAGTATCGAGCGGAAGTTTGCCGGTGCTGCCACCCAGCCGTTCGACCGGCACGTCGAGCTTGTCCATCAGCGTCACCAGCAGGTTTGCCATTGGGGGATTGCCAGAATACTTGAGATGCCTACCACTCTTGAGCCGGCCAGCGCCGCCGCCCACCAGAATCAAAGGCAGGTTGTCGCCGGAGTGCCGCGTGCTGTTCGAAATGCCCGATCCATACAGGATCGTCATATGGTCCAGAAGCGAGCCGTCGCCATCGGGCGTCGCGCGGAGCTTCGCCAGATACTGCGAGAACAGTTGGGTGTGGTAGCGGTTGATCTTGGACATGTGCGCGATCAACTCGGGAATGTTGTTGTGATGGGAGAGCGGATGGTGCGCCTCGGGCACGCCAATCTGAGGGTATGGGCGAGCGCTCTGTTCCTTGCCGATCATGAACGAGATAACGCGCGTAAGATCGGACTGAAACGCCAGGAGCTGCAAGTCCAGCATCAGGGCCAGATGGTCTTCGAAGACAGGCGGAGCCCCTTGAGGTTGCTCGATAGCGGGTAGCTCGGCGGCACTCTGGGCATCGCTTTGTTGCTGGGCTTTCTGAATGCGGCGTTCGACGTCGCGAATCGCCTCCGCATATTCATCTACTTTGACCTGATCCTGTGGTCCCAGCTCCCTCTTAAGGTCCGCCAGCTTTTCGGTCACGGAGTCCAGAATGCTCTTGTGCTGCCGCAATCTGGCTTCCCGCGCGGCTTGGTCCGTGCTGCCGCTGTCGCCGAACAGCTTCTCGAATACCGCTCGCGGATTCCACTCCATCGGCAACGGTTGCGTCGGGCTGCGCCACGAGAGTGTATGCGTGTAGACACAACTCAGATTGCCGGTGCAAGCGCCGGCGTTGTTTGGGGGGTCCAGCGCGAGCTCGAGTGATGCTACCTGTGTCTCCTTGGCGAAGCGCCTCGCCAGCAACTGGTCCATCGACACGTCCGCGACAATCTCCACCTCGTTGCGTCCACCGCGCGTCGTACCTGTAAGAAATGACCCGGAGGCGCCTGCGTGGATGTAATTCCAGTTCGCTTTGATGCCTGACAACACAAGCATTTGGTTGCGGAACGGGGCCAACGGTTCGAGGATGGGCGACAACTCGAAGGCGCTGCCTTCGCCTTTCGGTGTCCAATACTCCATCGCCATGCCGTTCGGCACGTAGAACGCTTGGAACCGATGCACGGGCTTGGCGACAGCTCTCGCCCGCGGGAGCATGGCATCCAGGAACGGCAGCGCGATCGTCGTGCCGAGCCCCCGCAGGACAGTCCTCCGTGGCAACGATTTCGCAGTGAGGAAAGCCATGTCAGTCGTCTCCTAGTTTGACACTGTGTGGGCGGCCCGCATTAAGAAGGTGGGACTTTCAACAATCCCGAGAATGATCGATGACCAGCGATATTCATTGGCCGCTGCGTCCCGAACGATCTTGCGCACGGTGGGCCGGTCATAGTGTTCGAGCTTGCGCCCGAGGGCATAAGTCAAAAGCTTTTCAGTGACGGTGCGGGGAAACTGCTCGGGTTGTTCGAGGAGCAGCGCTCGCAGTGCCGCAAGCCCGTCAACCTTAGCGCCGCCGATCGTCGCTCCGTTCGCGTCCACTGGCCTACCGGACTCGTCCACAGTCCGCCACGCCCCGATGACGTCGAAGTTTTCCAGCGCAAACCCCAGCGGATCGATGGCCGAATGACAACTGTTACACGCGGGATTCTGACGGTGTTGCGCCAGCCGCTCGCGGATCGATGTGGGCGCTGCGCCGGGCTTAGTCTCCAGGTTGGTGTCCACTCCGGGAGGGGGCGGCGGTACGGGTAACCCAAAGATGTTGTTCAGCAGCCATTTGCCGCGGAGGACCGGCGAGGTACGGTCGGGGTAGGAGGTTGTCGCCAGGATTGCCCCGTGCGCGAGCAATCCACCGCGCTGATCCTTGTTCGGGAGGTCGACTCGCCGGAAGCGGCTGCCGTAGATCCCCGGAATCCCATAATGCCGTGCCAGTCTTTCGTTGACGAACGTGTAGGTCGCATTCAACAAGTCGCTCACGCTACGGTCCTCACGCAGCGTGCTGGCGACGAACATCTCTGTCTCCTGTTTGAATGCCTGCAGCAGACTCTCGTCATAGTTGGGATAACGGAGCGGATCTACGACGACTTCTCCGACTCGGCGCAGATTCAGCCACTGGGCGGCGAAATTGTCGACGAGCGCATGAATGGCGCGCGGGTCGCCCAGCATTCGTCGAACTTCCTTTCGTAAGACCGGCGGATATATGAGTTCTCCGCGCTCAGCCAGTGTCAGCAAGCGCTCGTCGGGAATGCTGCTCCACAGGAAAAACGATAGCCGCGAAGCGACTTCCAGATCAGTCCGGCGCACCTGGCGGACGCGAAGCAGGAAATCCGGGTCGACCAGAACGCGTTCGAGCGCGAACTGAATCCCGTGGTCGAAGCCTCCGCCATCGCGTCGCCCGGTATCGAAAAACTCGAGCAGCGTTTGAACATCTGCTTTCGTAGCGGGCCGGCGATAGGCGAGCCGGGCCATTCTGGAAAGAATCTTCGTGGCGCAATCGCGCTCTTCTGTGCCCTGTCCATCGGGCCGGCATACGAAAATCGCGCGACGGCTGGGAGTGTCCGACGCCCGGCCCGAGGTCTTGTAAGGACCACCGATCTGGACTGAGCCCACCTTCGCATGATCCATGTACACCTGGTCGTTCGCAATGACCCGGCCCCTTTGCAGCGGCTGCGGGAGGCCTTCCGGTTCCCAATGCTCCCTCACGAACGACACGCCGACAACGCGGGAACCCGCCTGGACCGGGACGCGGATCTCCAATCCGGCGTCTCCCGTCGTCTGCATGTACTTTTCCCATTCGGGATCGCCGGCAAAGCCTGGTTCACCGTCGCCGGCATAACTGGCCGCGGCAGGCCGGCCTTGGGCTCCGCCTCCGACTATGAACCGCTTCAGCAGCTTGCCATCGAGGCGAACGTCGAGTTGCTGCGGCCACCCCATGCCTTTGAGGTAACCTTGATACTGCCTTTGGAGGCGAACTCGGATGAGGTACTCGCCGTCGATTGGAAACTGGTAAGGAATAGCGATACCCGCACGGCTTCCCAGCGGCAGATCTTCGCTCTGCCGGTCGTCTTGCAGCACGTGCAACGGGATCTCGAATGTCTCGACCTTCGGACCGGTGGGAGGAAGGCCGGTCACCAGGCGCGTGACCTGACGGGCCACCGACAGGTACCGCTCGAGGTGAGCAGTCGAAATCGAGAGGACATGCGCGAAGTTGTCGAAGCTGCCGTCCGCTGTCTCATCACCGGGAAGGAGCGGCTTCACGTCGAGGTCGAGCGCAAACAGGTCGCGAACCGCATTGTTGTATTCCGCGCGATTGAGACGATGGACTGCGCTGATCCTGCCCGGATTCGGACTGGCCGCCCACGCCCGGTCGATTTCGTTTTCCAACGAACTTGCCACGCTGTGATACCGAGCCGTCTCGGGCCGCGGACTTCCGGGTGGCGGCATCGAGCCGGCCCGAAGCTTTTCGATCACGCGCTCCCACACCTCCGCGTTGGCATTTGGCTTTGTAACGTCCAAACCGTCGAGCGCGAGTCCCGCGGTACGGAGTTTCTGGTTATGGCAGGTTATGCAGTACGTATCCAGGAACGCCTGCGCAGGCGTGGATTGAGCGCCCAACAGTGTTGGGGCGACGACCCCGCTAAGGAGGAGCGCGAAAATCAATAGGTACACTGCCCGCGAGCGTCGCCTCGACATATGCCGCGTCTCGAACCCGAAGGACCCGTCTTCCCGCCCTCAAGTCAGCGGTATTTCCCTGGGCTTCCGGACAGTTGCAGTATACACCACCGCCCGAATCGCCGCGCAGGCATTACCGCTGAAAATGGTAACGTTGGAGAAACAAGGAGGCTCATGCAGAGAAGATCTTTCCTCGGTGTATTGCCTGGAGTCATGGCGGCGGCTGCCGCGCAGGCGCCGGAACCGGACCGCCAAGCAGCGGCGTCGAACCGCCCCAAAGTCCCTGGAGCACTCAGCCTGCGGACCCGCAAGCGCGCCGAGCAACCGCCCGGCAGCGGTAAGATCCGCGTCTCCGAAACGGTGTTGCGCTGGCAAGTGGCTCAGACAGCTATCATCATCTGCGATATGTGGGACACCCACACTTGCAGCCTGTCGGCGCAGCGCGTAGCAGTCATGGCGCCGCGGATGAACCAAGTCATTAGCGCAGCGCGGAGCCTGGGAGTAATGATCATTCACGCGCCCAGTGACACCATGAAATTCTATGAGGGAACAACGTGGCGCCAGCGCATGCAGCGGGCGCCCATGGCTGCGTCACCGACGCCGATTCTGGCTCGCTGCCCTCGCGAGCCCGTCGAGGAGCGGAACTTCCCGATCGATGACACCGGGGGCGGCTGCGATGACCCGATCTTGAGGAAATGGACCGGCTCGTATCCCTGGACGCGCGAGCACCCAGCCATCGACATAGTTGGTTTTGACGGGGTCAGCGAAAGCGGCCAGGAGATCTACAACTTCTGCAAGCAGGAAGGCATCACGAATATCGCCTTGATGGGCGTTCACACCAACATCTGTATCCTGAACCGCTCTTTCGGAATCCGGCAGATGACGCGGCTCGGCTTCCAGGTGATCCTGGCACGGGATCTGACCGACGCCATGTACGATCCCCGCAAGCGGCCGTTCGTTAGCCATACGCGGGGTACCGAACTGGTCGTCGAGCACATCGAGACGCAGTGGTGTCCGTCGATCTTGAGCGAAGACCTGACGCGGGTAATACCCGGCACAGATAGCCCGTCTAGCTTGAGCCTGATTGCCCCGCCCCGGATCTGATATCGTCGCCCGCGTCCTGCCGATGAGTTTCTACTGAGCCGGCGGGAAATCGCCTTTTCCAGCGGCCGCCCACTGTGGCTTACTTTACCTCAGGCGGCACGTTCCCGTATTGCCACGGACCAGCCGCGGGCTTTGCTTTTGGCGCTTCAGGGACAAGACCCGGCGTCATCTGGTTCGCCAGCGCTATTCCGGCTGCGGCAATCTGGCGGCCCGCCGACGGTTCGAGATTCGAATAATAGGTGAGCCGCGTCTCATAGCCGCCCCCGGATTCCGACAGCGCTTCTTCTGTCGGAACATAACCCACGCAGCCATTGGAGAGCGATGCCGGGAACGTGAATGGGAAGTGGCTCTTCTGTTTGATCTCGAGGCCGAACTCGACAAAGTATTCGGCCGGGTTGGAGACGAAGACGGCCGGTCCGGCCTGAATTGCCTGAACTTCCACGTCCGCCACGGGTTCCCGTTGCGTGAGCCAGTCCAGCAGGACGGTCTCCTTGGCGAAAGTCCACTCGGTTACACCGGCTTCCTTTGCCTCTTTGGCGACCATTTGATAAGCGGCTTGGACTCGTGTGGCTGCGGGCTTCCGCCGCGGAATCTTGAGCAAGCGTTGGCGGTAGTCCACGGGCGCAAGCGATCCTCGATGCATCGTCAGTAGCGTCTTGACTGCTTCGGCTCCCACACGGCCACCGACGATTTCGGCGTACTCTTTTCCATTTGGAGCCGCGTAGGGGCTGAGGTTGTCCACTTGCGTGATGTCGCCGGATGCTCCCTGGACAAACACGACCACTACGTTGGGACCGTAGTACCCGCGAATCACCTTCTCGAGCCAATAGATCCAGTTGGCGGAAATCCCGCCGGGACTGGTTGTGGCATGACAGGCGTAATTCACGATGCAGCCTGCCAGCTCGCCCGTCCGGGTCCAGGCTCCGATCACACCGACCTCTGGATCGATCGGGCCGGCGTATTTCAGCATGTCTGGATTCCCCTGCCCGGGATGCGTGAACGTACGGCCGTTTTTCATGCGGATGCGCCGGTTATAAGCGGCCTTGTCTTCCACGCCAGAACCCACGCCACAGACCAGTTCTCGCCGGCCGGCATCCGCATCGCATACCGCCTTTACGATGGATTCGTGCACTTTGCGGAGATAACGGGCGTCCGCCATGGACGATTTCTCGTAGGCGAGAGTACGGATCAGTGGAGGGGCGGCATCAAATTCGCCCGGCTGCACCATGCCGGTCGGACCGGAGGAATGTGAATGCGACGCATTGATGAGGACCGCCTCTCCCGGAATCCCGCACCGCGACTCGATCTCCTTGCGCACCGCTAGCACTAAATGATGAGGCACAGCCAACGCATCCAATCCCACCACAGCCGCCCGCTTCACACCGTCGTCGAAAACGGCGACCCGCGTCTTGCACGAATCGTGCAGCGATCTGTGAAAGGCTTTGCCGTACCCGCCGGGTTGCTCCATTCCGATTTCGGGTGTGATGTCGGTTTCCGCGAAGCCTACCTTCATCGCCGGGACGCTTTTCCAGCGCTGCGCCCACAATGGCCCGGCCGCCGTTGTGAGCAGGAATTCGCGGCGCCTCATCCGCCCCATTAGAACTCAATCCGCGCCCGCAGCGTGATTTCACGCCACGCGCTTTTCTCCCGAGGAGCACCGCCACCCTGGTGCCCCGTGATCCGTGCGACCTGGCCTGGCACCGTGATGTTGCTAGCCGGAAACGCATAGTGCGGATGATTGAAAATGTTGGCGATGCTTGGTTGGAACACGAACTTCCAGCGCTCGGTGATCGGGAACTCCTTTACCACCGAAAGATGATGCAAGTTCAGGCCAGGACCTTCGAGGATATTGACGCCCGAATTACCGAACCGGCCGATAGGCGGCGCCGCGAAGGCCCCTGCGTCAAACCACCGGTTGACGACGCGTTCGCCGGGAGACAAATTGCCATTGCTGATACGATCCGGCAATCCACCGACGGTGTTCGTGTTGGAAGGGTCGGCGCCGCTGAAGCTGGGCGAGAAATACTGGCCGCTTTGGAAGAAGGTGGCCGTCTGGGTCTGCCAACCGCCCAATGCGAGATCAACCAGCTTAGGCGCGTTAGTCAGGAAGCGCCGTTTTCTGCCGAACGGCAAATCCCATGTAGTCGTGATTACCGCGCGGTGGCGGGAATTGTACTGTTCGCGATTCCAGAAGTAATGGTCGTAGGGATCCTGGAGATTCAGGAAGTCGGACATGGCGTTGGCGAGCGTGTAGTGCGCGTTGAACGTGAACGAGCCAAATGTCTTCTTCGCCTCGAATTGCACCGAATCGTATGTCGAGCGCCCATCACTCAAAGAGTAAGTGGCGTTGACGAACTGTGGATAGGGCCGGCGCGCTTGGGCAAATGTCGTTGTGCTGGCGCGCGGCTTGTTGATCCCGAGGTTATAGTTCAATCCGCGGCTGCGCGACCCGATGTAGGACGCGCGCAACCCGATCTGGCGTAGCTCTTTTTCGATGCTCAGGTTGAACTGGTGGATGACGCCGTTATCCGTATTGACCGGGTAGCCAGAAATATTCTGGGACGCCACAATCGCGCCTAGCCTTTGCGGGAACGGATTCGGGAATGTCAACGGAGTGCGCCCTGCGCGGAATTCCTCCAGGTTGTTGAACGATTCGGCCAGCACAAACGGACCGGTCTCCTGGAACCGGTGGAACGCGCCGAGCGATTCGGTGTATTGGCCGTAGCCGCCGCGCACAACGAAGGTGTCGCGCACGCGATAGGCGGCGCCGACTCTGGGCCGGAAGTTATCCTTGGCCGGTGTTGGCACCACCTGTCCCGCGCGAACGGTGATGTTAGGCGGATAAAGCGGACTGATCTTGCCGATCGATTCCTGCGGGACGATCACGGCGCCTGACTCACGATCCCAGTTGAACTGGAGGTTATCGAGCAGCTTTGTAGCGCCGAAGTAATCCCATCGCAAACCGAAATCGAGAGTCAGCTTGCGGTTCACCTTCCACGTGTCGGTGATGAACAACCCGAGCTCGTAACCGCGGTACTGGCGGCCCGTGAGCGGATCGAGACGCGAGGAGTTGAAAGGCAATCCAAGAAGAAAATCCGCGTATGCCTCGCCGCTCAGGTTGCCATTGAACGCGAAGTTGCCATAGGACCCCTCGGCGATCACGCTGCGATTGTCGGCGAAGGTGCGCAGATCGCCGCCGAACTTCACCACGTGGCTCCGGAAGCTCCAGGTAGTGTTGTTGGTGTACTCGAAATCATGCCGGTCGTTCACCGTGCCGCCTGGATTTACGCGCAACGTGCTCACGCCGGTGATGTCCATGACCGGAAAGCCCATCGCCTTGTGCCCGCGAGGATTGACACCTTGAATCCCGAGTGTCTGGATCACCTGATCGCCCGTGACGGGACTGAAGCCATCGATCGTGCCGCCATCGCGAATGTCATCCTTGATCCAGCCCCAGCGCCAGTTGGTGACGAGCGTGGGCGAGAAAGTGTGAGTGTCACTCACCACTACCGAATGATGATGCCGCATACGGGTCCATGTACCGACATTGGGGAAGTTGCCCGCGAGAACGTAGGGTGTCAGGCGGTTGATGTAGCGCCCGAAAAGCTGGTTCCTGTCGCTAATCTTGTGGTCGATTCGGCCCGTGACCGAGTCCCACTTGAACAGATCGATGGGCCATCGGTGGATAAAACCGAAATTACTCGACCGGGCATCCGGCCCCAATTGGTTTGGCTCTGGAATGAAGGTATCCTGAACTCGTCGTGACACTGTGTTGAACCGCGATTGCGGGACGATATTTCCCGGAAACGGCGTACCTGTGGCTGGAACGCCCCCGGTCATTGTGAGCGGGTCGCGTACGGTCACCGCGGGCGTCTGCCGCAACAATGCGGAGAAATCGCCACTGCGAAACGCGCGTGTCGGAACGTTGCGGTTGTAGAACGTCGATGACGGAATACGTACAATGCTGTAGCTGCCATAGAAAAAGGTCCTGTCCTTGAAGATGGGTCCGTTCACGTTGCCGTTGCCGCGATGCTCTTTATACGGAACCTTGAATGGAGTGAAGGTGCTGCGGGCGTTCACCGCCGAATTCACGAAATCCATGTAGGCGCGCCCGTGAAAAGCGTTGCTGCCGCCGCGGCCCGCCATCGTGAAGTTGGCGACGCGGCTGAACTCGGCCGAGTTATTGACCGCTACCACTTGCAGCTCCTCGAAGTCGAACATGTTCTGCACGAGGTTCACTGGACCGTCGCTCACGACGCCGTCGAGCGATTCGGCCACCTGATTCCCGCTCTGGCCGGCGAAGCGCAAGCCCCAGCCTCCGGCGTCGGTCTGAACATTGGGAAGCGTGGTCATGTATGCCTGTGGAAAGAAACTTTGGCTCAGCGGACTATCCACAAACGAAGTGTTATTGAATCCGGCGGCCACCTGGCTCCCCTCGGTGGCGATGACCGCGGCGTTCGCCGTCACGCTCACTTGTGTTCCCACGGCGCCGACCTCGAGCGTGATGTCGATGCGACGCGTCTCGCGGCTGGTGATGCGAATCTGATCGGCAACGAATTCTTTGAAACCCGCGCCGGTCGCTGTCATCTGGTATAGTCCCGGAACCAGGAACGGAATTTCATAGTTGCCGTCCTGGCCGGTGGTCGCCGCGCGGCTGGTGTTGCGATCGACGTCGGTGATCGTGATTTGAAGATTGGGCACCACTGCGCCAGAAGGATCCGTGGCGACTCCGCGGATGGTCGAAAGGTCAGTTTGCCCCAATAGAGCAATCGAAAACAGGAAACAAATAAAGACTAGCCTCATGGTTTTCCAAATCTTGCATAAAATGATGACTCTGTCAATGTCGTCCGGACTTCGTGAGTGGCTCGTTCGTCTCGCTTTGCTGATCGGCTCACCGGTCCTGTTCTTAGGCCTGTCGGAAAGTGCGTTGCGGCTGGCGGGCTACGGTTTCGAGGCGTCCTTCCTGATCGACGGGCCCGGTCCTGGACTGCTTGCGACCAATCCAAAGTACGGCTGGAGATTCTTCCCCCGCCAGATTGCTCGCACGCCCGTGCCCGCGCTGATCCGGCAGGACAAACCGGCCGGTGTGACGCGGGTTGTCGTCCTCGGCGAGTCGGCCGCGATGGGATTTCCCGATCCTCTGTACAGCTTTGCGCACCAGATGGTACAGCCGAATCTGGAAGTGGTCAACGCGGCAATGACGGCGATCAACTCGCACGTCATTCGGGATATTGCTTCTGACTGCACTCGCCTGCACCCGGATTGGGTCATTCTCTACATGGGCAACAACGAAGTCGTTGGACCAGGCCGTCTCGAAGCGTTTGGCGGATGGGTGAAATCCTTCCGGCTTGGTCAACTGCTCGACTCGATCGCTGCTCGCCTTCGTCCTCCACCGGGCCACTGGCGTGGGATGGAGAGGCTCTCAGCGCGCAAGATACCCCACAACGACCCCCAGCTCGAAAACATCTATTCCAGCTTCCGCGACAATCTGCGCGCGATCATCCGCATTGCGCGCGCGAGCGGTGCTCGTGTGATCGTCTCCACCGTGGCTGTCAATCTGCGGGACTCGCCTCCCTTCGCAGGAGAGGAAGCATTGAAAGCGTACCTGGCCGGCGACTATGCCCGCGCTCGCGATTGGGACGAGCTTCGATTTCGCGCCGACTCCCCCATCAATCGGATCATCCGCGAGGAAACACGGTCGCAGAACGTTTTGCTGCTCGATGCCGAGCAGATCGTCACTGCGGACCACACCAGCTTCTACGAGCACGTGCATCTGAAACCCGAGGCGAACAGGAAGATTGCGGCAGGCTTGCTGGCCTTGATGGGTCGCGGCAAGGAACTGCCTGTCACGTGGGATCCCTGGGATCTCCATCGTATGGAGCGGACGATCTTCGCGTTGATGCAGCGCCCGCCATTCACCTTTCAGCCCGGTTACCGGACCCAGCAGGCATCGATTCGGCCGCCATCGATTCGCCCTGGCCTGCCTGAGCCTCGCACGCTCCTCGCCCGCGAGAGGCGGGCGGAAATTCTGGCGGAGCTCAAGGATTGGAAGGGTGCCGCCGGAGAATACCACGAACTCATCGCACAACTCCCGATGGTGAAGACGTGGCATAGCGGGCTTGCTGAAGCAAGGTTGAATCTAGGCCAGATCGACCAAGCCAAAGCTGCCTATGAAGCCGCGCTTGCGCTCGATCCCGGTTTCGCCGCCGCGCACATCGGTCTCGGCACTGTGCTCGCCGCTCAAGGCCAGCTACAGGCGGCGGAGGAGCGTTTCCGCCACGCCATAGAGATCGATCCTTCGCTTCCTCAAGGGCATAACAATCTTGGACGTCTCTACGCGGCACGAGGAAGTCTGCCGCAGGCCGCTGAAAGCTATCGCGCGGCTCTGCGCGCGAATCCGGAATTCGCAATGGGTCATTACAATCTCGGCAGTGCTCTCGCGGGTATGAGTCATATAAGCGACGCGATCCATCATCTGGAAGAGGCCACAAGGCTGGACTCAGAATTCGCGCCCGCGCATTACGATCTCGGCATACTGTACGCGCGGTCAGGACGGGTCATGGAAGCAATTGAAAGATACCAACGTACGCTTGCGATCGATCCGCGGCAGGCAAATGCCCTGAATAACTGGGGTGCTGCTCTCGCGCGCCAAGGCCAGAGGAAAGAGGCGATCGTCCGTTTCGAGGAAGCGTTACGCGTGGATCCGCATCATGCGGAAGCGAAACGAAACCTGGCCGCTGTTCGCAGTTTGAATGGCCACTGAACGCCCGGCTGAAGCCTGGGGGCAAGCCAGAGGCTTGCCCGACACAATCCAGCGTCTACCACTGCAGCTTCAGTGAGAACTGCCAGGATCGCGGCGGCTCCTGCGCCGTCACCGTTCCGAAGGCCGAGTTATATGGATCGGTTTGTGGTCCGCGGAGCACCGGCTCATTCAACAGATTGAACGTCTCAGCGCGGAACTGGAGGCTCGCCCGTTCGTTCAAGTGGAAATACTTGATGGCGGACATATCCCATCGGCGCTGGGAATCCTGGCGGATGTTGCTATAGCGCAGCGGCGCCGTACGGACATTGTTGGCAAGCGCCTGCGAGTTGTTGCGCATGAAAACCGAAGTGTTGAACCATCGGTCGGCATTGCGCTGATCCGAAGGCAGGACGATCTGGCTCGAGTCGCCGGTGAACAGCGCCTGGCCGAAGCCGAGCGGAGCGCCGCTCTGGTATTGATAAACACCGTTCAACTGCCATCCGCCGGCGATGAAATTCAGGACCGGATTCAAGCGCGAGCCCCAGCGGCGTTTTCGGCCGAAGGGCAACTCCCACTGACCGCTGCCCGTGAGCCGATGCTTGCGGTCAATTCCCGATAGCGATTCGTAGGGCATTGGATCGGACTGATTGAGAAACTCCGCCGCCTCCATCGCCTTCGACCAGGTATACGCCATCTGCAGCGTGTAACCCTTGGAAAATCGCTTCTCCGTACGCGCTTGCAACGAGTGATACCAGGCGTAACCGGCATGGTCGTCAAATTGGACATTGTTGAAATGCGGGAACGGTCTCAGCAACTGCATTCGCGACGCAGTTGTCGTCGAGACCGGATTTGTTCCGAGGAACGGGTTCGGAAACGACTGAGTCAGGAAGTTGATGGTAGTCTGATCGCGCGTCGGCAAAGTACTTAAATACTGCGCTGGCGGAGGATTGATCTGCCGTGTGACCGGAATCCGCGTCGCCCGATTGCCAACGTACGATGCCTCGACCACGAAGCCCTGGGGAACCTCCTGCTGGATGCCGAACGAGAAGCGCTGGGCGTAGGGCTGTTTGCGCTGGGGCGCGAAGAAGCTGATGTCCTGAGCCAGATTGGTCCTAAGACCGCCGGAGGCTCCCTGCGCGGGAATTAATCCGCCCGGGTACGGATTATCCAGTGACGCGACGAAGGTCAGGCCGTTGTCGAGCGACGGCTGAATCGGCGTGTTCTGGCTGAAGCCGATGAGGTTGGAGTTGGTTCTGTTGACGCCGATCGAGCCGTAGAAAATACCATAGCCGCCGCGAAGCACAGTTTTTGGCAGCAGTTGGAAAGCCAAGCCGATGCGCGGCATCCAGCCGATTGCCTGTCCGGACCAATACTCGCGAGGATTCCCGTCTACGCCGGTGAATGTCAATCCCCCGAGGACACGGAATTGGTTGATCGGCAACTCCGGAATGGGACTGCGAGCGTAGTTTGCCTGCGCCGTCGCTTGAATCGGATTGGCTTGCTCGCCCGCAAATCCACGCACCGAGCGGTTGAACCGTTCGGCGATCGGCGACTCATGCTCGACGCGGAGACCGAGGTTCAAGGTGAGCCTCCGCGTCATCTTCCAATCGTCCTGGATATAGAGACCGAAATATTTATCCTGTTCGGCGTAGCTGCCGCTTCGGGTCATGTTGCCGCCTGGAATGCCCAGCAGGAGCGCAACCAGCTCGCCTCCTACTGGCGGCGCCGCCGAATTGTCAAGCTGACCGCGCCCCCACAAGTTATTGAAGATGAAGTGTGGCGATACATCGGTGGGATACCGGTTGCGGAACTCGCGGTACACGCGGAACTCGGGGCCGAACCGGAGGTTGTGGTTCCCTCGCAGCCAGGTGAAATTGCCGACGAACGAATGGGTGAGCGAAGCGGTGGCGCCGTCACCCTGTTCCCAATTGCTCAGTTGGGTGAGTGAACCGGTTTCAACCCTGGGAATCGTTGCCTTGCTTTTATCGACCAGGTTCACCAGGTTCGGCGAAAAGCCGAGTGATGCCAGGTCAAACCCACTGCTCACCCGGCGCTCCGGAAATTCCTGCTGCGTCAAACCGTAGCGGATATTGAGCAGGAACGACGGGCTGAATATATAAACGTCGTCCAGCGCGATGCCGCGGTTGATGCGGTTGAGGATGATGCCGTTGGTGTTATCGCCGAAGCTGCGATTTTTGTCCTCCTCCCACCAGTCCCGATGCACGCGCACGAACATCCGATGGTTCTCGCTGAATGCATGATCGAATCGGCCGATGGTTGTCCAGTAATCCTCCAGCGCCTTGCCCGACAAGAAGAAATTCTGGCGACCGTCGGCAGTGCCGGGCGCGTTGGGTAGGGGATACAGAGCCAGTGTTTTCTTCGCCACGGGATGAATGCGGCTGGCTGGGATGATATTGCCTGCAAACGGCTGCCGGCTGAAACGCCCGCCCGGCGCCGCCTGAATGGTCCCCGGGTCATAGATCTGATAGGTGGAGTTGATCCGCAGCAGGTCGGAGAGGTCCCCGTTTCGCCATGCTTCGCGGGGCACCGTCGACGTGGACGCACCGACATTGGGATCCCCGAATTTGTTCGCTTCCCAGGTGAAATGCCAGAACGTCTTGTTCTTGCCGTTATAGAGCTTAGGTAGAATAATCGGCGCGCCGCCGGCGAGACCGTAGCGGTTGTCCTGATAGATCGGGAGCTTTTGGCCGGATCGGTTCTGGAAGATCGTAGGCGCGTCGAGCTTGGAGTGACGTAGCCACCACCACGCTGCGCCGTGGAACTCGTTGGTGCCGCCTTTGGTGCTGACGTTCACCAGTGCTCCCTGCGTGTGCCCGACCGCTGCGTCGAACGCTGCGGTCTGCACGCGAAATTCGCTGATCGAAGCCGCCGGCGGCGAAAACGCCACGCGCGGCGCCGTCCCGTCCGAATATGTGTTGGAGACGCCGTCGATCGTGAACTCGTTATTGTTGTTGCCGCTGCCGTCGGTGGAAAACTGAGACGGCGCAGAATTAAACGGAGCTTTGCGAAGTCTCATGTCGGTGCCGTTCACCGTGCCAGGCGCCAGATGCACCAGATCCATGGCGTTGCCGGCAAACAGCGGCAGCTCGGTGATCCGTTTCTCATCAATCACCTGGCCGAGCGACGCTTCCGCCGTGGACAGCAAAGGCGTCTCCGCGGTGACCTGGATCGATTCAGCGACAGCGCCGATCTGCATCTCGACGTTCAACTCGACGACGTCGTTGACGCGGATTCGCACGTTCTCGCGGACGAACTTCTTGAAGCCCGTGTTCTCCGTGGTCACGGTATACGTACCGGGTACAAGATACGGGATGGTGTAGTTGCCGGACGCGTTGGTCCGGCTGCCAGCCACCACCCCGGTGGCAACATTGGTCGCGCGGACTTCCGCATTGGGAACCACCGATCCGCTCGTGTCGGTGACTCGACCGACGATGCTGCCGCGGGCATCTTGGCCCGCCAGCGGAGTCATGGATAGGCACACAGCTATCGCAGTGGCGAACAGCAGGGTTCGAAACATTCACACCTCACTTGGCATGATTCTCTCACAACTATGTCGGCTGTAGTGGGCCAGCATTACCGAAAGGCTCTCGAACGCCGTCCGCACCGATGCCGCGTTGCGTTGGGTTAGGATGAGTGTATGATTGGCTCGGCAATTCTCCATTCGGTGAGCTATTCCGGCTCTTGGGGGCAGGCGTTCCTCCCTCTCGAGGAGCTCGTCGACAAGGCCGCTGAGCTTGGATACCAAGGCGTGATGTTGATGGCCAAGCGGCCTCATCTGAGTCCGCTGGATTGGGACTCGGCCGCGAGGGCGCATTTGCGCAGCCGGATCGAGTCACGCGGATTGAAGACTGTCGTGATTGCCGGGTATAACAATCTCACCGCCGACCTGGAGCACGGCGAGGTGCCGCACCGTGAGATCCAGATTTCCTACATTGTGGAGCTGGCGCGATTGGCAAAGGACTTAGGGGGATCGATTGTGCGCGTCTTTACCGGATACGAGAATCCAGCCTCGACCTACCTGCCGCAATGGAACCTGATCGTTTCCACGTTAAAGGAATGCGCGGTGCGGGCTGCGGATTTAGGCGTGACGATCGGAGTCCAGAACCATCACGACATCGGGGTAGGCTACGAGAGCATGCACGACTTGATTCACGCCGTGAACGAGCCCAACTGCCGCGCGCTGTTTGACGCATGGTCTCCGGCTCTTCACGGCGATGATCTCTACAAGGCGGCGAGGCGCCTCGGTAAACTGACCGTGCATACAACCGTCGCCGACTATCAAATTCGGCCGCGGTACAAATATGATGCTGCGCTGGTGAACTACAACCGGCAAACGCCCTACGTGCAAGCCGTGCCCATGGGCGACGGCTTCATTGACTACAACGGGTTCCTGAGCGGCCTGCTCGAATCCGGCTTCAGTGGCAGCATTGCTTATGAAATGTGCTCCCCGTTGCTGGACGGGGGTGACATGGCGACGCTCGACCGTTATGGCCGGCGATTTCTCGAATTCCTGGATGGGTTTCAGGCATCACGTGAGGTTGTGGGGGTGGCTTCGGCTTAGGGTCGCGTGATCATCTTGTTGTTCGGAGCGCCCGGCAGCGGAAAAGGAACTCAGTCCGTCTACCTGAAGGATTGGCTCGGTTACCGCGCCGTTTCCACCGGCGAACTGCTCCGCGCGGAAGCATCTTCCGGCAGCAAGCTCGGTCAGGAACTAGCCGCCGTCCTGGCTGCGGGGCAATACGCTGATGACGACCTGGTGAACCGGATCGTCGAAAACCAATTGGATCGGCTGAACGGTAGTGGTCTCATCCTGGACGGTTATCCGCGCACCGTCCAACAGGCACAGTTTCTGGATTTGGCGCTGCGAAGCAGAGAGTTGCGGCGGCCCTCGGTGATTCACCTGGACGTGCCGTGTGAGGTCTTGGTGGAGCGTCTTTCTTCCCGGTGGTCATGCCCCAGGTGCGGCCGCGCGTTCAGTCTGCTGCAGCAAAAGCCCAAGATCGCCGGAGTGTGCGACGGGTGCGGTTGTAAGCTCTTGAGACGTGCGGACGATGAACCGGACGTGATAGGAAGCCGGCTCGAGGCCTATCATCGTCTGACCGGATCTGTGCTGGATCATTACCGGAATGGCCAATATCTGCGGGTGGACGGGAATCAGCCGCCGGAAGATGTGTTTGGGGTGATCCAATCGGTGCTCGGATCACATTGAAGCGTGCGCCACCTTGTGGAACGTATCGTACGTGCGGAACGTCCAATCGGCTTACATGTCATCTTCGATTCGACTGCTGAGACTCTCGATCTTTGCTGGGAGCGCGGGGTTTGCTTTTGAAGAGCCGCGCGACATAATTCTGAATTCAGCCACGCGAGACCAGCGCGACATCGACCTGAGGAAGAACTATACCTACGTGTTCCATCAGCAGGAGCAAGAGTTGGACTCCAGCGGGAAGGTAAAGTCCACCAAGAGCGAGAGCTTCGACGTTACGATCCTCTACGGCAGGCCGTACGAACGGTTGATTGAGAAAGATCGGAAACCGCTGCCGCCGGACCGCGAAAAGAAAGAGAGCGAGAAGATGGACAAGGAGCTCGCTCGGCGGCAAAAGGAATCCGAGAAAAGCCGGAGCAAGCGGCTCAAGGAGGAGCAGAGGGATCTTGAAGAACAGAAGGAGATGGGCCGCGAGGTCGCCGATGCTTTCCACTTCCAGTTGCTCGGTAGCGAAAGGATCGCCGGGCAGGAAGCCTGGGTAATTCAGGCGGAGCCACGACGGGACTATCGGCCCAGATCGCGCCCGGCGCGTATCCTGCCGAAGGTCCGCGGAAAACTTTGGATCACCAAGAACGACTACCGATGGGTGAAGGTAGAGGCGGAGGTGATCGACACGTTCTCGTTTGGGTTGGTGCTGCTCCGCATCCACCCGGGGATGAAGCTGACTTTCGAGCAGACGCGCGTGCAGGATGAAGTCTGGATGCCGCAGCGGGCTTGGCTGCGGGGCAGTGCCCGTGTGGCGCTACTCAAGAAGATAAATGGCGAGATGCTTGTCACCTGGGACAACTATCGGAAGTTCCAGGCGGAATCGCGGGTGGTCAGTGTCGCGCAGGAGCCGCAGTGAGACTGCGTGTGATCCACGCCGCAATCAGCCACCACTCTAAGGGGGGGCCACTCCGCGGGCTTCGCCTTCAACTGTTGGTATCAACCTTTGCGCGGCACTTGCCGATATAAGATTGAGGTTTCATCCATGGCAGGTACTCTGAGAAGACATGTACGGGTTCCTCTGGAGAGCTTGGTACAACTCAGTTGGCCCGACGAGGGCGGAGTCGTTAACAGCGTGACAGCAAAGTGTCTCGACATATCCAACTCCGGGATGAGGGTGGAGATTAAAGTGCCGATCCAAAATCGGTCCTATGTCTCCTTTCGGCTGAAGGGAATTGACTTCGACGGAACCGCCACCGTGCGTAGCTGTGTGCGGAAGAATCTCCGCTACGAACTGGGTCTGGAGTTCCTGGGCGGGTTGAGGTGGGAACCCCGGGTGGAGGCGGCAGCCATTCGGGACGAGGCTGTTTAGGGGCGGAATCCATCCTTCACGGGGCGGGGCGGATTGTCTCATCCGCCAACCTGCTCCATCATTGGAAGAACCTTTCAGTCCATAAACCGTCCAACGGATAGTCTGCCGTGACCCTGATCCAGAAGCACTGGCGCGCCGCGTTGCTGATCGTTGGCTTCTGGCTCGTCGAAATCCTTTACTCGGCCGCGCAGCTCGTCTATCGGACTTCCTTCTCCCAGAAACCATGGACCTGGTGGAGCGCCCTCCGCTCGGAATTGATCTATGGCTACCTCGGCATTCTACTCACACCCGGGATCATCTACCTGGCCCGCAGGTTCCCCATTGAGCGAAAGATTTGGTTGCGCCGCGTCCTCCTGCACATCCTGTATGCCTCCCTGTTAGCGGCCGTGATGAAGATTCATTGGGACTTTCTTGGCTCCTATAGCAAGCCCGCCTACATCACCCAAGGGTTCAGGGTTCCTTTGTTGATCCGCTCCGTGCTGTTCGCCTTTGAAGGCGGTTTCGTCCTTTATTTGGAATCATTCTCACCGTTTTCACGGCTGACTTCTACCGCGTTATCACGCCTCCCGTGTGCAGGCTGCGCAGCTACAAACCCAATTAGTGCAGGCGCAGCTCCAATCTTTGCGGATGCAGCTCAATCCGCACTTCCTGTTCAACACCCTTCACTCCATCTCCGAGCTCGTTCACGAGGATGCGGAAGCCGCTGACCGCATGATTGCCCGGCTCTCCGATTTACTCCGCCGGTCACTCGACACCAACGAGCAGGAAGTGCCGCTCCGCGAAGAGCTCGAGTTCCTCGGGCTTTACCTTGAAATTGAGCGCGCCCGCTTTGACGAGCGCCTCACGGTCTCCTATGCGATCCCTGCGGATCTGGAATCCGCCTTCGTCCCAAATATGATTCTTCAGCCGCTGGTGGAAAACGCGATCCGCCACGGTATAGCGCCGCGCCTGACCGGAGGCAGCGTTGCGATCTCCGCCCATCGCGCTGGCTCCGAATTGTTGCTCACGGTTTCCGACAACGGCGCGGTCTCAAGAATTCGGGCGTCCGCGAAGGCGTCGGATTGTCCTCGGTCCGCGGCCGGCTTGAGCGCCTCTACGGAGGTTCTCACCGGCTCGAGCTGAAATCAGGCGGGCCCGGCGTCACAGCGTCCGTGGCGATTCCATTTCATTTGGCTCCGCAAGCCTCCAATTGGGAGACCTATGCACCAAATTAGGGTAATGATATACTTGACACAACCACGAAATCCGGGTAGACTGGATTCATGGATGAACATCCAGTCGATGTCTACGAGCCGAAAACACTGCTAGAGGCGATTCGGTACTACTCCGATTTAGACATCGCCACGAAGACGTTCGCTGCTCTGCGGTGGCCCGAGGGCGTCACCTGTCCCTACTGCCTTTCCAAAGAAAACTACTACGCTCCAAGCCGCCGCATTTGGAAGTGTAAGGCGTGCCGCAAGCAGTTTTCACCCAAGGTGGGAACCATCTGCGAAGACTCTGCAATTGGTTTCGATAAATGGCTTTCGGCCATGTGGATGATTGCCAACGACAAGAACGGCATCAGTTCTCATGAACTCCATCGTGGCCTTGGTGTGACCCAAAAATCGGCATGGTTCATGCTCCAACGCATTCGCCTTGCCATGCACACAGGAACCTTCGAGAAGGCCGTGGGACAGGTCGAGGTCGATGAAACGTTCATCGGCGGCAAAGCCCGGAACATGCACAAGTGGATTCGAGAGCAAAAGATCACTGGAACTGGCGGCAAGGACAAGACGATGGTCGTCGGCGTCTTGGAGCGTGGAGGTAAGGTTCGGGCAACCGTCCACGGAAGCCAAAAGAAGAAGGCGCTACACGCCCACGTTCGTGAGCACGTCCAACCCGGCGCTGAAGTGTTCACAGACGCTTTGAAATCCTATGAGGGATTGCACCCGGAGTTCGCTCATCAGGTCGTAGACCATGCCGTTGAATACGTCAAAGGGAATGTCCATACAAACGGCTTGGAGAACTTCTGGAGCCTCTTGAAACGCACGTTGAAGGGAACCTACGTTTCGGTAGCGCCGTACCATTTGTTCCGCTACTTAGACGAACAGAGCTTCCGATTTAATGAGCGCAAGGATGAACAGGGCGACCGGGGACGCTTCAAGATGGTCGTCAAAGCTTGCTCGGGCAAACGACTCACTTACAAGAAGCTGACGGGAAAGCCGCAGATTAGTGCAAAGTAGAATTATCCGAGCCACGTCAAATGCCAGCGAAACCAACATATTCATGGATCAATCTGACCGGAACGTTCGACCAAACTGAGGACGAGATCATATTCCGGGGTTACGATTTCGTACCTGTTCCGCTTCCGCCAGTATCAAAGGCGAACGACGACAAAGGATTGGATGAATCTGCGGTAGAGCCGCCGCAACCGCCACCTGAGCCACGAGGCGGGGTCGGACAGTGCATGTCCAATCAACGTTTCACTGAGGGTTCGGTGTGCGTGGACATCACGTTTGATCACATTGACCCTAACTCTACCGCCGAACTAATCCTAGACTACGATCCGATTTCGGGCGACATGCTCAACGCAGGAATCGGAGCCGGATCATTTCTGACGATTCGCCTTTGGACCAAGGCCCCACCGGAACAAGCGGACAAGGCTAACCCATCCGATCTTCAACCAACTCAGCGGTGGGTTTACCTCCGTCAAGCTGGCGACATGAGCAATTTGAAAGCAGGACGAACCTATCATCTGGAAGTTGATGTCCGTGGTTCGCTCTTGACAGTCTTAGTGGACGGCGTAGAAATTCTGAGTGGCAATCTGCGATTCCCGTTGGCGGGGAGGCAGTTGGGATTCTTCTGCCAGAATCGCAAGGATGTCTACTTTAAGAATTTTGAAGTCAAGACGAAAAAGCCGATGGCTTTCGTTGTCATGCAGCTTCACCCGCCTGAGTACGAAGACCTGTTCCATAAAGTGATTGTTCCTGTTTGCGAGAAGATGGGACTTGAAGCGTTCCGGGTAAGTCAGACGTTTGAGCCGGGGCTTATCATCGCTGACATTCAGCGAAAGATCAGACAGTCTCGTGTAGTCATCGCCGAAATCAGTCCGGTCAACGCCAACGTCTACTACGAGGTCGGATTTGCCGATGCCATCGGCAAGCCGCTGATCCTCGTTGCTGACGGGGCAAAAGTCGAGTTGCTGCCATTTGACGTTCGGGGTTTCAGAACGATCTTCTACGAGAACACGATTGGTGGGAAAGAACGAGTAGAAGAAACGTTGACGGAATACCTCAAAAACATCATGGGCCGTCGTGTGTAGTCACTCATGCCGCCTCGAATAGATCGTCAAAAGACGCAATCGTGGGTCTGCCGCCCAAATCGCTCTCAGTTTGTGGCAATTCGTTCTTCGACAAATGCTGTTCGATTCTCTCTGACGCCTTTGCGAAGTAGTCAGGATCAAGCTCGAAGCCGACGAATTTTCGATCCGTGTTCAAGCACGCAATAGCGGTACCCATACAGTTGTCGAGGACGAGTTCATCGGGGTTTGTGTAAGTGCGGATCAGATACTCGAAGAGGGCAACGGGTTTCTGCGTCGGGTGAATGGTTTTCTGCTCGTTTGCAAACCGGACTACCGACGTTGGAAGTTTCTTGTCGATTGGGATTTTTCGTTTGGAGACTAGACCGTGCGCTCCGTAATTGCTAGTCTGTTTTGTTCTCGGCGTCTCCGGTCGTATGTCACAGGCTGGCTTGTCCTCAATGATCGGATTGTATGTCAGTGGGGCATTGCCTTCGGCGCTCGCGAGAACTGACCCGCCCGTGCTCGCCAGAAGTTGACCAGGCGAGGCAGGCGACGATGAACGGGCATGCCCGATGCCCGGAAGAGACCGTGCCGGATCTGCCGGCGGTGGTTCCGGCCAGACGTGAGAGTCGGCGACCGCCAACGCAGTTGCGGGGAACCGGATTGCCAGAAAGCCCGCCGCCAGAAAACGCAAGCCAGTTGGCGCGCCCGCAACGCCGGCTACGCGACCGCCCATCGAATCACCCAGCGCAACCAAGATAAGGCCGTCGAGCCGGTCCGCACGCCAGCGCCGTTGCACCGACTTCCGTGGGACTTCGCGAAAGACCAGTTCGGAGGCCAAGGCGCTGATTTTATTGGGGTTCTGGGCACACTGCTCCTGCGGACGGCGAAAGACCAGTTCCAGGCGTATCGGATTGATTGCAAGGAGCTTTCCGGCACACTTCCCCCCAAGCCGGAAAAGACCAGATCGGCGCCGGCGCATACTGGAGCCCGAGCCGATGCGACTGGAGTTTCATCAACTGGACCGCCGCCTGGAAAGCCTCCGGGTACGGCATCCGGCGCGCCAGCGTCGGCTGATCGCTTCGCTGGCTGAAAGCGGGCAGCAGACGCCGATCATCGTCATCGAAACGGGCGGCCGCTATCTGGTCATCGACGGGCACAAGCGCATCGGCGCACTCCAGCAACTGGGCCGCGACACGGTCGAGGCGGTGGTGTGGGAGATGAGCGAAGCCGACGCGCTGGTGCTGGAGCGCACGCTGCGGATGGGCGAGCCAGATAGTGCGCTGGAACAAGGCTGGCTGCTTCAGGAGATGGAGAGCCGTCTGGGTTGCTCGATCGAGGAACTGGCGCGCCGCTTCGACCGGAGCAGGAACTGGGTGGCGAATCGGCTGGCCTGGGTGGAGATTCTGCCCGACTCGGTGCAGCAGTTGGTGCGCGAAGGCAAGCTCGCCGCGACCCTGGCCATGCGTTACCTGGCGCCGGTGGCGCGCATCAGCGTGGAGCACTGCCAGCGCATGGGGCAAGCTTTCGCCGAACAAGGGTGGACGACGCGGCAAGCCGGTGAGTTTTACCAAGCCTGGCGCCGCGGCAACCACATGGTGCGCGAACGCCTCCTTCAGGCGCCGAAGTTATTCGGCAAAACGCAACAGCAGCAACCGGGCACGCTCGACAAGCAATTGAGCCAGATCGCGGCGATCGCGCAACGGGCGCTGGAGCATCTGGAATCGCCGCCGCCGAACCGTCCCACCGTGCAACGGAAGATCCAACGCGCCATCGAGCTGCTGACCGAACTCCAACAACGCATCGAGGAGCCCGAAACCAACCATGCTGAGCCAAGCACAACGAGCCACGATTCTCGAACTCCATGCGCAGGGAGTGGCGAAACGCGAGATCGCGCGGCTGCTGAACGTTTCGCGCCAAAGCATCCGCCGGGTGCTGCAGGCCAACTCGAGCGCCGTGCCGAAGATCGAGCGGGCCGAGAAAGCAACGCCGTTCCGCCAGCAGATCCTCGAGTTACTGCCGCTGTGCAAGGGCAATCTCGTGCGAGTCCATGAGGAGCTGGCGGCAGCGGGCGCTGCGTTGTCCTACCAGGCGCTCACCGCCTTCTGCCGCCGCGAAGGAATCGGGCAAACGCCCGTTGTGCCGGCCGGCCGCTACGAGTTCTCCCCCGGCGAGGAAACGCAGCATGACACCTCGCCGCATGAAGTGATCGTGGGCGGGCGCAAGTTCAAAGCGCAGACCGCCTCTGCGACGCTGTGTTACTCGCGCATGCTGTTCTTTGAGATTCTGCCCACGTTCCAGCGTTTCGACTGCAAGGTCTTTCTCACCGACGCGGCCCGGTATATGGACGGCGCCACCGAACGCGTCATGATCGACAACACGCACGTGGTGGTGTTGCGCGGCAGCGGCCGCGCGATGGAACCCGTGCCGGAGATGGCCGCCTTCGCCGAGCGTCTCGGCTTCCGGTTCGTGGCCCACGAGATCGGCGACGCCAACCGTTCGGCCCGTGTCGAGCGACCGTTCCACTTCATCGAAAACAACTTCCTGGCCGGACGCACGTTCGCCGATTGGCAGGATCTGAACCACCAGGCGCGCCAGTGGTGCGACCGCGTCAACGCCACTTACAAGAAACACATCCGCGCCGTGCCGCGCGAACTCTACGCCGTCGAGCGCCCGCTGCTGAAGCCGCTGCCGGCCTGGCTGCCGGAGGTCTACCGGCTGCATCACCGCATGGTCGATGTCGAAGGCTACGTTTCGCTGCACACCAACCGCTACTCGGTGCCGCCGGCGTTCATCGGCCGCCAGGTGGAAGTGCGCGAAACGCGCGACCACGTCGACATCGAACTCGATGCCCGCCACATCGTCCGGCATCGACGCATCGCCACCCCCGATCAGGTGCGCGTGACGTTGCCCGAGCATCGGCCGCCGCGCGGCCAGGGGCCTTGTCAGCGCGATCCGCATCCGGAGGAAACTGCGCTGCTGGCCGCCGCACCCGAGATTGCTTCTTATGTCGAGAGCCTGAAACGCCGCGGCCGCAAGCCGATCACGCTGCTGTTACGGCAACTGCTGCGCATGCTCCGCGACTATCCGCGTGAAGCCTTTCTCGGCGCCATCGAAGAAGCGGGCCGTTATGGCCTGTACGACCTGGACCGCGTCGAGCGCATGATCCTGCGCCGTGTGACGCGTGAATACTTCCGCCTGGAGGATGCCGATGACTGACGAGATCGAACAGTTGATGAAAAATCTCCAGCTCGGCCGCATGCGCGCCATCTACGACGAGCAACTGCGCGCCGCCGAAAAGCAACAGGTCTCCTATTCGGAGTTCATCGCCGCGCTGCTCCGCGCGCAGTGGCATCACCGCCAGGAGAGCGCTCTGGAGTGGCGCATTCGCCGCGCCAATCTCCCCGAGCGCTGGTCGCTGGAGACTTTCCCTTATCCCCGTCAACCCGGCGTGAAGCGCAAGCAGATCCAGGCCTTGGCCGAACTCGACTTCGTGGCCAAACACGAGAATCTGGTCTTCGTTGGCCCCACCGGCGTGGGGAAAACCGGACTCGCCTGCGGGATCCTGCTCAAGGCCTTGCAGAATGGACTGCGCTGCCAGTTCATTCGCGCGCAGGATCTGTTCGACGAGATGTACGCTTCGCTCGCCGACCGCTCCACGCGGAAGCTGATCAACCATCTGGCACGCCTCGACGTCCTGCTGATCGATGAGTTCGGCTACTTGAACCTCAAAGCCGAACAATCGAACGCCTTCTTCAAGCTCATGGAAGAGCGCTATCACCGGCGTTCCACCATCGTCACTACGAACTTGGGCTACGACGAGTGGCACAACTTCCTCGGCAACAAGTCGATGGTCGAGGCGCTGCTCAGCCGTCTGCGGCACTACTGCCACACCGTGCCCATCGACGGTCCGTCGTTGCGTGAGCCGCAAGGCTGATCCTTCCATGGACTCGACCGAATACGTGCAGCGCGTGCTCGACGCTTATCGCGCCACGCCGGGCACTTGCGGCGTCGTGAGGAAACCGGACCGCGCCTTCGCGTTGGCGTTGTTTGCTCGCGGCGTAGCGCTCGACGCGGTCCAGAACGCCCTCGTGCTCGCCGCCTCGCGCCGCGTCGTGCGCCGGCCCGACGCCCCGCCGTTGGGCGTCATTCGCTCCCTGGCGTACTTCGGTCCCGTGATCGACGAGGTCCTGGAGTCCTCGGTTGGGCCAGACTACTATCGGTATCTCCGCCAGCGTTTGCCCCACTGGCTTGCCATCCAGGGCTCCGGCGGCCGATAACCGGAACGCCTTCGGCGTGGATGATACTGCTCTCCCCTACAACACAGAACAATGCCAGCACGCCTAACGGCGTGGATGATGTTGCGTAGCCCCCGTTCTCCGTACCGGACCGTGCACAGTCCGTGGATCACTCTATCCGAGCGGCGGTGGGTAACTTCCCACGAGCGCCGAAGGGCATTGCCGAAGACAAGAATGTTTTCGTGTTTCCGCATCGGCATTTTGTAGGCATTGAGATGTCCAACGGCCTGAGTCTTTTCCCAAACCCATTCGTACTTCAACCACGGAAGGTTACTTGCGCCAAGCGTGATGCTGAATGGGATTTGCGCTGTCAGCACGATTGCGCCGCTCGGCTTGATGATGCGCCGATACTGTCCCCATAGCGGCTCCAGAGGGATCACGGAATCCCACTTGTTCTGTGTCGTGCCGTAAGGCAAATCGCAAAGGATCATGTCCACGCTGGCGTCTGCGATCAGCTTCATGCCCTCCAGACAATCCATGTTGTAGATGTTGTTTGGTTCAACTCGATTCAAGCCACCTTTCTCCCGGCAACGAGCGCACCTACGACGCAACATGCCAATGCAGTATTTAGTTTTATGGGGGAGTCCAGCGGCTCGCTTCCGGGGCGGAAGCGAACAAAATGCGGACTACAAACCCTACTCTTCTAGGGTCTCATCGAACCTGAATCTGTCAACTTCGCTTGCGTGGAGCGCCCTTGCGCTTCGCAATCTCTTGTTGCACCGCTTCAAGTTGGGCGTCGATCTTTCGCTTCTCGCCCTTTAAGTCTGCTACGGTTTTTTTGACGGTCGGCACTTCGGTCTTCGGGACGGAAAGAATCGCTTTGGCGAACCGTTTGAAACGGTCGTGCTCAGATTCGCCCGTATCGGGCATCGGATCGAACATCCTTCGGGGCATGGCTACAATTAGCGTGACCCTGAACGGCGGTCATGTCAACCGCTAGGCTGGTTGCGTCAAGTATATCGTTACCCAAATTAGCGCTCTGATTGTCGATGACGAACGTCTGGCCCGCAATCGGATCCGGCGCATGCTTTCGCTCGACCCCGATGTGGAAGTGGTGGGCGAATGCGCCAACGGAGCCGATGCCGTTCAAATGATGAAGGAGAAAACGCCGAACCTACTTTTCCTCGA
>Ga0187893_10002375_pt1 | contig 41631 bp, 36 predicted proteins | sample MA1701074metaG_FD_139574 | JGI IMG/M metagenome (GOLD analysis project Ga0187893, IMG submission 139574) | White microbial mat communities from a basaltic lava cave in the Kipuka Kanohina Cave System on the Island of Hawaii, USA - MA170107-4 metaG ...
ATGCGCAAGGTCTCGCCGGTGATGCAGAACCGCGGGATCGACGAGGCCTACCTCGACGTCACCGAAGTTCCGGGCACGAGCGAGGAGATCGCGCGCGGCATCAAGCAGTCGATCCACGCGGCGACCGGGCTCACCTGCTCCATCGGCATCGCGCCGAACAAGCTGCTCGCGAAGATGGCCTCCGAGCTCGACAAGCCCGACGGACTGACGATCCTCGGCGAGGGCGACCTCGAGGCACGCATCTGGCCGCTCGATGTGCGCCGGGTGCCCGGGATCGGGCCGAAGACCGAGGCGCGGCTCGCCGCGACCGGGATCCGCACGATCGGCGACCTCGCCGCAGTGCCGGTCGAGCGGCTGGTCGAGACGTTCGGCCGTTCGTACGGCGCGTTCCTGCACGGGGCCGCGCACGGCATCGACGACGATCCGGTCTACACCCACCTCGAGCCGCGCAGCCGCAGCCGCGAGACGACCTTCCAGGAGGACGTCGGCGACTGGCAGGCGATCGCGCGCACGCTCGCGCGGCTCGCGCGCGACGTCGCCGAGGACCTGCAGTCGGAGGGCTACCGCGGCCGCGCGATCGGCATCAAGGTGCGCTTCGCCGATTTCGACACGCACACCCGCGTGAAGACGCTCGACGAGCCGACCGACTCGGCGACCGCGATCCGCAAGGCGGCGTTCGAGTGCCTCGGGCGGCTCCCGCTCGACCGCCGGGTGCGGCTCGTGGGCGTGCGCGTCGGCGAGCTGAGCCGGTCCTGAGGCCGCGGCAGCCGCGCGCGGGCGCCCGGGGTGGCCGCCCGCGGGCGAATCGATTACCCTCCGCGCTTCCTCCACGACAATCCGAACGAACGCGCGAACGATAGCGATGAGCACCGCCAGCGACCACATCCAGCCCGGGAAGAGCCAGTGGATCGGCAAGCCCGTCCGCCGCCTCGAGGATCGGCACCTCATGACCGGCCGCGGCACGTTCACCGACGACGTCAGCCTGCCGGGGCAGGCGTACTGCGCGTTCGCGCGCTCGCCGCACGCGCACGCGCGCATCGCGCGCGTCGACACGGCCGCCGCGCGCGCCGCGCCGGGGGTGATCGCGGTGATCACCGGCGCCGACCTGATCGCCGACGGCGTCGGCGAGATGCCCTTCTCCGGCATGCACAAGCGGCCGGACGGCACGCCGATCGCCGCGCCGCCGCGCTATCCGCTCACCGCCGACGCGGCCCGCTACGTGGGCCATCCGTTCGCCATGATCGTCGCCGCGACGCGCAACCAGGCGAAGGACGCCGCCGAGCTTGTCGAGGTCGAGTGGGAGGAGCTGCCGGCGGTCGCCGAGGCGGTGGCGAGCGCGCGCGCCGACTCACCGCAGCTCTGGCCGCCGGCGTTCGCGCCGGAGTACGGCAACATCGCCGCCCATTACCGCCGCGGCGACAAGGCGGCGGCGGACGCGGCGTTCGCGGCCGCGCACGCGGTCGTCTCGATCCGCATCGTCAACAACCGCATCGTCTCCAACCCGATCGAGCCGAAGGCCGCCGCCGCGCAGTACGACGCGGCGACGCAGACGCTCACGCTGTGGTGCCCGACGCAGAACATCCACGTGATGCGCACGCAGCTCGCCGAGGCGATCCTGAAGATGCCGGCCGACAAGCTGCGCGTCGTTACCGGCGACCTGGGCGGCGGCTTCGGCACGCGCGTGTGGCCGTACCCGGAGTACGCCGCGGTCGCCTACGCGGCGCGCAAGCTCGGCCGGCCGGTGAAGTGGCTCGCCGACCGCTCGGAGACCTTCCTCTCGGACAACCACGGCCGCGATCAAGTGTCGGAGGCGTCGGTCGCGATCGATAAGGATCACCGCTTCACCGCGCTCAGGATCCGCACCTGGACGAACGTCGGCGGTGTCCTCTCGAACTTCGGCGCGGCGGTGCCGGCGATGTCCGGCGCGCGCGCGCCGACCGGCGTGTACCGGATCCCGGCGCTCGACCAGGAAGTGCGGATGATGTTCACCAACACTGCGCCGGTCGACGCGTACCGCGGCGCCGGGCGGCCGGAGGCAGGCTACCTCATCGAGCGGCTGGTGAGCCGGGCGGCGGCCGAGCTCGGCGTCGATCCGGTCGAGCTGCGCCGCAGGAACTTCGTGCGGCCGGAAGACATGCCGTACACCAACGCCGCCGGCTACACCTACGACTGCGGCAACTTCGCGGGCGTGCTCGACAAGGCGCTCGCGGCCGCCGACTGGGCGGGCTTCCCGGCGCGCAAGAGCGCGGCGCAGAAGCGCGGCCGGCTCTACGGCCGCGGCCTCGGCTGCTACGTCGAGGTCACCGGCAGCGCGAACCTGACCGAAGCGGTCGAGGTGACGGTGCACGGCGACGGCAGGGTGATCGTGATCTCCGGGACCCAGGCGATGGGCACGAGCCTGTGGACGTCCTACGCGCAGATCCTCGCCGAGCGCCTGGGCGTCGCGCCGGAGGCGATCACGGTCGTCCAGGGCGACACCGCGATCGTCAAGACGGGCGGCGGCAGCGGCGGCTCGCGCTCGCTGCAGGTCGGCGGCGCCGCGGTGCTCGCCGGCGCGAACGCGACCGTCGACGCGGGCAGGAAGCTCGCCGCCGGCGCGCTCGAGGCGGCCGAGGCCGACATCGAGTTCCGCGCCGGCCGCTTCGTGATCGGCGGCACCGACCGCGGCATCGGGCTCTTCGAGCTCGCCGGCCGGCAGCCGGGCGCGAAGCTCGTCGTGTCGGCCGCCGCGACCGCGAAGGACCAGACCTGGCCGAACGGCTGCCAGATCGCGGAGGTCGAGATCGAGCCGGAGACCGGCATCGTGACGGTGGTGCGCCATCTCGCGCTCGACGACATCGGGCGCGTCATGAACCCGCTCGTCGCGCACGGCCAGGTCCACGGCGGCATCGCTCAGGGCATCGGGCAGGCGCTCGTCGAGCGCACGGTCTACGACGCGAACGGCCAGCTCCTGACCGGGTCATTCATGGACTACGCGATGCCGCGCGCCGACGACATGCCGGACTTCGCGGGCGGCTTCGACGAGTCGACCCCGACCGCGTTCAACGTGCTCGGCGCGAAAGGCGTCGGCGAGTCCGGGACGCACGGTGCGGTGCCGGCGGTGGTGAACGCGGTGATCGACGCGCTCGCGGAGATCGGCATCCGCGAGATCGACATGCCGATCACGCGCGAGCAGGTGTGGCGCGCGATCCGCGCGGCGCGCGTGATCGCCTGACCCCGGAGGATTCAGGAAGGGGCGTTGCGAGGAGGATGCGATCGTGATCAATCGACGACTTCTGCGGCATGGCGGGCGCGCCGCCGCCGCGCTGCTCGGGGCCGGCGCCTGCTTCCTCGGCGGGTGCGCGACGACCGCCGTGAACGCGGAGTGGACGGATCCGCAGTTCGCCGGCCGGTCGCTCCGCGGCGAGCGGGTGCTCGTCGTCTGCGACGCCAATGACACCGCGGTGCGACGCATCTGCCGGGACCAGCTTGCGGCGCAGGTCGCGGCAGCCGGCGCGACGCCGGTGAGCGGTCCCGAGACCGCCGACCTGACGGCCGGGCGCCCTCCGGCCAACGACAAGACGCTCGCCGCCGCCAGGCGCGCGGGTGCGAAAGCGATCCTTGCCGCGACGGTCGCGCCCGACGCGACGGTCGTGAGCGGGGGATCGGGCATCTCGTTCGGCGTCGGCGGCTTCGGCGGCTCAGGCGGCGGCGTGAGCGGCGGCGGTGTCGGGGTCGGGATCCCGATCGGCGGCGGGCAGGTCGAGACGGCCTACGGCGCGAACATCGGCCTGACCGACGTCGCGACCGTCCGCCTCATGTGGACGAGCAAGGTCACCGCACCCCCCTCCCGCAACATCAACGGGCAGCTCGGCGAGATCGCGAAGGTCGGGATCGGCGCGGCGCGGAGCGCCGGGTTTTTCTGAGCCGCGCCCGTCAACCCCCGGCGGCGAGCCGGGCGAACGTCCGTTTCATCGCCTCGAGCCGGTCGAGATAGCCGCGCACGTCGTGATCGCCGCACCGCTGGCCATCGGCGAGCCGGAAGCCGCGCTTCGCGTAGGCCTCGCCCGCGCCGGCGCCGCCACCGCGTGATCGCGGATGCAGTAGCGCTTCGCCTCGGCGAAGGTTCCGTGGTGAGCCTACGGTAGCGAGGAGCATTCCGAGGCGGCGCTAGCGGTCGGACGGGATCACGCCGCGGCAGGCCTGCGCGCCGCCGTTGATGATGGCGAGGACGGCCTCGAGATCCCTCGGCGCGCCCATGCGGACCTTCATCGCTCGAGCAGCCTGGACGCCGCGCTGCCGAACACCAGCCCCCAGAAAGCCGCGCCGATGCCGAAGATCGGCAGGTCGGCGACCGTGACGAGGAAGCACACGAGCGCGCCGAGCGTATGGCGGTCGCGAAACGACGCGGCGAAAGCGGTCTGCAGGACGCGCAGCATGGCGAGGCCGGCAAGCGTGGCAATGAACGCGGGCGGCGTGGCCAGCATGAGGCGCAGGAAGAACGGCGCGAACAGGCCGAAGCCGAGCCCGAGCAGGGCGACGAAGAGCGCCGCGGTGTACTGGCGCTGCGTTTCGCCGCTCGTCGAGATCACCGCGTTCACCGGCCCGGTGAGGCAGGTGGAGACCGCGCCGAAAAGACCGGTCGCGATCGCGCCGGCGCCGCACGCCGCGGCGATGGCGTTCGCCGGCGGCCGGTGGCCGTTGGCGGTGAGGATCGCGATGCCCTGCCCGTTCTGGACCGCGAGCACGGTGATCGCGAGCGGCACGACCAGCTCGACCATCGCCGCCCAGGAAAACTCCGGCGCGTAGAGCTGCGGCCGCGCCATCGCGAAAAGCGCGCCCGCGGGGGGCTTGAAGGCGCCCAGCCAGAGCACGGCGAGCGCGCCGACGATAAGCGCGCCGATCAGCGGCGGCAGCACGCGCGCCACGCGCGGCAGCGCGGAGAGCGCGACGAACGCGGCCACCATCGGCAGCGCGATCGCCGCCGCTTCGCCGAACGCGCGCACCAGGTCGAGGCCGAAGCGCAGGAAAACGCCCGCGACCATCGCCATCACGATCGGCATCGGCACCGCGTCCATGGCGCGGCGCACCCAGCCGGCGAGCCCGAGGGCGAGCATGAGGACGCCGGTGGCGAGGAAAGCGCCGATCACCTCGGGGAAGCTGAGGTGCGTCAGCGCCGGTCCGACCAGGACCGTGCCGGGAATGCTCCAGAAGAAGACGAGCGGCTGCCGGTAGGCGAGCGAAAGCGAAATGCTCAGCAATCCGTTCAGGAAGAACCCGGCGAACACCCAGGACGCGAGATCCGCCTCGGTGAGGCCGCCGCGCGCGCCCACCGAGAGGATGATTGCGACCGGTCCGGTGCAGGCGAACAGGAACGCGACCAGAGCATTCCCTGCGTAGAGCGGGCCGAAGTCCGCGAGCACGCGCCGAGGACCCGGCATCGGGAGGACAGGTCCTTCCAAGGACGCGCGCATCATGTCGTCACCGTGCACGCAGCAGCGTCTGCTGCAGAACGGCGCAGCCCGGGGCGAACGTCCGCACATTGGCGAGAACCCTCGTCAGCTGGGATTCGACCGCGGCCGCGGGAACCCCGGGCGGCGCGTACGCGACAAAGAGGGCGTGCGTGGTGCGCGGCGAGATGGGCGAGCGGTTGTCCTGCCCGTAGATGATCGAGCACGATACGGCATCGGCGTCACGCATCACCATATCGCCGGCCCGCATCGGCTTGACGGAGCCGTTCATCTGAACGATGACGTCCTCCGCCCTCGACAGATCGATGCAGAGAGGCGCGCGCAGCTTCGCCACGTCGTGTCCCGCCGTCAGCACGAGCGTCTCAAGCTCGGCAACGAAGTTCGCATCGACCAGCGGCGAAACACTCGGAAGCGACTTGTTTTTCGAGACGATCGACTCGAGCTGCAGCTGGACGTGGTACGTCTTCTCGAACGCCTTGTAGTAGCGCACGTAGTGGCGCAGCACTTCGACGGTTGTGTACTCAGGGCGCGAGAGCCCCGCGAAGCGCTCGCGCAGAGACTGTTCTACCCGCCGCTTGCGCTGATCCAGCTCGCCGCAAGCCACGGCATTGTCCACGCCCGATACCTCCAGAATGCCGATGCAGGCTTCCGGATATCGCGCGCTCCACGCCTCCGTCGATGACACAAGAATGGCCAAGGCGAGCAAGTCTCGCAGCGACGGCAGCCACTGTCTTGAACGCTATTGCGGTGGCGCGGGCGGGGCGCTCGCGACCGCCGTCCTCCAGGCGCCAGGCGTAAAGCCGAACTGAGCCGTGAAAACCCGGGTCATGTGGCTCTGATCGGCAAAGCCCGAAAGCGCGGCGGCGGCGGAAAGGCTGGCACCACCCCGGATGAGCCTGCGGACCCTTTCGATGCGGAGCTGCCGGCGCCAGGCGTGCGGAGGCAATCCGTAGACCTTCTCGAAGCGCCGGAGCAGCTGGTATCTGCTGACGCCCGACATTGCCGCCAGCTCGGAGAGCGTTGGCGCTAGCGAATCGTCCGCCAGCCTGTCGCGCGCCCGTTTCACGTCGACGGGAATCTCGCGAACCCCGGGCCCCGTGGTGTGACGCTCGCCGAGCAAACCGAGCGCCAAGACGAGCGCCTCCTCGCAAGCTAGCGTTTCGGCGCGTGCACGGTCATCGCCGCGACTCCATCGATCGAGACGCAAGAACAAGTTCAGCAACGCACGACCAAGGTGCGCGTCCCGGATCACAGGGCGCGAGATCTCGACGTGCGGCATCGCGTCCGGATCGAGGTAGACGATGCGCCAGCGGCGCGACGTTGCGCCCAGGGGGCGGCCGTCGTGCACTTCCCCGGGATTCACTGTGATCACGTCGCCCGCATACGCTTCGACTTTGCCGCGTCCGCTGACGGACACATGCGCACCCCGTTCCAGGATCCCGACGCCGAACGTCGCATGCGAGTGCCTGCCGTAGTGGCGCGAGCTCTCGACATGCGTGCAATAGATGCCGGGCCAGGGCGTTCCGACAACGCGCCCGCGATGGATCGCCTTTACCGATAGCGGCCCGCGGGACGACATAAGCGCCATTGTGCGCCGTCAAGCGGCGGTTCGTCGTGCTCGACTGCCCCGCGGACGCGAGTGGCCGTCGACCGGATCCATCCCAAACCGGCGGGCCCGGACTATGATCGGGTGCATCGAGCGGGCCCCTGATGGCCGCGCGCCCTTGCGATGACGCTGCCCGACAAGCCGAAGCCCCCTCCGACCGACGCGGAAGCCGCCGAAGATCTGGACGCTTTCGCCGTATTCGACCCGGAGGGCGGCGAGGCCGCGCTGAGGAAGCGCCTCAACCTGCAGCACGCGCCCGACGAGGATGCGGCGGCTACGGAATTCCCGCCGCTCATGGGCGATCAGACGCTGACCCGGGCGGTGAGCGCGCGGTGGAAGGCGCTCCGCGAGGCCGAACGGCAGAAGGACCGCCCCGACCCTTGGCCGATCATCGAGTACAGCTTCCCGCGTATCGCGGCGACGATCCGCGAGCAGTGGGGCAAGCGCGCACTGAACGACTACTTCGGCAAGCTCGTGATCGACGAGCGCGGCGGCCGGCAGGGGTTTCCGATCGAGGTTTTGGCGGCGATCATGGAGGTCGCCCGCCTGCACGCCGCCCAGTTCGAGCTGAGCGAGCCGGTCCGCCCGTGGGAGGAGAACGTCCGCGATTCGAAGTGGTGGTACAAGCGGTAGCGCCTCGCACTGTCCGCGTGCGCGAAACGCCGGGCGAATGAATCGCATTGACGAATCGATCAGCGCCGGAACCACTCTCGCGACCGCCGCACGCAGCTCGGGGGCGAGTGGCCCGCCGGGATGCGCCGGCGCCGCAGGGAACGCCTGGTGGCGCTCGTCGAGAAGCGGTGCCGCGGCCGTGACCGGTTTCGACGAGAGCACCGTCCGAAGCTCAGGCCTTGGCGAGAAATGTGCTCGCGGCTTCTAGAACTAACTGCAGCGAGCCATTCGCGCGCCGCGGGCGGCGCCTCAGCGCGCCGGCACGAGCCGCCGCTCGATCACCGCCCCGGTGAGGTTCGCCGACGCGTCGGAGATGAGGTGCAGGACCGTCGGCACGACGTCCTCCGGCGCGGAGATGCCGACCGAGTCGCGGTACATCGCGACCTCGTCCGCGGTCGCCGCGTCGAGGAACACCGGCGTCGCCACGAGCCCGGGGGAGAGGACGTTCGCGCGCACGCCGTAGGGCCGCAACTCCTGCGCGACGCACTTGATCAGCCCGACGAGCGCGCCCTTCGACGCCGCGTAGGCCGACGCGCCCGGCCAGCCGAGGGTCGCGAGCCCCGACGTGAACGCGAGGATCGCGCCGCTGCGCTGCCGCCGCATCACCGGCACGACCGCGCGCACGAAGTGGAAGACGCCGTCCAGGTTCACCGCGAGGTGCCGTCGCCACTCCGCGTCGGCGATCTCGTCGACCGGCGTGCGCCTCTGCACCGCCGCGCACAGCACCGCGGCGTCGACGCGGTCGAGGCCGGCGACGAGCGCCGCGACCGCGCCGGCGTCCGCGACGTCGAGCCGGTGCGCCGCGATGCCCGGGACCGCGCCGATCGCCGCGAGGCCGTCCGCGTTCACGTCGGCGACGATCACGCGCGCGCCGCGCTCGGCGCAGGCGCGCGCCGTCGCGGCGCCGATGCCCGACGCGCCGCCGCTCACGAGGACGACGTTGCCCGAGAAGTCGTAGCGGACGCTCGCAGTCATCAGATCCCCCCCGGTGGCGGCTGGCCGACCGAGCGTTCATAGAGCGCGGCGCCGATGCCCGGCGCGAGCGGCGCGATTGCCGCGACGTGCTCGTCCGGGCGGACCAGTACGACCGAGCCAGAGGGCACCGCGAGCCGCCGGAACAGGCGGTCGCCGGGATCGAGCAGCGCGCGCTCGCGCAGCCCCGAGTCGAGCGGCGCGTCCCAGCGCGAGACGACGTAGTGGGCGAGGGCGGGAGACCGGTCCGTGGGCACCGCCGGCCGCCGGCGCGCGTCGGCGAAGTACAGCGCGACGAAGCGGTCGCCGCAGAGATCGTGCAGGCGCTGCTCGCGGCCGTCCGGCCCGTGGACGAGGGCGTCGGGCATCCGGTCGCCCACTCCGATCGGCGGCTCGGTCGCGGATTTGACGAGCGACCAGTCGCCGGTGCCGTCCACGTCGAGCCGCACGCCGAGCAGTCCGCGCGTGTACGCGTTCGACCAGTTGTTGTCGGTCATCGCGGCGGCGTGCTCGACGCGCTTCGACATCCAGGCGCGCGCGGCTTCCGCCATCTCGCCCGAGCCGTGCGCGGCGAGCGGCCGCTGCTCGCGCTCGTAGCCGTCGAGGATCGCCTCCGGCGCCCAGCCGCGCCGCCGCCAGGCGAGCCGCCAGGGCAGGTTCGACGCGTCGAGCACGCCGGTGTTCAGGCCGAGCGCCCACATCGGGGTGATCAGGTGGGCAGCGTCGCCCATCAGGAACGCGCGCCGGTCGCGCCAGCGATTGGCGACGCGATGGTGCACCCGGTACACGACCTTGTTGTGGATCTCCACCTTCGACACGCCGCCGATGAACGCGACCGCCTTGTCGCGCAAGTCTTCGGCGCTCGGCTCGGCGGCCTCCGGCGCGAGCGGGAAGAGGAACCGCCAGCAGTGCGGATGCCGGACGAGGATCATCCACTCCTGCGCGTCGGAGAAGTACGAGAGATAGGGGTAGTCGCGCGGGTTCGCGACGTCGAGGTCGACGATGAGGTCGACGAGCGCCATCGACCCGGCGATCGACGTGCCCTCGACGTCGAATCCGAGGAGTTCGCGCACCGTGCTCCGCCCGCCGTCGCAGCCGAGGACGTAGCCCGCGTCGAACGAGCGCTCGCCGGCGGGCGTCGCGAAGCGCAGGACGACCCCGTCCGCGTCCTGCGCGAGTCCGGTGAGACGGTGGCCGAGGCGGATCTCGCCGCCCTTCGCGCGCAGCGCCTCGGCGAGGATCGGCTCCATGTGATGCTGCGGGAGGTTGATCACGAACGGGTAGCGGGTCTCCGCCCCGAGCACGTCCAGCCGCAGCGGAAACGGACGGGCGCCGCTCGCGCGATCGATCTCGCCGATCTCGTCGACCCGCAGCGCCTGCCGCAGGACGGCGTCGGCGGCGCCGTAGCGCCGCCAGATTTCAAGCGAGCGCGAGAGCGTCGTGCCCGCCTTGGTGTCGAGCGAGAGGCTCGCGTCCTCCTCGAACACCACCGCCGGCACGCCGTGGAACGCGAGCCCGAGCCCGGTCGTCAGGCCGACCGGCCCCGCGCCGATGACCGCGACGGGGCGCTCGGCGCGCACGCTCGCGTCCCGTCGGGCGGAGCGCCCGGCTACGGCCGGATCGGCTGCGCGGGCAGGTAGCCTTCGCGCATCACGTCCTCGACCGTGAGCTTGCGGCCCTGCACGTCGACGTTCGCGTTGATGAAGTCGACCGTCCGCGCCATCTTCGCGCGGTTCATCGCGCCGAGGCCGTCCTTCTGGGTGTCGGGGACGACGGCGAGCCGCTTGAGGATGTGCATCTCCTCGACCACGATCACCGGGTCGAGCGCCTTCAGCGTCTGGGTCTGGAGCCGCGCCGCCTCGTCGGGATTGTCGAGCGCGTCCTTCCACCCGCGCAGCGCCGCGCGGACGAAGCCGCGCACGACCTCCGGGTTCTTCTGCAGGAAATCCTCGCGCACGCCGATCGAGTTCGAGTAGATGTCGAGCCCGTGGTCGCCGAGCAGCATGCACTTCGCCTCGGCGTCCTTCACCGCGCGCCGGATCCCGGGCTCGCTCATGACGAAGAGGTCGATCGCCTGCACCTTGCGCGCCGCGAGCATCGGCACCCGCGCCGAGCCGTCGATGTTCACGACGCGCAGGGTCGAGCTGTCGAGCCCGTGCATCTTCATGAACGCCATGTGGATGCGCGGCACGAAGGACGCCGTGCTCGACCCGAGCTCGAGACCGACCATGTCCTTCGGCTGGGTGACGTTCGCGCCCGGGTTGAGCGAGAACACGCAGTACGGCGGCTTCTGGTAGTTCACCGCCACGATCTTGACCGCGGCGGCGGCCGCGCCCCCGGCGACGAGGCTCGGCACGTCGATGAACCCGAGCTCGGAGGCGCCGGACTCCACCGCCTTGATCGCGTCGGCCGTGCCCTTCGAGGGAATGATCGTGACGTTGAGCTTCTCCTCCTTGAAGTAGCCCTTCGCGGCGGCGACGTACCACGGCGCGTGCCGGCCGAGCGCGATGAAGTCGAGGGTGAACTTGATGTCGCGCTCCTGCGCGAGCCCGGCCGCCGGCGCGAGCGCCGCGGCCGCGACGCCGAGCGCCGCGAGTCTCTGCAAGAAGTCCATGCCGTCCTCCCGCTGTTGCCGAACGAGACCGGGTCGAGCCCGGGTGGAATGTTAGTGTCGGTGGCGAGATCACTGTAGCATGGCCCGCTGGGGAGCGGCATGACCAGCATGACCTCGTTCGGCGTGCTCGAGAACGTGCGCAAGGAGTTCCGCCGGCCGGGCCGGCCGGAGCCGCTGGTCGCGCTCGACGACGCGTCGTTCGCGTTCGAGAAGGGCGAGCTCGTTGCGCTGCTCGGGCCGAGCGGCTGCGGCAAGACCACGCTCCTTCGCATCATCGCCGGCCTGATCGGACGCACCTCGGGCTCTGTGCGCATCCGCGGCGCGGAGGTGAACGAGCCGCACCCCGACTTCGGCTTCGTGTTCCAGGCGCCGAACCTGATGCCGTGGCGCACCGTGCTCGACAACGTCCTCTTCCCGATGGAGATCCTGCGGCGGCGCGACACGAAGGCAAAAGCGCGCGCGCTCGAGCTGCTCACGATGACCGGCCTCGGCGAGTTCGCCGCGGCGCGGCCCGACCAGCTCTCCGGCGGCATGCAGCAGCGCGTCGCGCTCTGCCGCGCGCTCGTCCACGAGCCGGCGCTGCTGCTGATGGACGAGCCGTTCGGCGCGCTCGACGAGCTGACCCGGATGGAGATGAACGATCTCCTGCTCGCGATCCGCGCGCGGACGCAGGCGACCGTCGTCTTCGTCACCCATTCGATTCAGGAAGCCGTCTACCTTTCCGACCAGGTGCTCGTGTTCAGCCAGCGGCCGGCGCGGATCGCGGACGCGATCCGCGTCCCGCTCGCCTATCCGCGCTCGGCGCGCACGCGCTACGAGCCGCAGTTCACCGCGCTCGCGAGCCGCGCGAGCCGGGCGCTCGGCGTCATCCACGAGGGCGCAGCTTGAGCCCGCCGGGCCGCCCCGAGGGCGCGCGGGGAGTCGATTGAGCCTCGCCGGCCTGGTGGAAGAGGGCGGCTGGAAGCGGATCGTCTATCCGCCGCTCGGGATCGCGCTGACGATCGCGCTCTGGCACTGGGTCTGCGTGCGCTTCGGGATCTCGACCACCGTGCTGCCGCAGCCGGGCCTCGTGCTGCAGGCGGCGATCGAGCGCTGGGACCTCCTGCTCGCCGAGTCGTGGGTGACGCTCAAGGAGACCGTCTACGGGTTCGCGCTCGCGCTCGCGCTCGGGATCCCGATCGCGGTCGCGATCACCGGCTCGAAGACCCTGAACCTGATGTTCTACCCGATCCTGATCGCGCTGCAGTCGGTGCCGAAGATCGCGCTCGCGCCGATCCTGCTCGTCTGGCTCGGCACCGGCCTCGAGTCGAAGGTCGCGATCGCCTGGCTGGTGGCGTTCTTCCCGATCGTGGTCGACACCGCCGCCGGGCTGCAGTCGACGCCGCGCGAGCTGCTCGAGCTCGCCCGGAGCCTGCGCGCCTCGCGCTGGCAGGTCTTCGCCAAAGTGCAGTTTCCGGCGGCGCTGCCGTTCATCGTGACCGGGTCGAAGGTCGCGGTGACGCTGGCGGTGATCGGCGCGGTGATCGGCGAGTTCGTCGGCTCGAGCGAAGGCCTCGGCTACCTCTTGCTCGCGGCCACCTCGCAGATCAACTCGCCGCTCGCGTTCGCGGCGTTGTTCGCGCTCGCCGCGCTCGGTATCCTCGTGTACCTGGCGGTGGCCGGCGTCGAGCGGCTGCTCGCGCCGCTGCTGCCGAACCCCCACCGGCGCGAGTGAATCGTCGAAAGGAGTGGTCCGCAATGACCGAAGCCGCGAAGCCCGGCCCGTCGATGCCCGCCGGCGCCCCCGGCCTGGAGGAGATCCTGATCCAGAGCCGCGACCTGCCCTGGCGCGAGAAGTCGCTGCAGGGCGTGCACGAGAAGATGCTCTGGCGCGACGAGGCGACCGGCGCGACGATCGCGCTGATCCGGTTCGACCAGGGGGCCGGCATCCCGAAGCCGCACTCGCACGCCTCGAACCAGTTCATGTTCTGTCTCGAGGGCAGGTACGAGTACACGAGCACCGGGGTGACGCTCACGCCGGGCTGCTTCTACTGCAACCCGAAGGGCAAGGTGCACGGCCCGGCGGTCGCCCACGAGCACACGGTCGTGGTCGAGATGTACGACGGCCCGCACTACCCGCAGGTGCCCGACTGGTACACCGACCCGGCGGACGCGCGGTAGGGGGAAGGAGATCGTCATGAGCGAACCGACCGTCAAGGGGCTGGCGGGCTTCGGGCTCGAGGTGCCCGACCTCGCCGTCGCGGAGAAGTTCTACGGCACCTTCGGGCTCGACGGCGCTCGCCGGGGCGACGCGCTGTACCTGCGCAGCCCGGGCCGCGCGCACGACGAGGCGGTGATCGTCCCGGGCCGCGCGAAGCGGATGCACCACCTCTCGTTCTTCATCCGGCCGGAGGACGAGGAGGCGTTCGCGGCCAAGCTCCGGAAGAGCGGGCTGCAGGTCGGCGCGGCGCCGGCCGGAATCGAACGCGCCGGGCTGTGGTTCCAGGATCCGTGGGGAACGTGGATCAACCTCTATCCGGCGGCGAACGCCGCGGCCGCGCCGGCCGCGCCGCCGCCGCGCGGCGAGCGGATCGACGTCCACTACTGGCGCGAGCTGCCGCGCGACACGAAGCCGGGCCGCATCGGCCACCTGCTCCTGTTCACGCCCGACTGGGAGAAGGCCGAGGCGTTCTTCGCCGCGGCGCTCGGCCTGCGCACGAGCGACCGCGTGGCCGGCAAGATCGCGTTCATGGCCGCCGGCGACGGCATCGTCGACCACCACTGCTTCGGGCTCATCCCGAGCACGCATCGCGGGTTCCAGCACGCGAGCTTCCACGTGCGCGACATCGACGCGATCGGCTTCGGGGTGAAGAAGATGCGCGAGGCGGGCTACCGGGAGTCGTTCGGGCCGGGCCGGCACGCGCTCGCCTCGAACCTCTTCGTCTACACGCGCGACCCGTGGGGGAGCTGGATCGAGTACTACTCGGACATGGACCGGATCAGCGGCGCCTGGCAGTGCCGCGAATGGAACGAGCTGCCCTACATCTGGGGCCCCGACTGGTCGCCGGAGTTCTGGGGCAAGGAGATGAACGGGAACTTCGAGCCGAAGTGACCGCTCAGGGCACGATCCGCTCCGCCCGGAACCGCGCGAGGAGGCGAACGAACATCTCCTCGCTGTCCACCACGTCGTGGAAGCCGTGCTGCCGCGCCTTGACGGTGCTCGTCATCACGTCCCAGTCGCAGCCGAAGACGTAGTCGCCGAACGGCCACGCCACCAGCTCGCCGAAGCGGTAGGGCTCGAGCCCGTGCTGCGCGACGAGCTTCTCCCACAGCGGCGCCTTGTCGGACATGTGCGCGACGAGCGAGATCGTCTGCACGTCGGCCACCGGCATGTCGAACACCGCGGCGATCTTCGGCCACACGTTGCACCAGCGGAAGTAGTCGCCGTTGGTGATGTTGAACGCCTGGTTCGCGCACCGCGGCTCGGTCGCGGCCCAGTACAGCGCGTTCGCGAGATGCGCGGACTCGGTCACCTGGTAGACCGCGCGGAACGCGCCGGGCTTGCCCGGGAAGCGCAAGGGGAGCCCGTACGCCTTGCTGATCGCCGCGTACACCGCGATCACCGACAGGATGCTCATCGCGGTGCCGGGCGAGAAGCCGCAGAGCGTGTGCGGACGGATCTCGGTCCAGCTCCAGCGTCGCCCGCGCTGGAACGCCGCGAGCCAGTCGATCTGGTCGAAGTAGAAGTCGGGCGGGAGGTGGCGGGGATCGTCCTCGCGCGCCGGGGTCTTGAACGGCCCGAGGTGCGCGCCGTAGTACTTGTTGCCGGTGACGAGCACGACGCGCTCGAGGCGCTGCGAGGCGCGGTCGATCGCCGTCACCGAGTTCGCGAGCATGGCGAGGTTCGGGGCGACGTTGCTCGCGGCGTTCGCCGCTGCGCCGGAGGGCGGCGCCTGGAAGGCGGCATAGAAGACGTGCGTCGCCTCCTTCAGGCCGGCGAGCTTCGCCGCGGCGTCCTTCGGGTCGGTCAGGTCGACGGCGAGGTACCGGACGCGCTCGCCCTGCTCGCCGGCGCGGCGCGAGAGGCCGACGACCTGCCAGTCGGGGAGGGCGGCGAGCTTGTCGACGACGTAGCGGCCGATGACGCCGAGGGCGCCGACGACGACTGCGGTTTTCACGCCATCCCTCCCGTTCTCAGCCCGCCTGCTTCGCCCACGAATCCCGCAGCGTCACCGCGCGATTGAACACCGGCTTCCCCGGATGCGAGTCGCGCAGGTCCGCGACGAAGTAGCCGTGCCGCTCGAACTGGAACCTGTCCTCCGGACGCGCATCCTTCAGCCCCGGCTCGAGGTACGCGGTGATCACCTTCTTCGAGTGGGGATTGAGGTCGTCGAGCCAGTTGACTTCCGCCGGCGCCTCGGCCGCGTGGGGCTTGCCGGTCTCGTCCTCGACCACGGCCGCCGCCTCGCGTCCCCGCCGCGACCCCGGGAAGGGCACGGCGAAGAGGCGATCGTAGAGCCGCACCTCCGCTTCGTACGCGTGCTGCACGCCAACCCAGTGGATGTTGCCCTTCACCTTGTAGCGGTCCGCGCCCGGCGTGCCCGAGCGCGAGTCGGGCAGAACCTCGCAGTGCACGGCGGTCACCTTCCCGCTCGCGTCCTTGTCGGCGCCGATGCACTTCACGACGTAGCCGTAGCGGAGCCGCACCGTGTTGCCCGCGTAGAGCCGGAAGTAGCCCTTCGGCGGGGACTCGGCGAAGTCCTCGCGCTCGATCCACAGCTCGCGCGCGAACGGGAGCTTCCGTTTGCCCATCTCCGGCTTCTGCGGGTGGACCGGCGACTCCATCTCCTCGACCCGGTCCGCCGGGTAGTTGTCGATCACGAGCTTCAGCGGGTCGAGCACCGCGGTCGCGCGCGGCGCGCGCTCGTTCAGGTCCTCGCGCAGGCAGTCCTCGAGGATCGTCATGTCGATCCACGAATTGGCCTTCGCCACGCCGACCCGCTCGGCGAAGAGCCGGATCGCTTCGGGCGTGAAGCCGCGCCGGCGAAAGCCCACGATCGTGGACATGCGCGGATCGTCCCAGCCCTCGACGTGGCGATCGGCGACGAGCTGGACCAGGCGCCGCTTCGACATCACGACGTAGGTGAGGTTGAGCCGCGCGAACTCGATCTGCTGCGGCAGCGGCTGCGCGAGCAGGCCGAGCCCGGCGAGCCTCTCGTTCAGCCAGTCGTAGAGCGGCCGGTGGTCCTCGAACTCGAGCGTGCAGATCGAGTGGGTGATGTTCTCGAGCGCGTCGGAGACGCCGTGGGTGTAGTCGTAGAGCGGGTAGACGCACCACTTGTCGCCGGTGCGGTGGTGGTGGGCGTGGCGGATGCGGTAGGCGACCGGGTCGCGCAGGTTGATGTTCGGCGAGCGCATGTCGATCTTCAGGCGCAGCACCCGCGCGCCGTCGGCGAACTCGCCGGCGCGCATGCGGCGGAAGAGGTCCAGGTTCGCGGCCGGTGTGCGATCGCGGAACGGGCTCGCCCGCCCCGGCTCGGTCAGCGTGCCGCGCGCGGCGCGGATCTCGTCGGCGGTCTGATCGTCGACGTACGCGAGCCCGGCCCCGATCAGCGCTTCCGCGAACTCGTAGAGGAGGTCGAAGTAGTCGGACGCGTAGTAGAGGTTCGGGCCCCAGTCGAATCCCAGCCAGCGCACCGACTCGAGGATCGAGTCGACGTACTCCTGCTCCTCCTTCGCCGGGTTGGTGTCGTCGAAGCGCATGTGGCACGCGCCGCCGAAGTCGCGCGCGAGCCCGAAGTTGAGGCAGATCGACTTCGCGTGGCCGATGTGGAGGTAGCCGTTCGGCTCGGGCGGGAAGCGCGTGCGGATCCGCGCCGGGTCCTGCGGCGCGCCGGCCTGCGCGCTCGCCGGCCCGGGCGAGCCGCGCCAGGTGCGCGCGGCGTACCTGCCGCTCGCGAGGTCGGCCTCGACGATTGCGCGAATGAAATTGCTTGCGGGAGAAGGTGTTACCGACACCGCGCGATTCTACCGTAGCGCCGCAGCGGTTCCGGACGCCCAATCGCAATTGTTGAGTGCCCGCGTCTGCTAGAGCTAGGTGGATGTGGAGATCAGCCAGTCGAACGGGATCCGCGACCAGTGCGCGACCCGATAGGCCGGCCGCTGACGTGGATCCAGCAATACGTTGTGATCCGTCGCGCTGATCACCGACGGAACCCGCACGCCGCACACGGCCCGTCCACCGCTTCGCGCTCGATCGACCGCGGCGAGGAATTCCGCCCCGATGCGCTGCGCATTCCTCGCCGCCGGCCGTTGATTCCAGTTCGCGGGAAGCGTGATCGCCAGATCGCCCAGGTCGACGATCGAGCCCTCGGGGATCTCGATCGCCGCGACGTTCAGTTCCACGACCGTCTCCCAGCCCGGTCGCGCGACGACCTCGAGGATCGACAGCGCCTCGACCTCTGCGGCGTAGAGGATCTCCGTGCGGCTGTCGTTGTAGCGCCAGCCGTCTCGCGCGATGGAAGCGCTGGAATCGAGCGGGTCGAACCGCGCTCTCGGCTTGCGGGAGGTTCGGTAGACGCGCACCGCCGCCGATCAGATGGGGCCGCCCTCGGCTTGCGCCTGCAGCTCGTTCAGCACCAGCCGCTCGCCCCCGCCGGTCCGCAGCAGCGCGGCAGGGGTGGCCCCGCCGAGGGCGAAGTTCCTGCTGTGCATGTATCTGCGCGCGGCATCGAAGCTCCCGAGGACCTCGGCCGCCGCCGTCGTGACGCGAGCCGCACGCAACGCGCGCTCGCCCGCCGCGGTGTCCAGGGACTTCCCGAGCTTCGATTTGATCGTCTTGAACGAGAGCTCGAAAAACGCTTCGGCCTCGGCGAGAGAGTCGAGGAACATCGAGGAGGAGATGAGAAGGGATTCCCCCGACAGCCCTTCCAGGACGCGACGGTGCACGTCCAGCGGTTCGAACGAAGGCAAGGTCGCCTCGCGGTGCTTCTCGAGCGCCCGCGCGGTGAGCTCCCAGACGCTTGCGAGCTCGACCTTCTGCAGCCGGCGCACCCCGGCCAGAAGAGACCTGTCGGCGAACACGCGTAGCACCCGCGCATCGATCTCGCTCCAGTCGAGGTTCCGGGCCGGTCGGGATCCGGGGGCACGGTGCCCGCGCACCGCGGTCGGCAGGGAGGTTGCCATTGGAAGTTCCCAAGAACAGTGTTGGAATATTGCCGGAATCTTGCCTGACTGGCGGACCCGGCGCAAGCCGGGGCGCCCGGGACGCCGCGGCGAAGCGCGCTAGTCGATCCCGCCGCTGCCGCCCTGCCGGAGCGCGAGGCGCGGCCGCCAAACGCCCAGCGCGGTGGCGAGCGCGGCGAGCGCGAGGTTGATCGCGAACGTCACGCGCTCGATGCGCAGAAGCGGTTCCAGCGTACCGGGCGGGAGGTCGGTCGGCCCCGCCGCAACCGCCGCAACCGCCGCGGCCGCCGCCTCGTCCACCGCGCCGAGCGTGCTGATCAGCACCACGCCGGCGGCGGTCATCCCGACGAGCGCCTTCGCCCAAACCCGGCCCGCGTCGATGAACGGGCGATGCACCGCGATCGCGAGGAGGCCGGTGAGCGCGAGCGCGGCGAGCGAGGGCAGCACGAGCCAGCGCATCGTCGCCGCCAGCAGCTCGTGCACGGCCGCTGCCGCCGGCGCCGACGCGGGCTCGCCGAGCGCCGCGATCCACGCGACGCCGAACCCGCCGGTAAAGCCGGCCGCGGCGAGGAGATGGATGCACTTGAGGAGCTTGCGCACGACGGCGCCGACTCTAGCGCAGCGGCGATTCGGGCGCAGCGGCGAGTCGGGCGCAGCGGCGAGTCGGGCGCTTCCGCCGCGGCGCTTCCCGGTGCAGAATCGCGCGCGTGGAGCGCTACGACCTCGTGATCCGCCGCGCCCGGCTGCGATCCGGCGCGACCCGCGACATCGGCGTGGCCGGCGACCGGATCGCCGCGATCGCGGAGCGGCTCGACGCCGCCGGCGGCATGACGATCGACGCCGGGGGCCGGCTCGTTACCGAGTCGTTCGTCAACCCGCATCTCCACCTCTGCAAGGTCTACACCGCCGCGATGATCGACGAGGCGGCGATCCACGCTTATCACGGCGCGGGCATGGCGAACGCCGCCTCCGCCATCGACCTCGCCGCGCGGGTGAAGGCGAAGTACGACGAATCGTGGATCGCGCCGAACGCCCGCCGCGCGGCCGCACTGGCGGCGCTCCACGGCAACCTTCACATCCGCGCGTTCGCCGACGTCGACACCAAGGCCCGGCTCGAGGGCGTCAAGGCGCTGCTGCGGGTGCGCGAGGAATTCAGGGGGATCGTCGACCTCCAGATCGTGGCCTTCGCCCAGGACGGCATCGTGCGCGAGCCCGGCGCGGCCGAGCTCCTCCGCGAGGCGATGGCGCTCGGCGCCGACGTCGTCGGCGGCATCCCGTGGATCGAGGTGGGCGACGCGGACCGGGCCGCGCACGTGCGCGAATGCTTCGACCTGGCGCGCGAGTTCGACGCCGACGTGTCGATGCTGCTCGACGACGCGGGCGACGCGCGGCTGCGGACCCTCGAGCTGATGGCGCGCACCGCGATCGACCGCGGCTGGGAGGGCCGGGCGCTCGCGCACCATGCCCGCGCGATGGCGCTCTACGACGATGCGTACCTCGGCGAGCTGCTGCCGCTCCTCCGGCGTGCGCGGGTCCCGGTGGTGACCGATCCGCACACCGGCCCGCTGCATGCGCGGGTGCGCGAGCTCCTCGGCGCGGGGCTCACCGTGTGCCTCGGCCAGGACGACGTCGCGGACGCGTACTATCCGTTCGGGCGGAACAATCTGCTGGAGGTCGCCTTCCTCGCCGCCCACCTGTTGTGGATGACGACGCGCGCAGAAATGGAAACCCTCTACGACATGGTGACCGTCGCCGCCGCGCGGGCGATCAATCTCGATGATTACGGGCTGGCGGTGGGCAAGCGGGCCGACCTCGTCGTGCTGGACGCCCCCGACGTGCTCGAGGCGCTGCGCGACCACGCGCCGCCCGCGCACGTGATCGCCCGCGGCAAGCTCGTCGACCCCGCCGCGATGCGGCGGCTGGCGGCCGCATGAAGCCGGCGCCCTTCCGGTACGTCGCGGCCGAGTCGCTCGGCCAGGCGCTCAGCGCCAAAGCGGCGGGCGGCGACGAGGCGCGCTTCCTCGCCGGCGGCCAGAGCCTCGTCCCGGCGATGAACTTCCGCCTCGCGCGGCCGGCGATGCTGATCGACCTCAACCCGCTGTTCGAGCTCGACTACGTGCGCGCGGCGGGGCAAGGCGGGCTGAGCATCGGCGCGCTCACCCGCCATCGCACGCTCGAGCGGTCCCCGCTCGTGGCGGAGCACGCGCCGCTCGTCGCCGAGGCGGTCCGGCACGTTGCGCACCCGCAGATCCGCAACCGCGGCACCCTCGGCGGGAACCTCGCGCATGCAGACCCGGCCTCCGAGCTGCCGGCGGTGATGCTCGCGCTCGGTGCGCGCTTCCGCGTGCGCTCGGCGCGCGGCGAGCGCTGGATCGAGGCGGCCGGGTTCTTCCGCGGCCCGCTCGCGACGGCGCTCGGGCCCGAGGAGATGCTCGCGGAGATCGCGCTCCCCGGGCTGCCGCCCCGGTCCGGAACCTGCTTCGTGGAGGTCGCGCGGCGCCGGGGCGACTACGCGCTGCTCGGCGTCGCCGCGGTGGTGACGCTCGGCGACGACGGCACGTGCACCGCGGCGGGGCTCGCGCTCTGCAATGCGGGCGCGACGCCGGTGCGCGCGACGCGGAGCGCGGCGATGCTCGTCGGCCGGCGTGCGGGCGAGCGCGAGATCGCCGCGGCCGCGGCCGCGGTCGCGGGCGAGATCGACCCGCCGGGAAACGTCCACGCGACCGCGGCGTTCCGGCGCCACCTCGCCGGCGTGCTGACGCGGCGCGCCCTCGCGACCGCGGCGGCGCGAGCCGGGGCGGGAGCGAGGGCACGATGAGCGGCGAGCGGGTGCTGATCGCGACGACGGTGAACGGCGTGCCGCACCAGCGCGCGGTCGAACCGCGCATGCTGCTCGCCGACTTCCTCCGCCACGAGCTCGGGTTGACCGGCACGCACGTCGGCTGCGAGCACGGCGTCTGCGGCGCCTGCACGATCCTCCTCGACGAGCTGCCGGTGCGCGCGTGCCTCCTGTTCGCGCCGCAGGCGAACGGGCGGGCGATCGAGACGGTCGAAGGTCTCGCCCGCGGACCGGGGCAGCTCCACCCGCTGCAGGAAGCGTTCCGCGACGCGCACGGCCTGCAGTGCGGCTACTGCACGCCCGGCATTCTGATGACGATGAAGGCCTTCCTCGCCGAGAACCCGTCGCCCACCGAGGCGGAGGTGCGCGAGGCGCTGTCGGGGAACCTCTGCCGCTGCACCGGCTACCAGCACATCGTCGACGCGGTGATGCTCGCGGCGAAGCGGGGGGCGCCCGGATGAGCACGCGCCAGTTCGGCGAACCGGTGAAGCGCAACGAGGACGCGCGGCTCCTCGCGGGGCGCGCGCAGTTCATCGACGACGTGAGCCTGCCCGGCCTGCTGCACGCGGCGTTCGTGCGGAGCCCCCACGCGCACGCCCGGCTCGGCTCGATCGACGTCGCGCCGGCGCTCGCGCACGAAGGCGTCGTCGCGGTCTACACGGCGGCCGACCTCGGCGACTACTGGCGGCCCGGTCCGGTCGTCGTCCCGCCGCCGCCGGTCGAGGGGGCGGTGTTCAACGAGCGGACGCAAGGCCCGCTCGTCAAGGACAAGGCGCGCCACGTCGGCGAGCCGGTCGCGATGGTCGTGGCGGCGAGCCGCTACATCGCCGAGGACGCCGCCGCCGACGTCGCGGTCGAGTGGGCGCCGCTCCCGGTCGCGGCCGAGCTCGCCGCCGCGGCGGCGCCCGGCGCGCCGCGCGTGCACGACGACCTCCCCGACAACGTCGCCGCGCGTGTCCGGCAGACGAAGGGCGACTACGCCGCAGCGGCGAAGCGCGCGCACCGGGTGATCAAGCGCCGCTTCGCCTACGACCACGGCTGCGCCCAGCCGATGGAGACCCGCGGCGTCGTCGCGCACTGGGATGCCGGGAGCGAGCGGCTCACGGTGTGGGACACGACCCAGGCGCCGATCGCGATCCGCAACGGCCTCGCCGCGATGCTCGGGCTCTCGGAGCGGCAGGTGCGGGTGATCGCGCCCTGCATCGGCGGGGGCTTCGGGCCGAAGATCATGCTCTTCTACCCCGACGAAGTGCTGATGCCGTGGGCGGCGATGCAGCTCGGCCGCCCGGTGAAATGGATCGAGGACCGCGCCGAGCACTTCGTCGCGACGACCCACGAGCGCGGGCAGATCCACGAGGCCGAGATCGCCATCGACGCCGACGGAAAGATCCTCGGCGTCAAGGACGTGTTCCTGCACGACACCGGCGCGTACGACCCGTACGGCCTCACCGTGCCGATCAACAGCCAGTGCACGCTGCTCGGTCCTTACGTGGTGCCGAACTACGACAGCGCGTTCACCGCGGTCTTCACCAACACCCCGATCGTCACGCCGTACCGCGGCGCCGGCCGCCAGCACGGCGTGTTCGTGATCGAGCGGCTGCTCGACCTCGCCGCGCGCGAGCTCGGGATCGACCGCGCGGAGATCCGGCGGCGCAACTTCATCCCGCCGGAGGCGTTCCCGTACGACAACGAGCTCGTCTACCAGGACTTCACCCGGCTCTCGTACGACAGCGGCGACTACGCGCCGATGCTCGCCCGGGCGCTCGAGATGATCGGCTACGAGCGCTTCGTCCGCGAGGAGCAGCCGCGCCTGCGCGCGGCGGGCGAGCACGTGGGAATCGGGGTGGTGTGCTACGTCGAGGGCACCGGCATCGGGCCGTACGAGGGCGCGAAGGTGCAGGTGCAGACGAACGGCAGGGCCTCGGTCCTCACCGGCATCGGCACGCAGGGGCAGGGGCACTACACGAGCTTCGCGCAGATCGTTGCCGACCAGGTGGGCGTCGGCGTCGGCGACGTCGAGGTGATCACCGGCGACACCGCCGAGTTCCAGTGGGGCGCGGGCACGTTCGCGAGCCGCGGCGCGGTGGTGGCCGGCAACGCGGTGAGCCAGGCGGCGGTCGCGGTGCGGGGGAAGATCCTGCGCACGGCGGCCGAGCACTTCGAGTGCGCGGAGGCCGACCTCGTCCTCGCCGACGGGAGGGTCGCGATCGCCGGCGTGCCCGGCCGCTCGATCGCCCTCGGCGAGCTCGCGGTGCTGGCGAACCCGATGCGCGGCGCGGTCGCGGCCGGCACCGAGCCCGGGCTCGAGGCGACGAGCTACTTCGGCCCCGAGAGCGGCGCGACCTCGGCCGGCGTGCACGCGATGATCGTCGCGATCGACCCGGAGACGATGATTCCCGAGATCCGCAAGTACGTGGTGGTCCACGACTGCGGCGTCATGATCAACCCGTTGATCGTCGCAGGGCAGGTGCACGGCGGGGTCGCGCAGGGAATCGGGAACAGCTTCTACGAGCAGCTCGTGTTCGACCGCGACGGCCAGCTCCTGAATGCGACGCTCGCCGACTACCTCCTGCCGACCGCGCTCGACGTGCCGCGGATGACGCTCGCCCACACCGTCACGCCCTCGCCCCTCAACCCGCTCGGGATCAAGGGCGTCGGCGAGGCGGGCGCGATCCCGGTCGGGCCGCTCTTCGCGCAGGCGCTGGAGGACGCCCTCGGCCTCACCGCGCGGGGCGTCGAGCTGCTGGAGATTCCGTTGAGCCCGAGCCGGCTGTGGGAGCTGGCGCGGGCGGATTCCTGAGACCCGGGCGCTTCCCCTGCCGGGGAGGGGCCGGATGGGCGGGCGGGCGGGGCCGGAGCGGGCCCGCACGCCGCGAGCTGGAAGGTGCAGTCCGAACCAACCAATCGACAAAGAACCAACCGACAAGAAAGGGGCACACATGATTACCAGCGTTTCAGGCTATCTCCCGAACGACCGGCCCGAACCCGTGCGGCTCGTCCTCCTCGGTCTGCAGCACGTCATCACGATGTTCCCGGCGACGGTGCTCGTCGCGCTGCTCTGCGGCTTCCACGTCAGCACGGTGCTGCTCGGGGCGGGCGTCTCGACCGTCGTCGCGCTCGTCCTGTCGAAGCGGGCGATTGGCACGTTCATCCCGCTCTTCTACGGCTCGAGCTTCAGCTACATCGCGGCCTATCTCGGCATCGCCGAGGCGATGGGGCACCCGGTCAAGTTCGGCGTGCCCGCGCCGGACGAGGTGATCGGGGTGATGCAGACCGGCATCATCGCCACCGGCATCCTCAACGTGATCGTCGGGCTGATCATCAAGAAGTTGGGCAAGGCGAAGCTCGATCGCGTGCTGCCGCCGGTGGTCACCGGCTCGGTGGCGTGCGTCATCGGCTTCGGGCTCGCGAAGGCGGCGCTCGACATGTCGTTCACCGTGGTGCCCGGCTACTGGGGCATCGCGCTCGCCACGCTGCTCGCGACGGTGGCGTTCTCGTACCTGCTGCAGGGTCGCGGCTTCGTCGGCATGCTGCCGATCCTGCTCGGCGCGGTCGCCGGCTACGTGCTGACGCTCGTCGTCGCGCCCGACCAGATCAGCTTCAAGAACGTCGCCGCGACCCCGCTCTTCGTCGCGCCGCACCTCACCTGGCCGGTGCTCGCCGGGCCGATGGTGGCGACCGCGATCTTCAGCATCAGCATCATGGCGCTCGCGACCATCCCCGAATCGACCGCGCACCTCTACCAGATCAGCCTCTACGCGGACCGGCTGGCCGAGGAGCAGGGCCGGCCGAAGTCGCATCTCGACCGGCACGTCGGCGTGAACCTGGTGCTCGACGGCATCGGCGACGTGCTGCACGGCCTGTTCGGCGCGACCGCGGGCACCAACTACGGCGAGAACAACTCGCTGATGGCGATCACGCGGAACTACTCCGGCCCGGCGCTCGTCGCCGCCGGCGTGATCTGCATCCTGCTCGCGTTCGTCGGCAAGCTCTCGGCGTTCGTCGCGACCATCCCGGTGTTCGTGAGCGGCGGGCTGGCGATCTACCTCTTCGGCGTGATCGGGATGCAGGGCATCGCGCTCATGCAGGAGCACCGGGTGAACCTCTTCGACCCGCTCCAGCTCGCGGTCGGCGCGACGATCATGGTGATCGGGATCGGGGGCAACATCGGCTTTCCGGGCGGGTTCCTGCCGATCAAGATCGCCGGCGTGTTCCCGCAGGGGCTGCCGGCAATCGCGACCGCGGCGGTGGCGGGGATCGTGCTGTGGGTGGTGTTCAGCATGCTGCGGCAGCAGCCGCCCGCGGTGCGCGATCCGGCGAGCGTCGCGCCGATGCCGTGATGCGGGTGCGGCCGGCCGGTCGGCCGCCGGCCGCCTCCGGCTTTGCGCGCGAGCGCGCGTCGCGTCGCCGTACAATGAGCGCGCATCGCGCGGAGGAGCCATGAACTCGCCAGCACCCCCTGCCGCCGTCGACCCGGTCGAGGCGAAGCAGGCGATCTTCGAATACTGCCGGCGCAAGGGCGCGCTCGCCGTCGGCGTCGCCGACCTCGCGGCGATCGAGCGCATCGCGCCGCCGGGGCACCGTCCCGGCGATCTCATGCCGCGCTGCCGGTCGGTGATCTCGGTCGGCGTCGGCGGCCAGACCGCCGGCGCCTGGACCGTGCCCGCCAAGGCGCTCGCCTACTTCGGTTCGACCGAGACGCGCGCCTACGGCGTCGCGTACGGCGCGGCGTTCTTCATCGAGACCCGGTACGGCGCCCGCTCGATCTACTGCCCGCCCGACATGGACCCCGAAGGCGGTCCGCGGGTGCCGCTGCAGAGCCTGAAGCTGCACGCCGAGCTCGCCGGCATCGGCGCCCGCTCGCTCGCCGGCGACATCCTGCTCCACCCCGAGTTCGGCTACATGTACTACGCCTCGGTCTTCACCGAGCTCGAGCTCGCGCCCGATGCGCCGCTCGCCGAGAACCCGTGCCCGGCACCCTCGTGCGTCGACATGTACCGCAAGACCGGCCAGACGCCGTGCATGAAGTTCTGCCCGGTGCAGTGCCTCTCGGGCGAGATCGACGCCGCGGGCCGGCAGCAATCCATGCGCTACGACATGGCCGCGTGCGCCGAGATGACGCAGGAGTACGAGAGCGTCCCGGCGATGCTGAAGGCCGCGATCGAGGCCGAGACCGAGGCGGCGCGCGAGGATGCGCTCTTCGATCCCGACCGCAAGATGCTCTGGTACAAGGTCTCGGCCGGCTCGGGCGGCTGGTTCGCGCAGTGCTTCGAGTGCATGCGCGCCTGCCCGGTGGCGACGCGCGCGCCCGGGGCCGACCCGATCCTGCGGAGCGCCGCGCGGCGCGCGCCGGACGCCTCGTAGCGGCGCGGAGCGCGAGGAGATGGCGCAAGGGCTCGACCGCGCCCAGATCGGCGTGACCGAGGCGATGATCCGCACCTTCGGCGAGGTGGTGTTCGATCTCAGCCACAACCACCAGCTGCGCGAGGGCGACCCGGTGCGCCTGCTCGACTACGCCGAGATCGAGCGCCAGCGCGAGGCGATGGGCCTCACCGACGCGCAGATCGCGGCGAAGCTCGGCCTCACCCGCGCGCAGGTGCTCTTCATCCGCACGATGGAGGAGCGCCGCCGGTTCCGCACCGGCCACTACGCGCGCCTGCTCGAGCTCGGCGGCGGCAAGCGCTTCCGGCCGGAGCGGTTCACGCCGCACCTCGACCGGTTCCGCTACGGCGAGGCGGCGCTGGCGCTCCGCGCGGGGCTCGCATTCGACCCGGCGCGCGCGCGCGAGTACGTGAGCCGCGGCTGGTGGCGCGACGACACGCTGCCGGGCTGGCTCGCGCGCCACGCGCGCGAGCGGCCCGACGCGCCGGCGCTCGTCCACGGCGAGCGCACCGTCTCCTGGCGCGCGCTCGCGGCGCGCGTCGACCGGCTCGCGGGCGCGCTGCACGCGGCCGGCGTCGCCAAGGGCGAGGTGGTCGCGCTCCAGCTGCCGAACACGGTCGAGTTCGTCGTCGCCTATCTTGCGATCCTCCGGCTCGGCGCGGTTGCCTCGACGATCCACATGCCCTATCGCGCGACCGAGATCCGGGCGCTCCTCGCGCACGGCCGCGCGGTCGCCGCGATCGTGCTCGCCGCGGCGAAGGACTGGAGTCCGGCCGAGACGGTGCTCGCGCTGCGGCCGGAGCTGCCCGAGCTGCGGACGGTCGTCGCGCTCGGCGCCCGCGTCGCGGGCTGCGCCGCGCTCGACGAGCTGATCGACGCGGGCGAGCCGCTCGCGGCGGGCGCGGTGCCGCCGCCGGTCGCGGCCGACCCGTTTCTCCTCCTCTACACCTCCGGCACGACCGCCGCGCCGAAGGCCGTGCCGCACAACTATCACACGCTGCTTTCCAACGCCCGCCTCGGCGCGCCCGAGCACGGACTGACGGCAGCCGACCGCGTGCTCTCGGCCGCGCCGTTCTCGCACCTCTTCGGCCTCTACAGCCTGCACCTGGCGATGAGCGTCGGCGCAGCGTGCGTCCTCGTGCCGGTGTTCACGCCGGCGGACCTCGCGGCCGCGGTCGCGCGCGATCGCCCGACCGCGCTCTTCGCCGGCCCGGCGCACATTGCCGCGTGCCGCGCGCCGGGGCTCCTCGACGCGCACGACTGGGGCTCGCTTGCGCTCGCGGTCCTCTCCGGCAGCGCCTGTCCGCCGGAGCTCGTCCGCTCGCTCGCTGCGAAGCTTCCCGCCTGCGCGGTCACCCAGCTCTGGGGCATGACCGAGACGCAGGCCGCGCTCTATTCGCGCCCGACGGATCCGATCGACGTCGCGGCGGCGGGCGCCGGCCGCCCGAGCCCGGGCACCGAGGTCCGCGTCGTCGACGCGCAGGGCGCGCCGTGCGCGGCCGGCGTCGAGGGCGAGCTCGAGGTGCGCGGCTGCCTGCTCTTCCCCGGCTACTTCGCGAACGACGCCGCCAACGCCGCCGCGTTCTCGGCCGGCGGCTGGTTCCGCTCGGGCGACCTCGCGACGATGGACGGCGCGGGCAACGTCGCGATCACCGGCCGGATCAAGGACGTGATCAACCGCGGCGGCATCAAGTTCAACCCGCGCGACGTCGAGGACCTGCTCGATGCGCACCCGGCGGTGCTCCAGTCGGCGATCGTGCCGATGCCCGACCCGGTGCTCGGCGAGCGCGCGTGCGCGTTCGTGAGCCTGCGTCCCGGCGCGGCCGAGCCGACGCTCGCGGCGCTGTGCGAGTACCTCGGCGCGAACGGCGTCGCCCGCCTCAAGCTGCCCGAGCGGCTGGTGGTCGTCGCCGAGATGCCGCTCACGCCGACGCGCAAGATCATCAAGTCCCGGCTCGCGCCGCCGGCGGCCTGAACGGGTCAGGCGTCCCCGGCCGCGGCCGCCCGGCGGCCGAGATAGGCCTCGATCACCCGCGGGTCGGCAAGCACGTTCGCCGGCGTCCCCTCGGCCAGGAACTCGCCGTAGTTCAGCACGTAGAGCCGGTCGGCGAGGTCGGCCACCATCTGCATGTCGTGCTCGACCCAGACCATGGTGATGCCGAGCTCGTGGCGGATGCGCAGGATGTGGCGGGCGAGGTCCTCCCGCTCCTCGCGGTTCAAGCCGGCCGAGGGCTCGTCGAGGAGGAGGAGCCGCGGGTCGAGCGCGAGCGCGCGCGCGAAGCCGACGACCTTCTGCGCGCCGAAAGGCAGGCTGCCGACCGGCCGGTGGCGGTAGCGCTCGAGCTCGACGAACTCGAGGATCTCCTCGGCCCGCCGGCGGTGCGCGCTCTCCTCGCGCCGCACCGCGCGGGTGTGGAGCCCCGCGGCGAGCACGCCCGCGTGCATCTTCGCGTGGCGCGCGACGAGCAGGTTCTCGAGCACCGAGAGGTGCGCGAAGAGCTCGCCGTGCTGGAAGGTGCGGGCGACGCCGAGCGCGGCGATCGCGTGCGGCGGCCGGCCGACGAGCTCGGCGCCGTCGAGCGCGATCGAGCCGCCTTGCGGCCGGTAGAGCCCGCAGACGCAGTTGAGGACGCTCGTCTTGCCGGCGCCGTTCGGCCCGATCAGCGCGAGCAGGCGGCCCGGTTCGGCGGCGAGCGACACGCGCGCGAGCACCGCGAGGCCGCCGAAGGCGAGCGAGAGCTCGCGGATCTCGAGCGCGCCGGCTGCCGCGGGACTAGCCATACCAGCGCCGCGACCGCCGGTACTGCTTGACGTCGCGGTAGCTCTGCCGCGCGCCGCCGCCGAGGTAGAACTCGCGCACGTCCTGGTGCTGCGCGAGGCGCGCGGCGTCGCCGTCGAGCACCACCCGGCCGTTCTCGAGGACGTAACCGTAGTCGGCGATGGCGAGCGCGACCTGCGCGTTCTGCTCGACGATGAGGATCGTCGTGCCGAGCCGGTCGCGGATCGCCGCGAGGCGCACGGCGAGGTCCTCGACCACGATCGGCGCGAGCCCGAGGGAGAGCTCGTCGACGAGCAGCAGCTCCGGCGAGCACATGAGCGCGGCGCCGAGCGCGAGCATCTGGCGCTCGCCGCCGGAGAGATACCCCGCCTCGCGGGGGCCGAGGCGCGCGAGCGCGGGGAAGAGCTCGCGGACTGCCTCGCCGAGCTCTCTGCGGTCGGCGCCGCGCCGCGGCACGTTCGCCTCGAGGTTCTCCGCGACCGTCAGGTTCGGGAACACCTTGTCGCGCTCGGGCACGAGCACGATGCCGCGCGCGGTGATCGCGTACGGCGGCTCGTTCTCGATCGCCTCGCCGCGGTAGGCGATCGTGCCCGCCGTGACGCGCGCATCGTCGAGGCCGATGAAGCCGGAGATCGCGCGCAGGGTGGTGGTCTTGCCGGCGCCGTTGGTGCCGAGGAGCGCGACGATCTGCCCGCGCCCGACCCGCAGCGACACGCCCTGCACCGCGGTCACGACGCGCTGGTAGACGACCTCGAGCTGCTCGACCCTGAGCAGCGGCTCCGTCACGGCGGGCACCGGCACGGCGCGGCTTCTCAGTGCCCGCCGCCGCCCGGCGGGCGCTGCCGGAACGGCCAGAGCAGGAAGTAGGCCTGCGCCCGTCGCCAGATGCCGACCAGCCCGAGCGGCTCGAAGACGAGGAAGAGGATCATCACCAGGCCGAAGGCGGCGTAGTTGACGGCGAACACCGCGCCCGACCAGGCCGCGGGGGCGGGTAGCACGCGCAGCAGGTACTCGATCGCGTACGGGAACACGACGACGAACGCCGCGCCGAGCACCGCGCCGAGGATCGAGCCCAGGCCGCCGATGATCACCATCGCGACGTACTGGATGGTGAGGTAGAGCGAGAACGCCTCGGCCGAGACGAAGCCGCGGTAGTAGGCGAAGAGACACCCGGCGACCGCGGTCATGCTCGAGCTGACGACGAACGCGGCGAGCTTGTAGCGCGCGACCGGGATGCCGAGCGCCGCGGCGACCGTCTCGCGGCCGTGCAGCGCGCGCCAGGCGCGGCCGACGCGGCTCCGCAGCAGGTTGCGGCCGAAGAGCACCGCCCCGGCGGCGAAGGCGAGCAGGACGAAGTACCACAGGCGCGGGTCGTCGAGCGTCCACTCCCCGAGCCGCGGCGGGTCGATCACCACGCCGGTCGAGTAGCCGCGCCGGGTCTCGTACTCGGCGCCGGCATGGATCACGATGAAGTGCAGCGCGAGGGTGCTCACCGCGAGGTAGAGCCCGCGCAGCCGCAGGCTCGGCAGGCCGAAGATCACGCCGAGCAGGGCGCCGGTCGCCGCCGAGGCGGGCAGCGTCACCCAGAACGGCGCGCCGACCTCCTTGAAGAGGATGCCGGTGGTGAACGCCCCGGCGGCGAGGAGGCCCGCGTGGCCGAGCGAGATCTGGCCGGCGTAGCCGGTGAGGAGCATCAGCGCCACCGCGCCGATCACCGCGAGGAAGACCTGGTTGGCGAGATCGAGGAGGAACGGTGAGGCGGCAAGGGGGTAGAGCCCGAGCGCGAGCACGAGCGCTGCGGCGCTCCAGCGCTGGACGCGCGTGTCGAGCAGGCGCTCGTCCTCGGCGTAGCGGGTGCGGAAGTAGCCGGAAGCGTGCGGCACGGCCGGTCAGCGTCCGCGCGGCCCGCTACACGCGGTCGAGCTACACGCGGCCGAGCTACACGCGGTCGAGCTACACGCGGTCGAGCTACACGCGGCCGAGCTACACGCGGTCGAGCCACACGCGGTCGAGCCACACGCGGTCGAGCCACACGCGGTCGAGCTACACACGGCCGAGCTACACACGGTCGAGCTCCTCTTTCGAGCCGAGAAGTCCCCACGGCCGCACGATCAGGAACGCGAGCAGCACGAGGAACGGCACGACCTCGGACAGCAGCGGGTCGACGTAGTGGATCAGCAGCACCTCCGCGCCGGCGACGATCAGCGAGCCGAGGATCGCGCCGGCGAGGCTGTCGAGCCCGCCGACGAGCGCGGCCGGGAACGCCTTGAGGCCGATGACGGCCATCGTCTGCTCGAGGCCGGAATCGGCGGCGATCAGCATCCCGGCGAGCCCGCCGGTGAACGTCGCGAGGCCCCACGCGAGCGCGTAGACGCGATGCAGGGCGATCCCGCGCTGCGCGGCGAGGAGCGGATGCTGCCCGGCCGCGCGCATGCGGATCCCCCACACGGTGTGGCGCAGGAAGAGCCACAGCCCGAGGTACGCCGCGGCGGTGACGAGGACGAGCGTCAGGGCAGCCATCGAGATGCGCGCGTCGGGCCCGAGCGCGACCGAGCCGTTCGTCCAGCCGAGCGCGGCGAGCGGGCGCTGCTCCTGCGCGGTCCACACGAGCACCATCGCCCCGCGCAGCAGGATGCCGAGCGCGATCGTCGCGAGCACCGCCGCGAGCACCGCCTCGCCGGTCATGCGCCGCATCAGGAAGACGTAGACGAGCACGCCGACGACGAGCGCGAGCACGGCCGCGACCGCGATCGCGACGAGCGGGTGCCCGGCGAAGAGGCCGGCGGTCGCGAGCAGGCCGTAGGCGCCGAGCATCATCAGCTCGCCGTGCGCGAGCGAGAGCACGCGCGACACGCGGTAGATCAGCACGTAGCCGCAGCTGATCAGCGCGTAGATCGACGCGAGGACGACGATGTTGACGGCGAGCTGCAAGGCGTTCGGGGGCCCGGGCGCACCGCGCCGCGCCCGGACGCGCCGCGCCGGGTCGGCGCCCGCGCGCGCCGCGTCAGCGCTTCACGTCGAGGGGCGTCCAGTCCTGCACGCGCACGACCGCGTTCCGCGCCGGGTCCCAGCGCCAGACGCGGTAGTACTGCCGGGTGCGGAAGTGGTTGTCCGGCGTCCACTCGAGCGGGCCGCCGCGCAGCCCCTTCAGGTCGACCTTCACCGCGTTCATCGCCGCGAGCGCCTTCTGGGGCGTCGGTGGCCAGGGCGTGGCCTTGAGCACCTGCTCGATGACGAGGCCGGTGATGAAGCCCTCGGTCACGTAGGTCGCCGGATACTTCAGGTCGGCGCGGTGCGTGACGGCGCGGATCTCGGCGTGCATCGGCACGTCGTCCTGGAAGAGCGCATTGGTGCCGATCACGTACAGGCCGGGATCGCGGATGCGCGCGAGCTCGTCCTCGGCGTTGTTGTGCGCCCAGGTCACGTAGTTGCCGGTCCAGCCGAGCCGGCGGAGCGCCTCGAAGGTGCGGATCTGCGACACCCACGGCGACCACGAGAACACCCAGTTCGGGTTCGCTTCCTTCAGCTTGGTCGCGAACGGCGTGTAGTCGGGCGTCGGCGGCGGGGTGAGCTGCCGGTCGACCACGGTCATGCCGAGCGACTTCGCTACCGACTCCGCGTGCTCGATGCCGGCGCGCGCCACCGGGATCGCCATCGCCGCGAAGCCGACCCGCACCGGCTCCTTCGCCTGCGAGCGGATGAACTGCATCGCCGCCTGCGAATCGAGATTCGCGCTGAACGCGGTCGAGCAGAACTGCAGCGGGTCGGCGGTCGGGAAGGTCTCGTTCGGGCACACCGCGCCGGCATAGTAGAGCGGCACCCCGGCGCGCTTCGACTCGGCCACCATCGGCGCGTAAGTGGACGAGAGGCTGGTGTTGATGAGGATGAGCACCCGGTCCTGCGACACGAGCTTCTTCGCGTCGGCGGCGGCGCGCGAGGGCTCGGCCTGGTTGTCCTGGATGACGAGGCGGACCGGCTTGCCGTTGATCCCGCCCTTGCCGTTGATGTGGTCGAGGTAGGCCTTGAGCGCGTCGATCACCGGCGCGTAGGTGCCGGCCTGCGGGCCGGTCATCGCGGCCGAGACGCCCACGACGTAGGCGTCCTGCGCGCGGACCGGCGCGCTCGCAACTGCGGCGAGCGCGAGCGCGAGTCCGAGCGCGAGGCTCGCCGGCAGGGTTCGGGTCATTTCGCTCCTCCTCTCGTTCGCGAGCGGTCCCGCGCCGCGGGTCAGCCGAGCACGTCGCCCGCGCCGCCCGCCACCAGCCGCTCTTCGCGGTCATCATACATGGACTCCACGAGCGTCCCGAACCGCTCGTACATCAGGCCGCGCTTCACCTTGCGCGTCGCGGTCACCGGCTCGCCTTCCTCCTCGGGGTCGAGCGCCTTGGGCAGGATGCGGAACGCCTTGATCGACTCGACGCGCGCGAGCTCGCGGTTCGCGCGGTCGATCTCGCCCTGGAGAAGCCCGGTCACCGCGGGGTTCGCCGCGAGGCTCGAGAAGCCGGTGTAGACGATCCCGTGCGCGCGCGCCCAGTCGGCGACGGTGTCGAAGTCGATCTCGACGAGCGCGGTGAGGTACTTGCGGTTGTGGCCGAACACGACCGCCTCGGCGACGTACGGGCTCGCGCGCAGGATCCCCTCGACGTAGGCGGGCGAGAGCGTCTTGCCGCCGGCGGTGACGATGAAGTCGCGGGCGCGGTCGACGAGGCGCAGGCGCGACTCGTCGCCGTCCACCCATTCGCCGATGTCGCCGGTGCGGATCCACCCGTCGGCGCCGAGCACCTCGCGCGTGGCGGCGTCGTTCCGCCAGTAGCCGTCGAAGACGTCGGCCATCTGCACCAGGATCTCGCCGCTCGCGTCGAGCCGGATGCGCACGCCTTCGGCCGCCCGCCCGACGTCGCCGGGGCGCGGGAACGGGCCGGGCTGGCCGCTCACCAGGCCGCCCGCCTCCTCGGTCTGCCCGTACAGCTCGACCACGTTCACGCCCCAGATCTGCCAGAGCGCCATCGTCTCGGGCGGCAGCGCCGCGCCGCCGGAGAGGACGAGCTGCAGCGCATCGAGGCCGAGCTTGTTGAGGAGCGGGCGGAAGGCGATCGCGCGCGCCGCCGCATACGCGAGATCGCGCGCTCCGGGCGGCGTCCCCTCCCAGCGCCGGCGGGCGCGGGCGCGGCCGATCCGCATCGCCCAGTCGTACACCGCGCGCTTGACGGGCGAGCTCGCGCCGATCCCCACCAGCGTCTGCGCGGCGAGCTTCTGCAGGTAGCGCGGCACGGTGACGAGGAGAGTGGGCGCGACCTCGAACAGCGTCGCGGCGAGCTCCTCCCGGCGCTCGCCGAAGTGCGGCACCACGCGCGAGAGGAGCGGCAGCGTGATCGCGACGTCGCGCCCGAGGACGTGGCCGAGCGGGAGATAGGCGACCGTGCGGTGCGCGTCGCGCGCGAGCGTCGGGTAGTGCGTCACGAAGGTGTGGCACGCCGCGAGGTGCCGGCCGTGGGAGACGAGCGCGCCCTTCGGATGGCCGGTGGTGCCGGAGGTGTAGACGATGAAGGCGGGCGCGGCGGGGTCGAGCGCGCGGGCGAGGTCCTCGAGCATCCCGACTGCCGCCGCGTCGGCGCCGGCGCCGTCCGCGCCGGGCACCATCACCTCGTCGTAGGCGCGCAGCCGCGGATCGGGGTAGGCGAACATCGCCGTGGTGTCGATCACCACCACGTGCGCGAGTCCCGGGCAGCGGGCCGCGATCGGCAGGATCTTGTCGACGTGCTCCTGGCTGCCGGCGACGAACACCTTCGCGCCGCCGTCGCGCATCTGGTACTCCACCTCGGCCGGCGAGGAGGTAGGGTAGATGCCGTACACGATCGCGCCGAGCGCCTGCGCGCCCTGGTCGAGGACGATCCACTCCTCGCAGGGGTCGGCCATGATCGCGATCCGGTCGCCGCGCGCGAGCCCGAGCGCGGCGAGGCCCCGCGCCGCGCGCGCAACGAGTGCCGCGTAGCCGGACCACGTCCGCTCGCGGTAGAGGCCGAGGTGCTTGGACCGGAACGCGACGCCCGCGGGCGAAGTGCGCGCGCGGTCCGCGATCAGCCCGGGTGCGGTCTTCCGGCGGAGCGCGGCGAGGTCGTGGAGGATCGGCGATTCTGGCACTGCGCGTCTCCGCCTGGGCGAGGGAGGATCATAGGTGCTCCGGGCAGGCTCGCGCATCTTTCCGGCTGGCGGGATCGCTGCCGGTACCGTGGGTCGCGGTGCTTTTGCGAACCGGTCACAAGTTGTGACCGGTTCAGTGCCGCCACCTCGGTCGCCTCGAGCCGGAACACGAACGCCGGCGCTCGTCGGGGGCGGCCGACTCCTGCTAGATTCCTGCCCTCACCGATTCCATGATGCCCCCCCGCCTGCGCATCGGCATCGACACCGGCGGCACCTTCACCGACATCGTCGCGGTGGACGGCGCCTCGGGCCGCGTCGCGGTCACCAAAGTTCCGAGCACGCCCGCCAATCCTGCGATCGGGCTCGTGCAGGGCGTGACGCGCATCCTCGAGCAGACCGGGCGCTCGGCGGCCGACCTTGCCGGCCTCGCGCACGGCACCACGGTGGCGACCAACGCGCTGCTCCAGGGCGAGATCGATTCGCTCGGCCTCGTGGTCACCGAAGGCTTCCGGCACCTCCTCGAGATCGCGCGCCAGGCGGTGCCCGACGGCTACGGCAACTCGTACTTCTGGGTGAAGCCCGAGCGCATCGTGCCGGTGGAGCTCGTGCGCGAGGTCGGCGGGCGGCTCGACTTCCGTGGCACGGAGCTGCGCCCGCTCGACGAGCGGAGCGTCCGGCTCGCGGCGCGCTTCTTCCGCGAGCGGGGCATCCGCGCCGTCGGCGTGTGCCTGATCCACGCCTACGCGAACGACGCGCACGAGCGCCGGGTGCGCGAGGCCTTCGGCGAGGAATACCCCGAGTGCGCGGTGTCGCTCTCGTGCGAGGTGCTGCCCGAGTACCGCGAGTACGAGCGCGCGATGACGACGCTCGTCGACGCGTTCGTGAAGCCGCACATGAGCCGCTACCTGCGGCGCATCCACGACGAGCTCGGGCCGGACCTCCGCGCGAAGCCGTTCCTGGTGATGCAGTCCTCGGGCGGCGTGATCTCGAGCGAGCAGGTGGTCGGGAAGCCGATCACCACCGCGCTGTCGGGGCCGGCGGCGGGCGCGCTCGGCGCAGCGGTGGTGGCGAGGCGCGCCGGGTTCGAGGACCTCGTGACGCTCGATGCGGGCGGCACCTCCACCGATCTCTGCCTGATCGAGGGTGGCGCGCCGAAGGTGACCAACGGCGGCGCGGTCGGGCCGTTCCCGGTGCGCATCCCGATGATCGACATCAAGACCGTCGGCACCGGTGGCGGCTCGATCGCCTGGCTGAGCCGCGAGGGCCACCTCAAGGTCGGGCCGAAGAGCGCCGGCGCGGTGCCCGGGCCGATGTGCTATCCGTCGGGCGGCGACCAGCCGACGATCACCGACGCGAACCTCGTGCTCGGGCGGATCCCGCCGGCGCTGATCGGGGGCGGAATCCGGCTCGACGCGGAGCGCGCGCGCGCCGGCCTCGCCGACCTCGGGCGGCGTCTCGCGAGCGGCATGAGCGTCGAGCGCCTCGCCGAAGGCATCATCGAGATCGCCAACTGGAACCAGGCGAACCGCATCCGCCAGATGACGATCCAGCGCGGCATCGACCCGCGTGGGCTCGCGCTGCTCTCCTTCGGCGGCTCGGGGCCGGCGCAGTCGCCGGCGGTGATGGCGCTCCTCGGCATGAAGGCGTGCATCGTGCCGCGCGACCCGGGCAACCTCTCGGCGTTCGGCCTCCTCGCGGTCGACTGGCGCACCGATCACATCGCCACCCGCGTCACGCACGAGGACGCGCTCGACCCGGCGGTGATCGGCCGCCTGTACCGGCAGCTCGAGACCGACGCCGCGGAGACGCTCGCGCGCGACGGCATCGACCCGCGCAACGTCCGCCTGGTGCGCGAGGCCGACGTGCGCTACGTCGGGCAGTCGATGGAGGTGCGGGTGCAAGTGCCGGGTGGCGCGATCGATCCGGCGTTCGTCGCGGCATTGGTCGAGGCGTTCCACGCCGCGCACGAGGAGGCGTTCGGCTACGGCTATCGCGGGAAGCAGAAGGTCGAGCTCGTCAACGTCTGCGTCTCGGGGTTCGGGCTGATCGACCGGCCGGCGCTGCCGAAGCTGCCGGCGGGCTCGCCGGCGAAGCCGCGCACGGCGCGACGGGCGTTCTTCGCCGGCGCGTTCGTCGAGACGCCGGTCTACGATCGCGCGGCGCTCGCCCCGGGTCAGGAAATCGAGGGGCCGGCGGTGATCGAGGAGTTCGGGTCGACGACCGTCGTATTTCCGGGGCAGGCGCTCGCGGTCGATCCCTACGGGATCATGATCGTGCGCCGCGCGGGTCAGTCGAAGAGCGTGGAGAGGTCGACTTGATACGAGGACTTCCGGATCTCACCGGACGGCGCGTAGAACGCGACGTGCCGCGCGCCCGGATAGACGATCCACGCTTCGGTCGCGCCGGCCTGCAGGTAAGCCTGCACTTTCCCGGCGAGCTCTTTCTCGGTGTTGGAGCGCGATGCGATCTCCACGCAGATCGCGGGCGCGACCTGGAAGGGGGTCTCCGTCCTGCGGGCGCGCCAGAAGTCCGCGGAGCACCAGGCGACATCGGGGGCGAGCACACCCGCCGGCGTGAGAACGCCGACTTCGACCACCGACCTGCCGCCGAGCTGGGCTTCGAGCAACTGCGCGAGCCGGCTCGCCGTGCCGCCGTGCTCCGGGCTCACCGGACTCAGCACGATGATCCTCCCCCAGTGGTCGAGCTCGACCTTGCCCTGGAGGTTCGCGAGGGCCCGATCGTCCATCATCTCCCGCCAACGCTGCGACAGCCGCTCGCCGTCGAGGGGAGACTGCATCACCTCGAGCTCGACCGCTTCTCTTGCCGTCATTGCCTCACTCCCATGCCCGGGAAGTCTACGCCCTAGCCGACCCCATGTCAGCCAGCCCCAGGCCCCGCGCCGCACCCGCCGAAGTCGACCCGATCGTCCTCCAGATCGTCGAGGGCACGCTCAACTCGATCGAAGCCGAGATCGAGTACGCGATCGAGCGCACCGCGCGCTCGCCGATGATCCGCGAGGCGCACGACTACCGCGTGGGACTCTTCGACCGCCGCTGCCGCAAGCTCACCGGCCGCTCGTACTCGGCGATGCCGAACGCGGTCGTGCGCGACTACCCGCCGGCGACGATGAAGCCCGGCGACGTCTTCCTGATGAACGACACCTATCTCACCGAGGGCTCGATCGGGCATCTGCCCGACATCTGCTCGACGGTGCCGGTGTTCCACCGCGGCGAGGTGGTCGCCTACATCCAGGCGTTCGGCCACCACGACGACATCGGCGGCCGCGTGCCCGGCTCGATGCCGGGGACGGCGGTGACGGTATTCGAAGAGGGGCTCGCGATCCCGCCGATCCGGATCTATCGCGCGGGCGTCCGCAACGACGAGGTGTTCACGATCCTCCGCCGCAACACCCGCGTGCCCGAGATGCTCGAGGCCGACCTCGACAGCGAGATCGAGGCGATCCGCATGGGCGCGCGGCGGCTGGAGGAGCTCTTCGACCGGTTCGGGAAGGAGACCGTCGAGGCGTGCTTCCAGGCGATCCTCGACAAGTGCCGCGACATCTACGCGCACGAGCTCCTGCCGAAGATCCCCGACGGCGAGTACGCCTGGGAGGACTTCGTCGAGCACGACGGCGTGACCGACCCGAGCCTGCACCGGCTCGCGCTCCGCATGGTCAAGCGGGACGGGAAGATCACGCTCGACTTCAACGGCACCGCGCCGCAGTCCTCGGGCCCGATCAACTGGCCGGCCGACTACGCCGACGGGGCGTTCCTCGTCAAGTGGATCGCACCGATCCTGCGCAACCTCGCCGACTCGCCCGAGCGCGCGGCCGAGATCCACGTGAACGAGGGCGTGTGCGAGGTCTTCGACGTCGTTTTCCCGCCGAAGGGCACGCTGATCACGCCGGAGTGGCCGGCGGCGACCAACGCGCGCTCGTTCGTGCTGCTGCGCTCGCTCGGGCTCCTCGCCGGCGTCGTCGCGCAGGCGACCGGCGGGCGGATGCCGGCCGACCAGGAGACGATCCGCTACACCGGGTTTCACGGCGTCGATGCCGACCGCCGGCCGTTCCTGTCGCGCGAGGTGCTCGGCGGGGGCTCGGGCGGGCGCTGGTACGCCGACGGCAACGACGCGATCCACATCGTGCCCGACTCGCGCAACCAGCCGGCCGAGTTCACCGAGAACCGGTTTCCGATCCTGGTCGAGAAGCTGGGCCTCAGCACCGACTCCGGCGGCGCGGGCAAGCGCCGCGGCGGGCTCGGCTACGACAAGCACTACCGCGTGCTCGTCGACTGCCACACGATCGTCACCGCCGACCGCGTGCGGCTCGGCTGCTACGGCGTCGCCGGCGGCAGGGCGGGCGAGCCATTCTGCGTCACCGTCGACCTGCACGGCGCGGCGAAGGCGCTCGGCGGTCTCGTCGACGGCGAGCCGCTCGAGGCGGGACAGGTCGTGCGCGTCGTGACGACCGGCGGCGGCGGCTGGGGCGATTCCCTCGAGCGCGAGCCGGAGCTCGTGCTGCGCGACGTCGTGCAGGGGAAGGTGTCGCCCGCAGCGGCGCGGCGCGAGTACGGCGTGGTGCTCGTCGCGCGCGAGGCCGAGGTGGAGACGGAATACTCGATCGACGCCGCGGCGACCGCGAAGGTGCGCGGCGAGCTCGCGGCCGCGCGCACGGGGCCGCTGCCGCTGCTCGACCGCGGACCGGGGTACGAGCAGATGCTGCGCGGCGAGCACGGCCCGCGTCGATAGGGAAAACGGGGGAAGCGAGATGGCGATCGAAGTGGCGAAGGTGGTCTTGAAGAGCGTGCAGGACGCCTCCGGCCTGGAGGAGTGCATCCGCGCGGGCCGGTTCGCCGCCGACGAGGTGGTGGCGGTGATCGGCAAGACCGAGGGCAACGGCGGGGTCAACGACTTCACCCGCATCCTCGCCGACCAGGCGTTCCGCGGCGTGCTGACGAAGCTCGGGACGCGCTCCGCCGAAGCGGTGAAGCGGATCCCGATGGTCTGGTCGGGCGGCTGCGACGGCGTGATCACGCCGCACGCCACCGTCTTCGCACAGAACGCGAAGACGGGGCCCGCCGCGCAGGCGCGGCTGGCGATCGGCACCGCGATGAGCCCGAAGATCCTGCCCGAGGACATCGGCCGCCCCGCGATGGTCGAGAAGATCGCCGCCGGCGTCCGCCTGGCGATGAAGGACGCCGGCATCGCCGATCCCAAGGACGTGCACTACGTGCAGACCAAGACGCCGCTCCTCACCGTCGACTGGGTGCGCGACGCTCACGCGCGCGGGCAGACGGTGGCATGCGAAGTGCACGACTCGATGGGCGTGTCGAACGGCACCACCGCGCTCGGCATCGCGGTCGCGCTCGGCGAGGTGAAGTCGTACCGCGCCGAGGACGTCTGCAAGAACCTCGAGCTCTACTCCTCGGTCGCCTCCTGCTCCTCGGGCGTCGAGCTCGACGCCGGCCAGATCGTGCTCCTCGGCAACCGGCCGGGTGCGGGCGGGCGCTACGCCATCGGCCACGCGGTGATGACGGACGCGATCGACATCGACGGCATCTACGCCGCGATCCGCAACGCCGGCCTCGCGCTGCCCGAGCGCGCGCGCGCCGAGGACCTCGGGGGCCGGCTCGTCAACTGCTTCATCAAGTGCGAGGCCGACCACCGCGGCACGCTCCGGGGCCGGCGCCAGATCATGCTCGACGACTCCGACGTCCACCACCACCGCCATTCGAAGGCGGCGGTGGGCGGGGTGGCGGCGGCGGCGATCGGTGACCCGGCGGTGTTCGTCTCGGTCGACGCGATGCACCAGGGGCCGCAGGGCGGCGGGCCGGTGATCGCGATCGTGGACGTCGGGGAGTGAAGGGACGGGGAGTGAAGGGGGGGGAGTGAAGGGGGGGGGGGGGGGGGGCGGGGGAGCACGGGGCCTGCGCCTGTTGGGCTGTGGGAGAGGGCGGCGACCGAGACGAACACCGCCGGGTCACCGATCGCCGCCGCCGCCACCCCGCCCACCGC
>Ga0187893_10002376_pt1 | contig 41626 bp, 33 predicted proteins | sample MA1701074metaG_FD_139574 | JGI IMG/M metagenome (GOLD analysis project Ga0187893, IMG submission 139574) | White microbial mat communities from a basaltic lava cave in the Kipuka Kanohina Cave System on the Island of Hawaii, USA - MA170107-4 metaG ...
GCCACGGGCATGTCAAGGGTCAGCCGCTCGTCGACGTACGAGACGCCGTGGACGTAGTAGCGGTCCCGCGTCCCGGCCGCGTCGGTCTCGACCACCTCGTTGACGCCGTCGTAGTAGTAGCGCTGCGTCTCGGCCGTCATCCTTGACTCGCGGCTGCGGGCCTCAGTCCGACGGCCGCTTCACGGCCAGTCTCGCATGGCGAGACGCCGCGTGTCAAGGATTGGCGAACTCGATCCGCCGGCCCAGGGCGTCGTAGGCGGAGGTCTCGATGTCGGTCGTCGCCCCGCTCTTGAGCCGCTCGGTTAAGAAGGAGCACTATCTATGTTGTCGCCCAACAGCGCCCCAATTTCCCTTGGAATCGGCGTACCACATTCGGGGCAGCGGCTCGCCGATGCGCGCAAGTCATAGCCACATTGCTCACAGCACGCGCGACGTCGACGTCGAGCGCGCAACCCTGCGCGCCAGATTGGCCCGGACCCGATGAGCAAAGCCATGGTCCAGATTGGAACCTCACACACGCATGCCGCCATCGGAATGGGTAGGCGCGTCTTGAACATCCTCACGCGCATGTTGGAAACCCGGTCCTGATAGATGCGTACGAGCGCGACCCGCGGCAGAACCAGTCCGAGCCAGCGCAGAATCACTTGGTATCGCCCCACGTCAGAGTGAGGTCGCGAGGATCGACTAACCGCCTGCCACACTTCGTCACACCACGACACGGACACGCCGTAGGGCGGATTGCTGAACTCGGCGTAAGGAAATGGCCCGCCCACAAACTCGCTGGCCCATACGACGCGGACTAAACCGTTAACCACGGAAAGCTGTAACTCAGAGCGAGAACGATAGGCGACCCACACAAGGCAACTCATGAACCAAAGACACCCTGTGAGTATAAATCCAATCTTCTGAATATTATACATGATATCACGTAACCACCTGGCTAAGGTGTACGCCAATCGCAAGTGCGACTACGAATTAGTCATCTCCGCTTATCCTGCTCGCGACCCAGAGATTTATCAACAACCAACACATTACACGCCTATTAAAACGCTCTAATGCTCTGTTGAAAACCCTTATGGTTTTGCGAAGAGGCTGCCGAATGAAGGCGTATGAAAACTCGACGCAGCATGACGCACTCGCCGGTGGCGTTGGCCAGGATGGCCTTGCGGGTCTCCGGGGACGCCCTTCCGGCTTACTCGTCGCCGTTCTCCAAACGCGACTTCACCCAGCACCAGTTGTTCACGATTCTGGTCCTGAAGCAGTTCTTCAAGACCGATTATCGCGGCATCGTGCAGCTCTTGGCCGATTGGCCGGAGTTGCAACGGATTCTCAAGCTCAAGAAGGTCCCGCACTATTCGACCCTCAGTTACGCCCACCAACGGCTGCTAAAAAAGGGGCCTTCGACGCCCTGCTGCACGCTGTTTTCAATACTGCCCGAGCGGGCGGCCTGATTGACAAGCAACCGGAAGCGATCATCGACGCGACGGGACTGGAAAGTCGTCACACCTCTCGGCATTACGTTCATCGCGTCGGATACAAGCGATTCTTGCGATACCGTTGGCCCAAGCTGACCTTGGTGAGCCACAGCCGGACTTACTTGTTCGCCGCCGCTGTCATCAGCGACGGCCCGAGTCAGGACTCGCCGCAGTTTCCTCAAGCGCTCCGGCAGGCGTGTCGGCATTTGGCGATCGACCGATTGTTGGGGGACGCGGGCTACGACGGCGAGCACAACCATCGGCTGGCCCGGGAATCGCTGGGCATTCGTTCGACGGTCATCGCCCTGAACCGACGAAACACTCGCCGGTGGCCGACGGCCCGATATCGGCGACAGATGAAACGGGCCTTTCCGCGGCGAATCTACGGTCGTCGCTGGCATGTCGAGGCCGCCATCTCGCAGATGAAGCGCTGCCTGGGCTGCGAGCTTCGCGCCACCAGCGCTGGCGGCCGAACCGAAGAGATTCTCTGGAAGGTCCTGACCCATGACCTGAGCATCCTCAGGCGTGTCGCTTGAGGGTTTCAACGGAGCATGCGACGATCAAAACGGGTCTCAATGTCGTCCGGACTCCCGAGCAGCGCACGAACCTCTTCCTGAGTCACGCCGGACTTGACGCGCGAGATCGCGTTTACAAATTCCTGCCTGGACATCGTGCGGCCCACTTGCGCGCCGACCGCCCCCGGCATCAATGCGAAGGTCAGCAGGCACGCAACCGGACCATGACGAGAAGCCCGCGACATCGAACTGCCCTCGCGCTCGGAATCGCGCACGTACTTCGAGAATCTCACGAATTATACCGCTCTACATCCTCAGCGGGGAATCCAGCCGCCGCAGCCGCGCGTTCTCCTGGTCCCGCAATTCGTGCATCGTCAGGATCGGCAGCCCGAAGCGCTCGAACAGCCCCCGCCGGTCCGCCAGCATCCCGGCGTGGTCCGTGATGTAACTCGGCGACTCACGGCTGGCCGTCAGCAGGTAGTCGAGGAACAGGTCCCGGCCGGCGGCGTCGACGTAGCGATTCTCGTAATCGCGCCGGTATTCGTCAGCGCTCAGCCCGTGCGCGTCCCGGGCCCAGCCCAGGAGGCGTTGGCGATATTGTCCGAACGCATCGCGGTCGCTCGTCCCACGCAGAACCGAGATCAGCGCACGCAGCAGATTCACGCCTCCATTCTACGGCGCCTCCGGAGGAGACGCAGCGTCCAGAATTCGATTCCTGCGCGCTGCAACCCCGCGCGGCGGCAAGCCCCCAACGGCCTCCCAACGCGCTACCCGCCACTCGCCACGTTATCAGCCACCAAACAAACTGATTTGTGGCACCCGCCGCGGCGGGTGCGGACACAGGCGGGACGCCTATGCCACAGGATCGTCAGGCGCTTAAACTCCATCCATGCCCCTGCCCCTCGTCGCCATCGTCGGCCGGCCGAACGTCGGCAAGTCCTCGCTGCTCAACGCCCTGGCGGGCCGGCGGATCAGCATCGTCGACCCCCAGCCCGGCGTCACGCGCGACCGCGTCTCGGCCGTCTGCGAGCATGACGACGTCTATTTCGAACTCGTCGACACCGGCGGCTACGGCGTCGAGGACGCCGACAACCTCACGGAGCAGATTGAGGCCCAGATCGACCGGGCATTGCGCGACGCCGATCTGGTCCTTTTCGTCGTCGACGTGCGCGAGTCAATCACCGCGTTGGACCGCGCCGTCGCGGACCGGCTCCGGGTGCATGCCGACCGCGTCCTGACGATCGCCAACAAGGCCGACGCCCCGCATCACGACGCGCAGGCGGGCGAGTTCATCCGTCTGGGCTACGGTGAGCCGTTATGCGTCTCGGCCCTGCACCAGCGCAACACGCGCGACCTGCTGGAGCGGATCGCCGCGCGCGTCCGCCGGCCGCTGGCCGAGTCGCCCGTCGAGCCGGTGATGAAGGTGGTGATCGTCGGCCGGCCCAACGTGGGCAAGAGCACCTTCATCAACTCGCTGGCCGGCCAGGAGCGGATGATCGTCAGCGAAATCCCGGGCACGACGCGCGACGCGGTCGACGTGCGATTCGAGCACGACGGACGGGTCTTCCTGGCGATCGACACGGCGGGCGTGCGACGGTCGGCGCGGCGCGATCGGACGGGGCTGGGGTTCTACTCACAGGTCCGCGCCGCCGAGTCGATCCGCCGCGCGGACGTCGTCCTGCTGCTGATCGACGCCACGGAAAAGATTACCACGGCGGACAAGAAACTCGCCGAATACGTCCACGAGCAGGCCAAGCCCTGCGTGCTGGTGGTGAACAAGTGGGACTTGGCCCGCGGCCGCGCGGGGGCGGAGGACTACGGCGACTATCTCGCGCGGGCGCTGCCCCGGGTGGATTACGCACCGCTGGCGTTTACAACGGCCACGGAGGCCCGGAACCTCAAGAGCACGATCGACCTGGCTCAGTCGCTGTTCAAACAGGCCCGCACCCGCGTCACCACGGGCCAACTCAACCGTGCGATCCAGCAGGTGGTCGCGGCACGCCAGCCCCCGGCCGGTCGCCGCGGCGGCGTCCCGCGCATTTTCTTCGCCACGCAGGTCGCCGTGCAGCCGCCGACGATCGTGCTGTTCGTCAACGACCCGGACCTGTTCCGCGAGGATTACCGCCGCTTCCTGACCAAGACCTTTCGGAACGCGTTGCCGTTCGCGGAAATCCCGATACGATTGATGTGGAGATCGCGGCAGGGCGAGGACCGGCCCGGGACCGGGCGACAGAGGTCCCGGTCGACCTCGGCCGAATGAGGTCCGATCGTGGCGATCGAGTTTCACTGCGAACATTGCGAGCATCTGATCCGTGCCCCGAACGACACGGGCGGCAAGAAGGGCCGCTGCCCGGCCTGCAAAAACGTGGTGTACATCCCGTTGCCGGCGGAGGAGAGCGGCGAGATCCCGCTTGCCCCGATCGACGACGCGGAGGAGCGCCGCCGGGCGGAGGAAGAAAAGCGCGCCCGCGCGGTGGAACATCAACTGCTCCGGCATCGAGAAGTTCCGGGCGAATCCGGCCGCTCCGCGGCGCGCGGCGCGCCCGCCGGACCGGCCTCCGCCCCGGCCGACCCGCGCAAACTGGTGGCGCAGTTCGTCTCGGCCATGGCCGCAGGCCAACTGGAAGACGCCGACCGCGTCGTCCGCGCCCTGGCCCGCGACGCCGCCCGGGCGCACGAGGCCATTGACGCAATCAGCGCCGACGCCGCGCCGCTGCCCGGCGTCGGAAGCGTGCCGCGCCCGGTGCTGATGGGATTTCTGAAGCAACTGCGCTCGCGTCTGTAGGGCGGAGCGCCGTTCGCCGAGGGGTGCGGAGGGTCAGGGCATGAAGCCGCTTTCCGGCAAACGCGTGCTGGTCTTCGTCGGAGACGACTACGAGGACCTGGAACTGTGGTACCCCCGCCTGCGGCTCGAGGAGGCCGGCGCAACCGTCGTCGTCGCGGGACCGAGGGCCGGCGAGACCTGCCGCGGCAAGAACGGCTACCCCTGCGTCGCCGACGCATCGGTCGCCGAACTGAAGGCGGCAGACTTCGACGGCGTAGTAATTCCCGGCGGCTGGATGCCGGACAAATTGCGGCGCGACGGAAAGGTACTGGAATTCGTCCGCGAAATCGCCCGGGCCGGAAAACTGGTCGCATCGATCTGCCACGGGCCCTGGATCAATATCTCCGCCGGAATCTGCCGCGGCGTGCGAATGACGAGCACCTCCGCCATCCGCGACGATCTGACCAACGCGGGTGCGCAATGGGTCGACGAACCGGTGGTGATCGACCGGAACTTCATCTCCAGCCGCCGTCCGCCGGACCTCCCCGCCTTCGGCGCGGCGATCGTGGACTTTCTTTCGCATTCGGCGCGCTGACGCGGTCCGCGACGATCTCATCCCGCTTCCGTCCGCATCGCCGCGCCCGCGCCTGATGCCTACCGATGGACCGCCGATAGAATCCGCGTGATTCGTCAGTGCACCGAATGGCCCGTAAAATGTGCTCATGAGTTCTCCCGACCCTCTGGAGACGGTCCGCCCGCGGCCGCGCGACGAGGTGGCGGCGATGGCCGTCGCGGTTCAGGCCAACGTGGTGACGCTGAAGGTGGCGTGGTCGAGGCGGGCGCGGACCGCTCCGGAAGCGCACGAGATCCGCACGCCGCCGCCGGGCGCGGTCCGCCGATTCCGCGAAGTCCTGATCGACCGGTCCGCGCTTCTGGAATACAGCGATGCCGAACTCGCTCTGCGCACGCGGCAGGTCTGGGGCGAATTCACCGTCCTCTGCTGGGTCCTCGGTCATGACGATCCGCATCGCCCTCCGGACTATGCCTCTGCGACGCCGGACGCCGCGATGCGCTGCGCCGGCCACCTGCACGACAAGATCGGAAGGGTGGCCGGCGGCCTGTGGCGACTGCGCCACGAACAGCGATGGCGCTTCGACCCCGCGGCGGCGGCGGATCCGGCCTTCGCCCAGGACCACCAGGTCGCGCTTTCGACGCCGCTGAGGGTCTTCGGCCGTGCGATCGGGCTGTGCAGCAACGAAGAACTGCTTCTGGCCGCCTGCGAACACGCCGGGATGCTGGCCGCGCTGCGCTGGACGCTCGATTCGCGGCGCGGGTGGGAGGCCCCCGGAATCATGGACGTACCGGCGGCCGTCTGAATCACGCGCCGGCGCGGCGGTCCGCTACTCATCCAGCAGCGTGAAATCGCCCGAGTCGTGGCGCTCCGTCTGCGCCCATTCGATCGCCCGGGCCACCGATGTCCGCCGAAAGGGCACGAAGATTGCTCCGCAGTCCTTCATTTCCTCCGGGGGCGTGTGACGTTCGTCCAGCAGTACGCCGACCAGGCCGATCGCCGATCCGCGCGCCCGCGCGGCGCGGACTTCCCAGCGCACCCACGGGTCCCGTCCGGCCGTCTGCGAAATGATGCAGACAAAAACGTCCGCATCCTCGATCTGCACGACGAGCCGGCGAAGGATCGGCCCGGCGGCGGGATCGTCCGGAGCCAGCGTGCAGCGGGCGGCGTACTCCGCCGCGTCGTCGTTGGATCGCGGCCCGAAGTCGATCCGCTCGGCATAGGAGGCGCACTCCGGTTCATGGCAGACGTATAGGCGCAAAGGCGGCGGGTTGTCGGTCATGCTGAGTCCCGGCTTATGTTCCCACGTGCAGATGGGTTGTCCAGGGCCGCGCGGTCACGCGCCGTCGTAGGGAACCGCCAGGGCCGCCGGCGGACGCACGCGCCCCGCCAACCCCGCCAGGGCCGCCAGGGCGAGCACATAAGGCAGGGCCAGCAGCGCGGGGTACAGCACGTGCACGTGCCGGCCGAGGGCCGGCTGCAGCGCCACCTGTACCGAATCGAGGCATCCGAAAAACAGCGCCGCCGCCAGAACGCCTGGCGCGGACCATCGGCCGAAGATGACCAGCGACAGCGCGAGAAACCCGCGTCCGGCCGTCATCTGCTCCTGAAAGCCGGATGCGATCTCCAGCGACAGGTAGGCCCCGCCCAAGCCCGCCATCATGGAGGCGAACAACGCCGCGGCCGTTCGGACGACGAGAACTCGGACACCCGCCGCCTCGGCCGCCGCCGGGTTCTCGCCCACGGCCCGCAGTGCCAACCCAATGCGCGACCGCCCCAAGAGCAGGTGCGTCAAAGCGATCATGCCGAGCGATGTCGGAAGCAGCCAGTCTACGCCTCCCGACCCGGCCAGCGGCGGCGGCAGCACCCGAACGCCGCGGGATGCGGCCCACGCGTCGGCATGTTGCACCGCGACGCCGGTCAGGCCGAGTGCGAGCAGATTGAGCCCCAGCCCCGCAACGATCTGGTCGCGCCGCGCGATGACCGTCCAGCACGCGAAGACCGCCCCCACCACCGTCCCGGCCGCCGCCCCGCCGACCACGCCCAGAAACGCCGAGCCGGTCCACCACCCCATGATGGCCGCCGCGCACGCTCCCGAGAGCATCGCTCCCTCGATCCCGATGTTCAGCAGTCCGGCGCGCTGGCCGACCAACTCGCCGTTCGCGGCGAGCAACAGCGGCACGGAGGACTGCACGCCGCGCCAAAGTATGGAGAACACCACCGCGCCCGCGGTCGTTTCGCTCATGCCGCCTCCCGCCGCTCAAGCGCTCGACGAGCCGCCAGCACGCTGACCAGCAACACGACCCCCTGGGCCGCAAAAGTCAGAACGGTGGGAAAGTCCTGCAGGCCGGCCTGCGGCATTTTCTGCATCCCGCGCGATCCGCTCTCCAGTGCGGCGAAAAACAGCGCCGCCGGGATCACGCCCAGCGGGCGCAACCCCGCCAGCAGCGCCACGGCGATGGCCGTGTAGCCGTAACCCGCCGAATAGGCCCCCGTCAGGTAGTGCGTGTTGCCGCATACCTCGACCGCGCCCGCCAGCCCGCCCATCGCGCCGCTGGCGACGAATGCGCCGCACGCGTACGCCGCAACCGGGATGCGGGCGAACCGGGCGGCGATCGGGTTCAAGCCGACGATGCGCGTCCGCAGGCCCCAGGTCGTCCGCGACAGAAAGACGCTCAACATCGCGGCCAGAAAGACGGCAAGCGCGATCCCCGCGTGCAATCCGCCGGGACCATACAGCAGAGGAATCTCGGCCGCGGCCGGGATCGCGGCCGTCGTGTCGCGGTCGGCACTGAGCGGATCGGCCAGCGGACCGCGCACCACGATCGAAAGAACCTGAATCGCGACAAAGTTCAACAGGATGGTGGCCAGAACGTCGGGCACGCCGCGCGAATACTGCAAAAGGGCTGCCACGGCCGCCCACAGCCCCCCCGCTGCGACGCCCGCGAGCAGACACGCGCCCAGCGCCGCCGCCGATGGCCAGCCCCCGACGTACGGCGCGGTCGCCGCGCCCGCCAGCGCGCCGACGAGGTACTGCCCGTCCGCCCCGATGTTCCAAACCCCGCAGCGAAACGACAGCGCCAGCCCGGTCCCGATGATCATCAGCGGACAGGCGAGCAGCAGTGTGGCCGACAGGCGCTCGGCGTCTCCCATGACCGCACCGATGAACGCCGGCGCAACCACGCCCGGCGGGAAGCCCAGCGCCGCCACCACGACGAGCATCACCGCCAAACCGACCCCCGCGCTCAACGTCGGCAGGGCCAGCGCAGCGGCCGGATAGAAGACGAGTCGGCGCGCGGCGCGGACAGCCGTGCCAAGGCGTGAGTTGCCCCCGGAGGCGGTAGGGGCGGCCGTCATTCAGTCTCCTCCGACGGCGGCAGCCCCGCCATGAGCCGTCCGATCTGAACCATCACCCGCTCAACTCGCTCCGTATTTCGGAGGGGCCGAGGGACGTTTGACAGGGGCGTGAGACGTCCGCTGTAGAGCACCGCCACGCGATCCGCGAGGGCGAGAAGTTCGTCGAGGTCTGCGCTGATCAACAGCACGCCCGCGCTGTGGCCGTGTTCTCGCAGCCGGCCGTGCACGAACGCCGACGCGGCCGCGTCCAGCCCGCGCGTGGGATTGACGGCGACGAGCAGGGCCGGGCGGCCGGCCAGTTCGCGGGCGACGACAAGCCGTTGCTGGGTTCCGCCGGATAGCGTCGCGACCGCCACGCCGAGCGAGGCGGCGCGAATGTCGTACTCGCGCATCAGCGCGTCGGCGTGCGAGGTAATCGCCCGTCGATTGAGCCAGCCGAAACGCGAAAACGGCCGGCGGCCCAGGTCTTTCAACACGGCGTTTTCCGCGACGGTCATCGGCAACACGAGCGCCTCGCGTTGACGGTCGTCGGCAATGTGCGCCGGGCGGGCCCCTGCAAGCGCATCGACTTTGTCGCGACGATGCCAGTGGATGCGTCCCGACGCCGCCCCGATCAGCCCCAGCGCCACGCGCGCCAACTCCGCCTGGCCATTTCCATCGACCCCGGCTACGCCCACGATCTCGCCGCGGTGGACGCGCAACGAAACGTGTTCGAGCCGCGGATGTCCGACGTCGGTCGAGACCCGCTCCAGTTCCAGCACCGCCGCGCCCGGCGCAGCGCCGTCACCGCCCCCGACGGCACCGGGATTAGGAGACGCCGCCTGCGGTCGGCCCGCGCCCGGAACGGCGACATCCGACTTCGTCTCCCGGCCGCCCATCATCCGTTCGGCGAGTTCCGCGGCGGAAAGCGCCGCGGCCGGTCCCGTGTAAACGACCCGCCCGCGGCGCAGGACGGTCACGCGGTCCGCCAGGGAGGTCACCTCCGCCAGTTTGTGCGAGATGAACACGATCCGCCCGCCCGACCCGCGCTGCCGCCGCAGCGCGTCAAACAGCGCCGCCGTTTCGCCGGGGGTCAGCACGGCCGTCGGCTCGTCAAGGATCAGCGTCGTCACGTCGCGCATCAGGGCCTTGAGAATCTCCACCCGCTGCCGCTGGCCGGCCGACAGGTCTTCGACGATGCGCCCGGGATCGACCTCCAGTCCGACCCGCCGCGCGGCCTGCTCCGTCCTCTGCGCTGCCGCGGCAGGTGTCGTCCAGAATCCCGTTCCGACGTCGCTCAGCGCCAGGTTCTCCGCGACGCTCATGCGCTCAACGAGCATGAAATGCTGATGCACCATGCCCATTCCGGCGGCCCGGGCATCAGCCGGCCGGCGGATCCGCAGGGGCCGGCCGTCCAGTTCGATCCGGCCCGCATCCGCACGCATCAGGCCGTAAAGGATGTTCATCAGCGTCGTTTTGCCCGCCCCGTTCTCGCCGAGGACGGCGTGGATCTCGCCAGGCACGAAGTCTGCATCGACCGCGTCGAGCGCGGTCAGCGGACCGAATCGCTTCGTGATGCCGCGGAGAGCAAGCATGGCCTTGTACGCAAGGAGCGGCCGGACTGTCGAATCGGTGCGACGGCGTCACGCCGACCGAGTTCACACGGGTCGCGATGTTCCCTGCCCCGCCGCGGGCCGGACGGTTCAGAGCAGACGCTTCAGCGTCGTACAGACTTCGTCGACCTGCGACTCGTTCAGCCGCCCGTGGAACGGCAGCGCGATCGTCCGCGCCGCCACCGCTTCGCACACCGGGAACTGGCCCGGCCGATAGCCCACTTCCTCGCGGTAGAACTTCTGGAGGTGGATGGGTGCGAAGTAATTGCTGCACCCGATGCCCGTCTCGCGCAGGCCGCGGATAATCGCGTCGCGGCGCTGCTCGTGGTAGTCGTCGGCCAGTTTCACGACGAACACAAACCACGACAGCGTGCACTCCGGCCGGACGCGCTGCAGGCCGACGCGCGCCTCGCCGGCCAGCCGCTGCCGATACCACTCCGCGACGCCCGCCCGCCGGCCGAGGATCTCCTCGATCCGCCGCATCTGCACGACTCCGATCGCGCAGTTGAGGTCCGGCAGGCGGTAGTTGTAGCCCAGCCGGTCGTGCGCCAGCCACGACATCGTGTCGCGCCCCTGGTTGCGCATCGAGCGGCACAGCGCGGCCAGCCCGTCGTCGTTCGTCGTGATCATGCCGCCTTCGCCGGTGGTGATCTGCTTGTTGGGGTAAAAGCCGAAAACGCCCGCATCGGCCAGCGACCCGGCCCGCCGCCCGCGATACGTGCTCCCCAGCGCCTCGCACGAGTCCTCGATCACCCGAAGCCCGTGCCGCCGCGCCAGCCCCAGCACCTCGTCCATCCGGCACACCTGCCCGAACACGTCCACCGGCAGCAGCGCCTTCGTCCTCGGCGTGACGGCCGAGGCCATCGCCGCCGGGTCGATGTTCCACGTATCCGGCTCGATGTCGACGAACACCGGCCGGCCGCGCTCGAACAACACGCAGTTGGACGACGCAACGAAGGAAAACGGCGTCGTGAGCACCTCGTCCCCCGGGCCGATTCCCAGCGCGCGGATCAACAGGTGCAGTCCGGCCGTCCCGCTGGAACAGGCCACGCCGTGCTTCGTCCCGACGAACTCGGCGACCGCCCGCTCGAACTCCTCGACCTTCGGCCCGAGCGAGAGCCGGCCGCTGGCGAGCACGTCGAGGATGGCGCGGCCCTCCGCCTCGGTCAGGTCCGGCGATGACAATTCGATCCGCATGGTTCTGTTCTCGATTCCGCCGACGGAAACGATACTACAGCGGCGCTCGTTTCAATGTTACGACTGAAATCGGCGGCAGTTTGCGGCTTCGGCCGGTTCGCCACGTGCCGGCCGGCAGCATGGTGGGCGACGCGATGAAACCGGTTAGAACGCCAGTTCCCGCCGGTAACTCCGTGCAAACAGACCGTGCAGCCGCCCCAGGAGATAGATGCCGTAGAAGCCGAACCCGATCACGACGCTCGCCGTCAGCAGCCCGACCGCCATCTCGACCACGTCGCCCGCCCCGGCGGCCTGCGTCAGTTCCCGCACCTTTCCGCCGAACCAGCCCACGACGTGATAGAACGCCAGGCCGTACAGCGTGGCGTACGCCGCCACCAGCAGAAACAAGAATAGATAGTTCACGTGCGTGGCGACGATCGAACGAATCACCTTGGCCGGGTTCAGCCCCGAGACAATCGTTCCCACCGACATCCCGATCAGGTTCATGGGCACAAAAAAGGTGAACAGGGCAACAATCGCCAGCAGCGTAGGGGTCAGAAGCGCCCCCACCTCGGCAGCCGACGTCGGCATCCGCGTGACCGCCTCTCCGGACAGCCACAGCGCCGCCGCAAGACAGACGCTGTAATAAAAAATCAACGACAGGTAGGCCAGGATGCTGCCCCGCCACATCGACGGGTTCCACGTCAGCGACGGGGCCTTGTCCTCCCCGCCGGACGTCGCCCGAACCACGTCGAGGAACCCGTGCACCGCCACGCCCGCGAAGAACAACAACTCCACCAACAGCAACCCCGTGACGGCATACTCGATGTCGGCCAGGCGTTCCGGCTGCTGCGACCCGGGGCCGATCTTCCCCTGTTCGACCGCCCGGGCGACGCCGATGTACATCGCGCTGGGAAGCAGCACGAGCCCGGCCCCCGCCAGAACCGAGGTCAGCAGAGAGTTCAGCGCCCCGGCCGGGTAGGAGAACGCGTCGGCCAGCCCCGAATAAAACCCGGTCTGGCGGACGGTTCGCGCCCGGAGCAGGCCGGATTGGGAGAGTTCATCCCGAGGCCGCGGCCCCGGCTTCTCCAGCGCCGGGATCGTTTCCCAACAGTTCGAGCACAGCACGTCGGTGTAGGGGTCCTTGACCTGTACCTCCTTCTGGCAGAACGGACAGAACCGTGTTCCGGCCCGCGCTGGTTTCGCGCCGCCAACCGGCCGGATTTCCCCGCTTCGCTCCGCCCCGGCGCGCGACTCGGCGTCCATCTCGGCCGCGCCGCGCTCGCGCTTCGCCAGGTCCTCGAGGTCCAGTCCTGCATCCGTCCGGGTCGGCGCGATCGTCGCCTGCGGCTTCGGCAGCGTGAAGACCTTGTTGCACGCCTTGCAGCGGATCGCCCGGCCCGCCCATTCGTTGGGCACGGTTATGGCCGACTGGCACCGTGGGCAGCGGACTTTCATGCCGTCCCGTCCCCCCGGGTCATCGCCACCGACCTCGACCGAAACCGGTCGTCGGTTGGCCTAGATTAAGCCGCGCGACGCGCTTTCTCAATGGAGCAGACAAGAGCGATGTCTTTCCGCCAATTACTTCGCCAAATAGGCGGACGCCGTTCTTTGCCGTCCCGCCCTTTGCGCACGGCGTCCGGCCCCTCACCGAGGTGGGATGCCGCGGCACGGGTCGCTCCGCGTGCGGCGGTGCCGGGCCGGCTGACGCCGGGGCAGAACCTTCGGTTCGCGTCCCCGAGGGGCCGGAAAGATGAGTCCCCGGGTCGGGAATCGGTCGAAAAACCACAAGTCGCCCTTGCGGTCGCCTCCAAGAGGCGGTTAGTATGAGGTCTTGATCCGTGGGGTCGTTTATCGCTCGGAGTCCAGTCCGAGAACCGTGCAGTGAAAGGAGCATTCGAAATGAGAGGCGTTCGTCTTTTTTCGTTCTTGGGGATTCCGGCAATGGCAGGGCTATGTCTCATCGGACTGCTGTCCTCTCCGGCCGCAGCCCAGGACGTTACCTACGCCGCCATCGACGACGTGCTGAATCACGGATCCGTCGGCGGCATTCAGGCCTATTCACTCGGTACCCGGACCTGCAACATCCACCCGACCGGCTCGCTCGCCTGGATCAACAACGGCACGCCCGGCGTCGGCTTCGACATGTACCGCCTCTCCGGCGGACGGCTCGTCCAGATCGGAATGTCGTGGGTCAAGCACGCCTGCTGTGTATCAAACTCCAATAACGCCCTCTGCGAAGGCACCTGCTCGGGCACCGGTTTCGGCCTGCGGCCCAAGTGCATGGATACCTACTCGGCCAGTTGGAACTCCGGCCAGGGCCGGCTCGGACCGCGCTCCGGCATCAACGCCTGGACCTCCTCGTTCGCCGGCCTGCCGGGCGGCTCGGGCAACGCGATCTTCCGCCGGCTTCAGGTCCAGGTCACCGACCTCCAGACCGCGGGCGCGCAATACTTCGTTGGCGGCACCTACGTCTGCTCCGAGGAAGGGATGCAGCCCACGCAGCGCAACAACTCTTCCTACCGCCGCGTCACGGTCAACCAGACGAACTTCAACCTTTCCCTGATGGACACCACCGTTCGCTACGTCCCCGCCATCCAGGCCTGGCGCGACCACGGCCTCGGCCCGAACATGGTGGACCCGTCCGTCACCGTGGCCTTCATCGACGTCCCCAGCGAGGGCCGCTACTGGTACGCCCACAAGGTCACGAACCTCGGCGGCGGGCAATACCGCTACGACTACGGGGTCTTCAACCTAAACTCCGACCGCAACGGCGGATCGATGAGCGTGCCGATCCCGCCGGGAACCCTCGTGACCAACGTCGGCCACCACAAGCCCTTCCATCACTCCGGCGAGCCGGCCTCGTTCAACGACAACTGGACTTCTTCCGTCACCTCCACCAGCGTCTCCTGGTCCACTCCGCAGACCTTTTCTCAGAATGCCAATAGCAGCGCCCTCAGGTGGGGGACTATGCACACCTACTGGTTCACCGCCAATCGGCCGCCTGCGGCAGGTACTGCCACCCTCGGCCTTTTCAAGCCGCACACGCCCCAGTCCGTTGTAATGAACGTGGCGGTGCCGCAGGGCTGCCTGTCGCAGACGGGCGACATGAACTCCGACACGAAGCGCGACGGCGACGACATCGAGCCGTTCGTCGGCTGCATGATCAACGGAAGCTATCCCGGCACGGACTGCGCGTGCGCCGATATGAACAGCGACGGCGCGGTTGACAGCGACGACGAATACCTGTTTGTGAAGGCCCTGATACTCGAGTGACGGCGCCCCAGGCCCGCCGCATTCCATGACCCATCCCGCTCCGCCGCCGCGGACGGACAATCCGAGCCCGCGGCATCGGATACGGCATTTTCTCGCCCGCCTCGGGCCCGCCGGACCGATGACGCTGATCGCGGCGACGCTGCCCCCGCTGGGCGGGTTTCTCCTGCTCGGGTTTGCGGGGACTATCGCCCCCTGGCTTCGGGCGCAACCGGTCGCGGGACCACTGGTCTATGCAGCGCTGTTCGCGCTGCTGGCCGGGTTTGCTCTGCTCCCCACTTACGCCCAGTCTCTTCTCGGAGGTTTCGCCTTCGGGCTGGCGGTCGGACTCCCGGCCGCGCTCGCGGGGTTCCTCGGCGGCGCGCTCATCGCCTATCTCGTCGCCTCGCGGGCGTCCGGCGACCGCGTCACGGCCCTGATCAACGAAAACCCGCGCTGGCGGGCCGTCTACGACGCCCTGATCGGCCGGGGGTTCTGGCGCACGCTTGGAATCGTGATCCTGCTGCGCGTCCCGCCCAACTCGCCTTTCGCCCTGACCAATCTGCTGATGGCGACCACCCGCGTCCCACTGGGTCCCTACGCGATCGGAACCCTGCTCGGTATGGCGCCCCGGACGGCGATCGCAGTCTTCCTCGGCAGCGGCCTTTCCGAATGGAGCGAGGCCGGCCGCCGGGAGCGATGGTGGTTTGTCGCGGGGCTGGCGCTGACCGTGGCGGTCGTGGTGGTGCTGGCGGCACTGGCCAACCGGGCCCTGCGTCGCTTCACGGGCCTGTACGGTACCGATCGTCCCGGTTTCACAAACCCCCCCGCCGACAACCGCGATGGACCATAATGATCGTGTGACTCGACCGGACCCGTTGAGCATAGGTCGGCCCGCAACCAACGTCGGCGGAATCGGCCGCTCCCGGCCTGCGCATCACCCCCATGAAGACCGGGGACAGGGAAGGCGCAGCCGCCTGGGTCCGTGGTGCGTCGCGCTCGCCGCGCTCGTGGCGCACGCACCGTCCATCCGCTGCGAGTTCACCAACTGGGACGACACCGCCTACGTCCACAACAACCCGCTCAACCGTGACCTCTCGGGACTGTGGCGCATCTGGACGACCGCCGAGGCCCCGCAGTATTACCCGCTGACCTTCACGACGTTCTGGATCGAACATCAACTTTGGGGCACCCACGCGGCCGGATATCACGCCGTCAACGTCGCTCTGCATGGGCTCAATGCGGCCCTCGTGACGCTGCTGCTCGCGCGGTTGGGCCTGACGCCGGGCTGCGCGACGGCCGTCGCGTTGGTCTTTGCCGTGTCGCCGGTGCAGGTGATGTCCGTGGCCTGGGTGGCGGAGCGCAAGAACGTTCTCTCGACGCTGTTCGGCCTCCTGTCGTTGTTGGCCGCAGTGCAGTTCTTCCGGGAAGGGCGCCGGCGGCCTTTCGCGCTGATGCTGGCCGCGTTCCTCGCGTCGCTGCTGGCGAAATCGGCGTGGGCCGTGCTGCCCGCGGTCGCCTGGGCCGCCGGACGCTGGGTGCTGCGGGCCGAACCTCGCCGGGTGCTGGCCGCCGTCGTGCCCATGCTGCTGCTGGCCGCCGGGCCGGTCTGGATCACCTCACGAGTCGAACAGACCTACCTCGACGCCTTCGTGCCCGCGTTCTGGGATCGCGTCCGCATCGCCCCCGGGGCGCTCCTCTGGTATGCTGCGACGACGCTCGCGCCGCTGCGCCTGTCGCCGCATTATCCCGCCTGGGACATCGACCCGCGTAGCCCCCTCGCCTGGCTCGTGCCGCTTTCGCTGGCCGTGTTGTGCCTTCTGCTGGCATGGAATTGGCGGCGCCTTCGGCCGATCGAGCGCTGGGGGATGTTCACCTTCGTCGTTTTCCTGCTGCCGGTGATCGGCCTGGTCGCCTACGGCAATCTCGGCGTCAGTTGGGTGTCGGACCATTACCTCTACGCCGCCTGCATCGGACTTTACGCCGCGGTCGTTTCGGCGGCGGCTGCGCGGTTCGCGACGGCCCGCCGGGGAAAGCGCGCGGCCGGCGCGATCGTCGCAGCGCTGACGATTGCAGGCGTCGTCGCTTCATGGCGGCAGATCCCGATCTGGCGGGACGACCTGACGCTCTGGCAAAACGTGCTCGAGCGCGATCCGGACTCGCTCGTCGGCTACGTGGGCCGCGGCAAGGCCTGGGTCGAACGGAAGGATTTCGACGCCGCCGTAGCCGACTATCGCCGCGTGCTCGAGCACCGGCCCGACCTGGTGCTGGTGCGGGCCGATCTCGGGCAATTCCTGATTGCGGCCGGTCGTTTTGACGAGGCCGGCCGCGAGTTCGAGATCGCGCTGCCGACGCACCCGCACCCGCACGAGGTCTTCGCGCACCTGGGCGTGGCGCAGGAGCGCGGCGGGCATATCGAGGCGGCGATCGAATCGTTCCGGCGGGCCATCCATGCCGCGCCGGACTATGCCGTCGCCCACGCCCGGCTCGGCGAACTGCTCGCGCGGCTCGGCCGGCACCGCCAGGCGGCTGATGCGTTCCGGCTCGGCCTCGACCTCGCCGGCGACGTCGGGCGCTGGCGCCTTACCGACGGCCTCGCCCGGATTCTGGCCACGGCCAACGACCCCGCCGTCCACGACCCGCCGACGGCGGTGCGCCTGGCGGAGGAGAACGCTCGGCGGCTCAGGCGTCCCTCGCCGGAGTCGCTTGACACACTCATGCTCGCGCTGGCGGCGGCAGGACGCTTCGGCGAAGCACTGGCCGTCGGCGAGCAGGCAATCGCACTCTTTCGCCAGCGCGGCGCGACCGATCGGGTTGAAATCCTGCAGCGCCGCGCCGAGCGTCTTCGCGCTCAGGCCGCAACCCGTCCCTCCGCCGACCTCGTCTCGCCGTCAGGCCGATGACCTCGCACGGCGGGCGGGATCCACGGAAATCCTCGCGTAATCCTCGCCTCCGGCGGCGTATGGACAGCCGACACCCCGCCCCCTATGGTATCGCCCGAAATCGTCCGAGTTGGACCCTCGGACGGCTTCGAAAGAGCGCGCCGCGGCCGGAGATCGTCCATGGGCCTGATGAACGGAAAGAAGGGCGTCGTCGTCGGTGTGGCGAACGACCACAGTCTGGCGTGGTACATCGCCGACCGCCTCCACCGCGAGGGGGCGGAACTCGGTTTTTCGCACCTGCCGGGCGAAAAGATGGAACGCCGCGTCCGAAAACTCGCCGAGCCGATCGGCGCGAAACTCATCGAACCGCTGGACGTGACGAACGACGAACAGATCGCGGCCTTCTTCCGCCGAACGCGGGAGGTCTTCGGCCAGATTGACTTCCTCGTCCACGCTGTGGCCTACGCCAGCCGTGAGGCGCTCACCAACCGTTTCTATAAGACGACCCGCGACGACTTCCGGCAGGCGATCGACATCAGCGCCTACTCGCTCGTGGCCGTGTGCCAGCAGGCCTTCGACGTCCTGCGCGAGGGCGCCGCGGTGCTCACGCTGACCTACCTGGGCAGCGTCCGCTTTGTCCCCGGCTACAACGTCATGGGCGTCTGCAAGGCGGCACTCGAGAGTTCCGTGCGATACCTCGCCGCCGACCTCGGCGACCTCCGGCGCGTCCGTGTTAATGCGCTCTCGGCTGGTCCCTGCCGAACCCTCAGTTCCGCCGGCATCGAAGGTTTCGACCGCATTCTCGAACACTACCCCACCAAGAGCCCCCTGCGCCGAAACATCGATCCGGACGAGGTCGGAAAGGCCGGCCTCTACCTGTGCAGCGAACTCTCCAGCGGCGTCACCGGCGAAATCCATTATGTCGATGCCGGCTACAACATGGTCGGCTGGTGATCGTTCGGCCGCCCGGGTCGGACAAGGCGGTCGGTCCTTTCCACGGGGAAACCCACCACTTTGGACAAATATTCGACCCTTTCAAGGCACAACTCGTTTATTTATAATTAGTTATGGCAACAATCTCGATCGTTGGCGGGAAGTGAGCGTCGGGGCGGCGAATCTTGTCATTTGCAACACAACGACTTGCGAAACTTTGGCCCCAAAAACCCCTTGCGAGACGCAAACTAGTTGCTGTACGATGACTTGCGCGTTTTTCGGCTGGATTCGATTCGCAGTGACCCGGGCGGTCCGGCTGGGATCCGGAAGTCAAGAGGGACCTGCGGGAGACTGGATTTGGGCGCCGCACTGCGCCGGCCCCGGAACGGGTTGCAGATCATGGACACAATAACCAAGAAGGATCTGATCGACCGCATCTCCGGCAAGACCGCCAGCAAACGCGCCGTCGTCAAGCGGATCATTCAACTGTTCCTCGACGAGATCGTCGACGAACTGGGCAAGGGAAACCGGCTGGAGTTTCGGGACTTCGGCGTTTTCGAGACCAAGGTCCGGGCGCCGCGCGTCGCCCAGAACCCCAAGACCCTTGAACGCGTCCACGTCGGGGAGAAACGAACGGTGAAGTTCAAGGTCGGACGCCTCATGCGCCTCCGCCTTGGAGACAACGCCGCCGCCGCCGACCATTCCATTCAATCCGGCGCGGCCAACGACGCCGACGCCGATGAATGACCCCGGAGAACTTCGGCGACGGGCATTGAGCGCCCGTCCGCAGAAACACGCATCGGCACGCTCATCCTTTCCGCCGGACGCCGGGACCGGCGTACTTCGTCGCCCGCTCGATCGCCGGTAGGAACTGTTCGCCCGCCACGACCTCCCAACTCATCTGCCGCGCGATCTCGTATCCGCTGGACCGGGCGGCGGCCGCCTCCCCCGGAGTACGCGGCAGCACGGCCAGAAGCCGGCCCGCCACATCCCGCGCGATCCGCGCATCGTGCTGTTCGCGCTCCTCACGCGTCATGGCCAGCAGTTGCCGCAGGTCCGGTTCCTCCCCGGACAGCGCGGTGTAATCGGCCGCCACGATGTTCCGCGCCGGCACCTCGCCGGCGACGCGCCGGACGAACCCCAGGCAGCCGCACACGCGGTTGATCACGCAGACGCAGCCGTAGGCCAGCGCCTCGACCATTGCAATCCCGAATGGTTCATAGACCGACTGTCCGAACTCCGCGTCGCTGCCCTTGCGGATATCCCAGAACTCCATGTCGGCCGGCATTCGCTCGCCGCAGGTCGCCCGGTCAAACCCGAACTGGTTGATGTAGATGACCTTGCAGTTGCGCGCCCGGGCGTTCAATTCCTGCACCGCCGCGTAGAAGGCCGCCTCCCCGTCGGTCAGGTCCGGGCGCACTTCCCGGTGCGCCACCGGCCACTTCCACCAGCGCTCCATGTGCAGGACGTCCTCGCGACGCCGCGGCCCGCCGATCTCCGTCGAAAGCACGAACAGCACGCCCGTCCGGCCCTCGCGCCGGAATGCCTCTTCCACCGTCTCCATCACGGTCAGGTCCCGCCACAGTCCCTTGCTGGTCACGAGCCGCGTCACATGCGTGAAGATGTGGTCCGGTGCGTAGCCCAGCAGGTTCCGGCAATATCGCCGCAGTTTTTCACGACTCGCGGTCGATTGCTCAATCGTGATCGGGTGTGCCGGAATGCCGTTGTACACCAGGGCGATCTCCGCCGAGTCGAACGACGGCCCCATGAAACGGAACTCGTCGACCACTCGGTCGCCGACCGCCAGGATGCCGTCGCAATGCCGCGACGCCGCGACCAGCGCATGCTTGTAGTAATCCCGCTGCGAACCGAATACGTCTTCCAGGTAGCGGCCCTCACGTCGCGCCCGGGTCATCACGTTATAGAACATCACGTCGTGGCCCGGATGCTGTTCGATGATCCGCCGCACGGGCGCGACCTCGTGCGCATGAAAGACCGCGCGCACCCCCCGCTGCGGCTCCAGCAACGCCGCCAGCGCGGTCGGCAGTCCCATGTATTCGTGGGCCACGACGACGCAGCCCCCGTCCGACTCGTGCACCGCCAGCGCGCGCAACGCGTCCAGCGCGGGGGCGGCCAGCCGGACGTACTGCTCGTAGTCCCAGACTCCCTCGTACCGCGACGACTCGATTCCGAACGCCTCATGGAGCCGGAACTTCAGCAGGTTCAGCGGCCCCGGCTGCATCGAATGTACGTCGACCAGCAGCACTTCCGGATTTGCCTCGGACGCGCCGTCCGGTGAGCGGATCCACCGCCGCCCGTACACCAGCCCGCAGCCGTACCGCGCCTCCACCTCGGCCAGGGCCGGGGCGTATGCATGGTCGCGCCGTCCGTCGATCGACGAATAAAGCACCTCGCCGTCGGCCCCGAGGCGTCCGTCCGCGCCTCCGTCGCGCGAAAACAGCGGGCCGAGCAGGATCGTTCGTCCGACGCCTTTCCGGTACGCCTCGGCCGTGATCAATCCTTCTAGAACCGACCCAATCCCCCCGATCTTGTGCACCGCTTCATGCGTCACGTGGACGATCGTCAGCATGTCGCGTCCTGGTAACGGTCGCCTGAATAACCCGCGGGACGGACCGAGTCGCCGGCTGTTCCGCCGCCGCACGAACCGTCTCGGCCACGCTCGACGGCGCGTTTTCGCATTCGGCCCGACCCGTCGCCGATCAAACGGGACCGGCCGCGCCGGGAAGTATCTCGGCGACCTGCCTTGCTGCGCCGCATTAAATCGGCTATATTTTCAGAAGTTGGATTCAGCGCGGGCGTCTCTTCCGCGCCGCACCGGCGGGGACGCCGGGATCGCAACGAATCCTGCAATCACGAGGCGTCATCATGGCCGATCCGAAGCACGGTACGCAACCCATCGCGATCGACGAGACCCCCGGTCGAAAGGCGTATTGTCAATGCGGGTGGTCGTCGAACCTGCCCTACTGCGACGGCTCCCACAACCGGATGCAGACCGGGCTGCGGCCGATCGTCTGCGAGATCACCGAGCCGGGCCGCAAGGAAATCTGCCAGTGCCACCAGAGCGGGAACAAGCCCTGGTGCGACGGCACGCACGCCACGCTTGGGACCTGATCGGCCCGCGGAACCCTCCGGGGCCGCCCGCTCGACCGCGGGCAGGACCGCAGCGATTCAATCGCATTCCGGTTTCTTCGGCCGTTTACATGCGGCGCGGCCGTCGCTATGCTTGCTTTCATGAAACCTTTTCGGACCGCGCCGCAGGTTTCTTTCGGAGTCTTTCTGGTCCTTTCCGGTTGCGGCGGCGGCGACGGCTTCAAGATCTCGCGCCCGGCCGCGCAGCGCCCCGACTGGGACGACCAGCGGGTCGCCAAGAGTCCCCTTCGGCTGCCGGCCGACGAACCGCTCAATGTGGTCCTCTTCAAATCCGGTCAGGAGGGCGCGGCCCGAGGAACGGCCTCAGCGTCCGAGCGCGGCGTGGCGACGGCCGCGGCCGAGGCGAATAACGACGGCTCGGCCTGGGGCGAGTTTCAGATCGGACACTGTTTCGACAACATCTCCGGCCGCAGGATGACGGCCGTTGTCCGCGTGCGGCTGGCCGCGAAGCGGAAGGTCGCCGCGCCGCCCGAAGAGGCCCAGACCACGGCCCAGACCACGTTGACCTTTTTCGTCAAGGATTCCAACGGCGCGACGCTGCACCAGGAGTCGGTCGCCGGCGGCGACAGCCGCAAGGGACCCGCCGAATGGAGCGGCGACCACGAGTTTGCCTTCGATGCCGTTTTCGCGCCGGACCTCGGTTATTATCTGTTCCTCGCCGCACGCGCGGACGCCCGCGGCGCGGACGGCCGGTCCGCCTCCGCCTCGGTCGAGGTATCGCGCTGCGAGTTGACGCTCGAATGGGGTCCTGTCCGGTCCGCGCGCTCCGGCGACGACGCGCAGCGGGTCTCGACCGTCGCACCCTGACCGCATGACCGCTCGACTGGGCCTGTTCGGCGGCACGTTTGACCCGATTCATTTCGGCCACCTGATCGCCGCTCGAAGCGTCGCCGAACAACTCCCCCTCGATCGAGTGTTGTTGATTCCCTCCGCCGCGCCGCCTCACAAGCCGCCCGCAGCGCTGACCGCAGCGCCTCATCGGCTCGAAATGGTCCGCCGCGCCGTCGCCGCCGACCCGCTCTTCGAAGTCAGCGACATCGAGTTGCGCCGCGCCGGTCCGAGTTACACGATTGACACCGTCAGCGAACTCCGCCTCCGTCTGGGCCCCGACGCCCGGCTCTTCTGGATCGTCGGGGCCGACTCGCTGCCGGAACTGGCCGGCTGGAGCCGCGTGCGGCAACTGGTGGAAACCGTGGAGATCATCGTTGCGGCCCGACCCGGGTGGGATGCGCCCGACCTCTCCGCGCTTCGCGCAGCCGTCGGCGACGCCGCGGTCGAAACCCTGTTGCAGCGATGCCTTCAGACCCCGCGGATCGAGATCAGCGCCTCCGAGATTCGTACCCGGCTGGCGGCGGGTCGTCCCGTTCGTTACCTCCTGCCGGACGCGGTTGCGGACTATGCAATTCAACACCGCCTCTATAGGGGTTGATGCGTCGGAATCGGGTCGCTTCGTTCCGGGATGCCGGGTGGACCGTGCCGGCTGATACTTATAGGACGTTGCTACCGCCGGAGAATATCGGTTTGACGACCCCTTGGGCATACGCTATGGTTGAGTTGGCGTGTATACGAGGTTGACCCGTCCGCGGCAGCGGGCGGGCCGACCGCGGCGTGTGGCGCGGTCTGCCGTTACGCCCGGCCTCGCCAAGAGTTGTAAGCGACGGGGCCCTGAATGAGCGGGTCCAGCCCGCGATCAATCAAGCACCCCACGACCGGCGACCGATGAACGACAGGGGTCGCCACTCCGCGGCGCTGAAGGTCCGCGGAGGCCGTAGTTTGCCGATCGTCGCTCGCAAGGCGAGGTGCGCTGCGATCGGAGCCCCCGGAGAATGACGACCCGAATGATGAAACTTCCCCCGGAACGGTTAACCCCCCGACGCCTGCGGGCGCTGGCTGCCGCCTCTCTGGCGGTCACGTTTCTGTTCCAACTTCGGGCCGCATCGCCCGTGGCCGAGAGTATGATTCCCGCCCTGCCGCAGGTCTACGCCACCGAAAGCCCCGCAGCCGAGTGGAACGCCCAATCGTTCGACTCGATCATCCGCCGCGACCCGCTCGAGGCGCTGCGCCTCGCCCACCAGGACCACCGGCGCTCGGTGCACGATTACACCTGCACCTTCGTCAAGCAGGAACTGCTCCCGTCCGGCCTGTCGCCCGAGCAGGTGATCTCGGTGAAGTTCCGCGCCCGTCCCTACAGCGTGATGATGCACTGGCTCCGCAACGCCGACAAGGCCGAGCGGGTGGTCTATGTCCAGGACCGCTGGGTCGACGCCGAGGCCGCAGATCCCGCCGAGCGGGATCTGGCGGTCTGCCAGCCCGGCCCGATCGCGCGGTTGCTGGTCAAGAGTCTGAAGATGCCCATCCGCGGGTCGCTGGCCCGGATGACGTCGCGACGCTGCATCGACGAGTTCGGCTTCGATCGCAGTCTGGAACTCCTGATCCGGTATTCCGAGATCGCCAGGCAGCGCGGAGAATTGTCGCTCGCGTACCAGGGCGAATCGGAGTTCGGCGGCCGGCCAACGTACGTGATCGAGCGCCGCCTTCCGTACAACGGTCCGGGTGGAATCTATCCGGACCGGGTTGCGGTGATTCACCTCGACCGCGAGCGGCGGATTCCGCTCTGCGTGCGGTGCTTTGCCGACGACGAGCGGTCCAGTCTGCTGGGCCGCTACGAATACCGCGATGTCGATCTCTCCGCGGACCTGCCTGACAACGCCTTCGATCCAGCCGCCTACGGCATGTAATTCGGTTTCGCAAAATCGTTCGGCCGAACGCGAAAGAACGTCCGGTCCCTGTCCGTCGGCGCCCCCGAGTTCCGGGATACGATCACCCCGCCGCTGAATCCGTGTCGCGGCGAAGCATCCCCAGCCGAAGGACCGCCCACGCCGTCAGGAGCAGCACGCCGGCGAAGATCAGCACCGCGAAGCGTGCGCGTACCAGAAGCACCGTGCAGCCGACCGCGGCGTAGAACGACGCCAGTGCGTAGGAAATCAGCACGGTCCGCCGCACGGACATCCCGCGCTGGCGCAACTGGTCGTAGAAATGGCTGCGGTCGCCGGTGAACAGCGCCCGGCCGTTCAGCCAGCGCCGCGCGATGGCCAGCGCCGTGTCGAACGCCGGGAGGGCAAAGACCATCAGCGCTCCGATGAACCAGCGCGGCTTGTCGCGCTCGGCGAACAGGAGAATGAGAACGGCCGCGTTGAATCCCAGCAGCAGCGAACCGGCGTCGCCCATGAACATCTGCGCGGGGTTGAAGTTGTATCGCAGGAAGGCGAGGCAGGCCCCCAGCAGCGCGACGGAGACGACCATGCGGACGGGATCGCCGGTGGGGCTGAACTCGTGGGCCGCCAGGTGCGCGGCGATCACGACGAAACCGACGCTGATGATGCCGATGACGCCGCTGCAAAGTCCGTCCAGCCCGTCGATCAGGTTGGTGGCGTTGCCCGCGCCCATGAGGATAAACACAGTGATCCCTGCCGACAGCAGCGTCACGAGCCAGTCCGGCGCGTGCCACGGCAGGTAGGACAGGAACAGCCCGGCCACGCGGTCGCCGACGCCACCGACAATGAGCACCGCCGCGACCGCCAGTTGCAGGACCAGTTTCGTGCGCGGGCGGATGTCGCGCAGGTCGTCGATCAGTCCGGTGAGCATCATCATCGTGCCGCCGAGCAGGATCGTCAGCAGCAGGCCGCGCGACGCGGGGAATGCCGCCGCCGACCAGGCCATCGCCCCGGCCCAGCCGAGATACATGCCGACCCCGCCGAGGTAGGGCACGGGCTTCTCGTGCGGTTTGAGGCCGGCGTCGGGAAGGTCGTAGATTTCGCCGGCGATGGCGATGGTGCGGACGATGGGCATCACCAGCATCGTGACGCCCAGCGACACGCCCAGCGTCCAGAGGTAGGGCGTCAGGACCTCGACGGGACCACGCGGCGCGGCGGCCTGGGCGAGCGCTTCCAGCATCGGCCGCAGTCCTACACCGACGCCCCGCAGTTTCGCAAGGGCCGCCGGGCGGCGGCGCTGCTCCGTGCGACGGCCGCGCCGCTCAAACGTCCGTGCGGCGTCACTCCTGCGCCGCCGCGTCGATCGCCTGGTTGATGCGGTTCATCAGATCGAGGTAGTCCGCTTGACAGCGCATCATCTCCTTCAGTTTCTCGTGCACCGCCAGATCGGACTGAAGCGCGGCCAGCCGCCGCTTGTCCTCCGGCTCCACCGGACGCCCCGACTGTTCCAGTTGGTGAATCCGATCCGCCTGGTCCTGGTATTTCTTCAGGAGGGCCTGCGCTTCGGCGTCAGTGGCGACCGCCCGCGCCGTCGCCGCAAACGCCCGCGTCCGCGGGTGCGACGCGATCTTCTTGCCCAACTCGCCCGCTGCCGCGATGATGTCGTCCATGGTCCCGTTCCCCTTGACTCCGCCGGCGGTCATCGTGCCTTTTACGCGCCGCCGCGGCCGCGCCCATTCCGGGGGGCGGCGCGCCTCATGAGCGATCGTTTCTCAGACCGGATTCTACGATTCTTGGCGCAACCCGGCTATCGCCCGGTAAAAATGCGCCCCCTCGCCCGGCAGATGGGCATCGCCGAGGCGGAATACGGCGAGTTCCGGCAGGCCGTCGACGCCCTGCGCCGAGTCGGTCGAGTCGTCCTCGGAGGCGGAAACGCCCTGACACTGCCGGACGTCGGCCGGCGGTTCATCGGCGTCTATCGCGCCAACCCGCGGGGGTTCGGCTTCGTCGTCCCGGAGAACCCCGGCGCGCACGGCGACCTGTTCATCCCGCCCGGCCATGCCCTCGATGCCGTCACCGGAGACACGGTCGAGTGCGCCGTCTCCAACCGCTCCGGTCGCGACGGAAAGCGGATGACTTCCGGGCGAGTCCTGCGCGTGCTCCAGCGCGGCTACAACCGCTTCGTCGGCCAGTTGCACCACGAGGGCGGACGCTGGTACGTCCGGCCCGACGGCCACCGCCTCCACGCGCCGATCTTCGTCGCAGATGCCGCGGCCCGCAGCGCCCGCGCCGGCGACCAGGTCGTCGTTGAAATCATACAGTATCCCGACGAAAACCGGCAGGCCAAGGGCGTCATCGTCGAGCGCCTCGGCCCGCGCGGAAAGCCGGGCGTCGACGTGCTCGGCATCATCCGCCAGCACCAGTTGCCCGACGCGTTTCCCGACGCGGTGCTCACCGAGGCCCGCGAGGTCGCCCGCCGGTTCGACCTCGACGCCGAGTTAAAGCGCCGCGAGGACCTTCGATCCGACACCATCGTGACCATCGATCCGGACGACGCCCGCGATTTCGATGACGCCATTTCCCTTCGCCGGCTCGACGGCGACGAGGTCCGCAGCCCCGCACGCGCGGCGGCCGCGGCGCCGCAGCGCCGCGCGCGTCCCGCGCGGCATTCCCAAGGCGCCTGGGAACTCGGCGTTCACATCGCCGATGTGAGTCATTACGTCCGTCCCGGCTCGGCCCTCGACCGCGAGGCCCGCCAGCGCGGCAACAGCGTCTATTTTCCCCGGCACGTCCTGCCGATGCTGCCCGAGGTCCTCTCCAACGGACTGTGCAGTCTCCAGGAAGGCGAGCCGCGCCTCTGCAAGAGCGCCTTTATCTGCTTCGACGATCGCGGCGAGGTCCGCTCCGCCCGCTTCGCCGAGACCGTGATCCGCTCGACCCGCCGGCTGACTTATCGCGAGGCCCAGGCCGTCATCGACGGGCGCAGCGGCGGATTTCCGCGCGAGATCGTATCTCTGCTTCAGCGCATGAACGCCCTGGCGACGATCATCCAGCAGCGCCGCCTTGCCGCCGGGCAGATCGTCCTCGACCTGCCCGAGATCGAACTCGTGCTCGACGACGACAACCGCGTCGTCGACGCCGTGCCGGCCGACACCTCCTTCACCCACACCCTGATCGAGATGTTCATGGTCGAGGCCAACGAGGCCGTCGCGCGCCTGCTCGATTCACGCCGCGTCCCCTTCCTGCGGCGCATCCACCCCGAGCCCGACGACGAGGGCCGCGAAACGCTGACGCGCTTCCTGCGCGTCGCGGGCCACCATCTGCCGCGGCGGCTCGAACGCGAGGATCTTCAGCGGCTGTTGCGCAATCTTCGCGGCCGGCCCGAGGCCTACGCCATCAACCTCGCCGTGCTGAAGTCGATGGAGCAGGCCGTCTATTCGCCGAAGCGCGAGGGTCACTACGCCCTCGCCAGCGGCTGCTACACGCACTTCACCAGCCCCATCCGCCGCTATACCGATCTCACCGTTCACCGCCTGCTCGCCGCACTGGCCAGCGAGGAACGGGCTTCCCCTGCCAAACGCGCCCCGCGCGCGGCGCGCGAAGCGGTCGAGCACGACCTCGACGCCCTGGGCCGGCACCTCTCCTTCACCGAGCGCCGCGCCGCCGACGCCGAACGCGAACTGAAGGAACTCAAGGTCCTCGAACTGCTCGCCAAACATATCGGCGACGCATTCGACGGCGTCGTCACCGGCGTCGCCAACTTCGGCCTCTTCGTCCAACACCCGCGCTTTCTGATCGACGGGTTGCTGCCGCTGGAAGCCCTTCCCGACGATTACTGGAACGTCGACGCCCGCGCCGGGCGCGTCGTCGGCCAGCGCACCCGCCGCACCTTCGCCATCGGTGCGGTCGTGCGCGTGCTCATCGACCAGGTCGACCTCCCTGCGCGTCAACTCCGCCTCGGCCTGGTCAGCGGCGGCACGCAGCGCCGCCACGCAAAGACGCGCTCGTCACCCCGCGCGGAGCGCCGTCGTCGTTGACGCGCCGCGCCGCAGCGCGAACAGCCACGACAGTGCGTACAGCCCCATCCCCACCAGGTACAGGTTGCGGAACCCCCACATCATGCTGCCGTACTCGCACAGCCCGCCCAGGATCGCCCCCAGCAGGTTGCTGGCGAACGCTGAAGGCAGCGACGTGCAGCACTTCAGCGACGTGGCAAAAACGATCGCAGCGAAGAACAGCGGCAGGCACAGCAGCAGCGATGACCCCGCCGCCGCCGTCAGCCAGCCGCGGTCCAGCAGCGCCCCGACCGGCACCACGTAGCCCGCCAGCAGACTCACCATCAGCCCGATGTACGCCCCGTGCACCCGGCGCGGCTCCATCGCGGTGACCAACCAGTTTCCCAGAAGAATTAGCACGAGGATCGCCGTGATGACCACGCTGGTCACGATCCACGTCGTGCCGAATACCAGCGCCAATTCCGTGATCCCCTTCGTCTCGATCAGCAGAAACGCCGCGCCGAGGAAGAAGAAGTGGCCATCCAGCGTCGTGCCGCGCTCGGCCGTCCCCGCCACCCACGCCGCCGAAATGCCCGCCAGCAGCAGAATCAGGTAAACATACGGCCGCGGAAAGTCCGCCCACGTTCGGCCCGTCAGGAAGGGAAACGGCCAGTCGTCCGTCGCCGGCGGCGTGCGGAATCTCGCGGCCGATCCCGCCACCGTCTCGGTCGTCTCCGGCAAGTCGTCCGGCCGGCCCGACACGTCCTGCGGCCGCACCCCGACCGCGAAGAGCGTGTCGTTGCCCTGCAACTCGAACGTCCGCGGCGGATGGCCGAACGCCTCGCTCAGCATTGCGTACATCCGCGCCGAGAACGGCCCCTCCGGCCCCAGCGCGAACGACACGCACAGCCGCCCGCCCGGCCGCAGCAGCCGCCGGGCCGCCTTCATCGACTCCAGCGTATAGACGAAATTGTCGAGCCGGATAGACGCCATGCCCGACAGCAGCGTGTGCGAATCGAGCAGCCCGAACACGATCAGGTCGTACGACTCGGCCGGGGCCCGCTTCATGAACGCCCGCGCGTCGTCGATCACGCTCCGCACCCGCGGCGCCTGATACGGCGATTCCGGATGGTGCCTCCGCCCCACCCGATGGATCGCCGGGTCGATCTCCACCGCGTCGATCCGCTCCGCGCCGTTCCGTACGGCCGCCGCCACGTCGTTGCCCGCGCCTGCTCCCACGATCAGCACGTCGTTCGGCCGCGGCCCCAGCCGATAGGGCAGGTTGTAGGCCAGGGACTTGCTCCGGACCGCAATGATCACGCCGCCCCACCGCGCCACGAAGGCCTCCGACAGATCAAACGCCTGCATGTAATACGTCTTGTTCGCGCTGACCGCCGTGCCGAGCAGAACCCGTCGCCCGTCCGCCCGCTCCGCGTAGTCCGGCTGAACCTCCAGCCGTTGGTAGGGTGAATAAATGTTCCGCACCTCGGGCCGCGGCTCGTAGCCCAGCCAGCCGATCATCACCGCTGACAACGCGCCGCCCGCCGCCAGCCCGCCCCGACTGTGCCGTGCCAGCCATAGGCCGAGCACGACGGCCACCGCGAACCACGCCGCCGGCGGAAGCCAGAGCACCGACACGCCTGCGAACAGCACCACGCCCGCGATGCTGCCGATGATGTTCAGCGTGTACGACGCGATCGGCGCGGCGGGGTCGAGCAGCCGGCCTGTCAACTGTCCGATCGGGATGAATATCACGATCGTGCTGACGAACAACAACCCGAAGAAGCCGTAGAACACGGCGTAATGCAGCAGCCCGGTCACCGTCCCCAGCCCCCAGAAGACCTCCCACGCGATCGGCGTGCGGATCGCCTGGTCCGCGTCCGCCTGGCTCAGCGCGTCCATCGCCAGGACCTGGAGCGCCAGCAGCGGCAACGCCAGCGGATACGACACGATCGGCCGCCGCGCCCGGGCAAAGCCCAGCCCCAGCCCCAGGAAGCACGCCAGAAGGGTGATGTTCTTCAGGTACGCGCAGGCCCGGAACTCCGTCCCGTGCCAGCGGATCAGCGCCACCTCCAGGAACAGCCCCAGCACGCTGACCAAGACGAGGTCCAGCCGCCGCGCGGCCGGCGACAGCCCGTCCACCCGCCGGCCGAACTCCTCCATCGTCGCCCGCACCGCTGGCCGGTACCGCGCGTGCAGCCGGTTGAACGCCGCCGCCCCCGCCAGAAGCACCGCCCCCAGCACCCGCGCGGTCGGGTGATGATCGACCTCCCCCGGAACTAGCACCCGCTCCTGGGGTGGCTTCGGCTGCCCGAACCAATGCATCCCCCAGCCGACCGACAGTAAGCCGCAGCCGGCCAGCGAAATCGTCAGCAGCCATCGATAACGGGCCCCGCCGAAACGCAGGGCGGACGCGGGCGGGAGGACGCTCATCGGCTCCGACTTTAGCCGACGTACCGTCGGTTTCAATCGACCGCCGAGTCACGGAAACGCCTTCAAGTGGCCGAACCGCCGGATCGACCGTCTTCCCATCCAGGGCCGGTTGCAGGCGAAAGTCTGCTTCGCCTGCACGTCCGCGCAAGGGCCGCAAATCGGAGGACCCGCCGTGTACCCCTTCCAACCAGTCGGCAGAACGAATCCGTGGCGAGGACGTCCCTTACCCGCTCTGGCCTTCGCCATTGCGGTCCTATGCGCCGGCGCAAAAAGCGCTCGTGCGCAAGTGACCTTTTCCATGGACGCCCAGGGCCCGTCGATGGGTGCACCCCCCACCGCACCCCCGCCCGGACCCATGTTCGAGGGAGACATCCTGACGCCTGCCGGCGCACCGCCCGGCGTTCCCGGGACGCCCGCCCTTGCGGCCCCGGCCCCGCAGATTCTGGTCCCCGCGGCCCCCGTCGTCCCCGGCCCGCCGGACCTGGGCCTGCTCCCGATTGCCCCACAGGAAGTGGACGCGCTGTCGTACGGCACGGACGATCAGGTGCCTCCGCTCCCGTGGCTCGTGGACTCCTTCTACTTTTCCGTGGACGAGTTCGCGATGAGCGTGGCGGGCATCGCGGGCGGACCGCCGTCGGTCTTCTCCGAGGGCGCCTTCGGCATCGATCTGGAAGCGTCCGCCGATTCCTTCGTCAACGCCTTCACGATCCCCGCGCCGCCCCCGCTCGGTCCGCCGCCGGCGCTGCCGCCCCCGTCACCGTTCGCAGGAAACGTCGCCCGCATCGACGGCAACGGCTTGATCAACGCCTCGGGCCTCGACTATCCCGGCGTCGGATTGGTCGAGCCGAACAGCCCATTCGTCCCCGGCGCGGCTTCACTGGACCCCGGCGACAACGTCGACGCCCTCGACGTCGATACCACGGAGGTCGACGTTGACGGACTGATCTACTTCTCGCTGGACTCGGCGTTTGCCGATCCGCTGGAACCTCCCCCGGCTGCATTTCCGCTGCCGAACTTCGGCTCGGCGGTTGCCAACGGCTTCGTCGGCGGCGACGTGCTCGTGAGCGCGGCGGGCGGCATTCCGGCCGTATTCGCGCCCGCGGCGGCACTGGGACTCGACCTGATCGACGTGGACGGCGACGGCATGCCCGACATGGATTCCGACGATCTCGATGCGCTGATCCTCTGGGAGAACGGGACGCTCGCCTTCGAGCCCTCCGCCGTGCCCTACGACTGGATGGGCGGCGCGACCGACATGCTCCTCTTTTCCGTCCGCCGCGGCTCGGCCGTCGTCGGCGCACCGGACAGCCGCTACGGCCTGCCCATCTCCCCCGGCGACCTCCTCACGACGCCGGTTCCCGCGGCGGCCGGCGGCCTGTCGCCGTTTCCCGCCATCTTTCTGCCGGCCGAGTATTTCGGCCTGGCGACCATCCGCAGCGGCACGGCGGTCGACCTGTTCGGCATTGACGCGGACGGCGACGGGATGCCGGACCCCTTCGACGACGACCTCGACGCCCTCGACTACGTCTATCGCGCCGATTGCAACACGAACAACATCTGGGACGAGTCGGACATTGACGCCGGGACGAGTCTGGACTGCAACAGCAACCGCGTGCCCGACGAGTGCGATCTGATCGGAAACGACTGTAACACGAATGCCGTCCCGGACGACTGCGACATCTCCGGCGGCACGAGCGTCGACTGCAACACGAACGTGATTCCAGACGAGTGCGAGATTACCGGGGCCGACTGCAACACCAACGGCACGCTGGACGCCTGCGACATCGCCGGCCCGACGAGCGACGACTGCAACACGAACGCCATCCCGGATGAGTGCGACCTGGCCTCGGGCACCGCGCCCGACTGCAACTCCAACGGCCGGCCCGACGTGTGCGACGTGTCGGCCGGCCCCGTCTCGTTCCTGCTCGGCGCCGCCCAGACGTATGCAGACGATCCGATGAACGTCGCGGTCGCCGACGTCGATGGCGACGGCGATCCGGACCTGCTCGTGCCCATTTATTCGCAGAACGCCGTCTATCTTCAGCGCAACAACGGTGACGGTACGTTCGCCGCCCCCGTCAGTTTCGCCGTCGGCGCATTTCCGCGCTTCGTTACCACCGCCGACCTCAACGGCGATTCGGACGCCGACTTCATCACCGCGAACGTCAGTGCCGGCGGCGTGACGCTCCGGCAGAACATGGACGGCCTGGGAAGTTTCACGGTACGAAATGATTTTTCGACCGGCACCGGCCCGGCCTCGCTCGCACCCGCGGATTACGACGCCGACGGCGACATCGACCTGGCCGTCGTGAATCCGCTGGCCGACAACATCGTGCTCCTGCGGCTTTCGGGCTTCGGAACCACCGTGCAGGGTACTTCCACGCTGACTGTGGGTGACTATCCCTACTCCGTCGTTTCCGGCGATCTGGACGGCGATCTCGACCCGGACCTGGTCGTATCCAATTACCTGGGCAACTCCATCTCGGTTCTATTGAACAACGGCAACGGCACGTTCGCACCGCGCACCGACTACGCCCTCCCATTCGCCCCCGAGTGGTTGGCCCTGGCCGACCTCGACCGCGACGGCGACCCGGAGGTGCTGGTCGCGCAGCGCGCCGACGACTCGATCCGCGTCTTCAATAACAACGGCTCGGGCGCCCTGATGCTTACCTACATGCTGCCGGTCGGGGAAACTCCCATCGGAGTGACCGCCGCCGACATCAACGGCGACGGCTGGCCCGACGTGGTCAGCGCCAACGGCGGGATCGTCGACGGGTTCCTCACCGGCGTCTCCGTCGTCCTGAACAACGGCGCCGGCGGGTTCAATCAAGCGGCGGTCAATTTCCCCGTTCCGGTCAGCGCCATTTACGTCGTGCCCGCCGACTTCGACCGCGACGGGCGCGTGGACCTCGCCGTCGCCGGCAACAACCGCGTCTTCGTCCTGTTCAACCGCACCGCGCCCGTCAGCGCCGACTGCAACTCCAACGGCACGCCCGATAGTTGTGACATCGCCTCCGGCGCCGAGACCGACTGCAACGCCAGCGGCACGCCCGATTCGTGCGAGTTGAACTCGCCGATCCGGTTTGTCGAACCGGCCGCGACGGCGACGACCACGTCGTTTGTCTGGGACTTCATCACCGGCGATTTCGACCTCGACGGCGATATCGACGTGCTGCGAATCGGCTCGCTCGCGCGCATCTACCTCTTTCGCAACGATGGCAACGCGTCCTTCATGGAGGCCTCTCCCCTCACCGTCCCCGGCGATCCGCGCTGGCTGCTCTCGGCCGACCTCGACGCCGACGGCGACCCCGACGTGGCCGTGGGTGATTCCAACGCCCGCGTCCACATCCTGCGCAACGACGGGACGGGCGCACTCACGCTCGCGACGAGCATCAACCTCGGCGGTTGGCCCTATCCCGCGGTCGCCGCCGACCTGGACGGCGACGGCGACCTCGACCTGGCGATGTCCCACGCTTCCGGTCCGGGCGGTCGTGACGATCCTCCGCAACAGCGGCGGGCTGACCTTCGCCGCCCCGACCACCGTTACCGCACCCGGGCTGGCCGGCGGCCCCATTGTCGCCGCCCGGTTCGACGCCGATGCCGACATCGACCTCGCCGTCGCGCCCTATTTCGCCATGAATGTAATTCTCCTTCTTAACAACGGTGCCGGCGCATTCCCGACTTCCGGCGCCGTGTTTGTCAGCGGCCCACTCGCCGACGTGGCGACCGCCGACATCGACCGGAACGGTACCAGCGATCTCGTCGTCGCGATCAATGACGCCGCCAACCCTCGGATCGTCACCCCGCTCAACAACGGCGTGGCCGTCTTCGGCTATTCGCCGGACCATACTTACGCGCTGCCCGCCGCGCCGAATGATCTCGCCGTCGCCGATCTCAACCGCGACGGCGCGGCCGACGTCGCCGTATCGTTGACGAGTGGCCTGGTCTGCACCTTCAGGAACCGGACCGACCTCTACGGTCGCCTGATCCCCGACGGCCGCTTTCGGCTGATCTCCGGGATTCCGCTCCGCGCCGCCGATTTGAATCGCGACGGCCGAATCGATTTGATCAGGGCCGGCGTCCTGGGCGGCAATCCCGCGCTCGCCTGGCTGGCCAACAGAACCCCCTTCGGGGCAAACGCCCCGCGCCTGTACGAAAGTTCGCCCAACCTGCCCATACCCGACGGCCCAGGCGGGATGCTCACCTCGCCGCCGATCCGCGTGCCGCTGGCGGCACTCGTCGCCGACCTCGACGTCCAGATCGACATCCAGCACCCCTACCTCGGCGACCTCGCCGTTACGCTCATCCATCCCAGCGGCGCGGAGGTGATGCTCGTGCCGTCCAGTACGCGCGGCTTCGCGGATTACTCCGCGACGATCTTCGACGATGAGGCCGTGCACCATCTCTGGGCCGGCAACGGTCCCTACACCGGCCGCTATCGACCCGTTCCGCCCGGCCGGCTGGCGACCCTCTACGACCGCCCTGCCCTGGGCGACTGGCGGCTGCGCGTCGCCGACGCCGCACCGACGAGCAGCGGAACGCTGTTGCACTGGTCGCTATCGGTTCGCACACGGATCTTCGACTGCAACACCAACTCGATTCCCGACGAGTGCGATATCGACGCCGGCACCTCGCCGGACGGGAACGCCGACCGCGTGCCGGACGAATGCGGCCTGTTCGTCGGCGACATGGATGGCGACGACGACATCGACGGCGACGACATCGCCGCGTTCGTGGCCTGCCTGATCGCCGGCTCGGCCGCCGGGCCGTGCGCCGCGGCCGACATGGACGGCGACGGCGACGTGGACGCAGACGACGTGACCCTCTTTGTCGCCGCGCTGCTCGGCCTCTGACGCCGCGCGGGCCCTTTTTTCGGCTATACTTACCGGTTTCCACCCGCGTCCCAGCGCGGCCCCGGCATGAATCGATTCAACCTCCTTTCCGACATGACGCCCGCGGGCGATCAGCCGAAGGCCATCGACGCGCTGGTCCGCGGCCTGAAGGACGGCCGCCGCTTCCAGACCTTTCTCGGCGTCACCGGCTCGGGCAAGACGTTCACGATCGCCCACGTCGTGGAGCAGGTCCAGCGGCCGACGCTCGTCATCAGCCATAACAAGACGCTGGCCGCCCAACTGTACGAGGAGTTCCGCGAACTGTTCCCCGGCAGCGCCGTCTCCTACTTCGTCAGTTACTACGACTATTACCAGCCCGAGGCCTACATCCCCCAGCGCGACATCTACATCGAGAAGGACGCCAGCCGCAACGACGACCTCGACCGCCTCCGACTCGCCGCCACCAGCGCGCTGGTCAGCCGCCGAGACGTCATCGTCGTCGCCAGCGTCTCGTGCATCTTCGGCCTCGGCGCGCCGGAGGATTACAAGGCGAGCGTGATCGGCGTGCACGTGGGCCGGCGGTGGGAGCGCGACGCCCTGCTGCGCCGCTTCGTCGATCTGCAATACAACCGCAATGACTACACGCTCGAGCGCGGCACGTTCCGCGTCCGCGGCGACGTGATTGAAATCCAGCCCGCCTACGAGCAGTTCGCCTACCGCATCCAGTTGTTCGGCGACGAGGTCGAGCGGATCGACCTCATCAACCCGCTCACCAGCCAGACCCTGTCGACCACCGAGCAGGTCTTCCTCTATCCCGCCGTTCACTACGTCATGCCCCCGGAGCGGATCGAACAGGCCGTCGCTTCCATCCGCGCCGAACTCGACGAGCGCCTCGACGGGTTCCGCCGGCAGGGCAAGTTGCTCGAGGCCCAGCGGCTCGCCGCCCGCACGAAATACGACATCGAGATGATCCTCGAGGTCGGCTACTGCTCGGGCATTGAGAACTATTCCCGCCACCTCGCCGGCACGCCCCCGGGCGCGAAACCGTACACCCTCGTCGATTACTTCCCCGAAGACTTCCTCGTCGTCATCGACGAATCGCACGTCACCGTCCCCCAGGTCGCCGCCATGTATCACGGCGACCGCAACCGCAAACTCACCCTCGTCGAGCACGGCTTCCGGCTGCCCAGTTGCCTCGACAACCGCCCGATGCGCTTTGACGAGTTCGAGGGCATGGTCCGCCAGGCCGTCTTCGTCTCCGCGACGCCCGGCCCCTACGAACTGAAGCAGACCGGCGGCGAGATCGTCGAACAGGTGATCCGCCCCACCGGCCTGGTCGATCCGCTGGTCGTCGTCAAGCCGGCCCGCGGCCAGGTGCCCGACCTGCTGCACCAGATTCAGGCCCGCGCCGCCGCCGGAGAGCGGACCATCGTCACGACGCTCACGAAACGGCTGGCCGAGGACCTCTCGCAGTACATCAAGCAGGCCGGCCTCAAGGGGCATTACCTCCACAGCGAGATCGACACGCTCGAGCGGGTCGAGATCCTGCGCGACCTGCGCGAAGGCAAGTTTGATGTGCTCGTGGGCGTCAACCTGCTTCGCGAAGGGCTGGACCTGCCCGAGGTCTCGCTCGTCGCCATCCTCGATGCCGACAAGGAGGGTTTCCTGCGCAGCGCGACCAGTCTCATCCAGACGATCGGGCGCTGCGCGCGGAACGTGAACGCCGAGGTCATCCTTTACGCCGACAAGATGACTCCCGCCATGCAACAGGCGATTGAGGAGACCGCCCGTCGCCGGGCGCTCCAGGAAGAATACAATCGGCAACACGGCATCGCGCCCGAGTCGATCCGCAAGGCGATCCGAAAGACGCTGGAACTGGAGGTGGCCGCGCAGCGCACCGCCCGCGCGGCGGTGCGGGCCAGCGAGGAAGACTACGACCTCACCGAGTCCATCGTCGACCTGGAACGGGAGATGCTGGAGGCCGCCGAGGCCCTGGAGTTCGAAAAGGCCGCCGAATTGCGCGACCGCATCCGCCGCCTGAAGGAACACCCCACGCTGTTCAACCGCACGGCCCTGGAAAGCACGGCAGACAGCGCCGCACCGTCGGCCGAAACCGCGTCGAACGAAAAGGGCGATCTCCGACCGGACGGCGCGCCGCGCGCCCGTTCCGCGCGGGGTGCGCGACGCCGGCCCGGCCCGCGGCGCTGAGCGCTTTCGACGGATGAACGATGACGAACGCCGCTTACGGCCGTGGGTCGTTTGACCCCTCGTCAACGACCCGGCTGTCAAACTCGCCGCCGGCCGTCTGCGTGATGATCTGCTCATCGATTCGCACCTCGTCCGGTCCGCGCACGACCGCCCCGTCGCGCCGCCGCCTCGTGATTGAATAACCGCGACGGAGCACCTGGGCCGGTCCGACCGCTTCAAGCCGCGCCGCCAGTTCGCGGACCCGCTCGTGCAGGCCCGCCCGGCAGGCCGCCTCCGCGCGGATCAGTTGCTGACGAGCGTGGTCGAGCGTCTGGGTATCGCGCTGGGCGACCCAGCGCGGGCCGCAGGCCATCAGCCGCCCCCAGACCGCCCCGAGCCGCCGCTCGGCCGCCAGGGCGTTCTGACGATACACCCACCGCAGTCGAAACATCATCCGCTCCAGCCGCGCCACGCGGCGGAGCACGAGCACCTCGGGCCGTACGCGGGCCAGTCGGACCTCCCGCTCGTGCAGCGCCGCCCGCGCCCGCGCGAGCCGCTGCGCTGCGGAGAGCCGGACACGGCCGGAGACCTCGTCGACCTGCTGCTGCCGCTGGCGGACGCGGCCGACCGGGTCGCGCAGCCACTCGCTCCGCTGCACGGCGGCGAACCGCGACCGGGCTAGGTCGAGCACCGACTGCGATGCCCGGACCAGTCGGCCGCGGCCGCGGTCCAGCGCGTCGATCATCTCGGCCAGCAGCGGCACGACCAGTTCCGCCGCGGCGGTGGGTGTGGCTGCGCGGACGTCCGCCACGAAGTCGGCGATGGTGAAGTCGGTCTCGTGGCCGACCGCGCTGACGACGGGAATTCGACTGGCATGGATTGCGCGGGCGACCGCCTCCTCGTTGAACGCCCAGAGATCCTCCAGCGAGCCGCCGCCGCGCCCGACGATCATCACGTCGATTCCGCCGAGGCGTGCGGCGTTCGCGTTGAGGCCGCGGACCGCCGCCGCGATTCCCTCCGCCGCGCCCGCTCCCTGCACGCGGACGGGATAAACCAGCACCCGGACGGCGGGATACCGGCGGCGAATGGTTTGCAGGATGTCTCGCAGCACCGCCCCGGTCGGACTGGTGACGACGGCCACGGTCCGGGGGATGGCCGGCAGCCGGCGCTTCCGCGCGAGGTCGAACAGTCCCTCGCGCTGGAGCCGGTCCCGCAACTGGCGAAAGGCGAGTTCCAACGAGCCGACGCCGCGCGGCTCCAGGCGGCTGACGTAGAATTGCACCTGGCCGCGCGGCTCGTAGACATCGATTCGGCCGGTGGCGAGTACCGCCAGTCCATCGGTCGGGGCGAAGCGCATGCCGACCGCGTCCGACTGCCACATCACGCAGCGGATCTCGCTCGATGCGTCCTTGAGCGTGAAGTACAGGTGGCCGCTCGTCGGCCGCGAAAGATTGGACAATTCTCCCACGACGATCAGCCGCTCCGGAAGCGCCGTTCGCAACGCGCCCTTCACCATCCGGACCAGCCGCGAGACGGTGAGCAGGGCGGCGGGTTCCGAGGGAAACGGCAGGGTGCTCACGACGGGGGTCCGCGCGTCAAAGCGGCTCCATCAGGAAACCGTGTTCCATGCTCCGCTCGAGGTCGGCGCACTCGCGCAGCCCGTGAAGGACAAACCCGCGCGACAGGTACAAACGATGCGCCAGCCCGAGTCGCACGTCCGACCACGCGATCATCCGCCGGCACCCTCGGCCGCGGCCCCATTCGATCGCCGTGTCGAGCAGCCGACCCCCGATCCCGCGCCCGCGCACGCTGCGGTAGATGTAGAGCCGGTGTAACTCGGCCTCCGCGCCGTGCGCCGTGGCGCCGACGCATCCGACGACGCGGCCGGTCTCGCGCGCCGCCCAGAACATGCCGCCGGTTCCGAGGTACGCCGCATGGATGTCGTACAGGTCCCGGTGATAGCCGGCCGACTCCCACGTGAAGCCGTACTCGTCGTGAACGGCGCGCACGACGGCGATCACGCCGTCCTGCATCGTCGGCTCGAAGGGCTCGATCTCGCACGGGTCGGCCATGGCGTCGGTCCGTAGAGCGGGTCGACGGAACCGCGCGGTCTCAGTCATCGCCGGGTTCCGTTTCCGTCGCATCGACCCGAACGCGCTCGATGCGGCCCGCCCGCCCCGTGTCCGCATCCACGCGCACGATGACGCCGTTCAGCCGCGCGTCGCCGGTGGCCACGTCGAACGGCGCCGGCATCCCGGTCATGAGGAATCGCGTCACGCGGTCCGTCCGGCGCCCGAGGACCGAATCGTGCGGGCCGGTCATGCCCAGGTCGCTGATGTAGGCCGTCCCGCGAGGCAGGACGCGCTCGTCGGCCGTCGGCACGTGCGTGTGCGTCCCGAACACGACGCTGACGCGCCCGTCCAGGTGCCAGCCCATCGCCACCTTCTCGCTGGTGGCCTCGGCATGAACGTCGACGACGACGATCTTCACGTCGCGCGGCAGCGCGGCCAGAACGCGGTCGACCGCGTGAAACGGGCAGTCGGCCGGCGGCTTCATGAACAGCCGGCCCATGATCGAAACAACTGCGACCGTCGGGCCGGACGCCGGCCGGAACACGGCGAACTCACGTCCGATCGCCTCGCGCGGAAAGTTCGCCGGGCGGACGAGCCGGTCGCTGCGCTCCAGCAGGGGCAGTACTTCGGCCTTGCGGTAGATGTGGTCACCCAGCGTCATCAGGTCGACGCCGAAGCGGCGGAATTTCTCATACAGTTGTGCGGTGAGGCCGGACCCTCCCGCCGCGTTCTCGACGTTGGCGATGACGCAGTGCAGCGAATGCTCGCGCGCGAGATCGGGCAGGGCCTGCCGCAGCGCGGTGCGGCCCGGACGGCCGACCACGTCGCCGACGCACAAGATGGATACGTCCACGCGCGAACGCTTTCTAGCCGCCCGAAGGCGGATCAGACCGCACATAAGCATAGCGGTTGAGGGAAGTCCTGCAAAGCATCCCGCCGGCGAGGACGCCGCATCGACCGAACGTGGTGAGGCCCCCGGCTCCGACAATGCTCGGTGAAGCAACTCGGGATCGGTCTACGAGCCGCCGGGTTCATCCCGGCGGTTAATTCGATCCACGAGCCGCCGGGTTCATCCCGGCGGTTAATTCGATCCACGAGCCGCCGGGTTTATCCCGGCGGGCGGTGCGCCGCGCCGGCGTTCGCCGGCCGTGCGGGGCTTGAACGGCACCGCGACTTCCGGCATAATCGGAGTTGATCTCTTGGGATTTAGAACGGAGGTCATGGCATGTCGACGACTGTTCGAATCACCCGACCGTCGGCGTTCCGCCGAATCCCTCCCTGCCTGGCGCTCGCCGCAATCGTGTGGGGCGCGGCCGCGGCCCACCGCGGTGGGTCGCCCGTGGCGACCGGCCGCAGCGAGTCGCCCGTGGCGGCCGGCCCGGCCGTGCAGCCCGACCGCGTGCCGCAGGGGCTGAGCGCCTCGGACTGGTCGAGCATCCGGGCGGCGTACGACGCCAATCGCCATGCGGCGTTCGCGGTCGACGGCGGCTGGCAGGCGCGGAATCCCGGCCAGCAGTGGGGGACGCGCTTCGACGGGCGGGGGTTCGAGACGACGCCCGATCAGGGTGATTGGTCGTGGGGGCTGGAACTGGTCGGCTACGGCCGCGCGGACGCTCCGCGCCGCGCGCGCCTGCCAGCGGGTTTTATTTCTCCGCGCCGCGACCGTGTCGAAGACTCGCCGTGGCGAGAGGGAGCGGGTTTGCAA
>Ga0187893_10002377_pt1 | contig 41609 bp, 39 predicted proteins | sample MA1701074metaG_FD_139574 | JGI IMG/M metagenome (GOLD analysis project Ga0187893, IMG submission 139574) | White microbial mat communities from a basaltic lava cave in the Kipuka Kanohina Cave System on the Island of Hawaii, USA - MA170107-4 metaG ...
GCGCTATCTCGATATTCCCCTCAGCGGCCGACAGCACCGACTATCCACGACCTCGAAGATCGGCCCAACAACGGCACGCCCGGCCCTGGCGCGTCGTGGTGCTTGACAGTGGAAGTCATATCAGTGCGCGCGTTGGATCCCGAGCCCCGGACTCCGGTGGGTCGGTCTTCTTGACCGTCTGGCGTCGTTCATCGGTCGAGGTACCAGCACGAATCGAGAGTCATCGGTCTTTTCATGGGCCTTCTCAAAATCCCGTGCCGTCTTCATGTCCGCGGTGAAATGCGTGTTGGGCTGTATGGGCTCATGCCCTTCAAAGCCCGCTCGCTTTGCCGTGATGAAGTAGTCGAATTCATAGGTGTTCGTCCCACCCTTGAGCTCTCTCACTTCGATTCTTCCTTTGGTCACCCGAACCGCCGCCAGACCGAAGGTGTTGGCATACCTCGGTGTCAGCTGGTGCTCGGTCGTGCACTCCGTCGCTCAGCACAGAAATCCCTTGACACCCCGGTCGTCCGGGCTGTACGTGGGGCAGAACGGGTGAGACGCCGACCGTCGGCGTGATCCGACCTCGCGGGAGGAGCGGGAGCTGAGAACGGGTGTTCCGTCAACCGGGCCCTTGTCCCGTCTGTGCTCGTGGATCACTTGCCCGGCAAGAGAGTTGCTACCGCTATGATCAGCGGCTCCGCGCGCAAGCCGACGCCGTCCCGCGGCTATTTGGCCGTCATCCGCACGATCGACAAGTTCACCGAAGTGACCAGCCACGTGTTCGTGGTCGTGATCGTGCCCTTGATCCTCGCCAATGTCTTCGAAGTCTTCGCCCGTTACGTGCTCAGGGCCCCGACCATGTGGGCCCTCGACGTGACGACGATGTCCTACGCGACGCTCTTCATGACGGGAGCGGCATTGGCCCTGCTCAAGGGCGCTCACGTCCGCACCGACATGCTGTGGGAGGGGTTCTCGGACCGAACGAAGGGCATGATCGACAGCTTGGCGCTGGTGGTGTTCTTCCTGCCGACCATGGCGGTGCTGTTTTTCATCTCGATCGACGATTTCTTCTACGCGCTCTCGATCGACGAGCGCTCCAGTTCCGGCGCCTGGACGCCGGTCTTGTGGCCGCTGCGCGGTGTCATCCCGCTGACGTTCTTCATGCTGTTCCTGCAGGGCATTTCCGAGCTCATGAAGAGTCTCTGGGCCTGGCGAACCGGGGAGTTCTTGACCAAGCACGAGAAGATCGAGGTCTGAGGACATGAGTGGTAACGAAACCCTCGGATTCTTGATGCTCCTCGGCATGATCGGGGTCATCTTCATCGGGTTCCCGATCTCGTTCACGCTGCTGTTTCTGGCTCTCGTGTTCGGCGGACTCGGATTGGGCTGGGAGCAGACCTTCAACCTCGCCTATCTCCAGATCTGGGGCACGATGAAGGACGAGATCTTTCCCGCCGTGCCGCTCTTCATCTTCATGGGCTTCATGACCGAGCAGGCCGGGCTCATGGAGCGGCTGTTCGGGGCGCTCAGGAGCCTGCTCGCCGCGGTACGCGGCGCACTCTATCTGGCGGTCCTGCTGACGGCGACCATCTTCGCCATGGCCACCGGCATCGTCGGCGCGGCGGTGACGGTGCTCGGCATCATGGCCGCCCCGATGATGATCAAGTCCGGCTATGACGCTCGCCTCTCGGCCGGCGCGATCGCCGCGGGCGGCACGCTGGGCATCCTGGTTCCGCCCAGCATCATGCTGGTGGTGATGGGCCCGGTCATGGGCGTGCCCGTGAATCTGCTCTATTCGGCGGCGTTCGGTCCCGGTTTCCTGCTTGCCGGCGGCTACATCGCCTACACGCTCGTCCGCAGCTTCATCGACCCGAAGCTGGGGCCCGCCATGACCATGGAGGAGCGCAAGGCCGCCTACGACGACATGACGACGGAAAAGGTCCGCGCTTCCGTAGTGGGATTAGGTCTCGCCTGCATGATGGTGATCACCTATCTCGTGGCGGACGCGGCGTTCGGCAGGCTGGGCGTGCCGCCGCTCGCCGTCGGCCTCGGACCGCTCGCGGTGTCGGGCGCCGCGCTGGTGCCGGCCGTGGCCACCGCGTATCCCTATTTCCGCAGCCCCTACTTCCGCGCCATCGTGCTGGGCATCGCGCCGCTGAGCGCGCTGATCGGATTCACGCTCGGCACCATCATCGGCGGGCTGGCGACGCCGACCGAGGCCGCTTCGTGCGGCGCGTTCGGCGCCACCGTGCTGGCGCTGGTCTACGGGAGGCTCAACTTCAAGTCGGCCACCAACGCGGCCATGGGCACGATGGTGACGGTGGCCATGGTCCTGTTCCTGGCCGTGGCGTCCAACGTGTTCGGCGCCGTCTTCACCAAGCTGGGCTCGGCGAACCTGATCACGCAGGCGCTCCTCGGCGTCCCGGTGGGGGACTGGTGGAAGCTCGCCCTCATCATGTTCATGTTCTTCATCCTGGGATGGCCGTTCGAGTGGCCGGTGATCATCCTGGTCTTCCTGCCGATCGTTCTACCGGTGATCGAGAAGCTCCAGCTCGGCCTCAACAAGCTCGACTTGCTGATCTGGGTCGGCACCGTGACGGCCGTCAACATGCAGACCGCCTACTTGAGTCCACCAGTCGCCATGTCCGCCTACTACCTGCGCAACGTGGTGCCGCAATGGAACCTGGTCACCATCTACAAGGGCATGGCCGACTACATGGTGATCCAGTTTATCGTCCTCATCCTGCTGCTGCTCTACCCGAAGATCGCCCTGTGGCTGCCGCACGCGGTGCGGTAGGGGAACTGACGGCGTCGGCGAAAGCGAGAAGGGCGGCCAAGGCCGCCCTTCTCGTTTCTCGGCGCCGTCCGCGGATCAGCGCTACTTGGCGGGCCAGTAGTGATCCGCCTGGAAGGAGTAGGGCGGGAACATGAAGCGCTTGGCCGGCACCACCTTCGCCGCATAGGCCCGCTGCGACTCATAGACCTTCTTGAAGAACGGGTTCTTGGCCGATTCGGCCGCCGCGAACTCGTCCCACACCCTGAGAAACGCCTTGTTGATCTCGGGCGGTGTGGTGAGCAGCTTGACGCCGTGCTTCTCCACGAACTCGGAGATGGCGTCCGCGTTTTGCCGCTGCCAGGTCGCCCACCAGCGCAGGAAGGTCTCCGACGTGGCCGACTTGATCGCCTCCTTCTGCTGGGCCGGCAGGCTGTCCCAGACGTCCTTGTTGATGGCGATCTCCGCCACCGAGGCGCTCTCGTGCATGCCCGGCGTGTAGTGGAACTTCCACACCGTGTGCAGGCCGAGGCGGAAGTCCTCGACGCCGCCGACCCATTCCGCACAGTCGATGGTGCCGCGCTCGGCCGCGGGCAGGATCTCGCCGCCCGGCATGTTGACCACCGCCATGCCCATCTTGGAGTAGAGCTCAGCCACGATGCCGGTCTGCCGGCACTTCATGCCCTTGAAGTCGGCGAGGTCCTTGATCGGCCGCTTGAACCAGCCGAGCGCCTGCGGGCTCGGCGGGATGCTCGGAAACGCCACCAGGTTGAGCCTCAGCTCCTTCTGGTAGAACTCGTTCCAGAGCTCGAGGCCGCCGCCGTCGTAGACCCACCCGATGAAGTCGATGGCATCCATGCCGGCGATGCCGGCCGGCGTGTTGGCGAACAGCGTCGCCGCCTTGTTCTTGCCGAACCACCAATACGAGATGCCGTAGGCGCCATCGATGACCTTCTTGTGGGTGGCGTCGAGGATCTCGAAAGGCGGCACGATCGCCCCGCCCGGCAACGCATCGATCTTGAGCTGGCCGCCGGTCAGCTTGTCGACCCGGTCGGCAAAGAACCTGAGGGCGTCCTGCGCCGTGGTCGTCGGCGGCACCGCCGACTGGATCTTGAGCGTTCGAGACTGCTGGGCGAGCGCCGGGACGGCGAACGCCACAGCGGCGGAGACCGCGACAACCACAGCCGCTCTCGTAAGCGCAGTGATGTGCATTGGGTGTCCTCCTCCTATCGGCAGAAATAGGTTCGGGCCGCTTGTCGGTCCCGCTCGGCGACTAAGCTTACCTCGGACCAGGTTGTTTCAGCCAGGCGCCCTTCAGGGAACGTTGGAGCTGACCCGCTTCCGCGGACACCCCATGGTTGAGGCGGAAAGGAGGCGGCCGGCCTGGTGCCGACCGGCAGCAAGCCGAGCTTGCGGCTCGAGGCCCCGCATCGCATCGTCGCCAACGCTTGGCCGGTCAGAGTCGACACCAACCGAGCACGGACAGGAGCAGGGAGACGACGACAGCCTTAGCATCGATCGGGCGGCGCGAAAGAGAAGAGCTGTGGGTTCCGGAAATTCCGGCCGGCCCCAGGCATCGTGGCCCCGAGCCGTGGGTCAAACTTCATGCGAACGCGTCCGGTGAGAAGGGCCACGCGGTCAGTGCACCCGCGGCACGGCACCACTTTGGCACCACAAGCGAATCGGGCACTCCGGGTGTCGCCGAAGTGCCCGATTTTGGTGGGCCGTCACGGACTCGAACCGTGGACCCGCTGGTTAAGAGTCCCACCCGGGGAATGCCTACCACGATGCATTACGAGCTAACGGCGCGAGATTCCGAGGGTTGGTGAAATGGCTGAAGAGTTGCCGTGTAGCCTAGGTAGGGGAAAGTTGGAACCACGTTGGAACCAAGATCAGCGCTCCAGGTATCCGAAGCGCCGCCAGAGCCTCGCATGTGGCAGGAGCGATCCCAGGAACGGATACCCATGTACAGGGGCCCTTGTCACGCTACGCGCTGGCTCACCATGGGCGACCGTGGCTCTCCTTGGGCGACCGTGGCTCTCCTTGGGCGACCGGTGACAGAGGCAAAGCTGCGCGCACCGCGGAGCCAGCTGTCGAGCGAGATACACCCCAGCATCGCGATTAGCCCCAGCCCGTCCCGCTCTCTCGCCGGGGGAGCTGCGATGCCCGGGGCGACCTGCCCAACACGGCCACGCCCCACATCATGAGCGAGGCACCGACAACCGCCCAGGCGAACACGGCGGCTAGAATCCAGCGGGACTCTCGGTTGTCATCCATAACCATCGTTCTCCGCAGCAGTGCTCTCCTCGCCCCATCAGGCTTCCTCCCAGGAAATGCGATGCTTCCGGAGAAGGAGCTGCTTGAGCGACCCTTAGTGTAGCCGTCTCTGGCAATTCCAGCGCCTGTCCTTCCCTGAAGAACTCGACGGCTGCTTTAGCCCTGGACATCACCCGCGCGCCGGCGCCTCAGCTCGCGCTTCGGTGCCTTCCTGCCTTCGTCCATGCGGGGCCGCGCCTCCATCGACAGGACGACGTCCGGACGGCGCTTGCCGAAGCGTTTCATGTACAGGCCCTCGATGAACTCCGGGAGGGACGCCTTCCACGGTTCCTGCCGGTGGCTGCCGAGCTTGCCGAGCTTCTTTGGGTTCAGGCCAAGCTCGCGCGCCATCTGCACGTGGGCGTCGGAGAGGTGATGCCGCGTGCGCGCGTCGATCCAGACCTGAAGCCGGTCGGGCAACCGAGTCATGGCTCACGCTGATTCTACGTTCAGCGTCGTCGGCCCGGAATGTCTGGCGCCGGACGCGGCGAGCGCCGCCGCCGGTTGGCGGCCATCAGCCGACGGGGTGTCGATTCGGAAGGTCGGCGCCCGCTCGTCGCCCGGCGTACGATGCTCGACGGGGCTCGGCCGTCGCGTTTCGACGGCAGTGCCTGCTCCGGTGTCGGCGGAGAGGTAGAAGCGTGTCACTGGATATCCCGAAGGTCGGCGGGGCAGCACGGAGAGCACGGAGAGCACGGAGCGGCGAACGGGAACGGCTTCGAGAGAGGCGACCGAAGTGACGGCAAGAGCGAGAGGGCGGAGGAACGACCGGCGCGACGACCGCGCGGAGGAGCGGGCGTTGCTCGAGCTGCTCTCACACGGCCTGTCGGAAGAGGAGAACCAGCGCGTGCTGGCGGCCGCGCTCCTGGCGCTGGATGAGCGCGGGCGCGAGCGCCTCTTCGCGCGACTCGGCGCGGAGACGGACGCGACGCTTCGCAGGCTCCTGGCATCCCGCGCGAGGAGTCGCACGGGGGCGTCGCCGTCCCCGGGCAGCGCCAAGATCCGCGAGCAGTGGGACAAGGCCTGGAGCGAGTGGGAGGTCTGCGTCACGGAGTCGAGAGACGAGGATGGCCGCTACGTCGTCCGCGAGCACCACTGGGAGGAGCCATACCTTGACGGCTCCAGCCTGACGCAGGACCTCGAACCCCTCGCGGCCAGGATGCGGAAGCTCATGGCGCGCGTGATGGACGAAGACCTGGACCCCGACTTCAGCTTCCTCGCCGCCATCCAGGGGCTGGATGCGGAGATCGGATCGGGACTGCCAGAGTGGATGGACCCGTCGTCCGGCGACGGCTGCCCCCTCGGCCCCGAGGTGACCGGCTGTCTCGTGGAATGGGAATGGCGGGCGCATCGGCGCGATGGGCGCAGCGCCTTCGAGCTCGTCGACGCGATCCGGAAGGTCGAGGCGTCGGCCAAGAACGTGAGCCTGGACGACGCCACGATCGCGCGGTTCATCCGCGGGCTCGGCGACGCCGAGCAGCAGGCGGTCCTCGGCGGCATCGCCGCCCACCGGAGCGCGAGCCACTGGGCGGAGGTGCTCGGAGCCGCCCATTCGGGATGGTTCACGATCCACCAGGCGCTCGCCAAGCGGTGGGACCCCGCGCTCTTCGAGGAGGCCAGCCGCAAGAACATCGCGCAGGACTGGAAGCTCGCGCTCCCTCTCGTCGCGGATCTCCTCCGCCGAAAGTCATTCGACCAGGCGGGCCCTCTCATCGAGAGTGCCGTGCGCGCGCTGCTGAGCCTCAGGACCGGAGAGACGTGGGCCCCGCAGGAGACGCTGCTCGTCTCCCACCCCGTGCTGCAGTACGAGAGCGACTCGCCGGCCGACGCGTTCCGCCTCCTCGAGAGCTGGCGAAAGGTCGCCACGGGGCTCGGCCAGGACGAGCTGGCCTGCGCGCTGGACCTTCAGCTCGCGGTCGGCCGCCGCTGGGCTGACGGGGACGCGGCGCTGGAGGCGTTTCGGCAGGTTCGATCGCCGCGGTTCGCGAGCGTGCGCGATCGGCTCTTTGCCGACTGGCGATCGCTCGTCGTCGAGGCGACCCTCGACCGCGAGACCGGCGGAGATGAGCCGCCCGGCTCGGTCTGGGTCCATGCGCTGGTCGACGCCGCACGCGCAGGGAGGGATGGCGCGCCGCCGTTCCGACGGGCCGTACGGGAGTGGCTGGACGCGACGGGGCGCGCGCCGGCAGCGCTCCAGCAGTCTCGTGGCGCGCTCGGAACGTTGACGCTCGACCTCGACGTCGGCTCCTCGCTGCGCCGGACGTCGCCCACGCTCCACCGGCTCCTGTCGACCCGGCGGCAAGGTGAGCCTGCCGTCAGTGCAACACGGCGCCGTTGGGTCGAGCGTCTGGGAGTCGCCGATCTCCTTCCGGAGGTGCTCGGGTTCTGGCGGCGTCACGCGGCGAGGCTGGTACCGGATCCCGCGAGCGCGACCGGCTCGAACTACGACGACTGCGCCGAGTGGCTCGCCGCCGTCTTCGAGCTGGACTCCGCGGCGTACCGGCGGGTGGTGCAAGGGTGGGCCGGCCCGCACGCTCGCCGGAAGAACCTCTGGCGGGCGATCACCAGAAAGCGTCTGCCGCTGTGACCCGGAGACCACGCCGGCGAGACCCGCTGGAGGCCGCCATCGAGGTCGCGCTCCTGCCAGGACGGTTCATCGCGTCCAGGGCTGGCTGGGACTTCGTCTCTAGCCTCGAGGGCGTCGCCGGACAGCTCGCGAAGCTCGTCCCTGCCGACCCCGAGCGCGCCGTGAGCCTCTACGAGACGTTCCTCGCCGGCTGCTACGAGAAGGCTGAGGAGCTCGACGACTCGGGTGGCAACTTCGGGACGTTCGTCGCGAGCCTCTACTGCGGCTGGATCGAGGCCCGACAGGCGGCCGGAGCGGATGCCGACGCGACCGCGAGGTGGCTGCTCGAGCGCATGGAGAACGACTCGTACGGCTTCGCGCACACCCTGGAACGCGAGGCCGTGAACGCGATGCACAAGGATGGGCTCGCCGCCTTCGAACGCCAGGTGAGAGCCCGCCTCGAGATGAAGGACGCCGCCGCGCAGGCCTCCGACAGCGCGCACCGGCGGGACCCCGCCTACCTGCGCCGCCGCTGGGGCGAGGTCCTGCGCGCGGTCTACGTCCGGCGGCGGGACGTGCGGGCCTACGTCGCGCTCTGCGAGCAGAGCGATCTCTCGGCCCAGGACTGCCTCGCGGTCGCCACCATGCTCAAGGGAAAGCACAAGCTGGACGAGGCGCTCGCCTGGGTGAATCGCGGTCTCGCCGTGGACAGGAAGCACTCGCACGGCTCGATGGCCCGATACGACCTCGCGAAGCTGAAGCGCGAGCTGCTCACGAAACTTGGCCGGGCCGGCGATGCGCTCGAGGAGGCCTGGACCGAGTTCCGCGAGCACCCGAGCACGTTGAGCTACAAAGAGCTCATGCGCTTCGTGCCGAAAGCCGAGCGCGCGGCATGGCACGCGCAGGCGATGGACACCGCCGAGCGCGCGGACCTTGGGGCGCTCATCGAGCTCTGGCTCGAGACGCGGGAGATCGAGCGCCTCGTGAAACGGCTGCGCACGGCGACCGACGCGGAGATCGAGGAGCTGAGCCACTACCAGACCGAGCCCGTTGCCAGGCGCCTCGGGAGGTCGCACCCGGCCGTGGCGGCCCGGGTCTACCGAGCGCTGGGCATGCGCATCCTCAACGCGAAGAAGAGCAAGTATTACGACGCCGCGCTGTCGCACTTCGAGAACGCCAGGCGCTGCTACGAGCGCGCCGGTCTCCATCGCGAGTGGGCGGCGCTCGTCGCGGACGTGCGCGGAGCACACCACCGCAAGGCCGGCTTCATGATCGACTTCGAGCGCCTCGCTGCCGGGCGCGCCCCGAGCGAGGCGCCGTCGTTCCTCGAGCGAGCGCGCAGCCGCTGGGGGGCGCGACCAGGGTCATGATCGTCAGGACGCCCGGAGAGCAATCTGGTCCGAAGCCGGCGCCTGCAGCCTGTCTCGCCACGCGGGAACGCAAGCGCCGGGACCAACGTCGAAACGATCCGCTACTACGAACGTATGGGCCTCTGGGCCGCTCCTTCGCGGAGTGAAGGTGGCTACCGCCTCTACGGGGCCGAGCACCTGAAGCGTCTGAACTTTATCCGTCGCGCTCGGCTGCTCGGATTTTCGATCGGTGAGGTCCGGACGTTGCTTCGTCTCGCGGACGAACGCAGGCGTCCGTGCGCGAAGGTGCGTGTCGTTGCCGAGGCGCACCTGGCCGACGTGCGAAACAAGATCGCTGATCTCAGGACGATGGAACGCGTCTTAAAGGAAACGGTCGCGAGGTGTGCCGAGGGCGCGGGCTCACACTGCCCTCTCATTGACGCGGTCTATCGGGACGGGACTCCGGGTCGTGCTTCCGACGCCGCCGAAGAGCGGGGGCCCAGGCGAAAGCTTGCTGCTGATCGCTCTCGCTCGTGACGCCGCGCCCGGCTCCTATTTCGCTAAAGAGCGAATCGCAGAATAGCGAACTGACCGAGCCTCGGGTGTGGTATTCTTTCGCTAAATAGCGAATCGCTGATTTGCGAAGCAGGAGGTCAGGGTGATGGCGCGAGCCCCCTCGGACAACCCCTTTGCCATTGGAACCCTTGTGACAGGGGATGAATTCGCCGATCGAGACGCTGAGCTTCGACTGCTCGAAGACGAGCTCCCGAGCGGCGGCCGGATCTTCCTCCTCGCGTATCGACGCTACGGGAAAAGCTGCCTGGTCCATGAAGCTCTCCGACGCCTCCAGAAGAACGCTGGAGCGATCACGGCGTACGTGGACCTCTACAAGGCAAGTTCCCAGCGGGAATTCTGGGAACTTGTCATCAACCAGCTCGTGGCCGGCAGCCGTGAACCGATCAAACGGGTCGTGGACTGGTTGAAGTCCCTGGGCGGGACCCTGCGGCCGACATTCTCCGTAGACCAACAGAGCGGCATGCCAACAGTCACCCTCGGCCCTGTGGCGACGTCCGCCGAACTCGGGCGCCTACGCGAGCGAGCGCTGGCCCTGCCCAGCGAGATTGCTGTGCGGACACGGCGCCCGGTGATCCTCGCCTTCGACGAGTTCCAGGAGATTCAGGAATTCGACGGGAGCCGGCTTGAGAAACAGATGCGCGCGGCGTTCCAGCAACACCGCCAGGTCGGATACGTCTTTGCAGGTTCGAAGCCGCACCTGTTGCGACGAATGGCCGAGGATCCTCATGCCGCCTTCTACCGTTTCGGGCGTCGCCTTGAACTCGGTCCAATCCCTGCGGAGGCCTGGTTTGCGTATCTCGAGCCGCGATTCAGTAAGGGCGGCATCGCGGTCTCGGCCGGCGCGCTCCGTCGTGTCGTCGAGCTGACAGAAGGAATTCCGTACTACGTTATGCGAGTCTGCCGCCTCCTGTGGCCACGGGGACTCCGAAAGCAGACCATCGATGTCAATGAGGTGGACGCCGCATTTGACGAGATCCTCGATGAGGCGGGCGACATCTTCGCGCCCACGTGGGAAGAGCTGACCCTCGCGCAGCGTCGGACGGCCGCGGCGCTCGCGGAAGGTCGTGGCAATGAAATCTTCGCCGAAGCTGTTCGCAAGGCATACGAGCTCGGCGCGCCGTCCAGCGTTGCTCGGAGCCTTGAACGCCTTCGTGACTTGGGTCTCGTCGGTCATGAAGGGTCGACGACCGCGGGCGCGCGCGCGCGCTATCGCATCGTTGACCCGGTCTTCGCCGCGTGGGTACGTCGTCAGCGTCCGAGGGCCCGGACCGCTTCCGACGCTGCTGCGACGACCTCGACTCAAGGCGATGAACCTCAGCCGAAGCGGACCCGCCGCGGGAGGAAATCGTAGGAGATTTCCCGCGCTGGGTCCGCTGACCCCAAAAAACAGCGGGTCCTTCCGATGCTCCGGAAGAGCCCGTGTTCATTCATGTGCAGCTTGGCGAAAAGCGCTCGGCAGCAGCCGGCGCCCGGCAGAATCGACGCACGCGTCAACGCATGACGCCGATGCTGCCGGGCACGCGACCTAACTAATTTGGTGGGCCGTCACGGACTCGAACCGTGGACCCGCTGATTAAGAGTCGTGTCCGGAAGCGCAAGCAGAAGAACGTCAACCACCGAGACGTAGAAAATACTGAGGCTTCAGCGTGATGGTGACTCCACCGAGTGCGTGGAGTTCGTCGGAGTATGGCACCAGCGTGGCACCGCTCTCGGGCCGGGGGAAGCTGGGACTCCGGCGCCATCGGGACCGTCATCAATCTGGCATCCCCACCTCTGCAGCGAGGCCCAAGGCGGCCAATGTCTCCTCTCCTCACGCGTGGCGGCGGCCAACGAGGACTTCTGATCGAGCCCAGGGAGGTGGGGTCAGGGCCAAAGGGCTCCCCGACCTCCGGATTCGTAGTCCTCGGTAAGCCGCAACGTGACACAACGCAGCCCGATAAGTGCCTATCAAATCGAGCATGGCATGAAAGTCGCGTCAGGAGGGCACGTAGGGTGCTGTCCGCTCCCGTTCCCCAGTTGCGCACCGTTGCTCGGTGACAGCCCGAAGAACCGGACGACCCACCGCATCCAAGGCCCTGATCAGCGCATCGACCTCTTCCCCCCAGCTGACGGGGCGATGTCCCGATGGCGCCCGGTGTCGGACGTTCGACCAGTTGAAAGCGTAATGGCTCGAGCTCGTCTTCTCAGACGCAACAGAAAGCACGGCCGCCTCCGACACGACTCCGGCTTACTGCAGCAGACGAAGCGCGGCCAGCGACATGATCTGCACGCCCAGGGGCAAGGCGTCCGCGTCGATGTCGAAGCCGGGGCGGTGCCAGATCTCGCTGATGCCCTTGTCCAGGTTCGCGGTGCCGAGAAGCATGAGACAGCCCGGCGCGGCAGCCAGGAAGAGGCCGAAGTCGTCCGAGAAGCGATTGCGCCAGTTGTTGATGATGTTTGCCTGGCCAATCACCCGCTGCGCCGCCCGCTCGAGGGCGCCGGTCACATGGTCGTCGTTGACCAGGGCAGGGAGCGCGTAGTCGACCTCCGAGCGTGGCGTGCCGCCGGCGGCGCTGACGATGGCTTGGGCGACGTGCTCGATCCGGCTGAGCAAGCGGGAGCGCAGAGCGTTGTCGTACAGCGCCAGGTTGACCTCGATAGCCGCCTCACTCGGATCTCCGCGGCCCAGGTGGACCTCGATGGCGGCCTGACCGGGCTCGCCGCGGCCGCCCTGCTCCGTCTTGAGCGACCGCACCCGGAAGGTCACGGGTTCCGTTGATTGGCCTGCTCTCTCCACGAGGTCGTAGAGAGCGGTCGCGACCTGAGCGGCGACGCGGGCGATGTCGAATGTCGTCGGCGCCTCAACGGAAGGTGAAGGGCCGCTAATCTTGAGGCTTCGAAGGCCAACTCTGGGTGCCGATGCAGCTCCCGTCGCAGCGTGATGATGCCTGGTTTCAGCTCATCGATGTCCTGGCTGAGGCCGACGAGCGTCGTCATCTGTCATCCAGTCTTCCCAGTCCAGTAGTCGACCGCGATCTCAGACGAGCCAGCGCACCAGGCGGGCGAGGCGGTAACCGTCGCCGGCCGCGTCGTCGAGGCGCGGGGCTAGGAACGAGTCCAGCCCGAAGCTGCGGCCGGCGTCGGTGAACAGGAAAATCACGGGCAGCATGATGAGCATCACGTACGTCCACACCCACTCGTGTGGCACGCTCACGATCCCGATGGTGATGTTCAGCGCCATGCCGATGGCCACCAGGGAGCCGAGGCGGGTGAACAGCCCCAGGATGAGCGTGACGCCGATGAACGTCTCGGTGATGAGGGTCATCCAGCCGAAGAACGCCCAGTTCGGGATCAGCACGCTCACGAGGAAGTCCTTGTAGGTCTGCAGCGTGGGGTACTGGATCTCCTGGTGGACCCAGTACCAGAGCCCCCCGCCCGACTTCCGCCCGAAGTCGTCTGACGGAACTTTCCACTTCGACTGTTGCCACCAGAGCACGCCGTAGAGGATCCGGGCAAGCCCGAGCGGCCAGAGCGGGGCTATGGCCGAGAGCCATCCAACTCTGGCGCTCTCCCGGGCGCGCGCCGCTCCCCTCACGTCCGTGGGCATGCCCTTCATGACTCGCTCCATCGTTGCCTCCTCCAGACTCATCCAGCGGTCAGGCTCGACGTGTAGGACACACGTGGTGCGCCGTCCGGTTCGGCGGCCGGCGCGCCACCCTCGAAGGCCGGCGCAGGAAAGCTGTGCACGAGGGCGAACATCTGTCCAGACCAGACACGTCGGAGCAGACGGCTCATTGCTGGGCGGTGTCGATGGCGAACTCAGTGGCGAGGATGCCGTGGCAGAACCCACCAGGCAAACATCATACGCTTCTGACCGTCACTTGCGATCGGACTAGGCTGGCGCGAAGACCGTGGTGCAGGCGCTGCCTGTCTTGAGGAGGTCGCGTCGTTCCGCCGGCGCCCACTCGAGATCGACGCGCTCCCCGCGCACCAGCGGGCAATAGGGATCCGGCTGCGCCAGGTCCCCGGTCAGTTCGCGGCGGCCCGCACAACCACCCTGGCAGGTGGCGACGAACGGGCAGGTCCGACACGCGTCCGGCAGCGTGCGCGCTCGCACGAACTCCCGCGAGGCAAGGACGCCCTCGGCCCCGAGGCGCCGAGATCGGCCAGAGCGACGTCCGACCCGCCCCAGTACACGCACGGGATGACCGCACCTCTCGGCGTGACCCGGACCGTCTGTCGCCCGCAGCCGGAGCCGTTCGGGAAGGGCGCGCCCAGCATCGCGTTGAGCACCGGCTCCGTGGTGCTCACCAGCCGCATGGCGGCAAGCAGGCCCCGGAAACCCTCCCAGTACTCATCGAGGGTCAGCGTAAAGGCGTCGGTCTTCACGGGCTGGTAGACATTGACGCGGTAGTTGGCGCCGACGCCAAAGGCCACGGCGCCGATGTCCGGCAGCCGCCGGTAGTTCGTTTTCATCATGACGCTCAGGACCGTCACAGTGACGCCGAGCCGCCTGGCTCGCCCGATCGCGGCCATGACGCGCCTCCAGTTGCCGCGGCCGCGGAAGCTGTCCTGCTCGGTCTCGGTGGGATAATCGATGGACACCTCGACCTCGCGGAACGACTGGAGCGTCTCGTCCGATGAGCAGTCAATCGTGTAGCCATTCGAGGTGAGCGACAGCTTCACGCCGCGCCGGACCAGCGCGGCAACGATCGACTCGTAGTCCCGGTGAAGGCCATTCTCGCCGGTACCAAGGTTGATGGAGCGGACGGGTAAGTCGTCGCAGATGCCGACGACGTCCGCGGCAGTGAGGTGGTCGATCCTCTCGGTGTCGCGATAGCAGTGAGCACACGCAAGGTCACAGGCGTTCGTGAGCCCCACCCCGACGTTCAGCTCCATCCTTGACCTCTCCGCCCGTAAGGCGGGCGCGCGGCCGGCCGGGGCGCGGCCTCACACCAGCCGCCTACAGACCTCCGCTTCGTCACCGGGGCAGTTCGCGCAGGCGGAACTGCGCCGCGTGTCCGTCGGGATCGCGGGCGAGGAGTCCCGCCCGGAAGCCAAGGGCCGCGTCGGGCGTTGGAACGACACCCGGCGATATCAGCAGGGGGTGGCCCTCCAACAGCCTCTGCCCACGCTCCACAGTGTCCCTCACTCGGAGCAGCGTCTGCCAGTGCAGAAGATCGTTGGCCCGGGCCTCCGCGGGCAGCGGACGTCCGTCCCTCGGCGTCAGGTACTCGAGGAGCTCGATGCCGGGTCCGGTCGCCGCGCGCAGCGTCGTGATCCGCAGTCGCGCCCCGGGAACGTTGTTGAGCCGCTCCTGCTCCGGCCCCCAGTTCTCGCCCTGACCGACCACGCGCAGGCCCAGCGTATCGCGGTAGAACCTCAAGCTGACGTCGGTGTCCCCGACCACGATGGCCGTGTGGTCGATGCCGAGAAACACGCGTTCACTCGGGCGCCGCCATTTTGGATCGCCCTTGTCCGGCGGAAACTCGAGGATCTCCAGCGGATGCCCGTCCGGGTCCTTGAAGTAGAACGCGCGGATACCTGCCGCGTTCGGGTTCCAGTCCGGCAGGAGCTGAGGGGCCGGTGAGACGAGCTCCACCCGGTGGCGGCGCAGCCAGAGGTACGCCTGGTCCATGTCGTTGACGATGATGGCGATGTGCTGAAACCACCGGTCATTGCTCCGGGAATCCGCGGGCACGGACCGGCCCCGCGGCGTCAGATACTCCATCAGCTCGATGGACTCGTCGCCAAGCCGCATGCGAACCACCCGCAGCCGCGCACCGGCCACTCCCAGGAGTTGGCCGTAGGGCCCGTAGGACACCAGCACGTCCGAGACCTTCTCGAAGAAGAGCACCGTCGAGTAGAAGTCGATGGCCCGCTCCATGTCGCGCACGGTGATGCCCACGCCATCCACGGCCTCGACGAGGGCCCGGTCCGTCGGGGGACTGGCGGGCGACGGAGCGAGGGGCAGCCCCAGGCCGGCGGCAGGGCCAGGAGGAGAAGAATGAGGCCAATTCGGTAGGCTCGCATGGGAATTATCCTCCGGCGTGGACCGCGCGCCCGTAGTTGCAGCGGAAGATACAGCGCTCAGCGTTGTCGTGATGCAGCTTGGCGCACAGCACCGGACGCCGGGTGCGCACGTACAGTTCTGCGGCCAGCAACATGCCGAGCAGGGGCGCGGTCAGATAGATCCAGAACGAGGTCCACAGGTGCGCGGGCAGGGCCGACGCGAAACTGCGAGCCGGGTTCATGCTCATCCCCGAGAGCGGAGCCTCGAGCGTGATGTAGGTCGCCACTAGCGCCCCGCAGAATAGGCCCGTGAAGCGGGAGAGGTGCTTCGTATTGGACACCCTTAGAACGACGCTCATGAGCGCGAACGAGGTGGCGACCTCGCTCGCGAACGCGACACCAATGCCCCAGGCTCCAGGCACCGTGGCGACATAGTTGACGGACGGATGCGCGATGAAGCGATGCAGGACCGCCGCCGCCAGCAGCATTCCGCCAACTCCCCCCGCCCACTGCGCCGCCACGTAGAAGAACGCGTCCCAGCCGGACACCTTACCCAGCCGGAGGAACGTCAATGTCACCGCGGGGTTGAAGTGCGCCCCCGACCGCTTTCCCCACCGCGAGTAGACAAGGGCCACGGCCGTCAGCCCCATGGCCAGACCCATGAGCGTGCGGCGCCCGAGCGAGCCGAGCATCGTCTCGGCCGCGAGGGAGCCAGGATGAAAGAGCAGCACGGCGAAGAGGCTCGCGGACATCATGAAGAGGCCGAGGCCAGTCGCCTCGATCAGGTATTCGGGCCAATGGAATCGCAGGGCATCACGCATCGCTCACTACCCCCCGCATCGACCAGTAAGACACGCGGCGGGTCATGTCCGATCCGGGCGAATCCCGGGGCCGGGGCCGGGTGTCTCATATCCGAAGCGCGAGTGGGCTCCGGGCCCCGTCGTGCACAGATCAGGCCCGATTGGCAACACCGTCCGGGCAAGGAGGCCCCGATGCTGACCTGCAAGGAAGTGATCGCCCTCCTAGGCGATTACCTCGAGGCCACCCTCGGTCCGGCGGCGGGCAGCGACCTCGAACACCACCTGCAGGAGTGTGTGGCCTGCGTTGCGTACCTCAACACATACCGGAAATCACGAGAGCTCACGGCGACCGTGGCCCGAGTCGAGCTGCCGGCCGAGATGCGGACCCGCCTACGCGACTACCTGATCACCAAGTTGACCGGGACGGACGGCGGCGCCTACCAGTCCGGCAAGGAAGGCTAGGGCAGCGCCGATGCCTCCCTCTTCCGTGCCGCGTGAACACGTGGCAGAAAGAGGGATCGCGGTCGAGTCCTTGCCTACGCGGGCGCGGTGGGCCGTGTCGGCCGTCTTCTTCCTCAACGGCGTGATCCTGGCGAGCTGGGTCCCGCACATCCCCGCCGTCAAAGCGGCGCACGCTCTGAGCGATGGCATGCTCGGGGCCGTGCTGCTCTGCATGGCGCTGGGGGCCGTGCTCGCCCTTCCGCTCGCAGGCTGGTTCACCAGCCGTGTGGGGAGCCACCGCAGCACCGCATTCGCCGCCCTCGGGCTCTGCGTTGCCCTCCCTCTGCCCGTCGTCAGCCCGAGCGTCTCATCCCTCTCGCTGTCCCTCCTGCTCCTGGGCGCCTGCAACGGGATGCTCGATGTCTCGATGAACGCACAGGCGGTTGCGATCGAGGTGCGGTACAGGCGCCCCGATCATGTCGGCGTTCCATGGGTTCTTCGGCGTCGGAGGCTTCGCCGGCGCGGCGCTGGCCGGCGGTGCGATGTGGCTCGGTATCGACGGGGCGCGACACGTCGTCGCCATGGCGTTCCTCTGTGGGCTCGCCGTGACCTACGCGCAACGCTGGTTCCTGCCCTTACCCGCGGGACGCCAGGGTCCTGGCGTCGTGTTCGCCAAGCCGGCGCGCGCCCTGCTCGGCCTGGGGATCCTCGCTTTCTGTGCGCTCCTTGCCGAGGGAGCCATGGCTGACTGGGGCGCCGTATACTTGCGTGATGTTCTCGGCACCAGTGCCGCCGTGGCGGCCATAGGATTCGCGGCGTTTTCGCTCACGATGGCCGGCGGACGCTTCGCGGGAGACCTCCTCGTCGCCCGCCTGGGGCGAACCCGGCTTCTGCGCGTGTCCAGTGCGATCGCGGCCGGAGGGCTTGGCGCTGCACTGCTCATCGGCTAGCCGGCCGCCACGGTGATCGGCTTCGGCCTGGTGGGCTTTGGGGATCTCGAATGCTGTCCCGGTTCTATTCGGTGTGGCGGGCAGCACCCCTGGGGTGGCGCCTGGCATGGCGCTGGCTGCAGTCGCGACGACGGGGTACTTCGGGTTCCTCGCCGGTCCACCCCTGATCGGACTCGCCACCGAGATAGCCGGTCTTCCGGCAGCCCTAGGAATCGTCAGCGTGCTGTGCGCCGTCAGCGCACTCTATGTCGGAAACATTGTCCCCGGCCGGCCCGGCCCCAACCGAAGCCTGCAGAATCAGATGGACGTTCTACGGCCACTTGAAGAGAGGAGACTCCCGTGACCGAAGACTTCGAATACATCTCCAAGGCCCGTCTCGAATACCGCGACGGCTACCGTCACGCCTACCTCGGCGAGGTCACGGAGCCGGTGGTCTATGGAGTCCAGGGTGCGCTGCGCCAGTATTACGGCGCACCGGAAGGCCCGCCGATCGCCTCGACGCTCGACCACATCGTCGCCGCCGTCGCCGGCTGAATGTACGGCACCCTGCGTGGCGCCCTGGCAGGGCGCAAAATCGCCTTCGAGCGTGACTCGTACCGGGCGACCGTCGAGGGCCGCATCAACGGTATCGGCAAGACCATCCGCATCAAGTCTATCCACGTCCATTACGATCTTGCCGTGCCGCCTGACGCGCGCGAGGCAACCGGGCGCGCCCTCGCCCTGCACCCCCTGGGGTGCCCGGCGCATCAGAGCGTCAAGGACGCCATCCAGATCACCTGGGACGCCTCCGTGCGGGCAGGCGACCAGGTCGTCTCTCTCTCCAGCGAGGACGCCAATGCCGCTACCGCCTAGAGACTTCAGCACGATCGGCCCCAACGAGGGCGATCGCTTTCCCGAGGTTCGGCTGCCGAATCAGACAGGCGCCATCGTGGACCTGCACGCCGCGCGGGCCGGCCGGAAGGCCCTGGTCGTCTTCCATCGCAGTGCGGAGTGGTGACCCTTCTGCAAAACGCAGCTCGTGGAGCTGCAAGCAGTGGAGCCGGCGCTGAGCGGGAACAACGTGGCGGTCTTCGCCATCAGCTATGACTCCGTGGAGATCCTTGCGCGATTCGCCGAGACGCACGGCATTGCGTTCCCGCTCCTCTCCGACCAGGGTAGTCACGTGATGCGTCGGCTCGGCCTGCTCAACCCGCGGGTCCAGGAGGACCACGCCGCGTACGGTATCGGGCCGAATCCCCGCCACGTGGACCTCCCTTACCCGGGGGTGTTCCTCGTCGATGAGCAGGGCGTGGTGGCGGTGAAGCGCTTCCACGAGAGCTACCGCGAGCGTGATGCCGGCGCCGGGCTTCTTGCCAGCACGTTGGGCCTATTCTCGCCGGCGCCCGGCCCGGAGGTGGCGGTGCCAGACGACGCGGTCCATGTCCGAGCGTGGCTCGACTCGCCGACCTACTGCATGTTTCAGCGTCTGCACCTGAACGTCGAGATCGTGGTCGGTGACGGGTTTCACGTGTACGCAGAGCCCATCTCCGACGGGTATACTCCGCTCTCTGTAGACGTGGCCCCCATCCAAGGCATGGAGCGGGGAGCCATCCGCTGGCCCGCTCCGCGTTCGTTCACGATCGATGGGCTGCAGGAGGAGTTCTGGGTCCACGAGGGGACGATACGCGGATCGCTTCCTCTCACCTTCACGGCCGCTCCTGGGGCCGGCGATCACCTGCTCCACGCCACCGTCGCCTACCAGGCGTGCAGCCGTGTCGCCTGCTTGCCACCGTCGGCTCTGCACCTCAAATTCCCCGTCAAGGAGGTCGCCCTCGTCGATCGCGAGCTGCCGGCGAGGACTGAGAAGACGGAGGCTGGTGGGTAGCCTGCGGCGCGATGAGAAGAATCCGGCCGCTCTCCAGGCGAGCACCCCGGCGTGGCTCTTGCCCGTCGCGATCCTCGTCCTCTGCGCCAGCGCGGGGGCGGCGTTTGCGGCCTGTCAGAGTGGGCCCCCGCGCAGGGGGTGAGCGGACGTTGGGAAGGCGTCATTACCGGACGAGAGCTGGCCCAGAGTACGCACATCATCGACGTCCCGGTCGCGCTGTCCATCCATCCGGATGGCCGCTGGGAGATGTCGACGGGACTAGGCGACTCGGCGGGGGTCGTCACGACAGTCGTTGGCGATCAGGTCGAGCTCGACGGCCACCTCGGGGGCGCCAAGGGGCCGCCCGTCTGGAATCGAATGACGCTATGGCGAGGACACGTCCTGGTTGGCCTCGTGCATACCCATTTCTCCGGCAGCACCATCGTCACCGGCATCGCCCTCCGACGGGTTCAAAGCGGGGGTGTCGCTCGTCACCCTCTCAGCCAAGGCGTTCATGCAGGTGATCCCCGACCCGGAGGGCGTTGGCCATCACGGTGAGGGCCGGGTTGACCGCGCCGCTCGACGGGAAGAAGCTCGCGTCCACCACGTAGAGGTTGTCCACCTCGTGGGCTCGACAGTTGACGTCCAGGGCCGACGTCTTGGGATCGCGCCCGAAGCGGATGGTCCCGTTCTGGTGCGCGACGCCGGCGAGCGGGATGCGCTGCCCCAGGAACAGGTTCCGCGCAAAGAGCCCCTCGTGACACTCGTGCCCGTGCACCGAGCACCTGGTTTGCTGCTTCATCAGCCTCTTGAGCTTTTCGATGAGTCGCGTGTGCGCCTCCTCGTTGTTCGGTGTGTAGGCGAGCGCGATGGTGCCATCGCGATCCACGGTGACCCGATTCTCCGTGCTGGGTAGGTCCTCGGAGGTTAGCCAGAAGTCGAGCGAATGCTTGGCCATCAGCTCGAGGGTCCAGCCCGGCGCGATGGCCGGGGCGCCGCCGCGCAGGGTCGGCCCGTCCAGCTTTCCCACGAAGGAGATGTGTCCCATCGGGTAGTCCCAGTCCTTCGATCCGAAGTAGAAGTCGTTCACGCCCAGCGTCTTCTGGAAGACGGTGGGGTTGGGGCACTTGGAGATGGCCATCAGCACCGAGTTGACGTGGCCCATGTAGTGGCGGCCCACCACGTCGGAGCCGTTGGCCAGGCCCCGCGGATGCCGGTCGCTGGCCGACCGGAGCAGCAGGGCCGCCGAATTGATGGCCCCGCACGCCGCGACGACGATGTTCGCCGAGTAGGCCTCCGTGGCGCCCTCTCGCTCGACGATCACCCTCGTGACCTCGCGGCCTGACGCGCTCGTCTCGAGGCGAGACACGTAGGCCCGGGTGAGCAGCGACACGTTCGCATGCTCCAGCGCAGGGTCGACGCATAGCACCTGGGCATCTGACTTCGCGTAGACCAGGCAGGGATGCCCGTCGCAGGTCGCACAGCGGATGCAGCGGCTCTTCCGCGCGTTCGCCTCGTCGAGCATCACCCCGAGCGGGACATGGAATGGCTTCAGGCCCAGGCGACCGAAATCGTCGGCGAGCTGCTGGATTCGCGGCTCGTGGCTGACCGCGGGGTGCGGGTACGGCGCGCTCGCGGGTGGGTCGGTGGGGTCCTCCCCGCGCTGGCCGTGCACGTGATAGAGGTGTTCGGCTTCGGTGTAGTAAGGTTCCAGGTCCTCGTAGAGGATCGGCCAAGCCGGCGACACTCCGCCCCAGTGCTTGATCTCCCCGAAGTCCTCGCGCCGGAGCCGGAACAACGCGGCTCCGTAGAACTTGGTGTTGCCGCCCACCCAGTAGTTCGTGTGCGGGTGCAGCTCACCCCCCTGGGCGTCCCGCCACACCTCCTTGGTCGCGTACTTCCCCTCGAGGTTGACGGCCCGGGTGTCCCAGTTGTCCTTCTCGCGGGGCACGTAGTCGCCGCGCTCGAGGAGCAGGATGCGCTTGCCCGAGGGGGCGAGACGGTGGGCCAACGTGCCCCCGCCGGCACCCGTCCCGATGATGATGACGTCGAAGTGCCCGTTGGTGGTCATGTCAGCCCCTCATCCCGCGTGGGGAAGGTCGGCGACCTCGCAGAAGACCTTGATCGCGCCTTTGGCTGTGGTAAGCGTGTCGAGCAGCTCGCGGTAGTTCTCGAGGCCCTTGACGGGATGGGAAAGGAGCCGCCCCAGCCAGCCGGGATACTCTGACTCCGCCTGGGCCATGTCGCGGACGCCCAGCTCGAAGTACTCACGGTTGGCGTTGACCGTGCCGACCATCACCTTGTTGCCGAGGACGAACTCGAGGTTGATCCGGTCGGCCGGAACCTCTACCTTGCGGTCTCCGCCGGTCACGCTGGAGAGTACGAGCACGCCGTTCTTGGCGAGCGCCTGCATGCTGTCGAACACGACTGGCGAGTAGCCCGTCGCCTCGAAGATGAGGTCGAACGGGCCAAATTTCCGAGTGCCATCGAGGATGGGGACATCGGCCGTCGACTCGTAACGGGCGCCGATGGCGTCGATGAGGTCTGAGTTCAGGTAGGGCTTGCGGCTAAGGCCGAACGCCGTCACCTCAAGGCCCCGCAGCCGTAGCACCAAGGCGGCCAGGAGGCCGATGGTCCCGGCACCCATGACGGCGGCCCGACGGGGGCGCCACACGCGCAGGCGCCGCTGGATCTCGTACGCCTGCGCGATGCCCTTCTCGACGACGGTCATGGGCTCGAGCAGGACCCCGACCTCGCGGAGACCGCGCGGAACCTTCACGATAAACTCGGCGTCGTCGACGTAGTACTCGGTCAGAAACCCGTGGCGCAGGTTGATGCCGCGCTCGAAGTACGTGTCGTCGGTGGTCATGTCGTTGGTACCGATGAGGTCGTAGAGGCTCCCCCCGGGCCGGCGCACGGTGGCCACGACGTAATCTCCAGCCCGGACTTCGGTCACGTTCGGCCCCAGGGCCTCGACCTGGCCGAACCCCTCATGTCCGGTGACCAAGAAGTCGCACCCGTCCGGCGCGGCTCCGTACTCGGCCGCGTTGATCTCCTTGTCGGTTCCGTCCACGCCGACGCGAAGGACCTTGACCAGGACGCCCCGGCCACCGGGAACATCGTCCACGGATGGTTTCGGCAGCTCGGCCAGGTGCACGCTGTTTGGCTTGCCCGGAAAGACGGCAACAGCCTTCATGGGAATTCCCTCCCCTGCGCTGGATCCCCGAGATTCGGGTCGGTCCGTGCGGAGTTAGACCCGACAAGGCAGGCGCCGGGTTCGGCGGTCCACACCCGGACGCCCACGAGACTTCGGGTGGGCGCCGGCGGTCGGCCACCGGAGCGTGGACGGGAGCCAGCTTCTCGGTGCGCGGCCAACAGCGCGCGGAGCGCGACCAGCCGGCCTGACCTTGTCGCACACCGGCCTTCGTCAGGCCAAGGCGGTCCTTCGCTCTTGACCAGCGGCGTCGCAGGAACTGATACGTTGTCGTGCCGAGGTCGCCCCCCGGATTGGCGAATCCCAATGGGGCGCCGTGTCGAACGAAGGAGAGCGGCGATGGAGATTGTGCGCGTTCCGGAGGCACACGAGCTCGCGCCGGAAGACACCGGGGAGGCTGGTGGCGCTCATTCGGCGACCGCGCGGGGCAGGCCGGTGGCCGGCAGGGTTAAGGTGTGTGCTCGATGCCGCCAAGCCCTGACCGGGCGCACGGAGCTTTCGGTTCCCATCCGAGACGGGTGACATCGCAAAATGCCGAGCCTGTTCCTTGAGACATCGTCCGATGCTGGGCCGTTCGTTGCGGGTGGCGCTCGTGGTGGGCGCAGTGCTCACGGTCATCAATCCAGGGAGACACTCTGCTTCTCAGGCCCTGGACCGTGGCGCTGCTCTGGAAGGTTCCGTTGACCTTCGTTGTTCCGTTTTGCGTGGCCACGTGGGGCGCCCTCCGCAGTTGCGCGGTGCGTCGCGTCAAGACTGAGGGGACGGGGAGCCGCTCTGAGCCGCACGGCAGATAGGGGAGGAGCATCGGTCGTCAAGCCCTTCGTCCTCGGAGGTGCCGTCGTCGTGATGCACCGACAAGGCGATCGAAGCCTGGCTGGTCGCGCACATGCCTGACTGGCTCGTTAACCTGACGACGCGGCTCTAGAAGACCGAATCGCACTCGGATCGGCCTCGATGAGGCGAGACGGTGCCGGCTGAGCGGCAGGCCTCCTGGACCATCGCCATGGCGCTCTTACGATGGCGGCACGATATCCGATTCGATCTGCATGCCCTCGGAGAGGGTATTCAGCGTCGTGTAGTGGTCGACTACGCCCAGGATCTCGAGGATGTCTGTGTCCCCGTCACCGGCCTGGCGGAGGATAGCCGTGTGGTACTCGATCATGTAGCGCGCGCGGACGGACATCGCCACCCCGAGGGCCGTCCGTCGCTTGTCGCGGGCCGTGAGCACCCCCTCCCGCATCACCACCTGCTCCTTCCGCCACGTCGACCGAAGGTAGTGAGGGTTGCGCGCGAGGATGCGCCAGAGCGCAGGCACGTCGCCGCGACCCATGGCCGGTGGTACCGCGGTACCGATCTCGACGAGCAGCGCGCCGACCTGCTCGTCCTCAGGCTCACCGGCCAGCGGCGCGACCAGCCCGCCCTCATCGTCGAGGCGTTCGAGGAGGAGCCCAGCGGTGGTCGTGGACATTGCCCGCGCGTGCTCCGTCACCGCTATCAGCTCCGTCACGGCGACCTCGTCGAGGCCGAGCCGCATCACGGCGGCCACATGGGAGTCGATTCAGTAGGTGCAGGCGTTGGCCACGGACACGGCGGTGGCGATCAGCTCGCGCTGCAGGGGGGCAAAGCGCCCCCGCTGCATCAGCGCACGTGAGCGCTCCCAGTTCGCCTCGAGGTAGTCGGCCACATGTCCCTGGCAGCGCCAGATGTTCGACACGCTGGTCGCGCCGAACACCTTCTCTTCTCGGCGCAGCACCGCGTCGAAGATCTCGCGCGTCTTGCCGGCGACCCGCGCCCCGTCCACCATTCGGATGGTTGTCATGTCGATCTCCTCCGCGCCGTGGCCAAGGGTGGGAGGGGGCCCGGCGCTCCTACTTACCGTACACCGGCGTCAGGCTGGGGATCATCGTGATGCCGCCGTGGCACGCCCTGCAGGCTGGCTCGCGTCGCCTCAGCCGGAAAGGCGATCCTGCCGGACTGGTTGATCGCTCTGACGACGGCGATCTGATACGCGAGGGGCGCGGAGGGCAGACAGCCCACTGTCGCATCCCTGATGCTCAAGGCCGGATGACGGTCGGGGGCTTCGGGGTGTGTGGGAAGCTGAGGACGTCGGTGGTGTTGCACTGGTGATCGGCGACGACGAAATGCCAGTCCCGGGGGTTGATCCGGGCCTGCGGGGTGTCCACCGCGAGCTGGTAGACTCCCGACGGAAAGTTTGCCTTGAGGTTCTGGACCTTCCGAGGCGGATCCATCGCGTAGACGCTGCCGGTGGCAGCATTGAAGGCTATGACCTGAGGCCCGAGATCGTTGTTGGGGTCGGCCACGTCCAGCTTCACGAAGGTGACCTTACCCTGACGCGCCTCCCACGGAAAGAAGCCCACCTGCTTGATCACTGGATCATTGGCGCGCGTCGGTTCGGGCACGAGGGTCAGGGTGACCTCGAGCGTTTTGCCCGTCTCGACGCGAACGGCCTGGGGAGCATAGATGTAACCGCTCGAGTACACGTGGAGACCGTACGGTCCGCCCTCCTCCAGCTCGATGCTGAACCGTCCATTGGCGTCGACGAGCGCGCCGCGATACCATACGTTGTTGTGAATCTCACCCTTTTCGGTGAGGGCCATGCCAGGCAAAGGCTGCCCTGCCTTGCTCTTGACGACCCCGGTGATGGCCGTGCGAGCATCAGCGGGCGCGGGGGGCGATAACACCCCCAGGAGCAGCGCGAGAAGAGCGACCGTCGAGTGTCGGCTCATCGGGAGACCTCCAGAGGGTTCGTGCGGCCCAGGGGAAAAGGGTGCCCCGCCAGGCGTGACACGAGATAGGCGATCAGGTCGGCCATGCGCGGCCCGTCCCACGTGAGAACCTCGCCAGGGGAGACATGCCCCTCGAGAAACCCCTCCAGCCACTGGACGCGCGCCCGCGCCACGCGTGGAAACGCGAGAACCCGCGCGGCCACCCCGTCTCTCTCATGACAGTTCTGGCACTGGACGCCGAAGATCTGCGCTCCCCGCTCGACACTCGCCGACAGAGCCTCTAACCGCGCGGCGAAGATCGGCTGGCCCGCGCTGATCCCTGGCGTGACCGGTGCGCCTCCGGCCAGCCACGTGAGGTAGGCGGTGATGGCCACCGCGGCCGGACGGGGATCCTCCACGCGATAGTGACGCGCGACCGCCTCCGCGTTGACCTGGAGCAACGTCATCACGCGGGCGTGCGGCGGCGGCATCGGCTTCCACTTCGGAAAGCTGGGCGCCCACGCGCTCGTGGCGGCCACATCGTGGTGACAGGTCGCGCAGGCGACCGGGTTCCCGGGGTCGGGGGAACGCGTCCACCACTGCTCGCCTTCCGTCACCAGCGCGTCCTCGCTGCCGAGGGAGAGCAGGGACAGCTGTGCGCCGCTCGTCGGCGACGCGGTGCCGCCGATCACCCAGACCAGCGCGAGACCGATCGCGGCCGCCGGCCCACGTCGGAAGCCGGTGAGGGTCAGCGACTGCCTCACGGTGAGCATCCCTACGGTCAAAAAGCCCACTGTGTAGAGGGTGAGAAAGGGCGCCACGGTATACTGACCGTCGCGCCAGAAGAGGCTGGCGGTGATCGCACAGTACACACCGAGGGCCAGCTCGGCGACGCCACCCCAGGGCGCGGCTCGGCCATAGCGTTTGCCGCGCCACGTCCCCTTCCGGCCCGCGATCCCAAACTTCGGCGTGCGGACGAACTCGCGGTTGCGCCCGACGAAGGCATCGAGCACGGCCAGGCTGGTGCTGAGAGCAACGCCCACGCCGATCACCATGATGGTGGGGAGCTGCCAGATCCTTCTCCACCATCGGTCGTGAAGCACGCGCTGGCCGTACACGAGCATCGTTCCCGGACCGATGGTGGCCAGCGTGAACAGCAGACCGGCCAGCTCGCGCCACCCCATCCCCAGCGTCAACTCCGACACGGAACGGAGCGGGATGGCGAGCAGCAGACCGGCGAGCATGAGGGGATGGATCATGTAGTACGTCAGGTGCACGAAGGCCTGATACTTGGTCCATCGGGGCAACGGCGCGGACCATACAGTCGGCAGGAGCTTGACGGCCGTCTGGATCGAGCCCTTGGCCCACCGTCGCTGCTGTGACTTGAAGCCGCTGATGACCACGGGAAGCTCGGCCGGGCATACGATCTCGGGACGGTACACGATCCTCCAGCCTCTGAGCTGGGCCCGGTAGCTCAAATCGAGATCCTCGGTCAGGGTGTCATGCATCCAGCCGCCGGCATCTTCGATGGCCGCGCGACGCCAGATCCCCGCCGTTCCGTTGAAGTTCAGGAAGAGGCCGCTGCGCGCCCGGGCCGACTGTTCAACCGCGAAATGCCCGTCGATGCCGAGCGACTGAGCAATGGTGAGGGGTGAAAAGGAGCGGTTCAGATGGCCCCAGCGTGTCTGCACGACGGCGACGTCCGAACGGAAATGCGAAAGGACCGCCCGGAGGAAGTCGGGCGGCGGGACGAAGTCGGCATCAAAGATGGCGATGAACTCGCCTCGCGCCGTGGTGAGCCCGTCCGCGAGCGCTCCCGCCTTGAAGCCAGTGCGGACGGCTCGTCGGCAATGAACCACCTCGATCCCGCGCGCCCGCAAGCGCCTCGCCACGACCGCCACGATCTGGGAGGTGTCGTCCGTGGAGTCGTCGAGCACCTGGATTTCCAGGCGGTCGCGGGGATAGTCGAAGGCGCCCACCGCCTCCAGGAGGCGAGCCGCCACGTAGCGCTCGTTGTAGAGCGGAAGCTGGACGGTGACGCCGGGCAGTGGATCGGGGAGCGGAGGCACCGCCGAGCGCTCACGGCGTTGACGCCAGTGCATGACCACCATGACGTAGGCGTTGCTCGCGTAGATCAGGAGTCCGCACAGCGTGATGAGGTACACGGCGCCGAGAACGGCCGGCAGCGGCCCCCAATCCGCTTCGGCGCTCATGTCGCCTTCAGCGAAAGGCCGACCGACAGCGGCCGCGTGGACAATCGATACCACGCCACGAGGAGCAGCACGTAGAGCGGGAGGTACTGGCCCGCCCAGACCCACCACGGGAAGGCCGCCGGCTCGACCAGGTACTTGGCATAGGAGAGCGTCACCACGCCCGTGAAAAAGACCCACGGCAGAGAGGGATTCGTGCAGAGGAACGGCACGATAAGTACGACGTACCAGGGATGCATGCTGGTGGGCACCAGCGTGAGGTAGGCGCCCGCGGCGAGAAAGCTCGCTCGCCATAGCGCGGCGGCCCCCTCACCCCGGTGCCTCCCGATCACCACAAGAACCGCGAGGAGCAGGAGGAAGAAGGCCCCCAGCAGGGCTCCGCGTCCCACCTCCCCCTCGATGCGCAACACCCACTCTACGAGGGCGCGCAGCCCGATGTTGTGGTCCTCGGCGCGACCGAGGTACTCCGGGAGGAAGCCGAGGGCACCCCACCCAAGCGACGCTGCGTATGGCAGGTAGCCGAGCGCGACCGTGGTTGCCGTGGTCAGGGGAAACTTCGGGTCGCCGCGCCGCCCCCAGGCGAAGAGGAAGATCGCCGGGTAAAGCTTCATGAGGATGGCGATTCCGAGCACGACGCCGGCCCCCACGGAGGCCCCAGCCTGACGTAACGCGAGCGCGAGCAGGATGACCGGGATCACTGCGAGATCAAGGTGACCGGCCTGCGCGCCCTCGAAGACGACGAGCGGCGCCCATGCGTACGCCACCACCGCCGTGGATGGCGCATTCAGCCGCCGCAGCCACCAGAGGAGCAGCGCCACCGTCGCCGCGTCGCAGAGCAGAAGGACCAGGCGCCATCCCACGATCGTGTCGGGGAAGATGGCGGCCGCGAGCGCGAAGAGCCATTGGGCGGCGGGCGGGTACACGGTGCGAGCCCACGGCCGGTTGATGTGCGGGGAGACCTCGGCGTCTCGCAGCGAGGCCAGCTCGGGCGCGGCGGGAGAATATCGGTAGGGGTTGACGAGGGCGAGTTGGACGCGGCCGTCCCAAAGGTATCGGTAGGGATCGGAGGAGAGATAAACCGGCGTGGGAAGCATCAGCAGCCGGAAGAAGAGCGCAAACGCCACGATGATACCCAGCGTCTGGCGATCTGGCCTGGCGCTTGTCGACACGCGAAGGGCAGCCAGGTACAGGACGAACAGGAACGCGAACACTCCGAGGTGAAGCGCCATAGGCGCGAGCCCAAGCGGTCGGGCCAGGAGCACCGCCGCGACGTAGCCCGCGACCGACAGCACGCCGAGCGCGACCAACAGCCAGCTGGCCCGGTGGCGCACCCAATTCTCCTGCCGCGCGAGTGGCGACCGTCCCCTCAGAAGCTTCGCTTCACGCCACAGCCCCGGCGCCTCTCCGGGGCGCGCCGACCTCTGCATGTGCACGCGGAACGCCGACATAGGCCCTTGCTCATCGTCCGGCTATGCAGGTGCAAGGACGGTCGTGCAGGCGCTACCCGTCTTCAGGAGCTCACGGGATTGGGCAGGCGCCCACTCGAGGTCGACCCGATCGCCGCGCACGAGCGGGCAGTACGGATCGGGCTCCAGGAGCGCTCCGGAGAGCGCCCGCCGCCCCGCGCACCCCCCATGGCACGTGTCGGCGAACGGGCAGCTTTGGCACGCCTGGGGGAGGGTACGTGCCCGCACGAACTCCCGCGAGGCGAGCACTCCCGATGCGCCCAGGCGCCCGAGGTCGGTCAGACGGAGGTCGGACGATGTCCAATAGACGCAGGGAAGAATGTCACCCTTCGGGGTCACTCGCACCGTCTGACGCCCGCACCCTGACTCGTTTCGGAACGGGGCGCCCAGCATGGCGTTGAGGATCGGCTCCGTGGTGTTGACCAGCCGCGTGGCGGCGAGCAGCCGGCGGAATCCTTCCCAGTACTCCTGGTAGGTGAGCGTGAACCGGTCCGTCTTGACGGGCTGATACACGTTCACGCGGTAATGCGCGCCGGCCCGGAAGGCGACGCTGGCGATCTCGGAGAGCCGGCGGTAGTTCGGCTTCATCATGACGGACAGGACGGTCACCGTCACTCCCAGTCGGTGGGCGCGCTCAATGGCCGCCATGACCCGCCCCCAGTTTCCGGGACCACGGAACGCGTCCTGCTCCGCCTCGGTCGGGAAATCGATCGAGACCTCCACCTCACGGAAGGACGTCAGCGTCTGGTCCGAGGAGTGGTCGATCGTGTAGCCATTGGAGGTGAGGGACAGCCTCACGCCGCGCCGGGCCAGCGCCGCGACGATGGCCTCGTACTCCTCATGGAGCCCGTTCTCTCCGGTCCCAAGGTTGATGGAGCGGACGGGCACGCAGTCGCAGATCCCCACCACCTCCCCGAGGCTCAGCTGGTCGATCCGCTCGGTATCCCGATAGCAGTGGGCGCAGGCCAGGTCGCAGGCGTTGGTCAACCCCACCCCGACGTTCAGCTCCATCCGCAACCTCTCAGCCCGTGAGGTATCTGCAGTGTCACCGAGCCTAGCACCGGGTGCGTGGCGAATGTCACGTCGTTGTGAACTCCGATGCCGAAACCGCGCGAACGCACCGCGTCTCCGGGCGCCGGTCCCTCACGGCTTGCATGGCCGAATCGATTCCACGGGAGGGCAGCCGGGCGGGCGGGACGAAGACCATCAGAGCGCCAATGTCGACGACGCGCAGGCCGCCAGCAGCGGCAGGGCGCTCACGCGATCACGCCAGCGAGAGCCCGGATCCAGGAGCCTCCGGGAGTCTTCTCGACTCCTCGCCGGCCTTGCTCCGGTCGGGGCGCCGGCACCCGGCCATGCATCTCCCGTTCGCCACGCTCAGCGCCGGGGGTCGAAAGGCGGCTGCGGCTCGTAGTCATAGCGCACGAGCCACCATCGGCCGTCGCGGCGCGCGAACATCCAGAAGTCGCGGTAGTGTGGTCGCGGCCCCAGCCGTGAAATCGCTGGTTGATCTCGATGAGCGCCGAGTTGTTGACGACGTAGATCCGGTGAATGCGGTCGTCGAACTCGACCCGACCGAGCCTCGGATCGGCGAAGGCCCCCAGCGCCTCGGCCCGGATCCCCGCGATATCGATCATCCGCGCCGGCTCATTCCACGCGCGCTGGACCGCGTCGGGCGCGTAGGCGGAGAGGATCCGTTCGACGTCCCTCTGCTCCCACCCCTCGGCGACCGTGCGGGTCAGGCGAATGATCGCCGCCTCGTCCCGGCCTTTCGGAACATAGTCGCGCACGCGCACCCCGGTGGCGTGCTCGGCCGAGCCGTCGTTCATTCCGAGCGCGCCCAAGGTCAGCGCGACCCCGAGCGCCGCGAGGGAGGTGATGTTCCGGGGCACGGTCGAATCCTTTCCGCCCGGTCAATGCGCCCAAGAAGACGTTACGCGCGCTTGACCCGGCAATCGAGCGTCGTGATCGGCGCTCGCGCCATGGCCGTGAGCGCGCCGTCCCGTCGGGCCGCGGCAACGGGGCGATCCCACCATCGGCCGCGAGCCGAAAGGTGAATTGGAGCTGCAGCCGGTCCCACACCCTGGGGCAGCAGATAGATGTACCAGACGTTCGGATCGGTGGTGACATGGGCGCCGAGCATGAGGCCAGTCTACCCGCTCCTGCGAAGAGGGTCAGCGCGGAAGCAGTGGCACGGCATCGCCGCCACCCCTTCGGTGCCGTGCGGGAGCACAGGCGGGCCGGCCCGCAGGCACAACGGTACTGGCTGGCGGTTGGCGTGCCGCGCGTACGAGACTCGGGAGCCTCCGAAGCGGCAAGGGTTTCCGGGTCGCGGCGCCCGTCAGGTGGCGCGGCGCTCGCCGTAGGGCTGGAGCGCCGGCGCCTCCTGGGAGGTAGCGCCCGCGGCGAGCGCGCGCCGGTACCAGGCGTCCACGTCGCCCACGTACAGGTAGAACATGGTGGGCATCCGCCCCCACTCGTCGTGGGCCTCGCCCATCTCGATGACCGAGCCGCCCACGCGAATCGTGGCATAGGCGATGGCGCCCTCGGGCCCCTGATGAATCCCCATTTCCTCGGCGGCGAAGGCTTGCTTCATGAACTCGATCAGCTCGACGGCGGGACGGACGGCCACGTACGCCGTCACGCTCTGGATGCCTTCGCGCGGGGCCCTGTCGGTGGCGGTGGTGGTCATGGTGGCCCTCCTCGAGAGATCCGCCCCGAGCCGCGCCCTGAACGCCGGGCGGGGCAGATCGCGCAGATCATGGGCGATGCGGAGCAACTCGGCCAGCTCCCGATCGGCGGGCGGCAGGGGGACGCGCGGGTCGGCGAGGATCGGACGTCCCTCGTGTGGGCCCGCAGGCTCGCGAGCGCGCGGAACTGAAGCTGCTTCACCGTGCCCTCCGTGCGTCCCAGCTCGCGGGCGATCTCACGAATGTTCTTCTCCTCGACAAAGCGCTGGAGCACCACGCGCTGCTGATCGCCGGGCAGGCGGCCGACGAGATCGGCGAGCATGGCTCGGCGGTCGACGTCGCGCCAGGTCGCCGTCGTCGCCAGGGTCCAGCGACGGCTTCCCGCGTTCCCGCCCCGCGCGCTGCCGCCGGTCCGCGATCGCGTTCCTGGCAATCTGGCAGAGCCAGGCCGCGAAGGGAACACCCCGCCACTCGAAACGGCCGAGATTGGTCAGCGCGTGGTGAAAGACATCGTCCGCCGGCTGGGCGCGAACCGACGGTCACCTGTCCCGCTCCCGGAGATCTCTTTGGCATCTCTCACCTCGCCGAGAGCAGTCGCCGGGTCACGTCTGCGCAGGCTCTGGAACCCTCGACGATCTGGACGATCGCGAACCAAGATCTGGACGAGGTAACCGGCGCCTTCCCGCCCTGGCGTCCAGGATGATCAAGGCCCTGGCCTTGCGCCTGCGTGGTGTGGGATGCGAGATGTAACAGCGGCGTCAAACCTGCGGGCAGCGCCACGTGTAGCCGGACCGCTCAGCGCTTCGTGGCTGCCTCGGTGAGCTGGTCGAGCGCGTTGGACATTCCCTTCACGAGCTCCGCCCGCCCGCTGACTCCGTGACGCTGGGCCAGCCACTCGGGATCGTTGTATGCCAGCCAGACGCGGCCGGCCGCATCCTCCCAGGCCAGGGCCTTCAGCGGCAGATCGAGGCCGATCGACGGTGCGCTCTGCATCAGCGGCGTTCCCCCTTTGGGATTGCCAAAGATGAGCAGCACCGTAGGTCGCAGATCGAGTCCTGCCTTCGTGGCCGCCGCCGCGTGGTCGACGCGAGCCACGACGACGAAATTTCGCTCGCGGGCGCCCTTTTCCAGACGTTCGATTGTCTCCGCGACGGAAAATGCGCTCGGCTTCGTCACCATCCCGTCCGCGCCAAGCGCAGTCGAGATAGCGAGAAGCGTGGTCACCATCGCCGTGATGAGGGTTCGCATGCGCCACCTCCTGATGACCCTAGAATATCCTTCTCGACGACGGCGGCCGTGCGGAAGGCGCGTGCCCTCCGCACGGCAGCCCGGTGCCCGCATGATTTCTAAGGGATCCTCCGGATCGTGATCAGGGCCACCGGGTCGCGCCAGTCTCGCACGCTGGCGTCGAGGTCACCGATGCCGTGGATGCCGGCGTGGATGTGGACATACCCCTCCTCGCCGCCTGCCGGCTGCCCGCCCCCGCCCGGTCCCCCGCACTCGCTGACGTTGGGGCCGGGGATTGCTCGCGCACAGCTCGTCGTTCCGCTCGCTGCCCGCGTCGTAGGCCGGGGAGAGGTACGTGAGCCAAGGTCCAGATGTGGTGTCTTCTTCGACATGACGAAGGCGCCAGGCGAGGACGCCCTGGACGAGATCAAGGTCGACCAGCATGGCAACCTCTATGTCTCCGGGCCGGACGGTCTCTGGATCATCTCGCCTGGCGGCACGGGCCTGGGGACAATCCGGAGCCCCAAGCACCCCCACAACCTCGCGTGGGGTGACGCCGACGGGCGAACGCTTTACCTGACCGCGCAAACGGGCCTCTGTCGGATCCGCCTGAACATCCCGGGCATCCGCCCCTGACCGGCGCGCGGCCTCATGCCTACTGGGCCCCGGCCCCCGCGAACCTTGTCTCACATGCGTGCTGTCAAACACAGCGAGGAGGACGCTCGTATGACGCGGGAGGGGCAGAGGCTCAGAGAGGATCGAACGTGCGAGGCCCACTGGAAGGGCTGGGGCCCGTATCTCTCCGAGCGGCAGCGGGGCACCGTCCGCGAGGACCACAGCGCAGACGGAATGACCTGGCGGTCTCTCCCTCACGATCATGGGCTGCCGGCCGCCGCGGAGGCCGTGTCTTAAGGCATGATGGAACAACGGCTCGCCACTGGTCGTGTCCTCGCCCGGCGCTCGACCTCCTTAGCGCCGCGGATCGTGATTCTCGGTGGCGGCTTTGCGGGCGTCACGGCGGCGATCGAGCTGGCCAAGCGGTGCGCTGGCGTGCTGCCGGTGCACATCACGCTGGTGAGCGAGCGAAACTTCTTCCTCTTCACCCCGATGCTAGCCGAGGCGGCCACCGGCGCGGTGGAGACGCGCCACGTGCTCCATCCGATCCGGCCGCTCTGCGGGGCCTGGGGCGTAGAATTCGGCGAGATGTCGGTGGAGGCCATCGATCTCGAGCGCCGGAAGCTCGTCGCCCGCCACAGCCGGTCGCCGGTGCGCCAGGAGGTCCAGTACGATCGGCTGGTGATCGCCCTCGGGGCGCGCCCGAACGTCGCCATGGCGCCGGGCGCGGCGGAGCACGCCCTCACCTTCAAGGGCGCGGGCGACGCCGTGCGGATCCGCAACCACGTCATCGATCTCTTCGAGTCGGCCGCGCTCACGGACGAGCCCTGGGCCCGCCGCCGGCTGCTCACCTTCGTGGTGGTCGGGGCCGGGCACGCCGGCACCGAGTTGATGGCGGCCCTGGAGGAGCTGACGCGGGGCATTCTGCTCCGGCACTACCCGTCGATCCCGCGCGACGCCATCCGGCTCGTCCTGGTCGGCAGCGCCATCCTGCCCCAGACGGCCACGAACCTCGCCGCCTACACGAAGGAGCAGCTCCTCCGTCGTGGGATCGAGATCGAGACGGGCCGCGCCGCCCAGGTATCGGCCGAGGGGCTAATCTTACAGGACGGCCGGCCGATTCCTAGCCAGTGCGTCATCTGGACAGCCGGCAACCGCATCAACTCCGTGGTGACCGACCTGCCGCTGCCCAAGGCCCGCGACGGCCGACTTCAGGTCAACGAGTTCTTCGAGGTGGCCGGCGCGCGCGGCGTCTACGCGCTCGGCGACAACGCCGCGCAGATCGACACCCACACGGGCCAGCCGTATCCGGGGACGGCCCAGGTGGCGTTGCGGCAAGGCCGGGTCCTGGCCGAGCAGCTGGCCGCCGACTTGAGCGGGCGCCCGCGACGGCCCTTCCGGTTCCGCCTGCTGGGGGAGATGGTGCCGCTGAGCCGGCGCACCGCCGTCGCCGATCTGCGCGGCCTCAAGCTGACCGGCTTCCCAGCCTGGGTCATATGGAAGACGGTCTATATGCTCAAGCTGCCGACGCTGGCCCAGCGGTGCCGCGTGGTGCTGGACTGGACCGTCGAGTTGTTCTTCGAGCGCGACGTCTCCGAGCTGACCGTCGGCGAGGAGCAGGCCGCGTGAACGGGAGGTCGCGATGAACGCCCGCCTGCCGATCTGGCGACGTCTGGGCTGGCGCCTGGGCGCCAGCTTCGTCCTGCTAACCGCGCTCGGGATCCTGGTCAGCGGGTTTCTCCAGTACCGCGCGCAGGAGCGGGTGCTCCGCGAATCCCTCGGCTCGCTGCTGCTCAACATCGCCCGGACCGGCGCGCTCCTCGTCGACGGCGATCTCCACCAGAGCGTCGTCCAGGCCGGTCGCAAGGACACGCCGGAATACGGACGTCTGCGGCGTGAACTCCTCCGTATTCAGCAGACAAATCAGCTCGGCGACGCCGTCTACACGCTGACCGACATCCAGGGCGCGAACGCGCGCTTCGCGGTGGTGAGCAACGGCCTGGCGCCGGTGGGGCTCGAGTATCGCTTGGCTCCCGAGATCCAGCCTATCCTGCGTCGCGTGCTCGCCGAGGGCGTCTCGGGTTACACCGGCATCTACACGAGCTCGTCGGGCACGTGGATCACCGCCTTCGCGCCGGTCAAGACTTCGGCCGGGCAAACGGTCGCCGCGCTGGACGTCGACTTCCGCGCCGACATCTATCTGGCCGAGCTGGTCGCCGTCCGGCGCCGGTTGATGTGGCACGCGCTCGCCGGTGCCGGGCTCGCGCTCGTCGCCGCGGTGCTGCTGGCGCGGCAGATCACGCGGCCCGTTGAGCAGCTGGCCAGGCTCGCGCGAGGCATCGTGGAGGGGCACTTCTCCTCCGGCGTGCGGATCGCCGCGCGTGACGAGATCGGCATGCTGGGTAACGTGCTCCATCTGATGGCCGAGCGCCTCAACGTGTCCCACCGCAGCATGACCGACGTCCTCGTTCGCGCGCTCGAAGCGCGGGGGACGGAGGCGGGCTCGCTTCGCCGGCTGGCCGCCGCCTCGCTGGCCGTGGCCGACCACCTGGAGCTTTCGCCAACGCAACGTGAGGCGCTCGAGCTGGGGGCCCTCTTGCACGACATCGGAGAGATCCGCGTGCCGGAAGCTGTCCTGCAGAAGGCGGAGGCCCTCACGCCTGACGAGTGGATAACCATCCAACAGCATCCGGAGTGGGGGGTCGAGCTTCTGGAGACCGTGCCGCTGCTCACGCCCGCGCTGGACGTGGTGGGTAGTCATCACGAGCGCTGCGACGGCTCCGGCTATCCTCATAGGCTCAAGATCGAGGAGATCCCCATCACCGCCCGGATCTTCGCCGTGGTCGACGCGCTCGATGCCATGACCCATGCGCGGCCCCACCGGCCCGCCCAGCTACTCGCGGTGGCGCTCGACGCCGTCCGCCAGGGCGCCGGCAAGCAGTTCGACCCCCGGGTTGTGGAGGCGGTAGTGAAGATTCCGGCCGAGCGCTGGGCCGAGCTGCTCGACTGCCCACCGTCCGCGTCGTGACGACGCGAGGAGAGCGATCATGACCAGCGAGGAGCACCGACTACAGCAGGCGGAGACACGAACGGCCCACTGGAAACGCTGGGGCCCGTATCTTTCCGAGCGGCAGTGGGGCACCGTCCGCGAGGACTACAGCGCCGACGGCATGGCCTGGCAGTCGTTCCCTCACGACCACGCCCGCTCGCGCGCCTACCGCTGGGGTGAGGACGGACTCGGTGGCATCTCGGACAACCACCAGCGGCTTTGCTTCGCCCTCGCCCTCTGGAACGGGCGCGATCCCATCCTAAAGGAGCGGATCTTCGGCTTGACGGGACCCGAGGGCAATCACGGCGAGGACGTCAAGGAGTACTACTTCTATCTCGACTCCACGCCCACCCACTCGTACATGAAGTATCTGTACAAGTACCCGCACGCCGCCTTCCCCTACGCCCGGCTGGCGGAGGAGAATCGCCGGCGCGACCGGCATGCGCCCGAGCATGAGCTACTCGACACGGGCGTGTTCGATGAGGACCGCTACTTCGACGTAGTGATCGAGTACGCGAAAGCAGCGCCCGACGACATCCTCGTCCGGATCACAACCACGAACCGGGGGCCTGACCCGGCCGAAATCCATCTCCTCCCGACGATGTGGTTCCGGAACACCTGGTCGTGGGACGAGGCCTCCGACCGCCCGGCGCTGCGCGCCGCGGCGCCTCGCGACGGGCACGCGACCATCGAGGCCGAGCACGACACGCTGGGCCCGCGGTGGCTCTACTGCCAGGGCGCGCCCACGCTTCTGTTCACCGAGAACGAGACGAACGGTCAGCGGCTCTGGGGCGTTCCCAATCCCGGCCCCTACGTGAAGGACGGCATCAACCGCTACGTCGTCGAGGGCCAGAAGGATGCCGTGAATTCCGAGCAGCTCGGCACCAAGGTGTCGGCCCTGTACGTCACGACCCTCGAGTCAGGCCAGGCGACCACCGTCCATCTCCGCCTCTCCAACACGCCGCTGGCCGGCCGCCCGTTCGGCAAGGAGTTCGACACGGCCGTTGCCCAGCGCATCCTGGAGGCCGACGAGTTCTATGCCACGGTGATCCCCGCGAGGCTCTCCGAGGATGGCCGGCGCGTGATGCGACAGGCGCTGGCCGGACTCCTGTGGAGCAAGCAGTTCTACCACTACGACGTCCGCCGCTGGCTCGCCGGCGATCCAGCCGGTCCGCCCCCTCCCTCCGACCGCCTCCGCGGGCGCAACCGCGACTGGGGGCACCTCTACAACGAGGACGTCATCTCGATGCCGGACAAGTGGGAGTATCCGTGGTACGCGGCCTGGGACCTGGCCTTCCACTGCATCCCGCTCGCCCTGGTCGATCCCGACTTCGCCAAGGCGCAGCTCATCCTGTTCCTGCGCGAGTGGTACATGCACCCGAACGGGCAGATCCCCGCCTACGAGTGGGCGCTCGGGGACGTCAATCCGCCCGTACACGCGTGGGCCGCGCTGCGCGTGTATCGCATCGAGCGCCGCCTCCGCGGCCAGGCCGACCGGGTGTTTCTCGAGCGCGTGTTCCAGAAGCTGCTCCTCAACTTCAACTGGTGGGTGAACCGCAAGGACGCCGAGGGCCGGAACATCTTCCAGGGTGGCTTCCTCGGCCTCGACAACATCGGCGTCTTCGATCGCTCGGCGCCCCTGCCGGGTGGCGGGCATCTCGAACAGTCGGACGGCACGAGCTGGATGGGCATGTACTGCTTGAACATGCTGGCCATCGCGCTGGAGCTGGCCAAGGAGAACCGCGCGTACGAGGACCTCGCGAGCAAGTTCCTCGAACACTTCACGTACATCGCCCACGCCACCCACGACCTCGGCGACGAGGGCATCAGCCTCTGGGACGAGGAGGACGGCTTCTACTACGACGTGCTTCACATGGACGGCCACCACCACCAGCTCAAGGTCCGTTCGATGGTCGGCCTCGTCCCCCTCTTCGCCGTCGAGACCCTGGAACCGGAGGTCGTCAACGAGCTCCCCGCGTTTCGCCGGCGGATGCAGTGGTTCATCGAGAACCGCCCCGAGCTGCGCGAGCACGTGACTGAGGCCATCAAGCCCGGAGGAGGAACCCGGCGGTTGCTCTCCATCGTCACCCGAGAGCAGCTTCCTCGAATGTTGAAGTTCATGGTCGACGAGGCCGAGTTCCTCTCGCCGCATGGCGTGCGAGCCGTCTCGCAGGTGCACCGCGCGCAGCCCTACATGCTGACCGCCGACGGCATGGAGTATCGCGTCGACTACGAGCCCGCCGAGTCGTCCAGCGGGCTCTTCGGGGGAAACTCGAACTGGCGGGGCCCGGTCTGGTTCCCCATGAACTACCTGCTCATCGAGTCGCTCCAGAAGTTTCACCACTTCTACGGGGACACCCTGACCATGCCCTTTCCTACCGGCGGCGATCAGGAGCGCAATCTCTGGGAGGTGGCTGGGGAGCTGTCGCGGCGCCTGACTCGGATCTTCCTGAGAGGCGCGGATGGCCGCCGGCCCGTGCATGGCGCGGCCGAGAAGTTCCAGCGCGACCCGCACTGGCGGGACCTCATCCTGTTCTATGAGTACTTCCACGGCGACAACGGCGCCGGCATCGGGGCCAACCACCAGACCGGCTGGACGGGGCTCGTGGCAAAGCTCCTGCAACAGAGCGGAGAGTGAGCATGCGCAATCTTCAGGCATGATCCTGGCCGGCGGCGATGGGATTCGCCTGCGGTCACTCACCCAAGGTGGGACCGGCCCGCTCGGTCGAGCCGGGATCAGGACAGAAGTCAGGAGGCGAAGGACCGCGTCAACTGCTCGCGGAGCGCCATGCGTGCGCGATGCAGGCGTGACTTTACCGAGGCCACGGATTCGCCGAGCACCTCCGCCGCCTCCTCGTTGGACACGCCCTCGACATCGCGGAGGATGAGGACGGCTCGGTAGTGATCGGGCAAGGTGTCAATGGCGCACTGCACTGCGGCGCGCCCTTCCTCGGAGAGCAACTCCTCCTCGGGCGTCCGGGACCAGTCGGCCAGCAGGAAGCTGCGGTCCCCCTCGCGATGCCCATCTTCCTTGAACGTCGGCAGGTGCTCCTCCAGGGACACCTCGACCTCCGATCGCTTTCCCCGCCGCTTGTTCAGTGCGGTGTTCACGGTGATCCGGTAAATCCAGGTGCTCAGCGCCGACCGCCCCTCGAACTCGGCAATCTTGCAGGCGACGGTCAGGAAGACGTCCTGCACGACCTCTTCGGCGTCGGCGAGGTTCCGGGTGACGCCGTGGGCGAGTCGGTAGACGCGCGACGCGTACGCCTCCATGAGGGCTTCGAGCCCGGTGGCATCACCAGCACGCAGGCGCCTGACCACAGCGAGATCGGTGTTTACCGCCGTAGCCCCTTCCATCGCTTACGCCTTGAGCTGTTCCGCCACGAACCTGGAGTAGTTCACCACGGCCACGCCGCGATCCTCGAGGGTGCGGAGCAGATGCACGCCTTCACGGTCAACGAAGGAGACGCCGCCGAGGTCGACGACCGGCTCCACCCCCTCCCGCACCAGCTCCTCCAGCGACCGCCGTAGCTCGTTCACCCAGGCGCCGATCATCTGGCCTTCCGCTCGCACGAAACTGACTCCGTCCCGTGACTCGACGACGATCTTGAGCATTTCCTCATCCCTCCGCCGAGGCCACCGGCCTGCGCTCTCCCACAGGGCAAGGGCCGTGCCTAACGTCGTGGGGAACCGCCAACGGGATCGAAGAGCCTGAATTGAACGACTTTCGGTCGGGTTCGTCTTTGTGCGGGGGCCCACGGCCCGTCGTGGCGCCCCCATCTGATGGAGGGTACGGCCTACGGAATCTGGTGGCCGGGGCGCTTGATCCCGAGTTTCTCCATTCGACCCCGCAGGGTGTTGGGATGGAGCTTTAGGAGCTGCGCTGCTCCCTTCGGTCCCTCGATCACCCACTGGCTCCGGGTCAGGGCCGCTGTGATGTAGCCACGTTCCACGTGGTCAAGCGCGTCGGCCAGCCCCGCGTGGCCGAGGTCCGGGGCGTCGGGCGCCGATGAGCCCGCGTCAGCGCTCCCCGATCGGGGCGCCGTGACGGCGGGCGGCACGACGAGTCCAAGCTGGTCGTCCAGTTCCAGCACCGGGCCCTGGGCCAGGACCACCGCCCGTTCGATCACGTTCTGCAACTCCCGGATGTTGCCAGACCAGGGATACGCGAGAAGGCGGTCCATGGTCTCTCGCGAGACGCTGTCGATCGTCTTCCCGAACTTCGCGGCGAAGCGGGCGAGGAAGAACGTCGCGAGTTGGGGGATGTCGGACCGCCGCTCGCGTAGCGGCGGGACCTCCAGCGGAAAGACGTTGAGGCGGTAGAAGAGATCGGAGCGAAAGCGACCGGCTCGGATCGCCTCCTCCAGGTCGCGGTTGGTCGCCGCGATGACCCGGACATCGACGCGGACCGAGCGGTTGCTTCCCACCGGCTCGAATTCCCGCTCCTGCAGAACGCGGAGCAATTTCACCTGCGTCTCCAGCGGCAGGTCGCCGACCTCGTCCAGGAAGATCGTCCCGCCGTCGGCCAGCTCAAACCGGCCGACGCGCCGGTCAAGGGCCCCCGTGAACGCACCCTTCACGTGGCCGAACAGCTCGCTCTCCACCAAGCCGGCGGAGATGGCGCTGCAATTCACCTTCACCAGGGGCCGCTCTGTGCGGGCACTTCGGTCGTGGATGGCGCGCGCGATCAGCTCCTTTCCGGTCCCCGTCTCACCCAGCACGAGGACCGTGCTGTCGACGCGCGCGACGCTCTCGACCTTGGCCAGCACGTCCAGGAGCGCTGGGCTCGACCCGACCATCTCCACGAAGTTGTGCTCGCGGCGGA
>Ga0187893_10002378_pt1 | contig 41569 bp, 28 predicted proteins | sample MA1701074metaG_FD_139574 | JGI IMG/M metagenome (GOLD analysis project Ga0187893, IMG submission 139574) | White microbial mat communities from a basaltic lava cave in the Kipuka Kanohina Cave System on the Island of Hawaii, USA - MA170107-4 metaG ...
GTATCCTGGGGGGACGATTCCCCCGATGAATACAGGCGAAACTCAAACCTCACGCGGCTGAAATCCGGCGAATGCAATGCGTGAAGCACGCCAGGAGGCGCCAGCGGCTCGGTTTTGACAGCCGGATCAATCTGGAGTTTCACGGCGCATCCGTTCCCTCTGATGCGGGACGGGTCGCGTACCGCGAACTCGATGAAGCGCTGGGACTGCCGCCTTCATGACGACCCGACAAGCCCCTCAGAATGGCTTCCGCTGCGAGGGTTCCCGGGGATGCCCTGAGCACCCCAGGAAACGAAGCCGAAAGGCCTCCCTGGCACGCATGGCAGTGGCTATTTCAGCCGTCGGGCCCAGAGAAAAACCCCGAAACGCGCTTGACACAGCGAGGCGGGGGCGGGTACAATCGTGGAACATCGCCCGACGGCGTAGGCGACCAAGGTAAAATTGGAAATGTCGGCTCAGAATTGCTTGATTTTAGGCGGGGCCGATCGGCATAATTCGTGATAAGCACTGAGCGACAGGCTTGATCCGCCTAAGCGATCGGTGTTGCGTTCACGCGCAAAGGGAGAGAGGACCGATGCGAATATCTTCAATGATCTGTGGCATGGCCTGCCTCCTCATCGGCGGCCTTGCCCGTGCAGGCGTCATCATCCAACCATCCGAATTGAACCCCGGCGATGAATATCACATAGAGCTGCCAGGAGTGCTGTCATGAATCGTTCGCGACACAAACCGGTTCTTGCTGGCTGGTCACTTCCCATCGTCGGCATAGTCTTGTGGGTGCCCATCGCCATAGCGGCGCCATTGAACCCATCGGAGCTGGTCGCTCTGCACCAGCTGGCCACACTTGCCGCGGCGATGGGCACGTACATCAATCCCCCTCCGGCGGTGGACCCGCTGCCGGACGCGACGCACCCGGCGGCCGGCGTCGTTGGCGACAACCTGGGAAGCGGTGGGGGGACCCGGCAGTATTGTTCGGGTTCGCTGCTTGAGTCGAACATCCTCGCCAGCAGCAGTTTCGCCCTGACGGCCGGTCACTGCGTGGGAATACCGGCCGGGGTGCCGGCGGTGGGAGACGTGAACGGCCGATTCTGGGTCAGCGGTCCGACGGGTGCGCTCCAAAGCAGCGACCGCGTGCGACGGCACCCGGATTATGGATTTCCGTCCAATGATATTGCCCTGATGCGGTTGACCACTTCCGTCGCAGGGGTCACTCCGTATTCCCTTCGTAGGACCGCCGTATCCGCCGGTGACCCGTTTACCTCCGTGGGATTCGGCCACACCGGATACAACGGAGTAACGAACACCGGGTTTCCAACGAAGCGCGAGGCCGCGTTCACGTTGGGAGCTCTGGGCGCCGGCGGACCAGCCGGCCCAAACGACTATAGCTTCGCCACCGGGGCCGCACCTCTGCGGCACCTCTGTCAGGGCGATTCTGGGGGGCCCTCGCTGTTCGGCGGGGTGATCGGCGGCGTACACAGCTACGTTGCTAGCCCCATTTGCGACGGCAATAACACGTCCAACGGCGACGCCAACGTGACGCAGCCGTTCCTCTACAACTGGATCGACAGCTACAGCCGCCGGGCCAACTTCTGGGACAACATCCACATCTATCGAACGCCGGCCGGCGCCGCCGCCCCGCCCTCGCCGGTGCCGCTGCCGCCCGGCTGGATGGAAATCCTCCCGGCGGACAGCCTGGAGCCCGGTGTCGGCGGCTACGGACGCGGCCTGACCGGATACCCGCCTGCGGCCGGAGCCCCGTTGGGTTGGGAGACCGGTGGCAGCGCTCCCCATCCGACCCTGATGTCGCCGGGAGCGCCGGCCGGGATGGTCAACGGTGCAGGCTCGAACAACCGATATCGCTACTTCAACGCGATCGGCGTGGACAACGCCGGCGCGGCGGAACTCTTCGTCGGCGGGGCCGGCTCGGTGTCCGGCCTGGGCGTCGTCATGCTCACCGGCGAGGCCGATTACATCTCCAAATACTTCGGGACCGCCCCCTCTTCGACGGTGGCTTACCAGATCTGCGCCTACGTCGAGCAGCGCTGGAACAGCCTGAGCATTGGGGCCGACGTCGGTCTGCTGAACGACGTCGCGCTGTCGGTGTCGTGGGGCGGCCTTAGCTACGCGACGCCTGCCGGCGCGCTCGCCGTCGATACGTGGCGCTGGCGGAACGTCTGCATCCCCGTCGCGGCCGACACTACGCCGCCCATCGTGTTCAAGCTCCTGACGGTCCCCGAGCCGGCGTCGGCCCTGCTGCTGCTGTGCGGCCTTTCGTTTCTGGGTCGGCGCACCCGATGCTGAGTCTGCCTCGCGCTTGATTCTTCACGCCGATTCCGCCAATCTCGCGCCCTTGGCAGGAATCGTTCTACAATCAACGCGGTACGGCAGACCTGTGGATCAAGGAAGGCAAAAACGCAGTGAAGTGGACCAAGCACTCGTGCCATGACTTCGGAAATCAAAGGTGAGGGAAATCAAAGGTGTCAGGATGATTTTTCCGGCTGCTTCCGCGGACGGCCCCGCGGTCGAAGCGTCAAATCCAGCCCCAGCCGGGCCGCGATCCGCGTCCGCCATCCCTGCCCGCCCAGCGGCGTACCCCGCGCAATGCTCTGCCGGGGAAATCAAAGGTGACAGGGGGAAATCAAAGGTTTCACGATGATTTTCCAACCCGGCGGGCGCAACGGGAGGGGCGCTGGTACCATGGTGGACCATCGCCCGGCGGCGCAGCCGGGCGAGGATAGATGGGAAATGGCGGTTAACGTTCCATCGATCTGCGGGGAATGCCGGAGGCGAGGTTCTTGCCATGTCCATTCCGTTATCGCGCACCCGGTCCGTACGCACCGTCCTGTCGGCGCTGAGTCTCTTGTCAACCGGTTGTGCCACCGGACCCACGACGCTGCTGCCGATCGTCATCCCGACGCCGCTCGACCCGTTTTTCGGCCGGGCGCAGGCCGTCGCGGGCGTGCTGAACGTCGGCGATGAGTTGAACATTCCCGGCGGCGCCTCGGTCTGCATTCCAAGGACCAGCCCGGCGGCCGTGGAACTCGTAGCCGTGCAGGCCGCGCCCGCGCCTGAGACCGTCCCGCTCTTTTCCGAGTTGAACGCCGGCGCGGTGCTGGCGGGCCACATCCTGCGGATCGACGTGCGTCCGCGCGGCCCCGCGCCGCCCTACCTGATCGTGCAGATGCCCGCCACCGCGCAGGACAGCCGCCTGTATGTGGCCGGCTATGTCGATGAAGACACGGGCCAGCCCGACTGGACGCCGGTTCGGGGGACGTATGACCCGGGTGCCGGCGTGCTGACCGCCGCGGTGGGGTTGGGTCTGTTTCAGCCCGTTGAGCAGGATGCCGGGCCCATCGGGAAGATCGCAGCCACGTGGCAAAGCGGCGGGAGCGTGACGTACAGCGGCTACGTGGGCGTCGGCGTGGGAGGACAGCAGTTCAATGCGCAGATCATTTTCATCGTCGAAGAGCCGACCAGTCCGCTGGAGGTGCCCTTCGAAGGGCCGCCGATTGCCGTCCGGGCCCGCGTCGGGGCGCGGCTGAGCAACATCACGCATCAGCCGCTCGACATGCTCACGGTGACCAGCAATTTCGGTCCGCGCCCCCAGCCGGTCCAGGGCGCCTCGACCAATCACCGCGGCGTGGACTACCGCGCGGCCGACGGCACGAACGTGTACGCCGCCGGCGACGGCACGGTCATCCGGGCCGGTTGCCAGACGAACAGCGTGAACTGCGGACGAACGGCCACGGGAGACATCACCGGCGGCAACATCGTGGAGATCGATCACGGGAACGGCGAAGTCACGCGTTACATGCACCTGACCAATCCCGCGTCGGTCGGCGTCGGCGACACGGTTCGCGGCGGCCAGGTCCTCGGCCAGTCGGACTCCACCGGCGGCGTCGCCGCGCACCTGCACTTCGAGGTCCAACACAACGGCGTCGCCGTCAATCCGCAACTGATCTACAACCAGATGGCCACCGTCACGATCGCCATGGCCATCGACTACGAGGTCCAGTCCGGCTCGCAACGGCAACTCCCGGTCACGCGCGGCATCCTCACGCCGCCGGACCTGGCGCGATACGACGAGATCGTCGACCTCACGGGCGTCGAGCCGGGCCCGCACCGGCTCCAGTTCGTCGCCGTGGAACCAGGCGGCACGCTGGAGGTATTGGCCGAGGCGCCGCTCACGGTCGGACAGCCGTTCCTCGGACTCACCGGGGCCCAGTTGTGGTTTGAGGACTTGACGACGGTCAGCACCGGCTCGAGTGATTACGAGTCGGAACGGCTGGAGGCCGTCTTTTCTCTGGTGGCCATCGACGGCAGCCGGCTTCAGGGCCAGGCGCATCTCACTTACTTCCGGCTGGTCGAAGTCACGCGCTCGTATGACCCGGAGTGTCCGGTCTCGACAGACACCTACGGCCCCGTGGAATGGGACGCATTCCTCGAAGGCGAGTACCAGGTCCTGTCGGACGGCGGCATCTACGTGAGTTTCACCGCCACGCCGTCAGAAAGCCCGGATGTGGTATTCCGCTCGACGCGCCCCGGCTGCCCGTTTCTCGATGCGTCGTATGTCGTCGTACCGGTGAACTGGAATGGAACGTCGGCGACCCTGATCAACGGCCGTTACGACGACCGGTCCGACACCACCCTGGGCAGCGCCACCGGTGAGCGTTACTACGAAACCCACCTTCGGTGGGTGCAGCCCTGACCACCGGCGGGCCGCCGCCCTTGAGCGCCTTCAGTTCGAATCCAGACTGCTCGCCCCGCCGTAGGCGGCATAGATGAAGCGGTTGCCCGCAGGGTACACCGTAATGACGTAGAGGTCGCGGTAGCGGATCGGGGGCGTGCCGGTGCCGCCCAGTTGCCGGTACAACTCCTGGTTGATGCCCGGCCCGCCGAACCGCGACGAGCCGATGTTGCCCACGAACAGCACCACGCCCCCGGCATACCGCGCCTGGATGTCCGCGATGATCTCGGCCGCCGCGCGCGGCGTGTCGGCGTAGCGCGATTCGTCCACCAGGTTGAGCGTCAGGCCGCGCAGCATCGCCAGCGGCTGGGCCGTGTCGCGGTTGCGGATCAGGTCGGTGCAGTAGATCGCCGTCACGCCCGCGTCCGCCAGCGCCAGGGCCAGGTTCTGCGCCCGCGTCATGCCCTCGGTCGTCAGCGGCGGGTCGTCGCCGGGGTCGCGCTCGGCGTGGCGGACGAGGATGATCGTCGTCGGCTGTGACGTGGCGGGCGGACAGGGCCGGAAGCCGTTCAGCGGAAACAGGTGGTATCCGCAGCCGGCCGGCGCGGCGAGCAGCAGGGTGGCGATGAACGAACAGAACAGGAATCCGGCGACGAATCTGGTTCTCACGCGTTGTTTCTCCATTCCCCCGCTCGGCGGCGTTATAACCGCAAGTGCGGCCGGCGACAGCCGCCCCCCGGGCCCCTCGCCCGGACTTGCATTCCCTTGGACGCTGTTTAACAACCTGCTGTGGCACGGGCGGAGGGCGAGCAGGTGCGAGCCCGACGGGCCTGTGTCCGCACCCGCCGCGGCGGGTGCCACAGGGTACCGAAACGGCCTCCTAGGGAAGGGTCTACCGCCCGCGATGCGGATCGCGGACGCCGCGGGCCGCGGGGCGACGGGCGACCGGTCGCCGCGGCGACTCTCGCGCGGAGCGCCCCGGCCGATCGGACGGCCGGGGCCGCCACGGGACGGCCGATCCCTCTTCCGCGGTCAGCGCCGCGAACAGTCCCTGCTGATACATGTTCGCGGGCCCGCACGCGTCGGCGAGGAAGCGGTCGAAGAACTCCACCGTCCGCCGGGTGTATTCCTGCGGCTGGACGGCCACCGACTGGTTATGCCGCGCGCCGGGGACGATCCACAGGTAACGCGGCTGCGGGGCCTGGGCGTAGAGGATGCGCGACTGCTCGACGGGGATGTAACTGTCCCGCTCGCCGTGGATGAACAGCATGGGTCGTGGGCGCATGTTCCACATGGCCCGCCGCACGGAGGGGAACGAGCAGCCGAACTTCCGCTCGGCGCGATGCATCATGGCCCGGCGGAGGAACATCCAGAACTCGGGGGGATGGTTCTCATAGACGAACTTGACCCGGGCGAAGATGTAGGCCCAGCGCTTCATGAGGTGCTCGAGCGCGGCGTCGGACGAGAAGGCCCCGTCGACCAGGAAGCAGCGGACGATCGGGTCGTGGGCCGCGGCCAGGAGGCCCGCCGCCGCCCCGCGCGAGATGCCGAAGAACCCGATGGCCGCCGGCCGGCCGCGCTGCTCCAGCCAGTCCCGAACGTAGGCGACCGCGCCGCGGACGTCGGCGATCTCGAGGTTGCTGGCCCACTGTCGCGGGGTGTAGCCGGGCTGGTGGGCCGACTGCCCGTGGCCGCGGAAGTCGAACGAGAACACGTCGTAGCCGGCCCGCAGCAGCGGCAGGCAGTACCGGACGCAACTGTGCCGATCGCTCTTGAACTCCGGGGCGAACAGCACCAGCCCGCGCCGCGGCTCGTCGGCCGCAGGGTGCAGGAACACGCCCCGCAGCCGCAGCCCGTCCGCCGCCCAGAAGTCCACTTCCTCGCCCGGCAGCCGCGGATGGGAGGCCTGCGTCATCGAGAGCGGCGGCTCGGTGTCGGTGAAGATGTTGAGGGAGATGAGGATGTACTTTCGGATGACGAGATAGGGCACGACCAGGAGCACCGCCAGCGTGGCGGCGAACGTGGTCAGCGCCCAGTTCCGGGCGACGAATTGCACCAGGTCGCTCAGGATGGTCATCGACCCTTCGACGGATTCCGCGCCGCGCCGCTCACGGGGACGTTTCCTTGTTCAGCAGCCGCTCGACGAACGGCGCGATGTCTCGGCCGTCCACGACGCTGTCGCCGTTCACGTCCGCCGCGCACAGCGCCGAGGCCGTCACCCCGAGCAGCCGCTCCACGAACGGTGCTGCGTCCGCACCTGTAACTTTCCCGTCACCCGTGAAGTCTCCGCGCGCCACCGTCAGCGGGAACGTCGCCTCGTCGGACCCCGGCCCGCAGACGCTCTCCGCCCGCACCGTCATGTTGTACGGCACGTCGCTCGCTTCGGGATTCGGCCACTCCACCTGCCCGGTGGCGGCGTTGATCGTCATCCCCGCCGGTCCCGACACGAGCGTCCACGCGTACGGCGGCGTACCCGCCACCGCCGGCGGCGGCGACGTATATGGCATTCCGCAGACCGCCGCCAACGCTCCCGGCGGCTCGATCGCCGGCGGCCCGCACGGAACGCTCACGTTCGCCCCCAGCGACGCGGGCGTCCCCGGCTTGAACAATGTCAGCGTCACGAGGCCCGTGGTCGGCGGGGCGTCGGCGTCGAAGCGGAAATTGTACAGCGTCCCCCAGCGCAGCGCGTTGGCGTTGACGTTCTGGGCGTAGGTCTCCGCGGCCCAGGTCAGCGCGCCGTCTGCCAGCGTCGGCGTCCAATCCGCGTCGCTGTACGCCTCGGCCCAGTAGTCCACGTCCCTGAACCCGACGTTGAACACGTTCACCGTCCCCGGAACCGGCACGCGGAACGCCTGCCCGGCGCGGTCGGAGTTCAGGTTGTAGATCGCGTACTCGTAGTGCCAGGCATTCCCGCCCAGCGCGGTGGCCTTCGCCCCCAGCACGAACCGGCCGTCGGCGACCGCGTCCACGTCGAGGTTGACGAATTGAACACCCGGATCGTGGTTCGCCCAGGCGAAGATGGCCGGCAGCGTGCGAACAGTCGAACCCGAGAATGCAAAAGAAAACGAGGGCGCGGCCCCCGGTGCGCCGAGTCGGCGGTGCGAGGCGTTATTCATCCTGTTGGCGGGCGTCACTTCGTCCGGGGTGATGACCTGATACTCGGCATAATAGACCGCACCGGGGTTCTGGGCAGGATCGAGGTCGCCGACGCGCACCTGGACGCGGCCGGGCAGGACGCCCGTGCCCGGCGTCGGGTGCGACGCAGGGTGATCTCCGGTCCACGGGTTTATGATGGACCGCGGCCCGAGCAGACTCTGGACGCCGTTGCGGGTGGCCACATAGGGATCGGAGCAGCCGGCCGCCAAGGCGGAGCAGCAGCCCGGGCAGGCGGGCTCGGGACACGTGTCACAAATCGTTTGCTGATAGGCGCAGAAGTTCCACTTGGCCCACGAAATGCCGACCTGCTCGAAGCGGCCCGACCCGGCCGAGACTCGATAGCGATACTTCGCCGAGGCGATCACGGGATGGAAGGGAGTGCCGCTTATGTGCCGCATCGCGGTCGTGCCGATGTTGCAGGTGGTGTTGCCGTATGCGTACGCGCATTTCTGGGCCGCGGTGTTCTGACCGTAACTCTGCACGCCCGGCAGGTCTCCCAGGATCGCATCCGGCTCCGCAAAGGCCCGCACGATTCCGCAAAGCACGCCGCAAATCACCGCCGCGCGTCCAACCCATTCGCCAATTCGCATGGCTGAGTCCTCCTGTCCGCGCGGCCCGCGCGGGCGCTGGCGAGACTCCTGCATGGGCGGCGGTTCTCAGCCGCCGTTCCAGTCCTCGCGCCGCTCTATGAACGAAGCAATGTCGCGGCCGTCGACCGCGCCGTCGCCGTTCACGTCCGCCGCGCACAGCGCGTCAAGCAGTTTGCCCAGCAGGTGTTCCACGAACGGATCGCTGTCCGCCGCCGTCACCCTCCCGTCGCCGGTGAAATCGCCGCGCGCCGCCGTCAGCAGAAACGTCGCCTCGTCCGACCCCGGCCCGCAGACGCTCTCCGCCCGGATCGTGATCGGGTACGGCGCGTCGGCCGCGACCGGGTCCGGCCAGGACAACGCCCCCGTGTCCGGATCGATCGTCATGCCTGCCGGCGGACTGCCCGCCAGTTGCCAGACGAACGGCCCCGAACCGCGGACCGCCGGCGGCGGCGCGGCGTACGGCCGGCCGCACACCGTGGCCGCGTCGGCGATCGGGTCGAAGATGGGAGGCCCGCACGGGACGGGGACCGTCGCCGTCACGGCGGCGGGCGTGCCGGGCTTGAAGATGGTCAGCGTGACCGTCCCGTTGGTCGGCGGGGCGTCGGCGTCGAAGCGGAAGTTGTACAGCGTCCCCCAGCGCAGGGCGTTGGCGTTGACGTTCTGGGCGTAGGTCTCCGCGGCCCAGGTCAGCGCGCCGTCTGCCAGCGTCGGCGTCCAGTCGGCGTCGCTGTACGGCTCGGCCCAGTAGTCCACGTCTCTGAAGCCGATGTTCGAGACGCCCACCGCGTCGGCGATGGGCACGCTGAACGCCTGCCCGGCCCGGTCGGAGTTGAGGTTATAGATCGCGTACTCGTAGTGCCAGGCGTTCCCGCCCAGGGCGGTCGCCTTGGCCCCCAGCACAAACCGGCCGTCGCTGACCGGGTTGGTGTCGAGGTTCACGAACTGCACGCCCGCATCATGGTTGGCCCAGGCCATGATCGCCGGCTGCATGCGGACGGTCTGAGTACCTATAAAAGATAAATTGTAACTGGGCGCCGCGCCCACGCCGCTGAACCGCCGATATCCCGCGTTGTTCATCTTGTTGCCGGCCGCGGCGTCGTCGGCGGCGATGACGTGATGTTCGCCGTAATACACGGCTCCCTGATTCTGAGCGGGGTCGAGGTCGGCGACGCGCACTTGAACGCGGCCGGGCAGGCGGCCCGTGCCGGGCGTGGGATGAGTGGCGGGCACAAAACCGGTCGAAACGTTGATGATCGATTTCGGTCCCAAAAGGGACTGTGTGCCGCTGCGGGCTGACGTCGTGGTATCCGAACAACCCGTGCCGAGTTGGCTGCAACAACCCCCGCAGACGGGCTGGCAGTTGGGTGGAGAGCAGTGGCCACTCTGAAGGCAGCAAAACTCCCAGCGCACCCACGCCTGACCAATTTGCTCGAAGCGCCCCGCACCATTGACGGATTTGAAGCGATACATGGCTGCGGCGTGCGCGGGATGGTTAGGCGTTCCGTCGATCCAGTTGGCCGGGACATTGCCGATGTTGCAGGTAATGCGGCCGAGTGCATAGGCGCACTTTTGCGCCTCGGTATCCTGTCCGTAATTCGACGGACCTGTCAGATCGCCGATGATCAGGTCCGGGCCGGCCCGCGGACCGCCGTCGTCAGGCGGCGGCTCGGACGCCCGCGCCCACGCCACCAGGCCGACCCCCAGACAGACCGCCCACACCGCGCCGCTGCGAATCCGCGCTTCGGAGGTCTGAGACATGCGCGCCTCCAGGGTCCGACCGGCATGCCCCGGATGCCGGCCGAGGCCCCCACGTTACCGCGCCACTGCGCCCGCGACAAGCCCCCCCCAGCCGCGCCAAAACGGAATATAAAATACTAATTTATGCGTGTTCCCGCGCGCCCGCCCATCCGCCTGTTGTTGTTTGTTCGTTCCGCGGTGCCCGCTGTCCGAGTGGGTTGCCCGTCGGCCGCTGCGCACCGGTCGGTTCTGCCTTTCCGGACGCTCCGCCCCCCGTGCCTCGTTTGAATCGCCCCCGCGCCGGGCCATATAATGATCCCGCGGACGCGAGGCGGGGCCGGCCCCCATGAAGACTCTTCTGCGATGCGACAAGTTCGACGTCGTGCAGCGCGACGTTCGCGGCCGCGACGGGCGGACGCACCCGCGCCAGGTCGTCGTCCATCCCGGGGCGGTGGTCGTCCTGCCGCTCATCGAGCCGGATCGCGTCGTGATGATCCACCAGTGGCGGCACACGATCGAGCGCGAGTTGCTCGAACTGCCCGCCGGCACGCTCGATCGCCCCGGCGAAGACCCGGCCGCCGCCGCCCGGCGGGAACTGGAGGAGGAGACGGGCTACCGGGCCGGCCGGCTGGAGCCGCTGTGCGAGTTCTACCCCTCGCCGGGGATGCTGACCGAACTGATCCGCGCCTACGTCGCCCGCGACCTGTCGCCGGCCCGGCAGGCGCTGGATGCCACCGAACGCATCCGCGTCGAAATCCTCCCGCTGAGCGAGGCGTTCGCTCGCGTCGCCCGCGGCGAGATCATCGACGCCAAGACGCTCATCGCTCTGTTGCGCTGGCGGCTCCGCGGAGAATGTCGCCCATGAGTTGGGACGAACGCCCCTATGCCGACGACTCCCGCGACGGCTGGGCCGCCCGGACGCGCTTCGGCGAGAACCCGCTGGGCTGGTCGCTCTCGCTGGGCCGCGTGGCCGGGATCAACGTCCGGGTCCATTTCATCTTCCTGCTCTACGTGGCCGTCGAGTTGCTCCTGGCCGGCAGCGCGTTTCTCTACCAGGCGCGGCTGCTGCTGATCCTGTTCGGGTCGGTGTTCCTGCACGAACTGGGCCACTGCTTCGCGGCCCGGGCGGTGGGCGGCTCGGCGCGCGAGATCCTGATGTGGCCGCTGGGCGGGCTGGCCTACGTCGACGCCCCGATGACGCCGCAGGCGCAGTTCATCACGACGATCTGCGGGCCGCTGGTCAACGTCCTGATCTGCGCCGCGGCCGCGCCAGCCCTCATCCTTTCCACGGGCGTTCCGGGGATCATCCCCTGGAACCCGTTCCGGTCCGGGGCGGGCGCATACCTCCACGCAGAGTGGCAGGTCTGGCTCTACCTCGTCTTCCTCGTGAACTACTCCCTGTTTCTGTTCAACATGCTGCTGGTGATCTATCCGTTCGATGCGGGCCGGATCGTGCAGGCCGCGCTCTGGCCGGCGCTGGGATATCAGCGCTCCATGCACGTCTCGGCCACGGTCGGAATGGTGGGCGCGGTGGCGCTGGGGCTGTTCGGTTTGCTGCGAAACAATTTTCTCTACGTGGGCATCGCCGTCTTCGGCTACGTTACCTGTCTCAACACGCGCCGGATGGTATCGGCCGGCGCGTACGACGGAACCGGGATCTTCTCCGGTGACGACCGGGCGGGCTGGGGCCGCGATGATGATGGTCCTGCCGGGCATCCGGCCCGTCGGCGCGGACTCGGCGGGCTGTATGCCCGCTGGCGGCAGCGGCAGGCCCTGAAACGCGAGACGGCCGAGCGCGAACGCCTCCGCCGCCTCGACCGCGAGGTCGACCGCATCCTCACCAAGGTCCACCAGGAAGGCATCCAGTCGCTGACGCGGGCCGAACGAGCCACGCTCGACACCGCCACGCGCCGGCGGCGGCGCGAGGAACAGCGCTCGCTCTGATCGGAGAATGGTTCACGTGACGCAGGTTCCACGCACCCCGTCGGCCCCGCCCGGCGCCACGAATTCACGGTTGCCCCGATCCGGGCGACGCGGCGACCGGTCGCCGACGGTCCGCGCCGCGCATCGGTTGGCGCCCGTCCTGCTGGCGGCGGCGGCACTCGGCTGTCAGGAGCCGCTTCCGCCGCTCATGTGGTATCGACCCGCACCCGAGCCGCCGCCCCGGGCGAACGCCGTCGCGGTCGGCCGACAGGAACGGTCCGCGGTCTACGGCCTGACGGCACGGACAAGCGAGTCCGGCGGCTGGACCGAGGCGGGCCGCACGCTGGGTCGCGAGGGCCGGACGCTGGCAGTCGCCGCTCATCGATCGTCGCCGCGCACGATCGACCCCGCCTGGGAGCAGCGGCTCGGCGCGCGCTTCCCCGAGCGCGGCGTGACGCTGCGGACCGACGGCAGCGCGGCCGTTTCGGCCGCCGGCACCGAGACCGGAGCGCGGACCGGCACGACGCCCTGACCTCCCGGACCGCTGCCTCAAACTACTGGAATTGCCTGCGCCCGCGCGGTATGATGGATTCGCCTCGCAAATCGATCGTCACGGGGAGGAGGGATCATGAAGGACTGCCCGCGCCGCATCGCACTGTTCGCGCTCTTTTTGGCCGTTCCGGCCGCGGCCCAGGTCGGCGAGCCGCTCGGGCCTTTAGGGGTCACGCTGCGCCAGGGAAACGTCATCCGGGTCGAGAACCCGGCCTTGCCGCTGCCGGTCAACATCAAGTTCCACAACGGCGGGGCCAATGATTTCGTGATTGTCGGGCACCTAGCGCCGGATGCCCCGGTAATCCTCAAGATCATCAGCGACGGGGCGGCGGTCGAGCCGTTCCGCACCCTGCATTTCTATCTCGTCGTGCCGAAGAAGAATCCGGACAACACGATCAACCTGAACCAGGCGGGGCCGATCTCGCTGCTCGACCCGGCGAACCCCGGGCCGGTGCAGGTCGAGATCAAGGGGTTGCGTTTCGCCGGGACGCCGGGGGCCGCGCCGATCGTGCTGGACCAACTCAGTTTCTACGTCTCGTACCTGCGCGACCTGCTGGGGCGGTTTTACGTTTCCCCGGGAACGAATCCCTACAACCTGTTCGGCAACGGCGTCATCGACGTGCAGGTCCCCGGGGCGCGGTACGTCGACGCCCCCATCGACCCCTACAACTTTCTGCGCACCTGCGGATCGGCAAAGTCCTCGTGGCGCTGGGCGAACCTGGTGAATCCGGGACCGAACACGCCGGTCCAGACCGGCCCGGGCACCGGCCCGAATGCCGGCGGCGGATACGTCTTTGAACTCGGTCTCGGCGTCGGGGTGTTCGCGCAGGCCCCGAAGTCCATCAGCGAGTTCATCAACGTCCTGCTCGGCTTGGCCCCCATCGATCAACTCTGCAAGTACGACTTCAACCTCGACGGCAAGGTGAACGGCGACGATATTCCCGGCTTCATCGCCGCGATCTTCTAGGCCGGACGACCGCCGTAACTACTTCTGTGCCGGGCCGCCGGCCACCGCGGCGGTGCCCGCCCCGAGGCCGCGGCGCGTCATTCGCACACCAGCCGGACCGCGCCGTTCGCCATGCCGAGCACGGTGTCGCCGCGAACGCCGGTCAGCCGTTCCGCCGCCGTGCGGGCCTCCTCCAGCCGCTGCCCGCCGATCCGCACGACGACCTGGCCGGGTTCGAGGCCGGCCCGGACGGCGGGGCTGTCGGCCTCGACCCGCAGCACGAGCAGCGCGCCGCGCGGGAGCCCGCGGTCGGATTGGGTGGCCGTCGGCACCGGGCCGAACAGGGCCCCGCGCCAGGCCACCGCGAGATCAAAGCGCACCCGCAGCGCGCGAACCGGCGCCGCGCGCCGACCGACCACGACGACCGTCTGCATGCGCCGGCCGGCGCGCACGTATTCCAGTTCGACGCGCGTCCCGGGAAGCGCTGCTCCGACCCGTCGAATGAACTGATCGTCGGATGCAACCGTCGCAGCGCCGAATCGCACCACGACGTCGCCGGGGCGCAGGCCCGCGCGATCGCCCGGAGCGCCGGGCGCGACCGCAACGATCCGCGCGCCGGCCGCCCCGCCCTCCGGTCGGACCTCCACTCCCAGATTTCCGTATTCGACCGATTCGCCGCGGCGGAGTCGATCGATCACCGCGAGCGTCCGGGCGTTGACGGGGATGGCGTAACTCGCGCCGGCGTCGTCGGAATCCACGGCCGTCAGCACGCCGACCACCGCGCCCGACCGGTCGACCAGCGGGCCGCCCGAAAACCCCGGCTCGACGACTGCGGTTGTGCGGACGAGGTCGCCGTCGTAGCGGTCGACCGCCTGGCCGCCCGGCACGCGCAGCCGGCAGCCGCTGGCCGCGACCACGCCCGCGCTCCGGCTCGCGGCCCGGGTACTTCGGCTCCCGCGTGGATAGCCGAAGGCGGCGATCGACTGACCGCAGCGCAGGTCCGCCGCGTCGGCGAGGGGAACGGCCGGGAGGACGGCGGCGGCTACGGACAGCACCGCCAGATCGCTCCGCGGATCGACCCCCGTAACGGTAGCACGAACGCGCCGCCCGTCGGAAAGGACAACGCTCACGGTTTCCGCGCCCCGGACAACGTGCTCGCACGTCAGGACCAGCCCTTGACAAGCCGGCCGCCCGACTGTGGCGGGCGGCTCGGTCGCGTCACGACCGGGCGGCTTTGCCGCAGGCATGTCAAGGGCCAGTCCGGCGGGATCGATCAGCACGCCGCTGCCGCACTGCAATCCGAGCCGGTCGCCGCGGCGACTGGACCGCGGGTTTGCATCCGCGCCGACCACCCCGGTTGACTGCAAGTCAAACCAGACGCACTCCCCGCCGGCGGCCTCGACGCGGACGACCGCAGGACCGACCCGCTCGGCGAGCCGTTCCATCTCCCGATCGCAGGCAGGCAGCGACACGGAGACGGCCGCCTCGCGCACCCCGGCCGCTGCGCCCGGCCACGACAGGCCCGGGCATAACAACAGGAGCATCAGCGAAACGCGTCCGTGCGGCCGCAGCATGGACGTTTCATCGGAAGAAAGGATTCGGTTACTTCGGGACTTCGATGCTTACGTCCTGCGCGTCGCGCGGCGAGGTGGAGAACCGTACGATCTTCTCGCCGGCCGGCACGAGGAACAGGAAGCCCATCTTGAGGTCCTCGCGGTCCGCGGCCGTCCGCAGAACGGCGGGCGTCATCTCCTTCGGCTCCTTCAGGCAGCGCTCGGGGACCTCCTCCCGCGTCTCGGGCCAGTACTGGATTTCGAACCGCCGCTGGCCGCGGAAGGTGGCGAGCGTGTAAACGCCGAGGGCGAAATACTTCTCGCCCGACTCGGTCGTGACGTAAACCTGCGAGACCGCACGCTTTGCGAACTCCAGTGCCTTGCCAAGCACGCTCTGGGCCAGCACCACCTCGCCGCCCACCTGAACCATCGTCAGTTCGCGGGGCACTTCGAACTCCGTGACGGCCTGGTCGCGCGGCGGCGGGGCGGTCGGTACCGCAACCGCCAGGTGACCCCCGGCGAACTTTCCGCGGCGGAGCGTGCCGTCCGGGAAACTCGAGCGCGGCAGGACGACCGGCAGCCGGCTGGACACGCCCGTCAGCGACTCTTCGGCTGCGGCCAGATTCGTGCGTCCGGGCCGCCGCGGCCCTACCCGGGCCCGGGATTGCGGCCGTTCAGACCCGCCTTCGTCTTCGTCTTCCCAGCCGCCGGCGTCGTCGCTTCCGCTCCCGGTTCGACGCCCCTTCTCCGAGGTGGTCGGGTCGGCGGTCGCGTCGGGCTTTGGTGGGGCCAGCGGCAGGGGGGCCTTCTGCTTCAGTCGTTCGGTCAGTTCGGCCCGCGCGCCGGACTTGAACTCGACGTACCACGGCTCGAAACCGGCCGGCACGTCGAATGCGACGTCGAACAGGAACCCCCGCGCCTGCCGCAGCGCCGAGCCGATCTGGTCGTTCAGCCCGAAGCGCATGTTGAGCGGCCACTTCACGATCCGCTTCGCCTGGCGGAGGGTCAGTTTATGATCGGATTTCTGGCAGAAGAGGTCGCTCAGTCCCGCGGCCATGAACAGTTGCAGATCGCGGGCCTCGCCATCGGGCCGCGGGCGCGGGCCGACCAGCCGCAACTGGGCGGGGGTAAAGCGGATCATGGCCGGTGAATCGGCGGCCTCGTCGGCTGCGGACGGATCGAGCGCCACCCGGACAATGACGAATTTGCGCCCCGGGTCGTCGAGCGGCAGGGGCGAGAAGTTCCGCGTCCAGTCGGACCGTCCGCCGGGCTGCTGGTCCACCTGTTCGATCTGCCGCGTCTCCCAGTAGGCGAGGGCCGCCAGCGAGTTGGCCGGCACGATGCGCCGGCTCTCGCGCTGGAAGCCGGCGTTGACGGCGTAAAGATCGTCGAGGAACCGCGGCCGGGCGCGGGCGAAACCGCCCTCGGCCGCGCCGAACCGAGTCGGCTCGGAAAGCAGGTTGACCAGTCCGACCACGAATCCGTCCGGGTTCAGCCAGACCGCCCGGCGGACGTTCGGCGAACCGGGGTCGTATCGTCGGAAGCCCAGCAGGTCGGGGCCGAGCGGCAGCATCTGGACGGCCGTCAGCACGGTGCCGATGACCGTCAGCCCGATGAACAGACCGAGAACGCCGCCGCCGGCGCGATCGGCCGCCGGCGGGAAGATGATGTTCCCGGGAATGAGTTTGTCGGTGGAGATTCGCAGCACGGCGAGGGAGACGACGAAAATGAGGGCCAGGGCTGCGGCGCGGCTGTACTCGACGTGAATCAACTCGGCCCACGCCCGGTGCAGTGACTCGTAGTACCCGAAGGCGAGCATCACCGCGCCCAGCGTCTCGATGAGCATGATCGCGGCGCTGAACACGCCCTGAAAGGCCCAGAAGACCGTCACGAGGACGACCAGCAGCATGGCAATCAGGGAAAGGATCATGTCCGCGTTCCACGATTCCGGCCGCCGCTTCGCCGCGCCGGGCGGCTGAGCGTTCCCGCGCAGGCGGGAATCCCGTGCGTCGATTCCGCGGGGCGCTGGCGGTACGGCGCCGCGGGACTGCCCTGCCTACGCGCCCGCCGATGCCGCGGGCCGCGCCGACGGGTCCTCACGGGTAACCCGCAGGACCTCGTTGATGCTCGTGACGCCTTCATACACACAATGAATACCGGCCTCCTGGAGGTATTGCATCCCGTTCTTGCGCGCGACGGCCTTGACGTTCTGGAGCGGCGCGCCGCGTGCGAGCAGGGCACGGATCTCGTCGTCAACGACCAGGACCTCGAAGATGCCGGTCCGGCCGATGTAGCCGCTGCCCTGGCAGGCGGAGCAAACGATCGGATTACCCTTCTTGTCGACCTCCAGTTCGTTGGGATTGGGGGGCCGGTAGAAGGGGCGATTCTCGCCCACCGGCAGATTGGCCTTCTTCAGCAGCACCGGGTCGGGTTTGTAGGCCTTTCGGCACTCCGTACAGAGTTTGCGCACGAGACGCTGGGCCATGACCGCGTCCAGCCCGCCGGCGGCCAGTTCGTTGTCGCCCACCAGTTGCAGGTAACGGCGCAGCGCCGACAGCGTGTCGGAGGCGGAAAGGCCGACGTATACCCGCTTGTTGCTGTTGCCCGCGGCGGCGACGAGTTCGGCCGTTTCACGGTCGGGACAGTCGGAGACAAGGACCACGTCCGGGTCCATCCGCAGGACGGACTGTAATTGGCGCGAATACGTCACCTCGCCGCCTCGACTGTCGAAGACCGTCTGAGTGACGTTTTCGATTTCCATCGCCTTGGACATTTCCAGGGTATGAATGTTCTTCATGAACGCGTCATGGCCGCGGATGAAGGCGTAGAGCGTGCTCGTCAGCCCGCTCTCGCGCGGGCCGCAGACGATGATGACGCCGTGCGGCCGCTGCGCGATCAGGTCCTCGAGTTGCGTGCGGTGTCGGTCGGACAGCCCGATCTCGGGCAGGCGAAAGCGGCTCTCCTCCGAAAGGAGCCGCATCGTGACGCGCTGCCGGGTCGTATCGCCGGACGACTGCACCTGAATCTCGACGACCTTGTCCTGCTTCCCGCCGGGGCCGATCGCGCCGGTGAGTTTGCCGCTCTGCGGCTTGCGCAACTCTTGGGGGTCCATCCCGGCGACGCGCTTGAGATGGCCGACCGCCCCGTCCGCCAGCGGGCGGGCCATCGATTCTCGCTCGCGGTTGACGCCGTCCACCCGGTAGAGGATCCGCGCGGCGTCCCCCTGGAGGGCCATATCCACGACCGTCGCGCGGCGCCAGATCGCGTCAAAGAGAAGGTCCTGAAGGGCGGCGTAGCCGGCGCGCTCTTCCGGATCGGTGGGCCACTTGGGCTGCCTGCCGTCCGCGCCCTTGATCCGCACCCGGTCCCCGGCATGAATGGTCTCCTCGGTCTCGGGCTTTTTCGAGAACAGACGCTGGAAATGCGCCGGTGTCAGGACGCGCTGGGCCGGCGCGACGCGCCCGTTGCGATGGGTCACATAGGCCAGCCCCGCCCCCGCGTAGAGTAGCAGAAAGGCGAACAGCCCCGCGATCCACGGCAGGACGAGCCACAGGGCTAGTCCCAACAGGCCGGCCCCCAGGTGGGCCGCATTCCACGGCAGCCGGGGCGTCTTGGCCTTGAGCGTGTCCTTGTCGACCCACGCGCCGGTGGCGGCCCAGGTCAGTCCCAGCAGCAGGAAGACGGCCACCTTCACCGGGCCGAAGAACGGAGCGTCCGGGGGCAATTCGGCGAGGATCAGCGGCACGGGAAGCAGGGTCATGCAATCTTCAGCGCGGCTCGAATCCGGCGCTCGGAGCCGCGGGCGCAAGCCCGTGGGCCGGTGGCCGCGGCGACAAAATACCGGCTCGGCCCCGCGGACTCAATCCGCGGCGGTCGCCACGCGGTGGACCTCTTCCAGCGTCGTCAGTCCGTCGAGCACCTTGCGCTGGCCGCTGTCGACCAGCGTCCGGAACATCCAGTCGCCGGCCGCCTTGCGGATTTCGCCGATGGTCGGCCGCGTGAGGATCACATCGCGCATGGCGGGGTTGAACAGCAGCATTTCGAACAGCGCCGCCCGCCCCCAGAACCCCGTCCTCATGCAGCGCGTGCAGCCCACGGCGGTGTAGAGTTCCGTCGGGCTGCGCTCATCCAGCCGCAACTCCCGCGCCCGGCGCGCATCCGGCCGGTACCGCGCCTTGCAGTGCGGGCAAAGGATGCGGACCAGCCGCTGGGCGATCGCCGCGGTCGCCGCGTTGGCGATCAGGTAGGGCTCGACGCCCAGATCGAGCAGCCGGAACACCGTCCCGATGCTGTCGCGGGCGTGAAGGGTCGTCAGCACGAGGTGGCCGGTGGTGGCGGCCTGCATGGCCATGTCGGCCGTTTCGCGGTCGCGGATTTCGCCGACAAGGATCACGTCCGGGTCCTGGCGCAGGACGGTGCGCAGGACCGAGGCGAAGGTGACGTCGTGCGTGTGGTCGATGGAGATCTGCGTCGCGCCGGGCAACTGGTACTCGACGGGGTCCTCGATGGTGACGACGTTGCGCGTATGCGTGTCGACGTTCCGCAGCACCGTGTAGAGCGTGGTCGTCTTGCCGCTGCCCGTCGGACCGGAGACGATGAGCATCCCCGCGTCCTGCCCGCAGATTTTCCGCAACTCGGCCGACATGTGCGGCTCCATGCCCAACTGGTCGAAATCGGTCGGCACGAGCATCTTGTCGAGGATGCGCAAAGCCAGTTTCTGGCCGTGCACCGTCGGCGTGAGCGAGACGCGGAAGTCGACGCGCCGCGCCGCCACGTCGGCGATGAAATTGCCTTCCTGCACGATGTTCTTCTTGGCGATGTCGAGTTGGCACAGGACCTTGATGACGTTCAGCACCGCCAGCGCCGTCGGGCGGGCCAGTTCGCCCACCGACTGCATCAGCCCGTCGACGCGGTAGCGCACCCCGTAGCCCTGTTCCATCGGGTCAACGTGGATGTCCGTCGCCCGCACGCGAAAAGCGGTGAACAACATGCTGTGCAGGGCGTTCAGGGCCTCGCCGGCGGCGCGGGCGTCGGCGGACTGAACCTGGAACGGCTGGGCCTTGCGGTCCAGCAGCCGGATGTCCTTCGGCGCGGCGGGCATCCCCCGGCCGGGCGGCTGGCCCACGGCCGTGTTGATTAGGGCGGAAAGGTCGGCCGGCAACGCGCCCGACTCGGCGGCCGCGCGGCGCGGGCCGGCGGCGGACGCCTGTCCCCGACGGGGCGTTGCGTCTCGTCGGACTCCGGCGTCGGCCGGCGCCGGCTGGTCCGGCGACGGAATGTCCAGGATCGTGTCGTCCGGGGTCGCCTCGGGCTGGACGGATTCCGGCGCGCCGTCGGCGTCGGATTCGAAGCACAGGCGGAGCGTCGTGTTGCCGATGCGGAACACATCGCCGTTCCGCAGTTCGGCCTCGACGATGCGGTTCTCGTCCAGCCAGGTCCCGTTCCGCGAATCCAGGTCCTTCAGAATGAACGTCTCCCCCCGCTGTTCGAGCGTGCAATGGCGGCGCGAGGTGCGCGGGTCGGCGACGACCACGTCGCAACTCTCGCGGCCGATGGTGATCGTCGGCTTCTCGACCGGAATGACGCGCTGCTTGCCGTCCTCGGTGATTTCCAGTGTGGCCATAGCGTGCACTCGAACGACTGCGGGCTGATCGCTCCCTTCCGGTCACGATTCAAAGAATGCCTCAATCGTCCTCCCCTCACGGCCGCCGCTGCAGGCGCGACGCGGCGGGAAGTCGGGTCGCGGCTCCGAAATGCCTATCGCGTGCGAATGCCCTTGAGCCTCATCCGGAGTTCCTCCGGGTTCGGAGCGAACTCCAGCGCGATCTTTGACTCAATGACCTCCTTCGAAACCAGATTATACAGCGCCTCGGTGAAGTCCTGCATGCCCTCCTCGAGGGAGGACTTGAGCACGGCCGTGATCTCGGCGTCGCGGCCCTCGGCGATGAGTTTGCGCAGCGCGGCGTTGACGAACATGATCTCGCAGCAGGGGATGCGCGGAAACTCGGGGCGCAGGCTGGGCAGCAGTTTCTGGCAGACCACCGCTTTGAGGTTGAACACCAGCGACTGCCGGACGAGTGAACGAGCGCCCTCCGAAAACAGGTCGAGTATGCGCGTGATCGTCTGCGAGCAGGACGAGGCGTGGATCGTCCCGAAGACCAGGTGTCCGGTCTCGGCGGCGTGCATCGCGGCCTCGAACGTCGCGTAGTCGCGCATCTCCCCCAGCAATACCACGTCCGGGTCCTGCCGCATCAGGTACTTCAGGGCCGAGGGAAAGTCCCGCACGTCGATGCCCAGTTCCCGCTGGTTGATGAACGCCTTGCGGTCCTCGAAGAGGTACTCGATCGGGTCTTCCAGCGTGACGACGTGACAGGCCCGCGTGGCGTTGATCAGGTTCAGAATGGCGGCGATGGTCGTGCTCTTGCCCGACCCGGTGATGCCGGCCAGCAGCACCAGTCCCTGCTGAAACTCGGCGCACCGTTGCAGGACGGGCGGCAGGCCCAGTTCCTCGAAATCCCGGATCTGCCGCACGACGCGCCGGGCCGCAATCGACGTGTGCCCGCGCTGGCGGAATACGTTCACGCGGAACCGGTCTGCGCCTTCCAGGTCGTGGGCGAAATCCACCGCCCCGTGTTCGAGAAAATGCTGCCGCTGCGCGGGCGTGAGGACCTCGAAGACCATCTCCTCGATCTCTTCGTTGCTCAGCGCCGGCTCGTTCGCGCGGCGGATGTCGCCCTTCAGCCGGAACCGGGGCGGCGCGCCGGCCTTCACGTGAACGTCGCTCGCCCCCAGTTTGCAGCACGCCTTCAGCAGCCGGTTGATCTTCGGATTGCGGTTCACCGGCAGGATGCCCGACGTCTCGTGCGTGTCGATGGGATTGGTGGGCGGTCGGTGGCGGGGATCGTCGTGCACGGGGTTGGCTCCCGGCCGGCGGCTGCTCAGGACGCCGGGGTTCACCGGGTCATTATACCGATGCCCCCTGGGGATGATCGCGGGGCGGCGGGCCGCGTTGTCCTGATGTTCACCCTCGTTATAATCCGATGGAAACCGGTTGCCCCGCGAGACGGCGTAATATAGTGGTCCGGCCTGTCCGCCCTAACTACTCGCGGGCCGGCCGTGTCTTTCAAAGGGCGCGTCCAGCCATGATCCGAACCAGTCCGGGTGTGTGCCGGTATGCAGTAATACTGGCGCTGCTGGTCGGCGGCGGGTGCGGCTACAGCACGGCGCGGCCGTTTCGCACGGGCGTAAAGACGATCGCGGTGGACATCTTCGACTCGAAGGAGTTTCGCCGCGGCCTGGAGTTGCAACTGACCGAAGCGCTGTGCAAGCGGATCGAGGCGGAGACGCCCTACCAGATCGCCGCCCGGAACGTGGCCGACACGCTCGTGAGCGGCGAGATCAAGGAGGTCCGCCAGGGCACGCTGGGCCGGGACTTTGACGCAAACCTGCCTCGGGAGACGGCCGCGACGCTCGTGGTGGCGTTCCAGTGGAAGGACCTGCGGAACGGCGCGGTGCTGGTGGACCGGCCCTACTTTGTGCAGACCGTCGAGTACATCCGGCCCGTGGGAGAGAACTTCTACGACGCGAGCCAGCGGCTGGCGGACCGGATGGCCGAGCGGATCGTGGAGCAGATGGAAGCAGAATGGTAAGCGGGCAAAACCGCCGATCGGAGCCACGGGCGCAAGCCCGTGGGCCGGTCGCCGCGGCGACCGGCTCGGAACGTCGGACCGAGTTGGCGTCCCGGCCTCGGCCGCACGGGAACAGGTGAACGAGTGAGCGATCAGCGATTCGATCAGGAACCGCAGCGGCCGGGCCCGCCGAACAAGCCCCCGGGACGGGTGCGCATGTCGCGCGGCGTGATGAGTTGGATCGGGTTCATCCTGATCGCGCTGATGATCCTCGCGCTGATCAACGACGGCTTCAAGAGCCCGCGCACCCTGAGCATCGTCGAGTTCTGGCAGCAGGTCGAAAACGGCAACGTGGCCCGGGTGACGCTGACGGACAACGCGATCAAGGGCTTGCTGCGTGAGGACCGCGCCGGCCGCCCGGTCGGCGGCGGCCCGGAGCGGTTCCAGGTCAAGTATCCCCACGGCGCGATCCAGCAGGAACTGATCGACAAGTTGCTCGCCGCCTCGGCGGAGAAGGGCTTCGAACTCGACTACGACGAAACCAGCGGGCTGTACGTGCAGTTGCTCGTGCAGATGATCCCCTGGCTGCTGATCATCCTGTTTGTCTGGTTCTTCGTGTTCCGGCAACTCCGCAGCAGCGCGGGCGGCGCGGGGATGCTCGGAAGTTTCGGCCGCTCGCGCCACCGCGTCGCCAACAAGGAACTGGCCAACGTGACCTTCGCCGACGTGGCGGGCATCGAGGAGGCCAAGGACGAGGTCCGCGAGATCGTCGAGTTCCTCAAGAACCCGAAGCGCTTTCAGCGCCTGGGCGGGCGCATCCCGCGCGGCGTGCTGCTGGTGGGCGAGCCGGGCTGCGGCAAGACGCTGCTGGCCAAGGCCATCGCCGGCGAGGCGGACGTGCCCTTCTTCTCCATCAGCGGGGCCGACTTCGTCGAGATGTTCGTGGGCGTCGGGGCCTCGCGCGTCCGGGACCTGTTCAAGCAGGCGAAGGAAAACGCCCCCTGCATCATCTTCCTCGACGAGATCGACGCCGTCGGCCGGCGACGCGGCACGGCCTACAACGGCGGCGGGCACGACGAGCGCGAGCAGACGCTGAACGCCATCCTCGTCGAGATGGACGGGTTCGAGACTTCGGACCAGGTGATCGTCATCGCCGCGACCAATCGCGAGGACGTGCTCGACGCCGCGCTGACCCGTCCCGGGCGGTTCGACCGGCGGGTGTTTGTGGCGCTGCCGGACATCCGCGGACGCCTTGAGATCCTGAAGGTCCACGCCAAGAAGGTCAAACTGCGCGCGGGCGTGGACATGATGAAGATCGCCCAGGGAACCCCGATGTTCAGCGGGGCCGAACTGGCGGCGATCATCAACGAGGCGGCGCTTCTGGCGACGATGGCCGGCAAGGACGCGATCGACCTCGACGACCTCGAGGAGGCCCGCGACAAAATCCGCTTCGGCCGGGCTTACAAATCGCGGAAGATCGACGACCGCGAGAAGTCCATCACCGCCTACCACGAGGCGGGCCACGCGGCGCTGATGTACCTGCTGCCCGACGCCGACCCGCTGCACAAGGTGAGCATCATCCCCCGCGGCCCGGCGCTGGGGGCGACCTTTCAGTTGCCGCAGACCGACCGCTACACGATGAGCCGCAAGCAGGCGATGGCGGCGCTTCAGGTGTTGTTCGGCGGGCGCGTGGCGGAGGAGATGTTCTGCAACGACGTCACCAGCGGCGCGGCGAGCGACATCCAACGGGCGACGGCGCTGGTGCGCACGATGGTGTGCGACTGGGGCATGTCGGAATCGCTCGGGCCGGTCCGCTACGGGCTGGACGACTCGCGGCGCGGGACCGCCCTGATCGAACTGCCGGGCAGCGAATACTCCGACCGGACGGCCGAGCGCATCGACCAGGAGGTCCGCAAACTGGTCGAGGAGGCATGCACGGCGGCCCGCACCACGCTCTCGCAGCACCGCGGGCAGACCGAGGCCCTGGCCCGCGCGCTGCTCAAATACGAAACGCTGGACCGCGCCGACGTGGAAAAAATCTTCAAGGGCGAGCCGCTCGATAAAGTGAGTCTGTCGGGCCTGCTGGAGCGCGAGGCGACCCCCTCAACCGCCGCGCGTCCGGTTTCCGCGCCTGCTTCCGGTCCGCTGCCCGACCTGCCGGGCGGGCCGGTCCCCCAGCCCGGCATGGGCTGATCTGCCGCGCGACGCGCAGGCGTTCGATTCCCCATCAGCCGGCGGTGTCGAAACTCCCTCGGACCATCACGGGTTGCAGAAGTGGCCGGCACTATTGTCGAGCGTGTTTCGAATCGTCTGTCGATCGGCCTTCAGCCAGTCGGCGTCGACTGCGTTGTCCCCGGCGTAGGTGCCGCGCATTATGGAGTAGTAGTACAGCACGCACCCAAGGGCGCTGCAAACGCGGTGCTGCCGGAGAGCCTCGCCGCGGTGTGGGCAGTCCCAAATGCACCAGCTCCCTCGGTCGGACGCGCCCATGACGTGCGAGATCTCCTGCAAACCGACAATGCGAATCTGATGATCCGATCCGCCGCGCTTCACCCAGCAGTACCGCCGGCCGTCCCTTTCGAGGCGCCCCCGCTCCCACCACGCCTGGCCCAGCGTATTGCCGTAGTTGATATTGTTCAGGTTCCGCGTCAGCAGCAGAGCGATATCGACCCCGACATCTGACGTGTTGGGATCCGTGTACGTAAAGTAATACAGCAGGTGTGGATTTGCCTCCGCATCGGGGTAATTGTTTGTGTTGATCTGCTGCCAGTGCCCATAGAAATGGCGACCGAAGCGTGCGTGGAACGACGCATCCCAGTTACTCAAGTGTGCGGCGCGCGTGTTGTTGGCATCGATGTCGTAATAGAGGTTGAAACTCACACGCGGACACGCAGGCAGCGCGTGGTTGCGCGGTTCAGCGGGGTCGGCCGAGTCGGATCCACTTGACGATGAATCCACTGGCGCGAGCCCTGTTCCAGGCGGCAAACCCACGCCGCCGCCTGCTTCTTCCGGCCCGTGCTCGTGGAACGGAATCCGCACGTCACTCGATAGATACCCCAGATAGAGGTCGGGCAGATTGGAGTCGTGCTCGTAGGCTGGCTCGAGATAAACCGAGGCTTCGCCCGGCCTGTCCACCAAGGCGTGGACCAGGCCGCCGGCGAAGGTCACGCGAACCTCTGAATCGGAGTTGCATACTTCATGCCCGCGGAAGAGCGCCAGCGTCGGATCGGCGGCCAGGTCGTCGGGCGACACCAGGCTGTCAAAGTCCTCCAGAAGCACCTCGAAGCTGCGGCTGCCGATTGCAAGCATCACTGGTGCCTCATTGGCGACGGCCGCCTCAATCTGGGATCGTAGCTGCGATGCATTGAGAGTGAATGCCTCGAACGCACACAGGTCGGAGGAGATCTGGGGCAGGTTAGGCCGCGCGCCGATCGCCAGAGCGTCCACCGCAACCTCGACGCCGCCGCCGTCAAGCCACCGGGCGACCGCGTTGTACATCCTCGCGTTTGGCAGATTGACCGAGTACATGTACGTGCTGGACCCGTTCAATGGCTGTGTCTGATCAAAAATCACGGCTCCGCTGCCGTCCTGCGTCTCTTCGACAACGAAGAAGTGAAGCGAGCCGGCCCCCGTCGTCGGCATATCGACGAAAACGTCAGCCGTCTGGCCCATCATATAGCAGATCGGGTCGGCACGAACGACGGGACCGGTCAATGGGCAATTAGGCCAGCACAGCAACAGGTTGCCGAAGTCAGGCACGTCTTGGAGATTGACCACGCCGTCGCGGTTGATGTCGGAGCGGCACGTCTGACGGCTGGCCAGGACATCGTTCACAAACACCTGCGTGTCTCGCCCGTCGACGCTGTCGCTGCAATCCATGTCCCCGGTCAGAACGCCCAGACAACCCGGCGGCTCGCACTCATCGGGAATCAGGTTGCCGTTGCAATCCAAGCTGGTGCCGTTGGCGATGTCCTGCGTATCGGCAACGCCATTGTTGTTGCAGTCCGCGGGCGGCGGCTCGCAGCCCCCCGCCGCGACGACCTGGAAGTCCTCGCGATAGGTGTGTGCCGTCCCGTCGGCTTCGACGAAGTGCTGCTCAAACGTGTACGAGCCGACGCCCAACGGTCCGACCAGGCAGCCCAATTCCGCGGGAATGCAAATCTGCCGGCAACTCCCCGCATCGATCTGCACCGGCAGATACACGATGAAGCAGAGCGGAGGCGGGGCGGGGAACAGCACGTTCCCCGCGGCATCGAGGATGCGCCATACGCGATCGAGCGTAATCCGCCCCCCGGAGCCGTTAGTCATCGTAAAGCAGACTTGCTGGCCTTCCTCGTAGCACTGCTGGTCGGCCTTCAAGTCGACGCAATTGTTGCCGATGTCGAAGCACTGCTGGGCCGTAAACGCCCGCTGGAGATTCGCGTCCGCGTAGGGCGCCCGCGCGCAGTAGCGACCGTTGGGCACCTGCTGTGCGTTGTTCCACTGGCACGCAGTGACGGTGTGATCGCCTTCATCCCCCTGGTTCCAGGACCAGGAGCGCATCTCCCCCGGCTGCATGATGCGGCTGGCGTTGCAGGCCGTGTCGCAGGGGTAGGCCCAGACCGGAACGTCCTGGTCGTCGAACACCTGGACCGGCCCCACGTCGCAGAGCGTCAGCCGAAGCGGCTGGCACGCCGTGTTGACCACCTTGATCCGAACCTCCGCCCCCGTCGCGTAGCAGTCCTGGTCGAGCGTCATCCTCAGGCAGCCGCCCAGCCGCAGTTGCCCGCGGGCGATTCGCGGCGTGCTGGGCATTTCCACGTAGTCGAACTCGATGGAGTAGTCCGCCGACGGCGCGGGCTGGCCCTGCTGGTCGTTCTGATCCCAGAAGACGTAGTGCGTCTGGCCGGGATCGAGTTGAACCGGCGGCCCGGACGGCGGCGGGGCATACACGACCGCCCCGGTCAGCGTGCGGATGCGCCAGGCCTGCTCGTTCGCCAGTCCGACCGGTTGCGTACCGCCGTTTCGAATCCCGATCCGCACCGGTCCGCCCGGCAGGTTGCAGCGGCAGTCAGGACCGACGGCCACGCAGTTGTTGGCGACCTTGAACGTCGCGCAGACCGTCGTGTTCGGTCCGAACGCCTCGTCGGTATAGGTCGCGCAGGCCTGGTAGGTTCCGTTCGGGACCAGGGCGCGATTGGAGTAACCGCAGCCGACCAGTCCGTCGCCGTCATCCAGTTGGTCCCACGTCGTGCCGTCGTTGACGCTGCCGCCCACCGTGAACGTATGGCTCTCGCCGGGGCTGATGGGAACAATCATCTGCCCCGCGCAGGCGGGTCGGAAGACGAGGTTGTTTGCGGCGTCGCGGATCTCCCACGGCGCCAGGTTGCGGAGATTGATCACGCTGCATCCGTTGTTGGTGAGGGTGACGGTCACGTGCTCGCCGGGCGCGTAACAGTCCTTGTCCGTCAGGATCGTCGCGCACGCGCCGACGCGGAAGTCGACGCAGCGGACCGACGAGTTGAGGCAGTCCGCGTCGGTGCAGAACGACACGGCGAACTCGTAGTCGCCGTTCGCCACCTGGGCGGCGTTGTTCCACTGGCAGGCGTTGATCGTGCCGTCGCCGTCGTCCCGCTGGTCCCAGGTGAATTGGTGCGTCTGCCCCGCGGGGACCTCGATGAATCCGAACGTGACGCAGGGCGGGCGATAAACCACCTGGCCCTGCGCCGTACGAATCTCGAACGGCCCGGAGTTCGGCAGCCAGATCGAGCCGGCCGAGTCATTGCGCAGCGTAAACGTGATCAAGTCGCCCGGCTCGGCGCAGGAGCACGCGGTGGTCACCGTGATGTCGTCGTCCGGGTTACAGGCGAGCGCCTGGCCGATCAACTGCGCGGTAAACGCGCCGCTGTCCCCCGGACCGCCCTGGGAGTCCATGCCGCCTTCGACACGAATGTTCACCCCCGGCGTCATGCCGTTGATGGCGGGCGCGGAGAGCGCCACCGTGCCCCCGCCGCCTCCGCCGCCCGCGCCATCGCCCATGCTGCCCATGGGAGCGGCGTCGCCGCCGCGGACATCGATCAGTCCGCCGCTGACAAAGGAGATTGAAGCCAGACTGTCGATCGCGATCGCGCCGCCGCCGGACCCGCCGTTGGGCGCGAAGGTGCCGACGCCGAAACGGCCCTTTCCGCCCGATCCGCCGCCGCCCCCGCCGCCGAGCAGAGGCCCGACACCCGCAAAAGGCGAGATGATCGCGCAACCGCCGCCGCCGTTGCCGCCTTTGCCGGCGAGGTTGCCGCACTTGGTCCCACCTCCGCCCCCGCCCGCTCCGCCGCCTCGGCCGCCGTTCGCGCCGGCGCCGCCGTTATTGGCGCCCACCGCGCCGCCGCCCCCGCCCCCGCCTCCCCCGCCGGCGATACAGGGATTCGCCCAGAATCCGCCGATTCCCGCCCCGCCGGTTGTGCCGCCGTTGCCGCCTTCGGCGCCCGTCGCCGACCCACCCGCGCCGCCCGCGCCGGCGACGTTTCCGACGGCGCTGCCGCCGGCGTTGCCCGTAGCGCCGCCTTCACCGCCCCCGCCTCCGCCCGTGACCGCGCCGTTGCCTCCGCCTCCCTTACCCATTCGACAGTATCCGCCGCCGCCGCCCCCGCCGCCGCCGCCGTTGGCGTTCGGACATGCGCCGGGGCCTGCCTGTCCCGCGCCCAGACCGCCGTTGCCGCCGGGGAGATCTCTTCCGTTGCGCCCGCCGTGTCCGCCGTTTCCGCCCTGCCCGTTGATGTTTCCCCCCGCCCCCGCCGACCCGCCTCCGGCGACGACGACCGCGCCGCAGATCGAGATCGGACAGCCGCGCAGGTTGAACGGCCCGCCGATGATGACGGGGCCGGTGGCCGTCAGCGCGAGGGGCCGCCGTCCGAACGCCTGGATGGGGGTGGTGTTGTGCAGTTCGATGGTCGTGAAGTTGAACACCATCGCGCCGTTGGCGTCGGCGACGCCGCCGGCAATGGGCGTGCCGCCGTTGATCGCGTACTCACCGGTGTCGGTGTTGAAACCCGCCGTGTCGCCGGGGCCGAGCATCAACGGGCCGAGCGCCCCGGTGCTGACCAAGTGCGCCGCCGCCGAGCCGTAAAGCGACAGGATCAATACGGATGCGAGCAATGCGGACACGCCCGCGCGAGCGCAGTGAGGGAGTCTCACGGGAACTCTCCTTTCCGGCGCTGAGTAGCAGCGCCCGAGTCCATCGTTGTCCCCACCTCCCCTCGGACTCCCTCTCTATGTCTGTAACCGAGAAGACCGCCCGCGACACAACGCGGAAAATCATCGGAATAAAGGCACCGGAGCGGACCGCCCCCCCGACGGGCCTTCGCACGGCGGGCGTTGCCACGCGAACGGTCGTTTCCTGTTCCGACCCTCGGGCGCAAGACCGCGGTCCACGGGCCTGCGTCCGCGGCTCGGAAAAGCAACGGCGTAGAGCGGCGGGTGGTGCCTGCGCCGTCGGATCGAGTCGTGCCGTCCGCCGCCCGGGCCGGCTCAGTTCGCCGGACCGAACAGCCGCCGTTCCATCTCAGCCAGGTTGGCGCTCGTCACGACGAGCGGATCCGCGTGATAGACGCTCAGCCGCGGCCTCGTCCCCCGCCCGTACGACACCGCCGCCGAGAGCGCCTGCTCGACCATCGCGCGGAAATCGAACAGGACGACGGCCGACGCGCGGCCGCGCCTGATGCGCTCCAACTGGCCGACATCCGCCGAGCAGATCGCCAGCGCCGCGCCGGCGGGGACGACGCCCACGTCGGCGGGAACGCCCGCGAGCGCGCGGTCATCCAGCAGTGCCCAGCCGCCCATCCGGGGGTACTTTTCGATCTCGCGGCGAAGCAGACTCGCGGCGACCGTCCCCGGACCGCTTAGGTCCACCTCGCGCAGGACGCGCACCGGATGGCGGTCGATCGCGGCGTGAAAACCGGCCAGGCGGGCCGAAACATCGGGGGCCTGCGGCTCCGCATAAATCACGCCGATCCCCTCCCGCCCCGCAGCGACGGAGGCCGCGATCGCCTCGCCGAGCGCCTCGCCGAGCGCCCGTTCGTTCGGACCGCAGAACGCCGCGCGCCCGCTGTCGCGCATGTCCCGGCCGAGCAGGATGACGGGGATGCCGCGGTTTGCCACGCGCGAGACGGTGGAGCGCAGCGCATCCGGGTCGGCCGGCCACATACACAGCGCGTGCACCTCCTCGGGAGTGCAGGAATCGAGCAATTCGCGCTGAGCCGAGGGTGACACGACCGGCGTGGCGCGACAGGTCAGCGCGCAGGAGTAACGATTGGCGGCCTCGTAATCGGCCGCGGCCTCGCGCAGGATCGGCCAGGTGGCGTCGCGCTCCGCGCGGCCCACCAGCAGGACGCGAACGCGGGCACGCTCCGCGCGCCGCTCGGTGCGGTCGTCGCAGCCGGCCACGATCGCCCCGGCCCACGCCAGGACCGCGACCATCCACCAAGGCAGGGCAGTCGGCCGCGCGGACCGCCGGCCCGTAACGGCCCGCGGCGCCGGCGGACGCCGGTCGCCGGCCGGAGCAAACAGAATCTTTGCCCTCCCGAGATGCGGCCGGAGCGTCCGGCCCGTCATGGTTCGACCCGGGAAAACAGGGGCCGCCTCAGCGACAGCACGTAGCCGGCCAACAGTCCGACCGCGATGCCGACCAGGTCCGCGAGCCAGTCGGTGAGTTGGCAGTGGCGGCCCCAGTAGGGCTGGGTCCGTTCATCGACCACCGCGTAGGCGACGAGCAGGCCGAACCAGAAGAACAGGCGCGGCGGCGAAACGCGGCGGCGCCTGTCGACGCCGGGCGAAGCGCGCCAGAGGGTCAGGAACCCGAGTATCGCAAACGCCAGGGCGTGCAGGAGCCAGTCGGCGATGTGAAAGGTCCAGCGGTCGGCCGTGGCCGGAGGCAGTCGGGCCGCGGCGCACAGACCGGCCCAATAGAGCAACCAGACCGTCGTGCGCCACCCGGAATGAGGCCGGAGCCGGGCGTAAGCGGGGTCCGATCGGCGGGGGTCAAGCACCGGACGTCGGGTGGTAAGGGCCAAGTGTCGAAGATCCATTAGCCGGGGGGCTGACCGACCACCATCAACCGTCAGAAGACTCGAAAAGCGACGGTAACCAACTCGTCACTCGCCGCTCGCCGCTCGCCACTCGCTTCCGGCGGGCGGTGAAGGAACGACCGTTTCGACGGCCGACGACGCGCCGACCGCCACCGATCGTGCCGGGTCCGCCCGTTCCGGGCACGATGCGAAATGCACGGCGAGTTCATCGGCCAGGGCCAGGTAATCGGCCGCGCCGTGGCTCTTCGGCGCATAGGCGAAGATCGTCCGGCCGTAACTGGGACTCTCGGCCAGTTTGATGTTGCGTCGGATGGCGCTGCCGAAGATGCGGGCGTCGCGCCAAGGCACGTCGCGGCCGCGGGCCTCGGCGAGGAACTTTTCGAGGTCGGCAATGACCTCGGCCGCCAGGCGCGTCCCCGGCTCGTGCATGCAGAGGATCAGACCGGCAATTCGCAGACCCGGGTTGATCCGGCGGGTGACCAGGGCGGCGGTCTCGAACAACTTGCCGACGCCCTGCAGCGCCAGGAAGTGCGGCTGTAGGGGGATCACGACCTCCGTGACCGCGCAGAGCGCGTTCAGCGTGAGAATGCCGAGCGAGGGCGGGCAGTCGATCAGCAGCCAGTCGACGTCCGGCGGCTGGTCGCGGAGCAGGTCGCGCAGAATCACCTCGCGGCCGACCGAGTTGGCCAGTTCCACCTCGGCCCCCGCCAGATCGATGCTCGTGCCGAGGACCGACAGCCGCTCGCCCGCGGGTCGGACGGCCGCCGCCAGATCGGCCGAGCCGGTCAGCAATTCGTAGGTCCCGGGCAGGCCGTCGCGGCCGTCCAGCCCCAGGTGCGCCGTCAGGTGCGCCTGGGGGTCGAGATCGACCAGCAGGACGCGGTGTCCGAGTTGGGCCAGGGCCGCGCCGAGATTGACGGTGGTCGTCGTCTTGCCGACGCCGCCTTTCTGATTGGTGATCGCGATGGTGCGCATCGGACGGCCCGCGCGATTGAACTCGCGGCGGCATTATACGCGGGCCGGGCCGGGGGAAAACGGCCGGATGGGCACAAAAAAATAGAAGGTGCTGCCGTGGCAGGAGCACCTTCCATTCAGCCAATGTCTTTGGCATACGCCAAAGAACCAATCCGCGCTTCACAGCGCGAGATCGGCGGTTATCGACCTCTCTTGGCTTTCCGCTTGGTGGCTTTCTTCTTGGTGGCGCCTTTCCTTCTCTTGGCCATGGGCGTCACCTCCTTTCTAATGGGGCAGTGTAAGACTCAGGCGCGCCGTGTCAACAAAAATCCGAGCGCCACTTGATGATTCTTTCGGCATTAGGGACCGAAAGCATGACCGCAACTCCCGCTGCGACGCCCGAAACGCCCGGTTTGACGCGCCGCGCGGTGATCTTTGACCTCGACGGCACGCTCGTGGACTCACTGGACGACATCGCCACGGCACTGAACGGGGCGCTGGCCGCGCTGGGTCGTCCCACCGCGGCCCGAGAGGTCGTCCGGCACTGGATCGGCGACGGGCTGACCGAATTGTGCCGCCGTGCCCTGCCGGCGATGGACGATGCCACGCTGCACGCGCTGATCGACGCCGCGCGGCGACGCTACCGGGGCCATTCCCTCGACCGCACGCGACCATACGCCGGCATCGAACCCCTGCTCGGCCGACTGCGCGATCGGGCCGTCCCGATGGCCGTTCTATCCAACAAGCCGCACGATCTGACCCTCGACATCCTGCGCGGGCTGGGACTGGAGGTCTTCTTTGACGTGGTCCGCGGCCTGAAAGAAGAATCCGACCGCAAACCCGCCCCGGGGCCGGCGCTGGAGATCGCCCGAGCCCTGGGTCGGCCGCCGGGCGACATCTACCTCGTCGGCGACGGACCGACCGACGTCGGCGCGGCGCGGGCCGCGGGCATGGTCGCGGTCGGCGTTTCGTGGGGGTTCCGCGGCGTCGACGAACTGCGGGCTGCGGGGGCGGAATGGATCGTCGACCGGCCGGAGGAAATCGCCCGGCTGGAGGGGCTTTGAGCGCCGCGAACGCAGCGCCCCATCATACCTTACCCGGACGCTTCCCAAAGGACCCGCGCCGCGTCGAAGACCGGTCCCTGCGTGCAGCACAACTCGTAATGCCAGCCGCGCGGCGACTCGTCGCCGACGCGCACCACGCACGACTGACACGTGCCCATGCCGCAGCCCATCACGCGCTCGACGCTCGCTTGGCATCGTACGCCCGCGGCGGCACAACGTTCCGCGACCGCGCGCATCATCGCCTCGGGTCCGCAGGCGAACGCCTCGACCGATGCGCCGCGGCGCTTCGCGTCGGCCAGACACGCGGCCACGGCATCCGGTGCGCGGCCGCACAGGCCGAGCGATCCGTCGTCGGTCGTGACGATCGTCGGGACGCCGAGCCGCGCGTACTCCTCGACGCACCGGGTCGGCCTGCCGCCGCGATCCGGCCGGCCCATTATTCGCATCGGAAGCAGGTCGGCCGACCGCGCGCCGCAGACCGCCACGCAGTTCCGCCCCGCGGTCCGCAGCCGTTCGGCCAGCCACAGCAGCGGCGGCAGACCCACTCCCCCGGCCGCCAGAATGCAGATGTCGGCGCGGCCCGGCGCGTCGAACGGCCGGCCGAGCGGGCCGAGGAGGTCCGTATCATCGCCGATACTTAAGCGGGACAGATACTCCGTCGCCGGACCGATGGTGCGCCCGATGATGTCTATCTCCACGCCGCTCGCGGCGCGGCGCAGCCCCGCGATACTGAAGGGCCGACGCAGAAATGGTCCCTGCGCTGTTGGCGCGCCCTCCGCCGGGCCGCCGAGACCGTTCCGGGCGCGGTTGCAGCGAATCTGAACGAACTGTCCGGGCGCGGCCGGGGGGAAATCCGACAGCGCAAAGGTAAGCAGGAAATGCTCGCGGCACAGGGGAACGTTGGACGAAACCCGGACCTGGAAAATCCCGGGTGGGCCGAGGAGTTCGCCGTCGCTCACGCCGCGATGCTACGCAGCGCGCCGCGGCGCGGCAACGCGCGCAAAAAAAACACCTCCGGATGAGAAACGAGTTCCCTACCGGAGGTGCGCCACGGCTGGTAACAGCCAGAGCCGTTGGCGGTTGCCATTCAATTCAGTCGATCCGGCCTCGTCGCCGGATCGCGGAGCACTATAGCACACCGGGAAAGGGGCCGTCAACGCACCCAGAGCGAAACTTTCATTCCTGTTTGTCGTTTGTAACCTATTGTATTTAAACAAGTTATGTTGTAAAAAAACGGGATCGCGCCGGGTCACGCGCAACGAAGAAACCCCGACCTCCATGTCGGAGATTCCTCAAGAAACAGAGGGTTTTTGAGTCCGGGACAATTATAACTCATTGTGTTGAAATAAGTTGCGCCATAATGCGGGTTTTTCCGTACAAGGCGCAGTAGACCTTTGTCCGGTTGGATCGCTACCGCCGCGAAGCATCCAGGCCCGCGATCGGCTGTTCGAACTTCGGTGTCACGTCGCCGGAGCGCACTGCCGGCGGCTTGAAGCGCCGCGGATTCAGACCTAGTTTTCACCGAGGCCGACTCACCGGGAACACGTTGAATGTTCGATCTTCTTTCCGAACGACTGGGCACGATCTTCGGCAACCTGCGCGGCCGGGGGCGGATCACCGAAGAAAACGTCCGCGAGGCGATGCAGAGCATCCGCACCGCCCTGCTGGAGGCGGACGTGCACCTCGACGTCGTGAAGCGATTCACCGACGACGTGCTGACCACGGCCCGCGGGGCGGAAGTCATCAAATCGCTGCGCCCGGACCAGGTCATGGTCAAGATCGTTTTCGACGAACTCGTCCGCCTGATGGGGCCGGTCGATTCGCGGATCCCGTTCGTATCCGACCCGCCGACGATCATCCTGATGGCCGGTCTCCAGGGATCGGGCAAGACGACCACGTGCGCGAAACTCGCGCGCTACTGCGCCGAGCGCGGAAAGAAGCCCATGCTGGTCGCCGCGGACCTGAAGCGCCCGGCGGCCATCGACCAGTTGGAGGTGCTCGGCCGCGACCTCGACGTGCCGGTGCACGCCGAGCGCGATCATCAGAACGCGCTGAAGGTCTGCCGCAACGGCGTTCTGGCGGCGCGGGGACGGCTGCTCGACGTGGTGATCCTCGACACGGCCGGCCGGCTGGCCATCGACGACGAGATGATGACCGAAGTGGCCGATGTCGCGCGGACCGTCCAGCCGCACCAGATTTACCTCGTGCTCGACGCGATGACGGGCCAGGACGCGGTGAACACGGCCCGGGCGTTCAACGAGCGGCTGGAACTGGACGGGGTGATCCTGACCAAGTTCGACAGCGACACCCGCGGCGGGGCGGCGCTGTCGGTCAAATACGTGACGGGCAAGCCGATTAAGTTCATCGGCGTGGGGGAGAAACTCGACCGGCTCGAGGAGTTTCACGCCGACCGGATCGCCAACCGCATCCTCGGCATGGGCGACATCGTCAGTCTCGTCGAGCACGCGCAGAAACAGGTGGACGAGGAGGAAGCGCGGCGGCTCGAGGACAAGATGGCCAAGGGCACGCTGTCGCTCGAGGACTTTGTCGTCCAGATGGAGCGCATGACGACCGGCCGGTCGATCAAGGACCTGCTGAAGATGGTCCCGGGCGTCGGCGGGCTGATGAAGGACGCCGAGTCGGAAATCGACGAGGGCGAGATCGTGCGCATCAAGGCCATCGTGCAGTCGATGACGCCCAGGGAGCGGGCCAATCCGGGACTGCTCGACGGCTCACGCCGGCGGCGCATCGCGCGCGGCAGCGGCACGGAGCCGGACGACGTGAGCGGACTGGTGAAACAGTTCGCCCAGGCGCGGGACATGATGAAGGCGATGGCGGGCATGTCGCTCGTCGACCGGATGCGCTTCGGCAGCCAGTTCGCGCAGATGTCGATGGCCGGCGGGAAGATGCCGAAAATGAAGTTCAGCCCGCAGGCGAAATACAAGCCCAGCAAAAAAGACAAACGCCGCGAGCGAAAGCGACGGAGCCGCTGACCCCCGCGCCGGAGCGGTTCCGCACTGCGGCTGACAAAACGAGGGTTTTGTCTCCGCTTCGATGCGGGGGCTTCGGCCCGAACCGGGTGGCGAACCGGATTGGTTGGCCATAACCTGGGGTGCGAGAAACCGTCCGGCCGGCCGGGGTTATAAGATTTGATCGTCCGGGTAAACGAAGCGACCGCCCCCTGCGACGGGGGTTCGCGTGATGCCCCGGTGGGGACTCGCCCGATAAACATGCGAGGCCCGCCCTTGACGCCGGGACGGGACCGCGACAATCTGGTGCCCGCTTGATCCCCGTTGTCCCCTGCCATCGCCGGCGTGCCTCCGTGGGGTTCCCCTATCGGTCGCCGTCGCCGCGGGCGGCCGGCCCAGTCCCGGACATCGGCCGGCGGACGCCCGCGCACAGGAATTGGACTGACCCGTGCTGCTGACAGTGGTACTGATTGCGGTCGGCGTGCTCTGGTTCCTGGCGACCTGCCAGGGCGCCTGGTCGCTCGTCAGCGGCCTTCGCTTCTATCGCTATGTCCAGCGGCACCTCGCCGACGGAAACGGATCACCGTGCTTCGCGCCCCCGGCCGCCGTCATCCTGCCTTGCTGCGGGCTGGACGAACGCCTTTCGGACACGGTCAAAGCCGTGCTGCGGCAGGACTACCCGGACTATGAGGTGATCTTTGCGTTCGAGTCCTCGGAGGATCCGGCCTTCACGGCGGTGGGGCGCTGGGCCTCCGCACAGTCGGTCGTTCGCTGGAGACGGGTCGTCGCCGGCCCGGCCGAATCGTGCTCGCAGAAGATCCAGAACCTGCTCGCGGGACTGGCGTCGGTCTCGGCCGACCGCGAAACGCTCGCGTTTCTCGATTCCGACGCGATTCCTCCGCGCGGGTGGCTGACCGGACTGGTCCGACCGCTGGGCGACCCGACCATCGGGGCGACCACCGGTTTCCGCTGGTACACGACGAACGGCACCCTGGCCGGAGGCGTGCGGTCGGCGTGGAACGCGGCGTCCGTCACCTTTCTGCACGACGAGAAACTGGCGTTCTGCTGGGGCGGTTCGACGGCCGTCCGCCGCGGGACGTTTGACCGGCTGGACATCGCGGCGCGGTGGCGGCGGGCGCTTTCCGACGACTACCAGGTGACGCGGGCGGTGCGGGACGCCGGGCTGCGGATCCATTTTGTCCCCCGCTGTCTGCTTCCGTCGCCGGAAGAGACGACGCTGCGCGGATTCTTCACCTTCGCGCGGCGGCAACTGGTCATCACGCGGGTCTGCGCGCCGAAGGTCTGGCGGACGGGGCTGGGGCTGGCGTGCAATTTCATCGTGGGCGCGACGGCGGTCGCGGCGACGGCCGTCTGGGCGTATTTCGATGGGCGGCACTCGCTGATGATCGGAGCGCTGGCCGCGTGGGGCGTGATTCTTGCACTGGCGGGATTGAAGTCGATCCTGCGTCAGATGGCGGTTCGGAAGGTGCTGCGCCCCCCCGACGTCAGCCGGGCGGACTTCCTGTTCGACGTGATCGGCGTCGGATTCATCGGCGTGCTGCACCTGGTGCTGCTGCTGTCGTCGGCGCGGTCGCGGCGGCTGGCGTGGCGGAACCGGCTGTACGAAATGGTCTCGCCCGATGAAACGCTTGTGCTCGGCCGCACGGAACCGGCGGGCCCGGCCCGCGCCCCCCAGCCGATGGTCGGACTGACCTGACGGCGGGCCCGGGACGCCGGCCGCGCCCGGTTATTGACAGAGCCAGGTCCGGTCCTCCCGCGTCAAATATCTCCAAACTGCCGGCGGAACGGCAACCACGAGTCGCGGTGCGAGGCAGGGGGTGGTTTGTTCTGATCGAGCCGGCATCGGCCCTCGTCGGGCGACGCGGCGGAGCGGCTGCGTCGCTGGAGGCGGGCTGCCGGGGGGCGGGCACGGCTGGGAGGGTCAATTCGGTTCGCATTCATGGGTCATCCTCCATCTGCCTCGGCCCGGGCGGCTTCGCCGGAAACGGCCGGGCCGGCAAGGACATAAACACGGTCTCCGGCGTTCACTCACGCCCCCGGGTCCGCGGGCGGGTATATTGCGGCGGTGCCGGTTTCCGAGAAGGCCAAGCGGTTCGAGGAGTCGGTCATCCGGGCGATGACGCAGGTGTGCCTGCGCCACAACGGGATCAACCTGGCCCAGGGTTTTCCGGATTTTCCGACCCCCCCGGAACTGGTCGAGGCGGCCTGCAAGGCCCTGCGCGACGGCTACAACCAGTACGCCCGGACCTGGGGGACACCCAACTTCGTCGCGGCTCTGGCCGAAAAGATGCGGTGGTTCAACCGCCTTGAGATTGACCCGGATCGGCAGGTCACGGTGACCTGCGGATCCACGGAGGCCATGATCGCCGCCCTGCTGGCGACGGTGAACCCCGGCGACGAGGTGATCGTCTTCTCGCCGTTCTATGAGAACTATGGGGCCGACGCGATCCTGTGCGGGGCGACCCCGGTGTATATCCACCTACACCCCTCCGACAACGGCTTCGAACTGGACCCGGATGAACTGGCGGACGCCTTCGGAGAAAAGACGCGGGCGATCATCATCAACACCCCGCATAACCCGGCGGGCAAGGTGTTTACCCGCGATGAACTCGCGCTGGTCGCCGAATTGTGCCGGCGGCACAACGCACTGGCCCTGACGGACGAGATTTACGAACATATCCTGTACGACGGCCGCGAGCATGTGAGCATCGCCACCCTGCCCGGCATGGCCGACCGGACGGTGACGATCAGCGGACTGTCGAAGACCTACAGCGTCACGGGCTGGCGCGTGGCGTGGGCGGTGGCGTCTCCGACGATCACGGGCGCGATCCGCAAGGTGCACGACTTTCTCACCGTCGGCGCGCCGCACCCGTTCCAGGAGGCGGGCGCGGCGGCGCTGCGGATGCCGGCGGCGTATTACGCGGAACTGGCCGCGGACTACTTCCGCCGACGGGAACTGCTGATGACGCTCCTGGCCGAGGCGGGGTTCGCCCGCATCCGGCCGGAGGGGTCCTACTACGTGCTCGCGGACATCGGCCCGTTTGTCCGGAAGGACGAGGACGACACGGCGTTCGCGATGCGGCTGGTGCAGGAGGCCGGGGTGGCGACGGTTCCCGGCAGCAGTTTTTACGACCCGCCGTCGCTGGGCGCGCGGCAGATCCGATTTGCGTTCTGCAAGAAGGAAGAGACGTTGCAGGCGGCGGGCCGGCGGCTGCTGGAGTGGTCGGGCCGGCGGCGCTGAAGGGGCACGACCGCAGCCGGCGCGTCGACCGCCGCTCGCCGCAACGGGTCAGCGCCGACGCGGTATCAGGGCAGGCAGTGGACCCCCGTCGCGCAAACTCCGATTCCGTCACTCGGCTGGAGAAATTGCTGGCCGAAATGGTGCAGCGCGAGGCGAGCGACCTGCACCTGGTCGCCGGCTATCCGCCGACGCTGCGCGTGCACGGGGAATTGCAGGCGGTCGACGCGGGCGAACTGGGCGCCGACGACATCCTGCCGATGATCCGCCCGCTCGTTCCTGCGGCGGTCGCGCGGCGGCTCGACGACGCGACCGACCTGGATTTCGCGGTCCAGGTCACGCTGCAGGGCGAGCCAGTCCGATTCCGCGTCAACGTCTTCATCGCCGCGGGGCAGCCGGGCGCGTGCCTGCGGCTGATCCCTTCGCGCATCCCGGACGCGGACTCGCTCGGGCTGCCCGAGGAACTCGTGGCGCGGATCGACGCGCTGAACAACGGGCTGGTGCTGGTGACCGGCATCACCGGCTCGGGCAAGACCACAACGCTGGCGGCGCTCGTCCAGCGGTTCAACGCGGCCGGCGGCTGCCGGATCATCACCATCGAGGAGCCGATCGAATACGTCTATCCGCGCAGTCCGCGCAGTCTGGTCTCGCAGCGCGAGGTGGGGCGGGACGTGGCGTCGTTTTTCGACGGGCTGCGCTGCGGCCTGCGGCAGGACCCGGACATCCTGCTGGTGGGCGAGGTCCGCGACCGCGACACGGCGCAACTCGCGCTGAGCGCGGCGGAGACCGGGCACCTGATCTTCGCCACCCTGCACACGGCCGACGCCCGCGGAGCGATCACGCGGCTGGTGGACCTGTTTCCGCCGGAGCAGCACGACGACGTCCGTTCGCAACTGGCCCTTTCGCTCCGTTCCGTCATCACGCAACATCTGCTCCCGCCGCCGCAGCGCGGCGGACGGCGGGTGCTGGCGGTCGAGGTGCTCGCGGCGAACTTCGCCGTGCGCAGCGCCATCCGGACGGGGCGGATCGAGACGCTCGACAGCGCGATCCAGTCGGGGCGCCGCGACGGGATGATCTCGCTCGACGCGCACATGCGATCGCTGGTTCAGGCGGGCCGCATCGACGCCGCGACCGCCCGGCAGTTCGCCAAGGACCCGGCCGAGTTCGACGCGTAGCGCTCCTCCGTCGCAACCGCAACGACCGGCAGGCATCCGTCCGGCCCGCGTAGAGCAAAAATTCTCTCTGCGCACGTTGCGCATCCGCCGCGCCTTGCTCACGGAAGACTACCGTTACCTTGGACTGGCGTTCGCGTCGTTGCGGCCCGACTCCGGGCCGGCCGGACGCACGGACACACGGCCGACCGGGACGTCGGCCGCTACGGGCAGCCGCTGACGCAGGCGTGCGTCACTTCGTGTTCGCAGTTACCCTGTTCGATCTTGATGGGTGAGGCCGACCGAGAAGTGAGGGCGAACCTGTCGCCGATGTCGATGCA
>Ga0187893_10002381_pt1 | contig 41545 bp, 31 predicted proteins | sample MA1701074metaG_FD_139574 | JGI IMG/M metagenome (GOLD analysis project Ga0187893, IMG submission 139574) | White microbial mat communities from a basaltic lava cave in the Kipuka Kanohina Cave System on the Island of Hawaii, USA - MA170107-4 metaG ...
GCAAAAGAGGATTTACGAAAGGCGGCCGCCGAGTTGAGCGCGGAGCTCGAAAAGCTATTCGGCGGGGCTGCCGTGAAAGCGATCGGCAATGGCGAAGTTGCTCTCATCGCCGCGCTGCGCACCATACAGGCCACCACCGCCGAGCAGATGGCCCAACTTATTGACCTCACCGCCGCGGACGTGGCGGCCGAGATCCGGGCCTCCGATCCCGCCTTCGAGGCGGTCATCCAAAGAACCCGCAATGTCAGGCGGCGCTATGCGGGCCTGATCGACAAGGCGGCAAAGGACTCTCTAACGCGGTTCAGCTACTCATTCGAATACACCTACCAGAAGCCCAGGGCACAACCCACGATCTCTAACATTCGCTTCGTCGCTACAGGCTCTCCGGCGGCGACGGAAACCCTGCTGCTGAGCGCGAACTTCGGCTTGAATTTTTACAACCAGGCGATCGCAAGTGCGGGGAGGCTACGCGACGTACAAGCATCAGCTCAGTTCGACCGCCGGCTCGGCGGCCAACAGGTCAACGGCACACTCAGCGGAGCGTTCTATTGCCAGTGGATGGTGGAGCGCGCGGTTATCCGTTTGGGCAACGATGCGTTCGCGCCGGGGACAAACATTCCGCTCCCCGGTCCCGCTTCCACGCTTCTGGCGCCGCCGGGCGACCTCTACCTGGGGCAGGTGAAGCTGACTCTCTCGTTTAAGGGAACGGGGCTCAAGATCCCTATCGCGTTCAGCTACGCCAATCGCACGGAGCTGATCAAAGCCACCGAACGTCGCGGGCACATTGGAATCACCTACGATTTCGATAATTTGTTTGTCAAGAGGTAACCAAGAGGAGGATACGGGAATGTCTAACAGTCAATCGGCGAAGTTGTCCATCCGCCGCAAGAACGAGAGACAGTTGCGCTACGAATACTTCCAGCAGGTTTTCGTTGAATACTGTGCCCTAGCCTCCGGCCAGCGCGCCGCGATAAAGAAGAATCTGCCGGCCGCGGTGGCCAGGCTGGTGACGCAATTGGAGGATTCCGGGGACCTCTTGGAGGGCGACGCGGAGCGTCTCGACTGGAACGACATCGCTGTACTCGAAGGGCAGATCCTGGCTCAACTCAACGAGCCTTCCTTGCGGCGCGCGGCATGGAGCCTGCGTTCGCGGTTCGCGCGGCTGGCCGGTCCGGAAGCCTTCCAGGAATACCAAGCCAGCGTCCCTCCGAACGCAAACGATCCCAACACCAGGATCGACGACCTCCGGGCGGATCTCTTCCACGTACTCGGGCTCTTCCAGTGGATTTACGGAATGACTCTGGTTCGTGAGAACATCCGCCGCCGGATTCTGAAAAAGCTGTTCTGGGCTGCCGCGGTGGTCGCCGTGGTGGGGCTCGGCATAGCGATGTCAACGCTCGATTGGAACCGGCCGCTGGTGGGAACCATAGCGCTTGTGTTGCTGTTCGGCACATTGGGAGCTTACGTGAGCGCTCAGCGGCGGTTGCAAACCAACAACGATCGAGCCGATCCGGCGATTGGCGCATTGGGCCTCACGGAATTCCTCACCAGTGCGTGGTTCTCGCTCGTTTCCGGTGGTGTTTTCGCCGTGGTCTTGTGGCTGATCTTGGTTGCCAGGTATCTCGATGGAACGCTCTTCCCCACCTGGGCTAAATCCAGCTTCCTTCCCACCGACGCAGAGAACTGGGCCAAACTGCTCGTCTGGTCCTTCATTGCCGGATTCGCCGAGCGGCTTGTGCCCGATACGCTTGACCGCCTGGTGAACCGCGCGATGTCGACACCGTTAGCGGCCGCATCCGCGTCAGCGCCGGCGACGTCTCCGGCCGTACCCCCACAGATTGGCGGTCAACCCTTTCCAGGGAATGTGCAGGCCATGTTGGATGAATTCGGCGCACCCAAAACCCCCAGCAGCGCTACCGATGCCAACCGCGGCCAGTTTGGCGGCAAGACGGAGGATCAAGGCTGGCGTCTCTCGGCAAAATTGGCGCGCCTGGACGGTTCACCAGGCGTGGTGAGTGTGAACCTTCTTGTTGAGCGTGCCGGGCCTGGCGGGGCGAACCTCAACAAGGCAAAATTTGTCCTGTCGAGTGATTTTACGAAGAAGCCTCAGGTGGAGGTGGATGCGGACGACCAGGCCTTCCTGTTACCCTTCTGTACCTTCTTCCCCTTCGTCGTTGGGGTGGAACTACTGCCAAGTGGACCAGAACTGGAAATCGACCTGGCGCACCACTGGCCTGCCTAGCGCATCTCTTCCATGATCTGGTCCAGGGCGTCTCTGCTCGGGCGCACGCGCTCGAGCGGAAGAGTCGCCAGCGGCTCGTCCACCATGTTGAGCATGTCTTCGAGCGTTTCGCGGCCCTGCTCGATATAGAGAATTCCCGTTACCACTTCGCCCTTTTCCTCGGCGTCGTGGATGACGCGGATCGCGTCCATCTTGCTGTGCGGATTGTAATCGCGGTCGAGCTTCTTGAGCCGGAGCAGGGAACCGTCGTGCAGGCGCACTTCCCTGGCTTCGCCTTCTTCCATCTCAACGGCGATCTCCTGGTAGTAGGGAACGTAGTCAAGCTCTTGAAGCGGGATCTCGTGATCCTTCACGTAGGAGTAGCTCTTGGTCGACCCTTCGTGATCGTTGAAGGTGACGCAAGGAGAGATCACATCGACGATCGCCAATCCGCGGTGCGAGAGGCACGCCTTCAAAATAGTGCTTAACTGCCTTTTGTCGCCGGAAAAGGACCGCGCCACCAGCGTCGCTCCCAACTCGATCCCCAGCAAGCAGCAGTCGATCGGCGGCATGTCGTTAACGACGCCGGTTTTCTGTTTGGACCCGCGATCCGCGGTGGCGGAGAACTGGCCCTTGGTTAGACCGTAAACGCCGTTGTTCTCGATGATGTAGGTGAGCGGCACGTTGCGGCGCAGCATGTGCACGAACTGGCCGATGCCGATCGACGCCGTGTCTCCGTCGCCCGTCACTACGATCCCCATCAGGTTCTTGTTGGCCAGCAGCGCTCCCGTGCTTACCGCCGGGGAACGTCCGTGCACGGAATTGAAGCCGTGCGCCTGGCTCAAGAAGTAGGCTGGAGTTTTTGAAGAGCAGCCAATGCCGGACATTTTGGCCACTTTCCATGGCTCGATGCCCAACTCGAAGAACACTTCGACGATGCGCTCGGAAATCGAGTTGTGGCCGCATCCGGCGCACAGCGTCGTCTTCGATCCGCGGTAGGGCAGCAGTTCGAGACCAATGCGGTTGACTTTCTTGGGCGGCGTCGCCATCGTTGTGCTCATAAGCCCTCCTGGGAGACGAATTCATCGGTTACCGTGCGAGCGTCGAGCGGCATGCCGCCGTAATAGCGGATGCCGCGCAGCTTCGCGATCGCCTGCACCGGCAGGTCGAGCCGCATCAGGGCCGTCAGTTGCGCATCGCGGTTTTGCTCCACTATGTAGACCCGGTCGTGCCGCGCGATGAACTGCTCGAGATCCCCGCTGAACGGATAGCCCTTCAATCGCAGGTAACTGGTTTCGATGCCGTATTCGCGTTCGAGCTGATCGCGGCTCTCCTCCACCGCGTAGCGCGACGTTCCGCAGCAGACGATCCCGACCGTGGCTTTCTCGTTCAGGATCAATTCGGGCGCCGGTGTATGCGCGCGCATGGTTTCGAATTTCCGCGACAGCCGGTCGACGTTGTTTACGTAGTCGTCTTCGCGCTCGGTATACTGCGCCTTGTCGTTGTGGCCGCTGCCTCGCGTAAAATAGGCGGCTTTCGGATGCGGCGTCCCCGGCAGCGTGCGGTAGGGGATCCCGTCGCCGTCGACATCGCGGTAGCGGCCGAACTCCTCGACCTTGTTCAGATCCTCCGCCGTCAGAACCTTGCCCCGGTCAACGGGCGTGGTGGGATACTCGAACGGATCGGCCATCCAATTATTCATCCCGAGGTCCAGATCCGTCATCACAAACACGGGAGTCTGAAACCGCTCCGCGAAATCGAAGGCATTCATCGCCATCTCGAAGCATTCGGCGGGCGAGGAGGGAAACAGCATGGGATGCCGCGTGTCGCCATGGGAAAGAAGCGCGGTAGTGAGCAGATCGCCCTGCATGGTCCTGGTCGGAAGTCCGGTGGAAGGGCCTACGCGCTGCACGTCGAAAATCACCGCGGGCACTTCGGCGTAGTAGCCGAGGCCCACGAACTCAGACATGAGCGAGATGCCCGGTCCTGAAGTCGACGTCATCGCGCGCGCTCCAGCCCACGATGCGCCGATCACCATTCCGATCGCGGCCAGCTCGTCTTCGGCCTGCACCACCGCGAAGGTCGCTTTGCCCGTCTCTTTGTCGATGCGGAGCCGCCTGAGGTATCCGATCATCGATTCCACAAGCGATGAGGAAGGGGTGATCGGGTACCAGGTCACCACAGTGCAGCCGGCAAACACGCATCCGAGCGCCGCCGCGGCGTTCCCGTCAATGATGATTTTTCCTGTCGTCTTGTCCATTCGCTCGACACGGAACGGGTCCTGCTTAGGCAGGTTTTCTTCAGCGAACTTGCTGCCGGCCAATATCGCATTCCAGTTCAGATCCGCCGCTTTGGCTTTCTTCGGGCCGAACTGCTTGTACAGCGCTTTCCGCATCTCCTCCATGTCGATGTCCAGAAGCTGCGCCACGACGCCGTCGTAAATCATGTTGCGAACCAGCTTGCGCAGCTTAGCCTCCGGACAAACCGGAACCACCAGCTTGTCAAACGGAACCGGATAAAAATGCAGATCACCGCGAAGCTCCTTGAGCTTCATCGGTTCATCGTAGACCACCGCGGATCCGGCCTCCAGTTTCAGGACGTCCTCCCGCGCCGTTTCCGGATTCATGGCCACCAGAAAATCGATCTCTTTCTTGCGGGCCACCCATCCATTCCTGTTCGCGCGAATGGTGAACCACGTTGGAAGCCCCGCGATGTTGGAGGGAAACAGATTCTTTCCCGACACCGGGATGCCCATCTGAAAGATGGACCGCATGAGGATGCTGTTGGCCGTCTGGCTTCCCGAACCGTTTACCGTCGCGACCTGAATGCTGAAGTCATTCACAACGCGGTAGGCCTGCTCGCCGCCGGTTCGCTGGGCGGCCGGGCTGACTTCGATAGTAGACATATGAGGTATGGTTTCTTAACTAAATTATAGAACATGAGCTGGGCGCGCGATTATCTCCCACATGTCTATCGAATTAGTAGAGATTCTCGCGTCCTATTCTAAATACGTGTATCCATTGAGGCCCTCTTCATAGAAGCGCAGCAGCCGGCCGGACTCCTCCAGACCGATTCGGTTCTCGAGGACGGCTTTTTCCACGTCCTTGCGGAATTGCTCCAGAAGCGTACGCGAGTTGAACTGCACGTAGTCGAGGACCTCGCGAACCGTGTCGCCCTGCACGAAAGCGCTGAGGATCGGTTCATTGTTGGGTCCCAGCCGCACGTGGACGGCGTTGGTGTCGCCGAAGAGATTGTGGAGATCTCCGAGGATCTCCTGATAGGCGCCGACAAGGAACGCGCCCAGAAAATAAGGCTGGCCGTTGAAGGCGTGCAGCGGCAAGGTCTTCTTGACATCCCGCCGGTCGATAAACTGGTCCACCTTGCCGTCGGAATCGCAGGAGATGTCGCCGAGCACGGCGTGGCGTGTGGGCTGTTCCTGCAACCGGTGAATGGGCAGGATCGGGAAAAGCTGCTTGACCGCCCAACTATCGGGCATGCTCTGAAACAGGGAAAAGTTACAGAAGTAGGTGTCCGACATCATTCCGTCGAGCCCTTCCAGTTCCTCCGGGAAGTATTCGAGCTCGCGCGCCATACGCTGGATGCGCCGGCATAAAACCCAATAGATGCGTTCGGCCATGGCGCGTTGTTCGAGCGAGAGATACCCCAGGCTGAATAGATTCAGCGCATTGTCGAGCGCCTGCTGTGCGTCATGAAAACTTTCGAGCAGATTCTTGCTCGAAAGCGCGCGGTATGTTTCAAGCAGGTCCACCAGCGGCTGCTCGGCGTCCTCGGGCAGTGTTTGCGGAACGTCATGTTCGCCAAAGCCCGACACGCCAAGCACGTTGAACACCAGGACGCTGTGATAGGCGGTGATGGCGCGTCCGCTTTCGGAAATGATATGCGGCTGTGCAATTTCGGATTCCTCGCAGACATTCTGGACGTGGTAGATGACGTCGTTGGCATACTCCTGCAACGTGTAATTCACACTCGATTCAAAATCGGTCTGCGATCCGTCGTAGTCGATGCCGAGGCCGCCGCCGACATCCAGATACTCCAGGCCGGCGCCCAGTTTTTTCAAGCCCACATAACAGCGCGCCGCCTCAATCACGGCAGCTTTGATATGGCGGATATTGGTGATCTGGCTGCCGAGGTGGAAATGCAAGAGCTTGAGGCAGTCGGCCATGCCGAGGATCTGCATCTGCTCGAGCGCGGCGAGGGCTTCGCTCACAGTGAGTCCGAACTTGGAGCGATAACCTCCGGACGATTTCCATCGCCCCGCGCCCCGGCTGGCGAGCCTGATGCGAAGGCCCACTTCCGGCCGGACGCCAACCTTGGCCGAATACTTCACCACCAGATCGAGCTCGGTAAATTTCTCAACAACGGGAATAATCCGCCGGCCGATTTTCTGAGCCAGCATCACGAATTCGATGTATTCATCGTCCTTGAAGCCGTTGCAAATGATGGGCGTATCGTTGTCGGAAACGGCGAGCACCGCTAGCAGTTCCGGCTTTGATCCGGCCTCGAGTCCGAAGCGGTACGGCTTGCCGTACTCGACGACTTCCTCGACAACGTGGCGCTGCTGATTCACCTTGATCGGATACACGCAGGAATAGTGGCCCTGGTAGCCGTGCTCCTGAATGGCATGCTGGAAAGCCTGCTGAATTTCGGCGAGCCGGTGTTGCAGGATGTCGCCAAAGCGGATCAGAATCGGCGGCGGGATGCCACGCAGCACCAATTGGTCAACCAGCTCTTTCAGATCGATCTTGCGATGAGACTCCTTGGTAGGATGCACCCAAAGATTCCCATTCTCCCCGGCGGAGAAATAACCCTTACCCCAACTGGCTACATCGTACAACTCGGAGGCATCCTGGGAGGTCCACCGGTCTGTAGGCTCCCAGACGGTGTCCCGTTCCGTGATCTTAGTGCTCAATTCACATGGCTCCTTTTACTCATGGGGAGTACGTTGAACCTACAGTGTCCGACGAAACCCCGCTGACGGCAAGTGGAATAACATTACAAAAGCATAATGAGCGATCCGCAATCAGCCGGGCAGCGGGGAAGCGGAAGGCAAAGCAGAAACTGAATGCTTGCGCCGAGGGCCGACTGTGGGACCATGTTAGCAGCGTGAATCTGGCACTGGCATTATCGCTGGCTCTGGTCCCGGCCTCGGCGCAGACGGCGCTGCTCGAGTCGCGGGCCGAAGGCCGCCTGGTTCTGGCCGAGCGCGGGGAGATCCGGCTTTTTGATTTCCGTCCCGATTCCATTCGGGGCTGGAAGGTTCGCGCGGCTTCGTTGTATGTGCATTTAACCAGCGGCCCCGTGCCAGAGAGGCTGCCGGTTTCGACGATCATGACTCCCTGGAGCGAAGACGCGCCGGAGCGAGCCGCCAAAGGGATGTTCCGCAATCCTCAGGCGCGTTTCGCCAATTGCCGGGTGGAACCGCTGCCGCAGGGCTGGTTACGCGTTGAACTGGAGCCGTGGATGGCGGACGCGTTGGGGGCGCGCCGGAGCTTCGGACTCGCCATTGAGCAGGGCAATCGCAAACTCAATGGCCGGGGACCCGCGTATCTATCACCCTATATCTTCGTCGAGGCGGAGTTGCGCTGAGGGTCATGCAACGGACTGCGAAGAGGGCTGGTGGGCGAGCGCGGGAATCCATTTTTTGAGCACCATCACGAGCGCCTCGCGGCTGACGGGCTTGGTCAGGTAATCATCCATGCCGGCGTTCAGGCATCGTTCACGATCTCCCACCATGGCGTGCGCCGTGATAGCGATGATCGGAATATGGCTGCCGTTGCGTTCCATTTGCCGGATTTGCTGCGCCGCTTCGTAGCCATCCATCACCGGCATCTGGCAATCCATAAGGATAGCGTCGAAGGACTGGCCGGCCAGATAATCGAGGGCCGCCCGGCCATTAGCGGCCACGAGGGCATAATAGCCGGCTTTTTCAAGAAGCCGGCAGGCGACCCGCTGGTTGACGGGATTGTCTTCGACCACCAGCACGCGCGGGCGCCCATCGGCCGGCTCGGGATCGAGTTTTGGCGTTTTGGCGGCGGGATCATCCAGGACGCGGATGGGATCTTCAGGGATTAGAGGGATTTGAAACCAGAACATCGACCCGAGGCCTTTCTGGCTTTGCATGTCGATAATGCCACCCAAGCGTTCCACAAGCTGCTTTGAGAGGGCCAGCCCGAGGCCGGTCCCGCCATGACGGCGCGTGGTGCTGTCATCGGCCTGGGTAAACGGTTCAAAGATGGAACCTTGCATGCTTTCGGGGACGCCGATCCCGGTATCGCTCACCTCGAAGCGCAATTGCACGGCCTGCGCCGATTCGGTGCGGAAGGTAATGGCCAGCCGGACCTGACCCCGGTTGGTGAACTTGACGGCGTTGTCGACCAACTGATCCCACACCTGGCGGATCTTGCCCGGGTCCCCAAGGAACCGTCCCTCGGCCTTGGGATCGATAAAGACGGCCAGTTGCAAGCCTTTTCCGGCCACCTTGGGTCCGTATTGAGCGCGGAGCGATTCGGCCATTTCGGCGGGGCGGAAACAGATCTGCTCGACGACGGTCTCGCCTCCGGCGGCAGCCGAGAAGCTAAGCAGGTTATTTACCAGCACGGTAAGCGCGGCGCCGGACTCCATGGCCATGCGGGCCAGTTGCTTGTGTTCGCCGGCGATCTCGGATTCCTGCAAGACGCCGAGGGCTCCCATCACTCCGTTCAGGGGTGTGCGGATTTCATGGCTGATGTTGGCCAGAAACGCGCTCTTGGCGCGGCTGGCGTCCTCGGCGTGGTTCTTGGCCTCGGTCAACTGGGCCGCATTCTGTTTCAACTGCAGCAACAGACGGGTCAGCTCATCGTTGAGCCGCAGCCGTTCATCGAGCGATTCGCGAAGCCCCTGGTAGGATTGCGCAAGGCTGGCCGACATGGTTTCAAAATCTCTTCCGAGGTCGCGGATCTCCTTGGGCGCCGCCCGAATCATGGTGACAGGCGCGGTATGTCCGGGCCTGCCGGCCATTTCGCGCACGCATTGCACCAGCCGGTCCAGGGGATGGATGACGAGTCTGGAGACCTGCTCAGCCAGAAGAATGGAGAGCAGCAGCGCTGCCAGCGTCCACAAGGCGGCATGACGATAATATTCGCTTACTTTGAGGTGCACCGAGGCGAGCGGGCTGATCAGCAGTACGCGCCATCCGATTTGCGGGACTTCGGCCACGCTTGCCAGACTGTTGGTTTCGGCGAGATCGTTCGAGGGCCAGGAAAAGCTGGTTCCCGGGGGCCTGGATTCGGCCGCGTTGAGCATCGCCGCCTCCGCGGCGCCGGCCGGCGCCGCTGCCGAGGCATAGACTAATTCTTTTTTGGAACCGAAAATGAGCAGCCGCTCGGCCGGGTTGTTTTGCAACTCTGCTGCGAGAGGGCTGAACTTATCCAGCCGGAGCGAACCGAAGACAACGCCCGTCAGGGTTCCGTCCGCGCGATGGACGGGCGCCGTGACTGCCACCAGCGAAGGCCCGCCGAGCGATTTTTTCGAAAAAACCGGACTGATCTGGGAGTGCCCCGTTGTGCGTGTCTTTTGAAAGAAATCTCTGCCGCCGATGTCCCCGTCAAGGTGAATGGAATCCTCGCCGAACGAGGTATAGCGGGGATGGGACGCGAGCACCTTGCCATTACTATCGGCAATCCGGAGCTCGAGAAAATTGCCATGAACTGTCTGGTAGCGCTGGAGCAGGCGGTCCAGCTCAGCGGTGTCGTAGACGCGAAACTGCTCCATTGTGGCGGCCAGCGAGGCGACGGCTTCCCGATGACGGATGATGTAGTGCTCGATGTCTTTCGATACCGCGGCGGCAGCACGGCTATGCCGTGTTCTTGATTGCTCGATCATTTCTTTCTCGGCTGCTTTGCCGCGTCCAATCACCACCAGCATCAGGGGAGTGACTACGGCCACTACAATTCCTCCGGCCAGATAGAGGCGCAAGGAACGCAACTGTTCCGAGCGGCCCGGAGCCCCGGCCCGCTCGAAGGCATTTGTAAGCCACAGCAGAAGAATGGCCAGGGCTACATTCACAACGCAATTCAGTGGCCCGGTAAGCAGAATCGCCCAGGCCAACACCGGCGGATACCCGAAACCGAACAACAATCCGCGGGAGAGCAACGGAGCAGTCACGGCGGCCCAAAATATGACACCGGCCAGGTTCTTCTCGCCCCATCGCCTGGCAACCAAGCCCAGGGCGACATTCTCCAGAATGGCGGCAGCCAATGCTTGAGAATGTCCCAGCAGCCAGATGGTAGGCAGGTAGGCGATCAGAGCGGCGAGGCCGCCATGAATGGGACCGAGCGCCATGGCGACGCCCACGGTTACCACCCCGCCGAACAGCAGGTGGATGCCTGCCCAGATATCGAGAGGGAACTGATTGAGCAGCAGCCCAACCAGTCCGGCCAAGCATGTTACAAGCAAACCTCTGAGCTGCTTTTCCGATCGAAGCCGGTCCCGCCAATTCGACAGGCGCGGCCACCGGCTAATTCCATCGGAACCTGGCACAGTCATCCCCCTCATTCCGCTTATCGGTCCGAAAGGGAAAGCAATGACAGTTTCCTTTACTCAGGTCAATGCCGTATCCTTTTCCTCATGCGGTCCGTATCGCTGCTGTTGCTCTGCGTTTTGTCTCTCGCTGCCCAGACCGAGCAAAAATTCGAGTTCTGGCCCGGCGCAAATTATGATCCCGGAATTCCCACACACAGGAAAGTACTCGGCTACGATGCCGGGGAACGCATCAGCTCACATGCCAATGTGATTCGTTACCTGGAGGCCTTGGCGGCTTCCTCGCGCTCCCGCATGGCGCTGGTCGATTACGCCAAATCCTGGGAGGGACGCCGTCTGGTTTACGCAGTGATCGGCTCGGAAGCCAACCTGCGCCGGCTGAGCGAAATCAAGGCTTCCATGCAGAAACTGGCCGATGCCTCCAGCACGAGCCCCGCCGAAGCCGGCAAACTCATGGCCAATCTGCCGGCGATAGTCTGGCTGGGCCATGGCGTGCACGGCAACGAAATCTCGTCGCCGGACGCCGCGCTGCTGACGGCCTATCATCTGCTGGCCGCGCGCAAGGACAAGATGACGGAGGAGATCCTCGCCAACGTCCTCGTCCTGATCGACCCACTTCAGAACCCGGACGGACGGGACCGCTTCGTGCACAACTTCGAAATCGCCGAGGGCCTGGAGGCGGACGCCAGCCCGCTGGCGGCTGAGCACAACGAGCCCTGGCCCGGCGGGCGCACCAATCACTATCACTTCGACATGAACCGCGACTGGTTCGCGCTCACGCAGCCGGAAACCAAGGGGCGCATCCGTTCCCTTCTTGAATGGTTCCCGGTTGTTTTCGTGGACCTGCATGAAATGGGATCCGAATCGACATACTACTTCGCGCCGGAAGCCGATCCTTTCAATCCGCACTTGTCCAAGGACCTGATGGAGAGCCTGGTGTGGGTGGGAAAAAACAACGCGCGCTGGTTTGACCATTTCGGTTTCAGCTATTTCACGCGCGAGGTTTACGACAATTTCTATCCGGGTTATGGCGCAAGCTGGCCCTGCTACTACGGCGGCGTCGCGATGACCTATGAACAGGCCTCGGCGCGGGGTCTGCTGATGCGCCGCGCCGATGAAACAGTTTTTTCGTTCCGCCAGACCGTGCGCCAGCATTTTGTCGCCTCGCTGTCCACGCTGGAAGCCACTGCCCGGCACGGCAGGCAGATGCTCGACAAATTGTACCGGTTCCGCCGGACGGCGCTTGAGGAAGGGGCTAAAGAACCGGTGCGCGAATATGTATTTCCGCGGGCAGGCAACGTGTCTGCCGTCGACAAGCTGGCTGCACTGCTGGTGGAGCAAGGGGTGGAAGTAAAGCGCGCCACCTCAGCCTTTTCCCTTAGCGGCAAACAAGTGCCGGCGGGCAGCTACGCGGTCTCACTGGCGCAGCCGGCCAAAAGGCTCATCCGCGTACTGCTCGACCGCAACGTTCCGATGGAGGAAAAATTCCTACAGGAACAGGAGCGCCGGCGCGCCCGCAAGCTTCCCGATGAAATCTACGATGTCACGGGCTGGTCGCTGCCGCTGCTTTATAACGTCGAAATGCTGGCAGCCGCGGCGCCGGTGGAAGGAAGCTTTGTTTCTTTCAAGCACAGCGACTCTCCCAAGGGGCGCGTACTGGGATCGAGCGCTTCGGTTGCTTACGTGGCGCCGTGGGGATCGTCCGGGGCCGCGCGGCTCACCATCGCCGCTTTGCGGCAAGGGTTTCGGGGCTGGTCCTCGGGCAAGCCGTTTTCTCAAAACGGCCGTTCGTATCCGGCCGGCACCGCGATTTTCAAAGTCAAGGAAAATCCTGAAGGCCTCGCCATGGCCATGGCGAGGCTGGCCGAAGAGCACGGCGTGGATATTCATGCAACCGATACCGGATGGGTGGACGAAGGAGTCAACTTCGGGAGCCGCCACGTGGTCCCGCTACGCAAGCCGGCGGTAGCCCTTGCCTGGGACAGGCCAGCGTCGGCGGGCTCGGCGGGGCATACGCGATTCGTGCTCGAGCGGCAGTTCGGCCTTCCCGTTACTCCGATTCGCACAGCCATGCTCGGCTCGGCGGATCTAAGCCGCTTCCAAGTGCTCATCCTTCCCGATGCCGGATTCGGCGACGGTTACGCTTCGCAACTTGGCGCCAACGGCCCGCGGCGAATCCGCGAATGGGTGGCGGCGGGCGGGACCCTGATCGCCATTTCGGGAGCGGTCTCGTTTCTTGCCGACCCCAAGACGGGTCTGCTGGCGATGAGCCAGGAGAATCGCGCCCGCCCGGTGGATCCGCCGAAAAAGCAGGATGCGGCCGAGACCCGCGTGCCCGGAAAGATCTTCACCAAACAGGAAGACTTCGACAAAGCCATCCAGGCCGACACGGAGTTGCCTGACGCCGTGGCAGGCGTACTGGTCAAGGCAAAGCTGGATCCCGAGCATTGGATCACGGCCGGAGCGGGAGATTCGGTCTACGCCATGGTAGATGGGCGCGCCATTTTCACGCCGATAAAGCTCGATAAGGGGGTGAATGCGGCAGTCTATGCGAGTCCGGAGGAGCTGGTGGCTTCCGGCTACATGTGGGAGGATTTCCGCAAACAGCTTGCCTTCAAGCCGCTGGTGGCGGTGCAAAGGGAAGGCCGCGGCCAGATCATCGCCTTTACGGCGGACCCCAACTTCCGGGCATTCCTCGATGGAATGAATCTTCTGTTTATCAACGCGGTGCTCGGCGGACCGGCGCGGTCGCGTCCGGCGCCCTGATTGTTTTCCGGAGTCCCTGCGGCTCAGGCGGCCAGCTTCCGAAGCCGGCCGGAAAGGCGGGATTTGTAGCGGGCAGCGGTGTTTTTCTTGATTATGCCAAAGCGCGCCGCGCGGTCGATCGCCGAAAACGTGCGCGGAAGCAGCACCTTGGCCGCCTCGGCTTCCTTTTTATCGAGCAGCCGCCGCAGCGTACGGATCTGATGCCGGAGCCGCGTTTTGCGCTGGCGGTTGATTTCCGTCTTGCGCTTGGTAATCCGCACTCGCTTGAGAGCAGAAATAGTATTTGCCATTCTCTAGTCCACCAACTTCGTCTAATTTAACGATTAAGAAGAAACCGTTCCTTGCGCGAGCGCCGGCCCACGTGGCAACTAACCTGCCAAAACGATCTCTTTCCAGGATATCCTGCCGGCATGCTACAGGCAAGCGCGACAAGGGTGCGCGACACAAAATTGGTCATTTCGGTCAAGTGCTTGAAAGCACGAGCGAATCTGAGCGTATCGATACGCACGGAGCGGTTCACGCTGTGGCGCAAACATTCGTGTTTGCCGCGTCCGCAATCATGCGGACGCAAGCACGGCTTCGGCGCGTGCGCTACAACGAACACCGGCCAGCCTGAGACTATCACTTTCATGTCGCGCACCCGCGCGACAAGTGCGGCCTGACATCCCCCTTGCAATCTTCCGGCCGGCTACGTATAATCAACTTTCATGTTCTGCTGCGTCTACTCGTTTTCGTTCCGGTTCTGGCGGTTTGCTTAGAACCGCGACGAGTGGCGTTGGAGAGCAGATGGAATCCGGTGAAACCAACCCACTCGCAAGAGTGGGTTTTTGATTTTGTGGTCAGCCGAATACAGGGGAGATCTTATGATCGTGTCGATGAAGCGCTATGCGACCAGGGAAGAGATAGATGCCGTGTGCGAGAGGATCAGGGATTTCGGTTACAAGATTCATGCAATCGAAGGGGAGGAGCGGGTTGTGATCGGAGCCGTGGGGGTTGGAGACGTAACCGCTTGTCTGGAGTCGCTCGAGGCCATGCCGTCGGTGGAGAAGGCGGTTCGCATATCGGCGCCGTACAAATTTGTCAGCAAGGAATTCCGTAAGGGCCGAACGGTGGTGAAGCTGAATGGCCTCGAAATCGGAGGCGACGATTTTGCGGTCATGGCGGGGCCATGCTCGGTGGAAAGCGAGAAGCAGATCATGGAAACGGCCGAATCGGTCCGCCGGGCGGGAGCGAAAGCGCTGCGCGGGGGAGCTTTCAAGCCGCGCACATCGCCTTACGATTTCCAGGGTCTGGAGGAAGACGGCTTGAAGCTGCTGAGCAAAGCGCGGCAGAACACCGGTCTGGCGATTGTAACCGAAGTGATGAGCGATCGTGACGTCCCCCTCATAGCCGAATATGCCGACATCATGCAGGTGGGCGCGCGCAACATGCAGAATTTCGCCTTGCTGAAGGCGCTCGGCAAGTGCGGGCGCGCGGTGCTGCTCAAGCGAGGCATGAGCTCCACGATCAAAGAGCTGCTCATGTCCGCCGAATACATCGTCGCGCACGGCAACCCGAATATCATCTTATGCGAGCGCGGCATTCGAACGTTCGAAACCGAGACGCGCAATACCTGCGACCTGGTTGCGGTTCCCGTGCTCAACAGCCTGACGCACCTTCCCGTGCTTGTCGATCCCAGCCATGCCACCGGCAAGCGAAGCCTGGTGCCGGCGCTGTCGCGCGCCGCGGTCGCCATCGGCGCCGACGGGCTGATTGTGGAAGTGCATCCCTGTCCGGAGAAAGCCGTGAGCGACGGCGCTCAATCGCTGCATCTGGACGAATTCGAGCGCATGATGGACGAGCTGAAAGGCTACACGGCGCTCTGGAAAAACTCGCGCGCTCAAGCGGCGGGCGCTTAGCTCAAAGCCGTGTCCAGGCCAGCCCTCGCGCGTTGGTCCTTGCTTGCCGTGGCCTGCCTGGCCGCTGCATGGAGCTTGTGGCGCGCGACGCGGGATGAGAGCGCCGCGCAATTGCTCAGCCGCCTGCCGCAAAACGGGAGGCTTTTATTGGGTATTGACCTGGATGCTCTCAGGAAGTCCGGATTACTGGCTAAACTGGCCGCGGGCCGGCAGGAAGAGGAGTACCTCCGCTTTGTGCAGGGCACGGGCTTCGATTACAGCAAAGACCTGGACCGGGTGCTGCTTTCCCATTCGAAGCAGGATGTCTATTACGTTCTTCAGGGCCGCTTCCAATGGGCGCGCCTCCAGGAGTACGCAGGCCGGCAAGGGGGTAAATGTGACGGAGCAATCTGCCGGCTGCCGGCAAGCAGCCCCGGACGCAGCATATCCTTCCAGCGGCTCGGCGCGCGCACGATGGCGATGGCAACCAGCGCGGACGACAGCGCGGTTCTGCGTCTGCTCGAGCGCTCCCGGCAAGAGGCGGCGATGAGCGTTCCCACGCAGCCTGTGTGGATGTCGGTTCCACGATCCATCCTCAAAGGGGACGATGTGCTCCCGGCCGGCACGGGAATGTTCGCTTCAGCCCTGGCCGAATCCGAACGCGTGCTGCTTGCCGTTGGCCCTCGCGACAACCGCTTCGAAGCGATCCTGGAGGCGCGCTGCCACAGCCGGGAGCAGGCCAACGCCGTCAAGCGGGAGTTGGAGACCGCCACCACAATGCTCAACCGCGCCCTGGCCCGGGAAAAAAAATCGCCCGATCCGAAAGACCTCAGCGGCGTGCTGAGCCGCGGGGAGTTTCGAACCGAGGAAAACCGGGTGTTCGGCGTCTGGCCCCTGGAAAAGGTCTTTCTGGAGCAACTGGCCGGGAGCGCGCCGTGAGCGATCCGCCGCGAGCGATTCTTTGCGCCGGCAACATCGTAATGGACCTGCTGGCCCGGCCGGCAGATGAGATCTTATGGGGCGGTACGCGCTGGGTGGATTCCATCGAGCAGTCGCTGGGCGGCAATGGCGCCAATACATCCGCCGCCATCGCGAAGCTGGGCGTATCCGCGCGACTGATCGGGGCCGTGGGATGGGACCCGTTCGGGGACGCGGCGCTGGCGCGTCTTGGGGAATTGGACGTTGATACCACATACGTGAAGCGGCTGAGCGCAGGGACGGCGGCATCGATTGTGCTGGTGCGGGAGGACGGCGCGCGCGCGTTCTTGCACCGGCCTGGAGTCAGCCGCGAGGCGCTTTCTAGCGGCTGGGAGCTGCCCGGCAATTTTTTCCGGGGCGCATGCCGGCTGCATATAGGGAATCCGTTCGCTCTGCTGCACATGAGATCGCGAGCGCCCGCATTGCTTGAAGCCGCGCTAGAGGCCGGCGTTTCCACTTCTCTCGATACCGCATGGGATGCGCTCGGTGAATGGATGAAGGTGATTGCTCCCTGCCTGCCTCACGTCAACCTCCTTTTCACCAACGAGGATGAGGCGCGCATGCTCACCGGCAGCGCCGATCCGGTGACTGCGGCCGGCAGGTTTCGCGCCGAAGGCGCAACGTCGGTCGTTGTAAAGCTCGGCGCGGGCGGTTGCGCCGTTTCTCATGAGGGAAGCGAATGGAGGACTCCGGCATTTCACGTACCCGTGGTCGATACCACCGGCGCAGGCGATTGTTTTGCCGGCGCTTTTCTGGCCGCGCTCGAACGAGGGCTTGACTGGCCGGGCGCAGCGCTGCTGGCCAACGCCGCCGGCGCGTTAAGCGTCAGCGCTCTGGGCGCAACCACCGGACTGCTTGGTTGGGAGGAAACCATCGCCTGGATGGAGCGCGCCGAGGCGAGATGAGGTTACTTTTTTTTGCGCTGGCCGATTGCGTAGAGGTGTTTGGCGGTGCGCAAGAAAAGTTGGCCGTCGGAGACGGCGATCGAGCTGAGCGTATAGTCGTTGATCACGTTTTCGGCCAGGACTTCGAATTTGTCCGACGCGCGAATCACGGTGGTGACGCCGTCTTCGTTGGTCACATAGATCTTTCCGTCGGCGAGCACGGGAGAGGCGCTGTAGGTGCCCGAGCGGATGCGTTGCGGTCCCCAGACCTCGGCGCCTGTCTTCCAATCGAGACACCAGTAGATGCCCCGGTCGTTCACGGTCCACATGTACTTTCCATCCGTTACCGGAGTGGGAACGTCCGGCCCGTTCTGGTTGGTCCAGACTCTGTGGGAATTGGTGACGTCGCCGCGTCCACCGCCGTGAAACATCATCATCGGACGCACACGAGTCGGCGCCACGACAAGATCGCCCCAGGCGACAGGCGAAGCAATAATTCGATGCGCCGGGTTGTTCTCCGGGTTAAACCCAGTGCCGCGCCACAACTCTTTGCCGGTGGCAAGATCGTGTCCGGTGATCACGTCGCCGCCGGTGATAACCAGTTCCAAGGACTTGCCAACGCGCACCAGCACCGGAGTTGTGTAAGAGTCGGGCGATTCGCGTTGGGCCGGCGTCGGGCGCTCGACTTTCCACAACGTCTTCCCGCTGTTTTTGTCGAGCCGCATCACGTAAGAAGGATCGTCGGTCAGCATGCCATGCAGCACCTGGATGTAAAGCGCGTTCTCATGAAGCAGCGCGGAGCTGGCGAAGCCGTGATTCAAACCGAACCGGCCGTAATCTTTTTGAATGTCGCGTATCCACAGTTCCTTGCCCGAGAAATCGAATGCCTTCAGGATTCCCGTTCCAGTGAGGAACCATACCGTTTTGCCGTCGGTGACCGGGGAAGGCGAAGACATGTTCTGTTTGCGCTGTTTGCGATTGCCACCGCCCATCGAGCGTTTCCAGATCACCTGCCCGCTGGTCCGATCCACGCACCATGCGGAGAGCTTGTCCTCATCCTCGGCGACATTCAGGAAAATATGCTCACCCCAGATGATCGGCGTCGCGCCGCTCCACATCGGCAAGGGCAGCTTCCAGGTTATGTTCTCGGTTTCACTCCAGCTTGTGGGCAGACCGGTTTCCCGGCTCACTCCGATTTGTTCGGCGCCTCTCCATTGGGGCCAATTGTCGGCTCCCAGCGGCGTGAACATGAGCAGCGATATGAGAACAGGTTTGCGCATATGTCCAACAATATAACAGGCTGGCCGGGCCGACACCTATTTTATTTTCGTGAGTTGTAAAACCCAGTATTCACCGTACAGCCGGTTCTGAGCCGTCCCGGTTGCACAGGCGAAAGCGGGTTGCGTGATAGATTGTAGGAATGAGGCAACCCGGGCCCGGAAGGGCAGGCTGCACGCGACGCGGAGCCCTGGCGGCGCTGCCCTTTGCATCAATACTGAACGCCGCCGACAAGGGACGGGTGCTTCCCACTGAAGCGCGGCGCTATCTGGATCCAGCGACGGAGTTCCCGGTGGACCTGCTAACTGACCCGGCTCACTCCAGCGTTCACCCGCAACCGTATCTACGCTCGATCGGACGAAGAGGAACATTCTTCCTTTTCTCCTCGGACCGAGGCGGAGGATATCAAGCGTACCGCTTCGAGCTTCGCAGCGGCGAGATCCGGCAATTGACCGACGCAGGCGCGCTGGCGACATCCGCGCTTCAACTCCTGCCCGAGGACCGGGCATTCGCTTACATCGACGGCCGCGTGCTGCGCGCCGCCGCGTTCACGGGCCTGCGTGAACGCGATGTTTACCGGATTCCGGACGATTGGGAATTGGGCGACGGATTCACGGTGGCGCTCGATGGCGTCTACGCCGCGCTTGTCGAAAAAAAGGGAGCGCGCAGCCGGCTGCGGCTGATCAATATGGCCAGGGGCGCCGCTACAACCATCGCCGAGGCCGACGGCCTGATCAAACACCCGATTCCGCGGCCGCGCCGCGCAAGCGTGCTTTATCAGCGCGACGACGGGCTGTGGCTGGTCAACTATGACGGGCAAAATAACCAGCGGCTGTGCCAGGTAAACCCGTCTCCCGGCGCCGCCCTTTGGTCGCCGGATGGACGCCAGGTGCTTTACCTCTCCGGCCGCGACCGAAACGTCGCCCTGCGCGAGCGAACTCCGGACACGCAGCAGGACCGTCTGCTGGCGCCCACAAGCCAGTTTGTCAACTTTGCCCGGAACGCCGATGGCAGCGTGTTCGTGGGTGCAAGCGGCAATGTTGGCTCGCCGTACCTGCTGATTCTTGTGCGCGCGGTAAGACGCGAATTGGCGATCGGCGAGCATAAGGCTTCCGATCCCAGATCGGTGGCGCCGATATTCTCTCCCACCAGCCAGCGCATCTATTTTCAAAGCGACCGTCACGGAAAGCCCGCAATTCATTCGATTGTGCTGGACAAGTTTTTGGAGAAGACGGAAACCGAAACGGATCCGGAAAAACCGGACCCCCCGAGCGAACCCAAGAAATCGTAATGCTGCACCCAACAGGAGGGATGCGATGACTACACGACGTACAGTGCTGGCAACCGGACTTGCCGTAGCGGCGGCCAATGCGGCCCGGCGCGGCTACAGTTGGAGCGAGATCGATCGACTGATCGCGCGCGGAGATGTGAAAGGCAAACTGGCCAAGGAAGACTTGCCGACGCCCGCCCTCATCGTCGAGTTGGAGGCATTCGAAGCCAACGTCAAGAGGATGTCGGAGTACGTGCGCGGCAAAGGAAGGGCGCTGCGACCGCACGCCAAGACGCACAAGTGTCCCGAGATTGCCATGCGGCTGATCCGCAGCGGCGCGGTGGGAGCCTGCGCGGCGAAGCTGAGCGAAGCCGAAGCGCTGGCCGCCGGGGGCGTTACCGGACTCCTGATCACCACAGCAGTGGTCGGGAAGAATAAAATAGCACGCGCCGTATCGTTCGCCCGCAGACGTCCGGAGACGATTTTCAGCGTCGATAATGCCCAGAACGTAAAAGACCTCAACGACGCCGCCGGAGCCGGCAAGGTTCGTCTCAACGTTGCCATCGATCTGCACGTTGGCGGACGCACGGGCATCGTAGGCGGCGCGCCGGCATTGGCGCTCGGTGAAGCGATTCAATCGATGCCCAATCTGAAGCTGGCGGGCATACAAGCCTATGCCGGACAGGCTTCCCACACCATAGGCTTCGAGGCGCGCAAAAAAGTGTCCCGGGAAGCGATGACGCCGGCAGTGGAGCTGCGCCGGGCCCTCGAACAAAAGGGCATTGCCTGCCCGCTCGTGACTGGCGGTTCCACCGGCACTTACAACATCGATTCCGATATGGACGGCATCACCGAGCTACAGCCGGGAAGCTTCATCTTCATGGACATCGACTACAACCGCATCGGCGGGACGAGCGGCGAGGTGTACAGCGACTTTCAGAACTCGCTGTTTGTTCTGACAACCGTGGTCAGCAAACCCAAAGACGAGATGGCGATCGTGGACGGCGGCCTGAAGGCATTTTCAACGGACAGAGCGTTCCCGCCTCAATGGCGCGGCGGCGCGGAACTAGCCTACGCCTTCGCCGGAGATGAGCATGGACGTCTGAGCCTGAAGGGCGGCAAGCAGGTAAGCGTGGGGGACCGGCTGGAATTCATCATCCCGCACTGCGATCCGTCCGTAAATCTTTATGACCGCCTGTTCGCGGTTCGAGGCGAGCAAGTGGAAGCCGTGTGGCGGATCGCAGCGCGGGGGATGTCGCAATAGGCCCGCGGCCTACTGCTTGTGGTGTTCTTCGCGGCCCCGCAGCACGCGAATGTGGTTTTCCCGCGGCGATTCCATAACTTTGAAATCGGCCGGCGCTTTGAACAGTCCAGGATTCGGTTCGGCGCGGTTCACGCTGCCGGCACGATAAATCGTCTCTCCGAATTGCGGATCGTTGGTCTTTGAGAAGATCACCATCTGCAAATCGGGCGAATACCAGCGCTCGGTGATCGAAACGATCGGACGGTCATTGCCGATTTCTCCGGCGGCAATGGTCACCGTCTTACGAGTTCCCTCCACCGGAACCCCTTCCATCACCTGGCGACCAAGATTCTCCACCCTTGCGTTCTTGGAATCATAATGCATAACGATGGGACCGTGGTCCGGAGCGAGGCCAGGGGGAGCGAGCCGGATCACGTCGGCTGGTTCGCCTTTGACTGCCCCGTGGATGCGCTCTTCGATCAATTCCTTCTTGCCTTCCTCCGTTTTCCAGGTTCGATACACGGCAGCTTCGCCCATCCGCGCCTTACGCACCGTCTTCTCGTTGAGATTGAGGATCAGCACTTCACGCGAAACCGGGTCGGTGATTGTGACCAGGCGAGGCGGCTGCTGATTGCTATTCACCCATGGCCCGATATTGCCGATGCTGGCTTCCCGCCTGGTGCGGCCGTCCTTATCGCGCACCATGTTGCTGGTGCTCTTGTTTACGATGCGCGTACCGTCGGCCAGCACACGTGTAGTTTCGGTGTTGATTTCCGCCGAAAAGGGCGCGTTCTTGACGATTTTGCCCGAATCCGCCGGACCGGCCGCGATAAACTCAAACGTCGAGTGAAGCATATGGGTGGCGCCGTCACTCGATTTCCATGTGAGCCGCTCCTTGACTTCCTTGGGATTCTGCGCGGTGGCCGGCAGGCCCGCGCTCAATAGCGCTACTCCGCATATAAGACTTCGAAGCATGTCCTCTCCTTATTCACAGTCAGTATACAATCCGGATGGCCTTCGCCAGCCCATCCTCACCAAGAAGCACGTCGGCTTTGACGGTGCGGGCAGGTTCCGGCGCCACAGGCAATCCGAGCCGGATCATCTCGGACTGGGGCAATTTAATTCGGATCATTTGAAGAGTCTCGCCGGCTTCGACGGGCTTTCCGTAGCGAAGCGGCATAAACTCGGTGACCAGTTCGGTGGGAGCCTTCGCCTGTACGCGATCACCAGGCACCTGTGGCTTGTACAGAGTCAAAGCTACCGCCGCCACACAAGCCGCGGCCGCCAAGCCAGCCCATAACAGCCGCCCGGAGTAGGCTGCGGGTTTGCTCCGGCGCCGGAACGCGCTCAGAACGCGCGGCATCAGGTAAGGCGGAGCCTGCTGTGAAGCGCCCTCTGCACCGAGGGCGCTCATCTGTTCATTCAGCGCGCGGTGCGCCTGAAGCCGCAGCCGGCATGTTTCACAGGTTTCCAAATGCCGGTCCGCTTCCTCGCGAAGGACGGCGCTCAGCCACTGGCCGCGTGCATGATCCCTGGCAATCCGATCGAAATCCTGACATCTCATAGCGAACACCTTGCGGGGCTCGACTGGCCCCGCCCCGCCAGCCATTTTTCCATTAACAGCGCGCGGGCCCGGTGCAGCCGGGAACGGACGGTGCCGATGGGGCATCCCAGCGCCTGCGCGGCCTGCGCGTAATCCAGCTCTTCGAGGTCACATAGCAGAATCACTTCCCGATAGGGCGGCGGCAGCCCGCCAATGGCGGCACGCAATTGCCGGCGCGCCTGCTCGGAGGCCAATTCATCGGCCAGGTTCGGAGTTGCGGCAAAAAGCGGGGCCGCTTGTTCCTCGTCCCGCGGATCGAACGCGACAAAACTCCGCTCGCGCCGCATCACCCGATAGGTGTGGTTTCGCGCCACCCCCAACAGAAACGGGAGCAGCGACCCGCGGCTGGAATCATATCTGTGCAATTCGCCCAGCAGTGTCAGAAACACTTCCTGAGTCACTTCCTCGGCAAGAGCCTCACTTGCGGTCATGGTCAAAGCAAACCGGTAAGTTTTTCCTTGATGTCGTTGATACAGCACGGCAAACGATTCCTCGCAACCGTTTCGGGCACGCGCCAATAATCCCTCATCCGGCAGGTGGAGCGGATTCACCGGCGACCTGCCAGTCCTGCGCCTTGGTGCATCTATAAGGTATTGTCGCGCGAAAGGGAAGGAGTTCCACAAAGTTTGCTAAAGGCTTTTCGAGGGCGCCTATCACGTTCAGCATTCTCCCCTCCTACCGCCAATCATGGCATCATCAGAATTAGCACCCTTTTCATGGACCTTTTCTCCAGCCAGTTCCTACTCGACATCCTTTCAATCGTTTTGATTGACCTGCTGTTGGCGGGCGACAACGCGGTCATCATTGCACTGGCGGTGAAATCGCTGCCGCCGCGGGAAAAGAAAATCGGCATCTCGGTGGGCGCCGGGCTTGCCGTGGGACTTCGCATCGTCCTGACGTTCTTCGCCGCGCAACTCCTGCTGGTTCAGTTCGTCAAGCTGATCGGCGGCATTCTCATTTTGTGGATCGCAGTGAAACTGCTCGGCGACGATACCAGCGGCGCAGCCGGGGATCACAAGGAAGCCACTACGCTGTGGCAGGCTATGGTGTACATCACCATCGCGGATGTCACCATGTCCACCGATAACATCCTCGCTATCGCCGGGACTTCAAAAGGCCATATCGGGCTGCTGATTTTCGGGCTTGGGCTGAGCATCCCGTTCGTCGTCTTCACCAGCAATCTGCTTTCGCAGATCATGGAAAGGTATCCGATCATCATTGTCATTGGCGCTGCCGTTCTCGGGCGTGTTGGCGGGGAAATGATCATTACCGATCCCTATGTCACACAAATGATGCACCCTCCGAAGTGGGTGGAATACGGTCTTCAGGCCGTCCTGGCAGTGGGCGTGGTTGTTGCCGGGCGGTGGATTAGCCGCCGCCGGATGTCCGCGCAAAAACCGGTCCTGGCCAATGGTCTACCGCGCGCGGTCCCGCAGGCTGAGGGAGACTGAAGGAGGAATCAATGGCCAGATGCATGTTCGCAATACTACTGTTCACCGCAGGCCTTCTCAGCGCGCAGACCATCGACTTTGTTCGCGACATCCAGCCCATCTTCGTCCGCTCCTGCCATTCCTGCCATGGCGACAAACTCCAGATGGGCCGGCTGCGGCTGGATTCGAAAACCCTTGCCATGGAGGGCGGCCAGTCGGGCAAGCTGATTTTTCCAGGTAACGCCGCCACGAGCATTCTTTATCAGCGTGTCGCCGGAATCGGGGATCAGGCTCGCATGCCCATGGGCGCAAAGCCTCTCGATGCCGGTGAGGTGGCGCGGATCAAGGCTTGGATTGACCAAGGCGCGCACTGGCCCGAACATCCAGCCGCCAAGACTGCGGCGATCAAGAAACACTGGGCCTTCCTACCCCCTCAGCGGGCCGCGTTGCCGCAAGTGAAAGCTGCACGATGGTCCGCCAATGCGATCGACCGGTTCGTACTGGCCCGCCTGGAAGCGGAGGGCCTCGTCCCGTCGCCCGAAGCAGATAAGACAACCCTGCTGCGCAGGCTCAGCCTGGATCTGACAGGCCTGCCGCCGTCGCCGGAACAAGTACGCGGTTTTCTCGACGACAAGAGCGCGAACGCATATCAAAGACAAGTCGAGCGACTACTCGCTTCCCCTCACTATGGCGAACGCTGGGCACGCATCTGGCTTGATGCCGCCCGTTACGCCGATTCCGACGGCTTTGAAAAAGATAAACAGCGCCAAGTCTGGTTCTACCGCGATTGGGTGATTCAGGCTCTCAACCGCGACCTTGGCTACGACCGCTTCATCATCGAACAACTCGCCGGCGACCTGCTTCCTTCCGCTTCGCAAGACAATCGCGTCGCCACCGGCTTTTTGCGCAACTCCATGCTGAACGAAGAAGGCGGCATCGATCCGGAGCAGTTTCGCATGGAGGGCATGTTTGATCGCATGGATGCCATTGGAAAAGGCATACTCGGCATCACCATCCAATGCGCCCAGTGTCATAACCACAAGTACGATCCGCTGGCCCAGCAGGACTACTACCGCATGTTCGCCTTTATCAACAACTCGCATGAGGCGAACATCACGGCATACACGAGCCAGGACCAGGCAAAACGTGGCGAACTGATGGCTCAGATCCGCCGCATCGAAGAAGAGTTGCAGCGCCGCGTGCCGGATTGGAAGCAACGCATGGCCCAATGGGAGTCCGCAGTCCACAACAATCAGCCGGAATGGACCGTGGTGCGGCCGGAAGTCGAGGACATCTCCACTGGCGGACAGCGCTACATCGCAATGCCGGACGGTTCGTTGCTGGCTCAGGGCTATGCTCCGACCAAACACAGCGTAAAGCTGACCGTAACAACGGAAATGAAGAATATTACGGCGTTCCGGCTGGAGTTGTTGAACGATCCGAATCTGCCGCTCGGTGGCCCGGGCCGTTCCATTAAAGGGACCGGCGCTCTCACCGAATTTGAAGTGGCGGCCGCCCCGGCGGTCTCCGGCGCGAAGCCCGCGAAGCTGAAGATCGCACGCGCCAGCGCCGACATCGAGCTTGCCGAGAGGGATCTGGACGCCATATTCCACGACAAGAGCAAACAGCGCCGCGTCACCGGCCCCATCGCGTTTGCCATCGATGGAAAGGAAGAAACCGCCTGGGGGATTGACGCCGGGCCCGCGCGCCGCAACCTTCCCCGCAAGGCCGTCTTTAACCTCGATCAACCGCTGGCCAACTCCGGACCTACCGAACTCACCATAAATCTGAGCCAGAAGCATGGCGGCTGGAACAGCGACGACAACCAGAGTCACAACCTCGGCCGATTCCGCCTTTCGATTACCTCCGATCCCAACGCATCGGCCGACCCGCTGCCAGTGCGCGTGCGCGAGCTGCTCGCCGTACCCGCCGAGCGGCGCACGCCGGAACAGGCCCGGGAGGTTTTCAGCTACTGGCGCACGACGGCCGGGGATTGGGCTGAGGCCAACCAGAGGATAGAAGAGCTGTGGCGCAGTCATCCGGAGGGTTCATCGCAACTGGTGCTCATGGAGCGCGCCGAAATCAGGCCGACGCACCTGCTCTCGCGCGGTGATTTTCTCAAGCCTGCGCAGCTTGTCACCGCCGGCGTTCCCTCTTTTCTTCACGCGATGCCGGCCGGCGCGCCCGCCAACCGGCTCGGCTTCGCCCAGTGGCTGGTGGACCGCAACTCACCGACTACCGCGCGCTCCATCGTCAATCGCATCTGGCAGGCGTATTTTGGAACGGGCATCGTCGCCACCAGCGAGGATCTCGGCCTGCAAAGCGAGGCGCCATCACATCCGGAGCTACTCGACTGGCTGTCGGTCGAGTTCATGGAGAAGGGTTGGAGCCTGAAGCAACTGCACCGGCTGATCGTTACGTCCGCCACTTACCGGCAGTCTTCGCGCGTCTCGGAATCGCTCTACGAACGCGATCCCTACAACCGGCTGCTGGCGCGCGGATCGCGCCTGCGAGTCGATGGCGAAATTGTTCGCGACATCGCGCTAGCCGTCAGCGGCCTCTTGAATCCGGCAATCGGCGGCCCGAGCGTCTACCCGCCCGCGCCCGATTTCCTGTTTCTCCCGCCCGCCAGCTACGGCCCCAAGAATTGGCACGAGGAAAAAGGCGAGGACCGCTACCGCCGCGCGCTTTACACCTTCCGCTACCGGTCGGTGCCCTATCCCATGCTTGAAAACTTCGATGCGCCCAACGGCGACATGAGTTGCGTGCGCCGCACGCGTTCGAACACGCCGCTGCAGGCGCTCACGACGCTCAATGAGCCGCTATTTCTTGAAGCGGCGAGGGCACTGGCGCAGAAGACGGTCTCCGAAGGCGGCGGCACGGATGCGACGCGCATCGAGTACGCCTTCCGCCGCACGGTGGCACGCGCGCCCACCTCAGCCGAACGCGCCGAGCTGCAAAGCCTGCTCGAGCGCCAAACGCAGCGTTCCAAGGGTGACGACGCGCAACTGGCCGCCTGGACGCTGGTTGCACGCGTTCTGCTGAACCTGGATGAAACCATTACCAAGGAGTAACGAAATGAACACTCCATCCGATATGGCCCGCCGCTGGTTCCTCAAGGAATGCGGCATCGGACTCGGCGCGGCGGCATTCCATCAGTTGATGGCCGCCACTGGCGATCCGCTTTCGCCAAAAAAGCCGCATCATCAGCCCAAAGCCAAGAACATTATCTTCCTATTCATGGCCGGCGCTCCCAGCCACCTCGAGCTGTTCGACAACAAACCGCAGCTTAAGAAATTCGACGGCACGCTTCCGCCGGCCGATCTGCTTAAAGGCTATCGCGCCGCGTTCATCAATCCGAATTCGAAGTTGCTTGGTCCGAAATTCTCCTTCGCCCGTTATGGACGCTCCGGCGCGGAGCTTTCCGAACTGCTTCCGTACACAGCCAAAATCGCCGATGACATCGTGATCGTCAAATCCTTGACCACAGACGCCTTCAACCACGCTCCCGGCCAGTTGCTGATGAACACCGGGAGCCAGCAGTTCGGCCGGCCAAGCATGGGCGCGTGGGTCACTTACGGGCTTGGGAGCGAATCGCGCGATCTGCCGGCGTTCGTGGTCTTCAGTTCCGGAAAGAAAGGGCCGAGCGGCGGCAATTCCTGCTGGGGCAGCGGCTTTCTGCCCACCGTTTATCAAGGGGTAACATTCCGCGGCAGCGGTGATCCGGTGCTTTATCTGTCCAATCCGCCGGGCGTCGACGAGCAGGCGCAACGCGATTCGCTCGAAACGCTCAGCCGCCTCAACCGGATTCGAATGGAGGCCACGGGCGATCCGGAAATCGCAACGCGCATTAACTCTTTCGAGATGGCGTTCCGCATGCAATCAAGCGCCCCCGAGTTGATGGATATCGCCAAAGAACCGAAACAAATTCTGGAGTTGTACGGCGCGGAACCGGGCAAGCCGTCGTTTGCCAACAATTGCCTGCTCGCGCGGCGGCTGGTCGAGCGCGGGGTTCGATTCGTGCAGCTTTATCACGAGGCTTGGGACCAGCACGGCAACCTGGTGAAGGACATCAAGCAGAACTGCAAAGATACGGATCAGGCTTCCGCTGCGCTGGTGGAGGACCTCAAACAGCGCGGCCTGCTCAAGGATACGCTCGTGATTTGGGGCGGGGAATTCGGGCGCACGCCCATGGTCCAGGGTGGAGGCGATGACGGCCGCGATCATCATCCGAACGCTTTTACGATGTGGCTTTCCGGCGGCGGCGTCAAGCCCGGCCTGACGCTTGGTGAAACCGACGATCTCGGGTTCAACGTGACCAAAGACAAAATACACGTGCACGATCTGCACGCGACCATTCTTCACCTGCTAGGCTTTGACCACACACGGCTGACGTATCGCTTCCAAGGCCGGCAGTTCCGGCTGACCGATGTGCACGGCAGCGTTGTCGAGCCGCTGATCGCCTGATGGGCTTATCGAATTGTCCGGTCGACGCTGTTCAGATTTTTCGTAAATTCCCGCTTGGTTGCAGCAATCTGTTCGTCCGCGTCCACGATCGCAGCGACCACAACCGGCACGTTCTGTTGTTATATAGTTACGAGTAGTCGGACTCTTGTGATCCTGGCGCTACTATTCTCGTTTCTCGCCTCGACGGCCTGGGGCCAGCCCGGCCTTGAGGAGTCGGCCCGGCGTGTGCTCGAAACGCAATGTCTGAGCTGTCACGGCGCGGCGAAAATGTCCGGACTCGACCTGCGGCAGAGAGAAGCGATGCTCAAAGGCGGCGCGCGAGGCCCGTCCGTAACTCCAGGCGATGCTGCACGCAGTCTTCTTTACAAAGCCGTGCTACGCGATGGCGAATTGAAAATGCCGCCAGGGAAGCAGGAAATTCCGGCTGAAGATGTCGCGGTGCTCAAGAAGTGGATAGACTCGGGCGCCAAGTGGGCCGCCGGAGCGGTTGCGGCCGAGCCGGGTTGGTGGTCCTTCCGCAAACCGAAGCGTGCCGCGATTCCCGCCACAACCCACTCATCCCGGGCCAAAAACCCGATCGACAATTTCGTCTTCCACAAGCTTGAAGAGAAGGGGCTGAAGCCCGCCAGTCCGGCGAGCCGGAACACTTTGATCCGCCGCGCCACATTCAGCCTTCACGGCCTGCCGCCTACTCCGAAGGAGATCGACGCTTTTGTCAACGACCCCGCCTCTGATGCCTACGAGAAGCTGATCGACCGGCTGCTTGCTTCTCCGCGATACGGCGAGCGATGGGGCCGCCACTGGCTCGATGTTGTCCGGTACGCCGATACCGGCGGGTTTGAAACCGATGCCTATTTCGCCAACGCCTGGCGCTACCGCGATTACGTCATCAAGTCTTTGAACGAAGACAAACCTTACCATACCTTCGTGAAAGAGCAGATCGCCGCGGACGAGATCTGGCCCGACAACCTGGATCTGGATGGCACTTATGAGTTGCCTAAGTCAAAGGTAGCGAACCTCGAAAAATGGATCGGCACCAGCCTGTATTCGCTGGGCGCATTTCCCGTGGAGATCACCTTTTACGGCGATCAATACCGGGCTGAGTGGCAGGCCGAAGCTGTTGAAACCACCGCCAGCGCGTTTCTCGGTCTGAGCTTCCATTGCGCTCGTTGTCACGATCACAAGTTCGATCCCATTACGCAGCGGGATTTCTACAGCCTGTCGGCCGTCTTTTCGGGAAGCGAAGAACGGGAAGTGCCCACTGTGAGCCGCATGGGCATCTATGAATACACGCGCCACCAGACCCGCGTTGTGCTGGCCGACCAGCTTAAGGCGAAACTGCAACGGCTGGATGCGGCGGCGCGAAAGCGAGCGGGGGCGGGAGGAAATGGCGAGAAGGCGGAATACACGCCCGCCGAGCGCGATCAGCGCGAAACGCTGCTGCGCCAGATCGGCGATGCGTACGTAAAAACGCCGGCGCCTTATGCCAAGGCCAATCTTCTTACGCACTATGCGCCCGTTCCGGAAACGCATGTTCTGGTTCGTGGCGAATACCAGAACAAGGGCGAAATAGTAAAGGCAGCGTTTCCGGCCGTGTTCGGCGGGCAGGAAATCGACGATCCCGGCAGCGGCTGGTTCATCCCGCGCCGCAGAAAAGCGCTGGCGGAATGGCTCGCTTCTGCCGATCACCCGCTGTTTGCCCGCGTCATGGTGAACCGTATCTGGCAGGGACACTTTGGCCGCGGCATTGTGGCGACGGCAAACGATTTCGGCAGACAGGGAGAGCCGCCCACGCACCCGGAGCTTTTGGATTGGCTGGCCGTCGAGTTCGCCGAACGCGGCTACAGCCTCAAAGCGATGCATCGCCTGATACTGCTGTCGGAGGCGTACCGTTTTTCGAGCCGGCCGAACGCGGAGAATGCGGCGAAGGATCCGGACAATGTCTATCTATGGCGGATGAACCGGCGCCGTCTGGAAGCCGAAGCGATTCGCGACAGCGTGCTGGCTGCTTCCGGCGCGCTCAATCTGAAGATGGGCGGTCCGCCCGTGGTGCCTGCCTTGAGCCGCGAAGAATTCGACGGCATGCGAGACATGAGCCAGTGGCCGGTGACCAGCGATCCAGCCGAGCACGCAAGACGAAGCGTGTACGTTTTTGTGAAGCGCTCCTTCCGGCTGCCCATGATGGATACTTTTGACGCGGCCGATACCAGCGCCAGTTGTCCGCGCAGGGAAACATCCACTGTCGCCACGCAGTCGCTGGCGATGATGAACGGTGAATTCATGAATGACCAGGCGGCGCGTTTCGCCGCGCGCGTGCGTAAGGAAGCCGGTGAGCAGGCGGATGTGCAAGTGGAGCGGGCATGGCGCGTCGCACTCGGGCGCGCGCCGGATCCGGCGGAAAAGAAGCGCGCCATCGAATATCTGGACAAAGGCGAATTGTCCAAACTGTGTCTGTTGCTGCTTAACCTGAGCGAGTTTGTCTATGTCGACTAATTGGGATCGCAGAAAATTCCTCGAGCACTCCGGGCTCGGATTCGGGATGCTTGCCGCTTCCTGGCTTTCACAGCGGGCCGGAGCGGCCGAATCCGCGGTGAATCCGCTGGCCCCGAAACGCCCTCCGCTGCCCGCTTCCGCCAAGAACGTGATCTTTCTTTTCATGCACGGCGGGCCGAGCCACATCGAAACTTTCGACCCCAAGCCGCTGCTCAGCAAGCTGCACGGCCAGCGTGTTCCGGAAAGCTTCGGCAAGGTGCAACTGCAATTCTCCAAGTTCGAAGATTCGCCGATTCTCGGCTGCCGCCGTGCGTTTCGCCGCCACGGGCAATCCGGAATGGAGATTTCCGATCTGTTTCCGCACGTGGCCCGTCATGCCGACCAGCTCGCCGTGGTGCGATCGATGAATCACGACGGGTTCACGCATACGGCTGCCCTTAACTGGTTGAACAATGGCTGGCCGCGGCTGGGCCGGCCGAGCCTGGGATCGTGGCTCGTCTACGGGCTGGGATCGGAAAGCGATTCGCTCCCGGCCTTCGTTGTGATGCTTGAAGGCGGCATCAAGAGCGGACCCGAAGTTTATAACGCCGGCTTTCTTCCGGCGCTTTACCAAGGCACGCCACTGCGCACCACCGGGTCGTCGCCCATCCTTAATTTGAAACGGCCGGAGACTTTCACTTCCGAACAGCAGCGGCACTGGCTCGACACTCTGCGCTGGTATAACGAGCGGCACTTGGAGAAACGCCAGGAAGAATCGGCGCTGGAGGCGCGCATCGCCTCCTATGAGCTGGCGTTTAAAATGCAAATGGCGGCTCCGGAGTTGGCCGATTTGAGCAAGGAGTCCGCTTCGACGCGCGCTCTCTATGGCATCGATGAGCCTCAAACGGCCTCCTTTGGCGGGCGGTGCCTGCTTGCCCGGCGGCTGGTCCAGCGCGGCGTGCGTTTTGTTCAGGTCTGGTCCGGCAACACCACCGGCGACACCGATTGGGACGGCCACAAGCAATGCGACGAGAATCATCAGCGCATGGCGCGAAAAATCGACAAGCCGGTGGCGGGTCTGCTTGCCGATCTCAAAGCGAACGGACTGCTCGATTCGACGCTCGTGATCTGGGGCGGCGAATTCGGGCGCACGCCCACTTCCGACGGCGGCATGAACGGAGGCGGCGACAGCATGGGCCGCGACCACAACCCGTACGGATTTACGATCTGGATGGCCGGAGGCGGCGTCCGCGGCGGCAAGGTCATCGGAAAAACCGATGAGATCGGGCTGCGCGCCATTGAAGACCCAGTCCATGTGCACGACTTCCACGCCACTGTCCTGGCGCTGATGGGGATCGAGCACACCAAACTGACCTATTCCTTCCAGGGCCGTGATTTCCGCCTTACCGATGTGCACGGAAAAACGGATCTGGCGGCCAGACTCAAGGCCTGACGCTCGCGGAGAGCCCTGTTGCAACCCATCCGCGATGCCGCCAGTCTGCTGTCGATTCCCGAAGCTGCCCTTCATTACTACGGGCGACACAGCGCGAAGCTCGATCTCAGCCTGCTGAGCACCGCGCCCTCCGGGAAGCTGATTCTGGTCACCGCGATGACTCCGACAAGACAAGGGGAAGGGAAGACCGTGGTTTCGATTGGACTGTCACAGGCACTTTGGCGGACAGGCCGGAAAGCCGTGGTCACGCTTCGAGAGCCATCTCTTGGACCCGTTTTTGGTCTCAAAGGCGGAGCGACAGGCGGCGGCCGCTCTCAGGTGATCCCGCCCGAAACCATCAACCTCCATTTCAACGGCGACTTTCACGCCGTGACCGCGGCGCATAACCTGCTCGGGGCCATGATCGATGCGCATCTGCATCACAGCAACCGGCTGGGCATCGACGTGGATAATATCTTCTGGCCGCGCACGCTCGATATGAACGACCGCGCGCTGCGAAACGTGATCGTGGGGCTTGGCGGGAAGGCCAACGGCATCCCGAGAGAAACCGGCTTTGTCATCACCGCCGCCAGTGAAGTGATGGCGATCCTCGCTTTGGCCGCTTCACGGGCGGGCCTGAAGCGCCGGCTCTCGGAAATCGTGGTCGGCTTGCGAGCCGACGGGCAGCCCGTGCGCGCGGCCGATCTGTCCGCCACCGGAGCCATGTTGGCGCTGCTCCACCAGGCGATTCTTCCGAATCTGGTTGAAACAATCGAGCACACGCCCGCCCTCATTCATGCCGGCCCATTCGCCAACATCGCTCATGGCACCAGCAGCGTACTGGCGCAGCGCATGGGCCTAGGCCTGGCCGATTGGGTAATCAATGAAACGGGCTTTGGCGCCGATCTCGGCCTGGAGAAATACATGGATCTGGTGATGCCCGTCAGCGGGCTGAGGCCTTCCGCCGCGGTAGTCATCGTTTCGATTCGAGCGCTAATCGAACAAGGCAAGGGCGGCCTGGAAGCGGGCTTCTCCAATCTGGACCGGCACCTGGAGAACATCGGTCAGTTCGGATTACCAGCGGTGGCCGCCATCAACCGCTTCCCGGACGACACGCCAGAGCAGCTCAAGGCTGTCGAAACGCATTGCCGCGGTCTCGGTGTTCCAGCCGTAGCCACCGAAGCGTTCACGCGCGGAGGCGAAGGCGCTGTTGATTTGGCCGAGGCGGTGGTGGAGGCTGCCGCCAAGCAGGGCAAGCCATGTGCACTATACCCGCCCGAGATGCCGCTTGCTGAAAAAGTGGAAACTGTCGCCCGCCGGATCTACGGCGCCTCGGGTGTCTACTTCGAATCGGGATCGCGCAAGAAGATCGAACTCTACGAGCGACTGGGATTCGGCGCGCTGCCGGTCTGCATGGCCAAGACGCAGTATTCCTTCAGCGACGACCAGAGGGCCGCGGGCGCTCCCACAGGCTTCACGCTTACCGTAACGGACGTTCACCTGGCTGCCGGCGCAGGCTACGTAGTCGTAGTGGCGGGCAACATGTTGCGAATGCCGGGCCTGGGAAGAAACCCGCAGGCGATTCACATGGACGTCGATGAGAGTGGGATTATAGGGCTGGTTTAGTTCCACACAGATAATCGCCTGCGTCTGCCCTGACGCCGCTCCACGCTCTTCCTTTGGCGTAATGTGTGATGGCAGTTTGATTGCCAAAGTTTATGTAAGGGATAACTTTAGACTTATCCAATTAGGCCCATCGACTTGCGCATATTGCGCCAAGATGGCTGGGTGCGGGGCAGGTTTGGGCTAAACTAATCTCAATCATGGATCGCAGAAACTTCCTGAAGACCAGCTTGCTAAGCCCCATGGCCGGCATGGGGCAAATGATGGCCTCCGGCCAGCCCAATATCCTGTTGATTGTCGCCGACGATTTAGGCTACGCCGAAATCGGCGTGCAGGGTTGCAAGGATATTCCGACGCCCAACATCGACTCGATTGCGCGCAATGGCGTTCGCTTCACCAGCGGCTATGTTTCCTGCCCGGTATGCAGTCCCACGCGGGCGGGCCTGATGACAGGCCGCTACCAGCAACGCTTCGGCCACGAGTTCAACCCGGGCCCAGCCCGGGAAGCGAGCGACTCGTTCGGGTTGCCACTGAGCGAAGAGACCCTGGCCGACCGGATGAAACGGCTTGGCTACCGGACCGGTCTCGTCGGCAAATGGCACCTGGGCTACAAGCCGGAATACCTGCCGACGAAGCGAGGATTTGACGAATTCTTCGGGTTCCCCGGCGGGGCTCACGATTACATGGGCCCGGACCGCAGGGATGGGAACCCGATCATGCGGGGCGATGAGGCGGTTGAAGAAAAGGAATACCTCACGGACGCATTTGCGCGTGAAGCGGTGAACTTCGTTGGCCGGGGCGGGAACAAGCCGTTCTTTCTTTATCTGGCGTTCAACGCGGTGCACAACCCGCTCCAGGCAACATCGAAATACAAGGACCGGCTGGCAGCCATCTCCGATGATAAGCGCCGCACCTACGGAGCGATGATGCTGGCGATGGACGACGCCATCGGCGGTGTTGTGGCGAAGCTGCGCCAAACAGGCGCCGAAGACAACACGCTGATCTTCTTCATCAGCGATAACGGCGGGCCGACACCGCAAACGACTTCGAAAAATACGCCTCTGCGCGGATTCAAAGGACAGGTTTGGGAAGGCGGCATCCGTGTTCCCTTTCTGGTTCAGTGGAAAAAACGCCTGCCTGCCGGACGTGTCGACGACAGACCGGTGATCGGGCTCGACGTTTATCCGACGGCTGTGGCCGCTGCTGGCGGTAAGCTGCCCACCAATCTGGATGGCGTGGATCTGACGCCGTTTGCCTCCGGCGCCAACAAAACATCTCCGCACGATGTGCTCTACTGGCGCTTTGGGGCGCAGTCGGCCATTCGCAAAGGCGATTGGAAGCTGGCGCGCGCGGCGGATGGGCAGGTGCATCTTTCAAACCTTGCCACCGATATCGGTGAAAGCAGCAATCTGGCCGCCAGCGATGCGGGCAAGCTCAAAGAACTCGAAACCGCTTACGACGCTTGGAACCGCCAGATGATCGAGCCCAAATGGAGAGTCCAGGACCGCGCTGGCAAACGCAAAGCCAAGGCCTGAGCTAGACTGGCTTGCTGATGGCTTCACTAAAAGGAAAGACTCTCTTCATCACCGGAGCCAGCCGGGGCATCGGGCTGGCGATCGCCTTGCGAGCCGCCCGCGACGGCGCCAACATAGCCATAGCCGCAAAGACGGCCGAGCCTCATCCCAAGCTGCCCGGGACGATTTATACCGCGGCGCGCCAAATCGAGGAAGCGGGCGGGCGCGCTCTCCCGCTGGTTTGCGATATCCGCTTTGAAGAGCAGGTGCTGGCCGCTGTCCACGCGTCCGCGGAAACATTCGGCGGGATCGATATCTGCGTAAACAATGCCAGCGCGATTTCGCTTACCGGCACGCTTGCCACCGACATGAAGCGCTATGACCTGATGCATTCCATCAACACGCGCGGTACGTTTCTGGTAAGCAAAGCCGTGATTCCGCACCTGAGGAAGGCGGGAAACCCGCACGTGCTGAATATCGCCCCGCCGCTCGATCTGGCCGCAAAGTGGTTTGCGCCGCATGCCGCTTACACAATGGCGAAATTCGGGATGAGCCTTTGCGTACTCGGGATGGCCGAAGAGTTCCGGGGCGACGGCATCGCCTTCAATTCGCTGTGGCCAAGAACCATGATTGACACGGCCGCAATCCGTAACGTGGTGGGCGGATCGGAGACGGTCACGCACTGTCGCAAGCCGGAGATCATGGCCGATGCCGCGCATGTTATTCTCACAAAGCCTTCGCGCGAATTCACTGGCCATTTTCTGATTGACGACACGCTGCTTGCCGGACACGGCGTTACAGACTTCTCCGTCTATGCCGTGGATCCTTCCAAAGAGCTGATGGGGGATTTTTTCGTGCCGGACGACATTGCGGCGCCGCGCCCGTGATTCAGAGCCGCGCTACGAAAAACACGAACGAAGTCACCCCTCCCGCAAGCGCAAGCCAGCCCCAGCGCCTGGTCGATGGCAGCTTCCACCACATATAAACGCCGGTGACGATCCATAGCAGCATTCCTAGGCAGACGATGTCCACAACGACGCCCCACAGCGCGTCGAGAAAGCTATCCTGCTCGAAGCCGCCGCGTGCGTGCATCCCGGTGAGAAAATGATCCCAGCGGAAGCGGCGGTCCTCGGCCACCAGCTTCTTTTCGGCAATGAAATATTTGACCTGAGTGGAGTGCCAGAACGAATGAACGTAGACATTCACCTGGTTGGGATTTTGCCGGTACACTCCATAGGCGCCTTCCAGCCCGTGATCCCGCATAATCTGCGCGCCAACCGGCCGTAACTCATTTCCCTCCGGAATCCGAATCTCGTAGGTTTTCTCGAAACGCTTCGTCCACAGCGGCAAACCCTTGGCCTCGTCGAGCCGTTGGAAGAAGTAGCCGTGGCTGAAGGGAATGGAGCTAATCCCGTACATGAAGAACCAGGGCAGCAAAGTGAGGGCGAGATAAAGATGCAGCCGCCGGTTGAAGTGATTGTAGGTCATCAGATGGTAGCCAGAAACAGTGTGAATAAAGCGATTCCGCCCAGAGCGAAGAGCAACCCTGTGACGCGAGTCACCTTCAACTCCCACCACAGCCAAAGCCCGGAGAGCACCCAGAAGATCGTCGTAACGATGAACAGGTCCACCAGCCCGCCCCATGTATAGTCCAGCGCGTACGCTTGCTGAAATCCGCGGCGGCGGTGCATGCGCTCAAGGAATGCGGTCGTTTGAAATTCCTGCCGCTCGATGGTCACTTTTCCACTGGCGGGATGGTAGGTGATGCGGCGCGGTGCTACCGCGTCCTGGCGGTTGACGGCAAATGAGCCATCTGCGCTTGGCCGTCCTACGGAATGAGCGCCGTCCATGTTGAGAAAGTTCAGCAATTGAACCGCCTTCTGCGAGGGCGTGGCGCCCGGCGGAAAGTCGCCCGGGTAGCGCAGCTCATGCTCTATTTGAAAGGGCGGCGGCGCCGGCGCCTTGCCGCGGAACCATGTCCGGTGATTCATCACAAAAGTGCTCAACGCGTACATCAGCACCCAAGGCGTCATAAAGAGCGCCAGATACATATGGGTTCGGCGGAGGATTTTAGAGAATTTGGACAAGTAAACAATGTATCACCGGAGGGCTGCGTGTGGTAGATTGCAACGAATGCGATTTGCGCCCCCGTTTCAGTTGCTCGCTTCACGCGGCGCCGCGCCGGCTCTGGTTTTCTTCTTCGAAACGGATTGCCCGTCCTGCCGTCTCACCGCGCCTTATCTAAACCGCTTGGCTGCGTGCGAAGCCGTGCGGGTTCACGTTTGCGGCGTCTCCCAGGATTCCCCGGAACGCACCGAAGAGTTCGCGCGGCAATTGGAGGTGCGCTTCCCGGTGCACGTGGACGAGGATTGGCGGCTTTCGGCCGCCTACGATCCGCAAACCGTCCCGGCGCTGTACCTAGTGGATGCGGAGGGGCGGATCGCCGATAGCGCCGTTGGTTTTGACAAAGGATGGCTGAACCGCGCTGCCCATTCGGTGGGTTACGGCCCTGGCCTGCTGGCGGAAGAACATGACGGATCGCCTGCAATGAAGCCGGGCTGCATGTCGCGCCATCTGGAACCGATAGCCGCCGGAGAGCCAGCGCCCGCGATTGATCTCGGACCAGGCAAAGGCCGCAGGGCGGGACGCATCGCGCTCGCCGACCGGCAGGATTTGTACGAATACTCGCGCGCCGCATTCGGCGACCCATTGCCCATCGTTCCGCCCACTGCCGAACGAGTGAACCGCATGCTCGCTGCCACTGAGTTGGACCCGGACGAAGTTGTGGCCCGCGTGCCGCCTTGCTACGGCGAAGCGACCGTAGAAAAAATTGCGGCTAACGCTGTGATGGCGGGCTGCGAACCGTCCATGATGCGCGTGCTGATTCCCTTGCTGCGCGCCGCCTGCGACGAGCGGTTCAATCTGCACGGCGTTCAGGCAACCACGCACTTCGCCACGCCGCTCATCATCGTCAACGGGCCGGTGCGCGGTGAGCTGGGCTTTGTCTCCGCTGGCAACGTATTCGGCAACACAGCCCGGGCCAACAGTACACTGGGACGCGCATTTCAATTGATACTCGCCAACCTCGGCGGCGCCAGGCCTGGTGAAATCGACATGTCCACGCTGGGCAATCCGGGCAAGTTCTCCTATTGCATCGCGGAGAACGAAGAGGCCAGTCCATGGGAGCCGCTTCACGTGGAGAACGGATTCGCGCCGCATCAAAGCGCGATTACGCTATTCGCCGCCGAAGGCCTGCGCGGCGTCAGCGAACACACGGCGCGCAGTGGGCGCGTGCTGTTGAAGGCGATTTGCGCCACTCTGGCGACCGTGTGGTCCTGGCGCGTATGCATGATGCCGGAGGCCTTTGTGATTCTGGGGCCGGAGCACGCGGCGACGCTCGACCGCGACGGCTTTTCCAAACGGCAGACTCGCGAATTCCTTTACGAGAATACCGGCGTTGCCGTGCGCGCCTACGAAGAGGACGACGGTGGGGAGGGCACGCAACTGAGGGCATCCTATGAAGAGACGACCATCGCCGGCGAACGATGCTACCGCAAGTTCCGCTCGCCCGAGGCTATCGGGATTGTGGTAGCAGGCGGCACGGCGGGCAAGTTTTCCGCCGTTATCGGGAGCTGGGCCACCGGACCACGCGGCAGCCAGGTGGTGACGTATCCGGTTACTTGATGGCGCAGGCCGGGGCCTACATGCCGCAAGTTTATCGTTTGCCGCTGTAAGACCTGGCTCAGGGACGATTGTGATTCAATAGGCGCATGGAGCAAGAACACATGTCAATCACGCGGCGGCGTCTGGTGGAAGGGGCAGCGGCACTGCTGCCGGCGGCGACGATTCGAGGCAGTGCGGCGAACTCAGCGGTTACAGTCGGACTGATTGGTGCCGGGGGGCGCGGCACCTACGATGCCACGCTGCTCTCGAAACTTCCGGGCGCGAGAATCGTGGCGGTCTGCGACGTGTTCGAGGAGAAGATCCAAAAGGCAAAAAGCAGTCTCGGGCTGAACACCGCAAAGACATACACAGATTACAAGGACCTGCTTGCCTCCGATGTGGATGCGGTGCTGATCGCCACGCCAGTCTATTTGCACCCGGAGCATTTTGATGCGGCGGTGAAGGCCGGCAAGCACATCTACATCGAGAAGCCGGCCGGCGCAGATGTGGAGGGGTGCAAACGGGTGATGCGGGCGGCCGACAGCGCGGACCGCAAGCTGAATATCACTTTCGGCTTCCAGCAGCGATACGCGCCACTATCGCGAAAGGCGCAGAAACTGGTTTCGTCCGGGGGGATTGGGAAGCTGCGCACGGCACATTCGCACTGGATCAAGGGGATCAATACGACTGGAGAACGCGTAGACGAGCCGAAGGATGAAATCGACCGCATCCGGAAGTGGAAGAACTTCAAGGCGACCTTTGGAGACTACATCGTCGAGACGTACTGCCACGGGATCGACGTGCTGAACTGGTTTCTCGGCGGGCACCCGGTGAAGGGGTTAGCGTCGGGGACGCAAACAGTGATCCTCAACAACGATATGCGTGACACCGTGAATGTCACCTTTACCTACCCCGGCAATGTGCTGGCGAGTTTGAAAGGGACGCAGATCACGCCGGTTTGGTACCGCGACGTGCACGAGGTGTTTGTGGGATCGAACGGTGTAGTGGAAACGGGACGCCAGTTTTCTAAGCACTTCCGCGCGAAGAACGACGTGGTGGAGGAAAAAGAGCCGCGTGAGATCACGATTGACGCGCTCGAGGAGTTCGTGCGGCGCGCCTCCGGCGGCAGCCAGCCCGAGAACACGGGGGTGAGCGCGGCCGAAAGCACGCTGACGGCGATACTGGCGCGCATGTCGATGGACTTGAACCGTGAAGTGAGTTGGGAGGAGATGATGCGATGATGTTCCCCGCTTTATTGATGATGGCGTGCCTTGCTCCTGGCGGCGAGATTCCGAATAAGCTAAGCGAGGCGGAAAAGAGCGAGGGATTCCTCCTGCTTTTCAATGGCCGGGACCTTTCCGGCTGGGACGGGGATACGAGGTTCTGGAGGGCGGAGGACGGGATGATTACCGGGTCGACCGACGGGCACTCCACCAAAGAGAACACGTTTCTGATCTACAAGCGGACGTTTTCCGATTTTCATCTGAAAGCTGAGGTGCGGCTGCGGAATCATAACAGCGGGATCCAATTCCGCAGTAAGGTGGCGCCTGGACCGGGCTACGTGGTCTCAGGATATCAGGCCGATTTTTCCGACGCGGGGGAGCGGTCGGCATGGGGGAATTTCTATGAAGAAAGGGGCCGCGGGCGGGGCGTCATGAAGACACCCGATGAGGGATGGCGGAAAGGGAGATCGCTGGTTCGTGTAAAGGACTGGAACAGCGTGGAAGTTATGGCCCGGGGACGCCATATTCAAATTAAGCTGAACGGAGTAGTGACCATGGATACCACGGATAATGAGGCTGTTTCCGGCGTGATCGCCATCCAGCTACATAAGGGAGAGAAGATGCGGGTGGATTGCCGGAACTTGAAGTTGAAGGAGCTACGTTGATGCCGATTCTGATCAACCCGATGAATGAAGCGCTGCCCGAGGCGCAAGCGCCCGCGCCCCGTCTGAAGAGCCTTCAGGCAAAGCGCGTCGTGCTGCTCGACATCAGCAAACCCGGCGGCAGCATCTTTCTCGATTCACTCGAGCAGTGGTTGCGCGAGCGGTACGGTGTATCGGAAATTGTGCGCGAGCGCAAGCCGACCTTCGCCAAGCCCGCTCCGGACGACGTGATGGCGCGCTTGCTGGCGCACCGGCCGGACGCCGTCATCGAGGCGCTGGCCGATTGAGGCTCCTGCACAACGTGCAGTTTGCACGATTCGATCCGGCTGGAGCGGCAAGGGATTCCGGCAGTTGCCGTCGCAACGCATGAGTTCCTCACGGCGGCGCGCGTGCAGGCAAGC
>Ga0187893_10002382_pt1 | contig 41528 bp, 38 predicted proteins | sample MA1701074metaG_FD_139574 | JGI IMG/M metagenome (GOLD analysis project Ga0187893, IMG submission 139574) | White microbial mat communities from a basaltic lava cave in the Kipuka Kanohina Cave System on the Island of Hawaii, USA - MA170107-4 metaG ...
ACTGTAATTTTCCCGGTCTTTGGCCCAAGCCTTGAATTCCTCAATACTGGTAAACTTGTTTTTCAGCAGCTTGGCGTGCAAAACATAATGGCCGATCCCATGGGCTGATGATATCCAGCTTCAGGACCACATCGGCCACGTAAAGGATATCGATAGGCGGCAGGTCACAGCCTTCAGAGGCAAGAGATTTCCTGAAATCATCGGCTCTTTTCCAGAGGGCCTCGTTCTCAAGAAAAGGGACTTTAACCTTCATCGGGGGTGTGCGCCTTGCGGATTTTTTCAATCAGATTGTCAAGTTCGCGCTCACCCACTTCTGAACCCCTTACCGTCCTAAAAAAAGCCGGCAGCTTTTCAAGCAATGCCGGATCGTTCATCACTTCTTTGGGGATATTGCCGCGCGAGACCTCGGCTTCCAGCATAAAGTTTTCCCACGCCCCGGTCTTGGGCTTGAGCCCCAGCGCCTTAGCCCATCGCATCAATGTCTCCTCGTCTTTCGGCGGCGGGTTGATGCCCCGCTCAATCTTGCTCCAATTGCTCGGATCGTAACCATGCTCCTGGCAGAATTGACGCAGGGTCATTTTTTGTGCTATGCGAAGGCTTTTAACCGTTTCTCCAAAGCTCATGGGATCACCTCCTATCTGTGGTAAATGATATACCACATGTGGTAAAAAATCAACCCCAGCCTGAACTTATGCGTAATAGGTACTATGGGGGATGCCGCTTCTTGCATAAAAGGCGGCTTAAACAATACTGGGCGGGAAGCTGATCCAGAATGGAACTTCAGGTTGTTGCTGGATTCTCGAGGGAAAGTTTGTACTCGATGGCCTCCACGATGGCTTTCCAAGAGGCCTCGATGATGTTTTTGTCGACGCCGACCGTGGTCCAGTCGTTGCCCTGGTCGTCCTGAAAGGTGATGAAAACCCGCACCTTGGCGCCCGTGCCGGCCTTTGAATCCACCACGCGGACTTTGTAATCGGTGAGATGAATTTTGCCGATCGAAGAATAAGACTTCTCAAGGGCCTTGCGGAGCGCCTTGTAGAGGGCGTCCACGGGCCCGTTGCCCTTTTCGGAACGGATCTTCACGGTCTTTTTTCCCACTTTCACTTTGACCGTGGCCTTGGCGACGGGGGAACCGTCCCCGATCTGCTGGGTCAAAACAGAGACTTCCTTGGTCTCGAAAAATTTTCTGACGCGGCCCAGCTCGCGCCGGATCAAAAGGAGGAAACTCGCCTCGGCGGCCTCGTATTGATAGCCTTCGTTTTCACGCCTCTGGACTTCGGCAAGGATCTTCCGCGTCTCGGGCGAATCTTTTTTGAGGTCCACGTCGAGCTCCTTTGCTTTCGCCAGGAGATTCGCGCGGCCGCCAAGCTCTGACGTTAAAAACCGGCGGCGGTTGCCCACAAGCTCGGGATCCACGTGCTCGTAAGTTTTGAGATTTTTCTGCATGGCATCGATATGGACCCCGCCTTTATGCGCAAAAGCGGACCGGCCGCTGAAAGGCTGGTTCCATTCGATCGGCATGTTACAGATTTCGGCGACATAGTGGCTGACTTCCGTAAGCTCTTTTAATTTTTCATCGGGAAGGCAGCGCTTCTTCATCTTGAGCTGAAGGATGGGAATGATGCTTGTGAGATTGGCGTTGCCGCAGCGCTCGCCGTAGCCATTCATCGTTCCCTGGACGAGGACGGCGCCTTCCTCCACCGCCGCGACGGAATTCGCCACCGCGAGATTGCAATCATTATGACAGTGGATTCCCAAGGGGATTTCGACGGTTTTTTTCACTTCCGCGATGGCTTTTTTGATCTCTTCGGGCAGGCTTCCGCCGTTGGTGTCGCACAAAGTGATATTCTCCGCCCCGGCTTCTGCGGCAGCTCGAAGGGTTTTTAGGGCATATTCGGGATTCGCCTTGAAGCCGTCAAAAAAATGTTCGGCGTCATAAATCACTTCAAGATCGTTCTCCTGCAAATAGGAAACGGTCTCACCGATCATCCTGAGATTTTCCTCCAAGGAAGTCTTGAAGACTTCGGTCACATGAAAGTCCCAGCTTTTTCCGAAAATGGTGACGGCCTTCGTGCCGGCCTCAAGGAGGGCTTTGACGTTCGGGTCTTCCTCCACTTTTTTGTCGGCGCGCCGCGTGGAACCGAAGGCAACGATCTTTGCCTGCTTGATTTCCTCGCCCTGAATCTGCTTAAAAAAAGCGAGGTCCTTTGGGTTCGACCCCGGCCATCCGCCTTCAATATAATGGACGCCGAACTGGTCGAGTTTTTTCGCGATTGAAATTTTGTCCTGCACGGTGAGGCTCATGCCTTCACCCTGGGCCCCGTCCCGCAGGGTCGTGTCATACAACAAAATCATCGTTGTCCTCCGTCATTGCGAGCCTGCCGAAGGCGGGCGAAGCAATCTCCGGGATTGCTTCGTCGCTTCGCTCCTCGCAATGACGTATTCACTTTCTCCCTAATTTAAACTCCTTGTGGATCGCGCGGACGGCTTCCCTGCCCTTCGTGCCGTCCACCACGCAGGAAATTTTGATTTCCGAGGTGGAAATCATCTGGATGTTGATTCTCTTTTTGGCCAGCGCGCCGAACATTTTCGAGGCGACGCCGGAGTGGGAACGCATCCCCACGCCCACCACGCTCACCTTGGCGATATGCTCGTCGCAATTCACGTGGCTTGCGCCGACCTGCCGGGCGGCTTCACGCATCACGCGAAGTGAGCGCGTCAGGGCGCTTTTCGAAACCGTAAAGGAAATGTCCGTGCTCCGGGTCTCCGTCTTATTTTGAATGATCATGTCGACATTGATGTTGGCGTCTGCGATTTTTTTGAAGATCTTTGCGGCCACACCCGGCCGGTCAGGCACTTTGAAAATCGTCACCTTGGCTTCATTTTGATTGAGCGCCACGCCGCTTACGACCACTTCTTCCATCTGTTTGTTCTCCTTGGTAATCAACGTCCCCGTCCCGCGGCGCTTGGAATTCCGGACCACGATCGGGACGTTGAATTTTTTCCCCACCTCGATGGAACGCGAATGCATGACCTGCGCCCCCAAGGAAGCGAGTTCCAAAATTTCATCATAGCTCACGACATCCATCTTCCGGGCGTCCGGGCAAATCCGGGGATCGGCCGTGTAAATCCCGTCCACGTCCGTAAAAATTTCGCAGAGTTTTCCTCCGAGGGCCTTGGTCAAAGCCACCGCCGTGAGGTCCGAGCCGCCCCGGCCGAGCGTCGTGATCTCATCGGATTGGGTTTTTCCCTGAAATCCCGCGACAATGACGACATTGCCCCGCCGCAGGGCCTCGCGGATCCGGTCCGTGTTGATATTCAGGATGCGGGCCTTGGTGTGAAACCGGTCCGTAATAATCCCGACTTGAGGACCCGTAAAAGAAACGGCCTTCTCTCCGAGTTCGTGGATGGCCATGGCGAGGAGCGCCACCGACGCCTGCTCGCCCGTCGCGAGGAGCATATCGAGCTCCCGCTCCTCGGGCTCCCCCGTGATTTTTTTTGCGAGGTCCAACAGCTCGTCCGTGGTGTCGCCCATGGCGGAAACCACCACCACCAGCTTGTGGCCCCGCTTTTTTTTGGACACAATCTGCCGGGCCACCCGCTTGATTCGGGAAACGTCCGCTACAGAAGAACCGCCGTATTTTTGAATAATGAGACTCATGGAATTTTGCGAATTAAATCGCTTCTTTGCGAGAAAGGAGATAATGGATGAGGTCGGTCCTTTTCTCGGCCCGGAAGGAAGAGAGCTTTGCCGTCTGTTCGGTGAGCCGCTCGTTTTCGTCGGTCATCACGTTTTTTCCGGCGAGCAAAAAGGGCACGGAGTCCCGGACGGACCGGCGCATCTGGGTCGAAAAAGTTTGGGTCCCCGTGATGAGCACGCGGGTTTCTCGGTTTCCCTCATAATATTCACGGGCTTTGGAAAGAACATAGGCGTCGATTTGTTCGAGGGCCTCGATCTTGGCTTTTAAATCGCCCGAGCGGGAGGCCTCCTCGCAGGCCCGGACATTGACGCAGACAAAATCCTTTTCCGCGAGGGCCTCGAGAAGCGCCTTGCCCTTCTTTTCATAATTGGTTTCGAGATTTCCCGTGGCGCCGGAGACTTCCATCACCGTGAGACCGGCAAGCCGGCCTGTCCCCTTCACATATTCGATCCCGGCCACGAGCGCGCCGGAAAGGCCGAAGCGGTCGGAAAATTTATCCAAGGTCGGAGTGGTCCCCTGTCCCCAGAGCCAGATCATATTGGCGGGGTTTTCCTGGAGATCGATCCGCACCTGATTGATTTCATGGTCCTGCAAAAGGAGTTTCGCGTCGTACATGAGTTTCTTTAACAGTTCATCGCCCGGGCCTTTGGGAAGAAAACTCTTAATGGGTTTTCCCACCGCTTCATCCGGAGAATAGGTCTTGGCGGAAAGGGCGCTCAAGCCGTGCGAATCTTTGAGCACCGCAATGTGCCGGTAAGAATTCCCGACGAAGAAACGCGCAAAATCGCTCGCGAGTTTTTTATTCAAATAAGTCAGGAGCGCCCTCGCCTCGCGGGTCGAAATGTTGCCGGCCGTCGGGTCCGCCAGATTGCCGTTATATTCCGTCACCAGGTTCATCCGGAAGGCCACTTCATTGGGCTCCATTTTGATTTCCAGATTGGCGGCCTCGAGAGGACCGGGATAAGCCTGCCGGGGGTCATAACCCAGCGTCGCAAAAAAAGCGGCTTCGGGAGAAAGATCCGGGCTTTCGTCCGCCGTGCCGCGGGTCTGGCCGATCTTGCCGTGCTTCGCAAAAAATGAAAGATTCGGGAGCTTGCTCACCTCAAGCGGAGTCTTCCCTTCCAACTCCTCGATGGGATGGTCCGAAATGCCGTTGAGGGTGATTAAAAGGTATTTCATCGTTAAATTCCGATCGCTTTCATGACGGCGTCCAGTTTGGGTTCCACGAGTTCGGGTTTGTCATCAAAACTTAAGGCGTAATCCGGGTCTTTCAGGCCCGCGCCCGTTAAAGTGCACACGATATTGACGCCGCTTTCGTCCTTAAAATACCCCTTTCGCGAAAGCCTGGCAACCCCTGCCACCGCCGCGGCCGAAGCGGGCTCGGCAAAAACCCCCTCTTTTTCCGCGATGAAGCGGTAAGCCCATGAAATTTCGTCGTCCGTCACGGAATCAATGAGCCCGCCGGATTCATCCCTCGCCTGAAGCGCCGGCTTCCAGCTCGCCGGATTGCCGATGCGGATTGCGGTAGCCACGGTTTCCGGTTTCTCAATGGGGTGGCCTTTCACGATGGGCGCGGCACCGGCCGCTTGAAAACCCAGCATCTTGGGCAAAAGGGTCGAGTGTCCTGCTTCCCGATACTCTTTATAACCCTTCCAATAAGCCGTGATATTGCCCGCGTTGCCCACGGGGATCGCATGATATTCCGGGGCGTCGCCCAGATCGTCCACGATTTCAAAGGCCGCGGTCTTCTGCCCTTCAATCCGGTAGGGATTGATGGAGTTAACCAGCGTGATGGGATAACGGCCGGTGATTTCTTTGACGAGTCTCAAGGCATCGTCAAAATTTCCTTTCACCATGAGGACCTTCGCACCGTAGCGGTACGCCTGAAGGAGTTTTCCCTTCGCGATGTTTCCCTGCGGCACCAAAACAAAACATTTGAGTCCGCAGCGGGAAGCGAACGCCGCAGCCGAGGCCGAAGTGTTGCCTGTGGAAGCACACATCACGGCCTTCGAGCCGGCTTCGAGCGCCTTCGAAATGGCGAGCGTCATGCCGCGGTCTTTGAAAGAGCCTGTGGGATTCAACCCTTCGAATTTGAAATAAATCCGGAGGTTCTTAAAACCCAGCACCTTGGGAAGGCTCTCCGCCAAAATGAGGGGCGTATTTCCCTCGTTCAGGGAAATGATCGGGGTCTCCTCCGTCACCGGAAGAAATTCCTGATAGCGTTCGATCACTCCAATTTTTTTAACCGGAACTTTTTTTAAGGGCATAACGTTAAGCTTCTTCAATCCGGATCACTTGGCTTTTTCCCTGCACCAAAGCAAACCGGTCAATTTCCCGAATGGCCGCGCGGAGCTCTTTCTCCGGCGCATCGTGCGTCAGAAGAATCAGGGGGACCACGCTCCCCGCCCTTCTTTCCTTCTGGATCACATCCGAAATGCTCACTTTGTGCCGCCCCAGAATATTGGAAATTCTCGCGAGGACGCCGGGCCGGTCGATCACATGAAAACGAAGATAATAACGCGAAAGGATCGAGGAAATATTTTTGATCCGCAGGGGCTTCAGCACGTGCACATGGCTGTTCGCGGAAAAAAGGCTTTCGTGGCCCTTGGCCAAATCCACCAGATCGCTGAGAACCGCGCTGGCCGTAGGCGCCGGACCGGCACCGCGGCCGTAGAGCAAAATCTCCCCCACCTGGTCTCCGCGAAGAAGGATCGCGTTAAACGCCCCCGAGACATTCGCGAGAATATGATTTTTCGGAAGGAGTGTGGGCTGGACCCGCGCTTCGATCCCGTCCGGGCCGCGCTTGGCAATCGCCAAAAGTTTGATCCGATATCCAAATTCCTCGGCAAACGCGACGTCTTCGTTCCGGATGCGCGAGATCCCCTCGGAATAAATTTGCCGGAAGGGGGCTTGTCCGCCGAAGGCGAGCCGCACCAGGATGGCAAGCTTGTGGGCCGAATCCGTGCCCTCAATATCAAGCGACGGATTGGCCTCGGCATAGCCTTTTTGCTGGGCGAGCTTGAGCGCCTCCTTGAAATCCAAATTTCTTTCGGACATCGCGCTTAAAATGTAATTGCAGGTCCCGTTGATGATGGAATAAATCGAATCGATGCGGTTTGCAACCAGGCCTTCCCTCAACGTCTTGATGATGGGGATGCCGCCGCCTACGCTGGCTTCAAAAAAAACCTGGCGGCCCCTTTTCCGGGCAAGCTCAAAGATTTCATCCCCATATTCCGCCAGAAGGGCCTTGTTGGCGGTCACAACGTCTTTGCCGTTTTTTAAGGCCTCAAGCACAAAGGTCCTTGCCGCCTGCGTCCCTCCGATGAGCTCCACAATCACATCCACTTTGGGGTTTCGGACAAGGGAGAGGGCGCGGCTCGTCAAAAGAGAAACGGGGACCCGGACGGCCCTCGTTTTGCGGGGCCGGCGCACGGCGACACCCGCAATCTTAAATTGCGCGCCTGCCTCCCGGGAAAGCACACCTTCCTTACGCTTCAGAAGGGAATAAACTTCGCTTCCGATTTGACCACAGCCCAAAAGACCGACCGTCAGTGTGCGCATTTTTTTAGTAACCTATTCTTGTCACTGAAGTTACGATTTAAAAACGGGTTAGTATATCACAGTTGGCTTAGGGCAAGCAATCGGTGGACAATCGAGGGGGATGCCGTTATACTGGGTGGCCTCATGAGAAAAATTTCCATTTTGGGCCTTTTTTTCACGCTTTCTCTCTCCCTCCCCCCTCTTTTTGCCGCCAAGCCCGCTGAACTTGACCTGGAGCCCGAAGAAAAGCGGGCCCAGGAAGAAAATACATTTCTTGAAGAGAAAGCGAGACTTGCCGAAGAATCGGAAACGGAAGCGGTCTCCAAACCCGGCGTCGCCGGATTTTTTGAAAGAATGAACCGCGGGGTCAGCGGATTTTTTGACCGGACGCTCAAGGGGACTTATAAAGTGGCGACTTTAGGGCAGTCGGAATTACAATCCTACGAAGTCGAAGAGCCCGAAAAAGGCTCGGAAGAACCCACCAAGATCAAGTTCACCCTTCCGGGGACCTGATTTTTTAAAGATTGAACTGCAGGTCGTAAAGCCGTTTGTAAATCCCGCCTTCGCGAAGAAGCGATTCGTTCGTCCCCATCTGGACAATCCTTCCGGCCTCGAGCACGAGGATTTTCGTCGCCTGCTGGATCGTGGAAAGCCGGTGGGCGATCACAAAAACCGTGCGGCCCTGCATTAAATACTCAAGCGCTTTCTGAACTTCTCTTTCGCTTTCCGTGTCCAAATGCGAAGTGGCCTCGTCCAGAATCAGGATGGGGGGATTTCTCAAAATGGCGCGTGCGATGGCGATGCGCTGGCGCTGGCCGCCGGAAAGTTTGATTCCCCGCTCGCCGACCCTCGTGTCGTAATTTTGGGGAAGTTCCTCGATGAAATGATGCGCGTAAGCGGCTTCGGCGGCCCGCTCGATTTCTTTTCGCGGGGCATCGGGACTGCCGTAAGCAATATTTTCGGCCACCGTGCTGTTGAAAAGAACGGTCTCTTGAGACACCACGCCGATCCGTGAACGGAGTGACCGGACGCTTATTTTTTTAAGGTCCGTTCCGTTGATTTTAATCTTTCCTTCCGTGGGGTCATAAAAACGAAGAAGAAGATTCACCAGGGTTGTTTTTCCGGCACCGCTCGGCCCCACCATCGCGAGGACTTCCCCGTTTTTCACTTCAAAATCAATGTCCTGCAGGACCGCCTTGCCCGTTTCATAATGAAACCCTACCTGTTCGTAGCGGACGGAAGAAACTTCGGGACCCAGGGAAATCCCCTTCGGATCGTCCAGGATCGCGGGTTTCGCGTCGAGGATTTCAAAAATCCGGTTCCCCGAAGCGACCGACTGCTGGATGGTGCTGTTCACCTTGCTTAATTTTTTCAACGGTTCGTAAAAAATGAAAAGCGATCCCACAAAGGCGCCGAAGCGGTCGGCGGGAAGATTTTTCAACGCAAACCAAACGGCAATGGCCGTGCCGATGGCCCCCATGAATTCAATGAGCGGCCGCTGGGCCATGGTCACCTTGATGGTTTTTTTGAAAAAATCAAAGACGCTCCGGTTGATCTCGCGGAAGCGTTTCACCTCATATTCCTCTTGATTGAAGGCCTTCACAATATGGATACCGGAAAGGGTTTCGGCCATGGCCGCCGTAATGTCGGCCGAGCGTTCGTGCATCTTGCGGGTCGTACGGCGGAGCTGCCTTCCCAAATAAATAATGGGGACCGTGGCCAATGGGAAGACAATCACGGCAAAAATCGCATAAGGCCCGCCCCAGAGAAATACCATGGGAATATTGAAAAGAATGGTCATCGGCTGCTGGACGATATCCACCAGCACATCCGTGATCCCCCCCTGAATATTCCCCACATCATTGAGGATCCGGCTCATCAGATCCCCGGTTCTGCCGCGGGAGTAATAATCCATATCCAGCCTCACGAGATGGGCGTAAAGATCGTCGCGGATTTGGCGGATGGAACGGATACCGACCGAGGCCATCTGGTACTTGGAAAGATAGTCGAAGAGGCTGTGGAGAAGGAAAACCAAGGCGATGATGAAAGGGATCCAAAGAGCGGGGAATTCGATACGGGGGACGAAAGAGGCGTGAGGGATATTGTCGATAATGACGCTTGTGCGGTTTTCGAGGCCGTTTAGGGTGACATAGACCGTGGCCGACATCAGGGCGTTCGCCAAGGAAACCCCGATCATGCACAAGGTTGCCAAGGCTAAACGGAACCGGTAGGGCCAGACGTAGGCCAAAAGGCGTCTGTAAGTCTCCATGAAGTGGGTCAGTCTAACACAGCCCTCTTTGGCTTGGCAAACATTAGAAAGAAGATTGCGGCCGGGGCCGGGTTAAGGTATGATGGGCGAACTATTTATGACTCAGAAGGTTAAGATCGGAGTCGTCGGAATCGGGCATTTGGGTAAAGAACACGCCCGGATCCTGGCCTCCCTCCCTCAAGCCCAGCTCGTGGGGCTCTGCGATATAGACCCCTCCAAGAAAGAAAAGGCAGACGCCCTCGGAGTGCCTTTTTTCAAGGATTTCCGCGACCTCGTGGGCCGAGTGGATGCGGTCACCATCGTCACCCCGACCTCCATGCATGCGTCGGTCGGAAGGGAATTCCTCGCGGCAGGCGTTCATGCCTTCGTGGAAAAACCCTTTACCCCCCGCCTCGAAGAGGCGGATGAACTTCTTCAAATCGCCAAGGAAAAACGCCTCGCCCTCCAGGTGGGCCATGTGGAACGCCATAATCCCGGCTTCAGAAAAATTGAAGAGATCGTGGCCCGTAGAATCGGCTTCATCGAAATTCACCGCTTGAGCCCTTTCACTCCCCGGGTCCAAGACTGCGGCGTAGTCCTCGACATGATGATCCACGACATCGATATCGTCCTCGGCCTCGTGAAATCCGAAATCCAAAGTTTTGATGCGATCGGGATCCCCGTGCTGACGCCTTTTGAGGACATCGCCAATGTGCGCGTCCGCTTCAAAAACGGCACGGTGGCGGACCTCACCGCCTCGCGCCTCACGCCCGAGAAACAGCGCAAGATCCGGATTTTCCAGGAGGACGCCTACATCTCCCTCGATTACGAGGCCCAAAGCGGCCAAATCTTCCGAAAGGGGGCTTTTCAGATCACGCAGGAAAAAATCGACATCCAAAAATCCGAACCCCTGCGGGAGGAACTCCAATTCTTTCTCAATGGAATCCTCACGGGTAAATCGCTGGGACGGCCGGATGAGGCGGCCCGAAACGCCCTCGCCTTCGCCCTCGAAATCATCGAGTCCATCCAAAAAACCACCCGGGAAATCACGGCAAAACTGTAATGCCTAAGATTTTTATAATCGCCTGCGAGGCCTCGGGCGATAAACACGGGGCGGGTCTTGTCCAATCGATCAAGGAGCTGGATCCCACGGTCCAATTTGAAGGTCTGGGCGGGATGGAAATGGCCAAAGCGGGCGTCACGCTTCTCGAGGAAATGACACGGGTCTCCGTTCTGGGCCTCGGGGACGTGCTCCGGAAATATTTTTATTTCCGGAAAATTTTCTACCGGGCACTTCATCATGTGAGGCGGACCCAGCCCGACCTTTTGATTTTAATCGACTCCCCCGCCTTCAACCTCCGTTTCGCGAAGAAAATCAAACGCCAGATTCCCGTCCTCTATTACGTCTCCCCGCAAATTTGGGCGTGGGGCTGGCGGAGGATCCACACCATCCGCCGCACCGTGGACCATATGATCGCCATCCTTCCTTTTGAAGAGGAGATGTACCGAAAAGAAAGGGTCCTCTGCACTTTTGTCGGGAATCCGCTCCTCGACCGGGTGAAAACCTCGGGCTCAAAGGAAGCTTTGCGGCGGGAATTCGGAATCGGAAATTCGGAGCGGATGATTGCGCTCCTTCCCGGCTCGCGCGGGCCCGAAGTCGAGAGAATTTTCCCGGGGATGCTTGAGACGGCGCGGCTTTTGCAAAAAGATTTTCCCGAACTCAAATTTTTTGTGGTCCAGGCCCCGCAGGTCTCCTCCGCCCTCTATGACCGGATCGCCCTCCCCTTTTCCGACCTCCGGCTCGAAAGATTTTGGGACCGGCCTTATGACATTGTTCATGCGGCGGACTTCGCACTCGTGGCTTCGGGGACGGCCACTTTGGAGACGGCGCTTCTGGGAACGCCCTTTTTTCTCCTCTATAAAGCCAGCGCTTCCACCTTTTTCTTCGGACGCCGGCTCGTAAAACTCCCCTATATCGGCCTCGTCAATGTGCTGGCAGGCCGCTTTGTGGTCCCGGAATTCATTCAATATCAGGCCGAGCCCAAGCGGATCGCCCACGAGACGAAAATCCTCCTTGAAAATGACGAGCTTCGTGAAAAATTCTGCGGAGAAATCGAGGAAGTCTGCCAAAAATTGGGGGAACCCGGCGCCGAGGAACGCGCGGCGGAGCTGATTCTCCGTAAACTCAGGGAACGCTTAAGTGGCGCCCCCGCCCCGGCCTCGTCGGAGGCCCTCCCCCAGCCCTCTCAAGTCGGCAAAGAAAATCAAGTAGACGGCGACCGCCGCCATCACCCAGCTGAAGAGAAAAAGCGGGAGAAGATTTGAATAATGCCGGAAGCCCAAGAAGACCAGGAGAGCGAAAAAGAAAGGCGCCGGTAAAAGAAGGCCGCACCCTTTAAAGAGCCAAGTCGCGTTCACTTCGGCTGTTTCATCGCCCGGAAACCTTTCAAGAATGACGCTTTGGTCCAAAGAGTCTTCGGGCCGGGCGGTCAACCGCCGGTACTCATAAATCATCCCTAAAATACAGGCCAGGGCCACCCCTCCGGAAATGGCGTAAGCGGCCGCCGGTTGAATGTCGGGGGGCGGAGTGTGTTTTTTCTTTTCCGCGATTTCCAACACGACTAATTCCCGAAGTTTATAGAGCGACGCTTTTCCCCCTCCGTAACGCTCAAAAAGCTTTCCTTCTTCCCCGGCTTTGGCCGGCTCGCCCAACTCGAGGTAAATCCTGCGCCTCAAATCATAAGCTTCCGGAAACTCGCTGATCACCCGGAGGGCCCGGTTGACGAGTTGGAGGGCTTCTTGGGGCCGCCCCCCTTCAAAAAGGGCTTTGGCCTTTTCATAATGCCCGATGGCTTCGTTGTAAAATTTGAGGCGGATTTCGGCCCGAAGGGCGGATTTTCCGAAACGGCCGCCCCCTCCCACCATTCCTGTGGCGAGAAGGAGAATGGCTACCAACCCTGTCATTGCGAGCCCCCTAGGGGCGAAGCAATCCCCTAGATTGCTTCGTCGCTTCGCTCCTCGCAATGACGTCAAATTCAGCCTTCTTCCTTGAGAAGCCCGAGATGTTCCAAAGCAAATTCAGGCTGCAGGGTGGGCTCGTAGTTTGAGGGGAAGGGAATGGGTGCGGTCACCAGGTCATAAATTCCCGTGGCGGCGCGGATCACGGCGAACCAACTGCCGATCCCCAGGCCGTTCACCCAATTGAACCACTCTTCCTGCTTGTTCTCTTGGGCAAGGGCATGGGAGATTTCGAGGGGAGAAAAGACGACGTTCAAAAATCCGCGCTGGAGTTTTCTTTCCGAAGTCCCTTGAGGGGCCAATTGGGCGGCGCGGGCGTCGGAAAAAAAGAGATTGAGGGCAAGGAAAAATGTTAGAACAAGTGCCGCCCGTCTGGGAAACATGGCCCAATATCTTATCTTAAGGCCGAGAAATACGCAATCGCAAGCGCGAGATAAAAAAATCCGCTCAAGGCCAGAAAAAACCGGGCCCCGGGGCCCAGGCAAGCGGCTTGGGGAACAAGTTTCGGAAGAAGCTTTCCGTGAATTGCCCAAAGGGCAAAAGTGAAAATCACGGTCCCAAGGAATCCCAAGACGGCGGAAAGCAGGATCAAAGTCCCCGGTTCGCCCAAGGGCGTGGTGATAAAAGTCACCGCGGTCAGGAGCCCCACGAAGAAGTAATACCACCAGCGGAAACTTTTCCCCTTGGCTGGGGTAAAGAAACTGTGAAAAAAGTCCGCCTGGATCCGGCTCACCGCATCCAACGTGGTGAACCAGGTGTCAGAGAGAAAACAGGCGGCTACGAAAAGAAAAAGGACCCACCCCACCACGCCCCAGCTCACTTCAAAAAAACGCGCCTGGGTCACCGCGAGTTCATAGCCTTGCGGAAGCAGGCCTTTCGGATGAAGAAGGGCAAAGGCGAGAAGGCAATTGAGAAGGGTCGTGAAAATATTTCCGAAAATCCCGATGCCGCTATCGGCAAGAAGAAATTTTTTCCAGCGCTTCGCCTCCTTGAGTTCCTCCCCGCTCCCCTTGAAAGTGAAGCCCACATCCGGGATCGCTTCAGTCTTTCCCGTGATGGGGCTCGTAACATGCCCGCCGTGGGCCGCCATTCCGACGCCCTTTTCCTTGAGCCAATAGGAATAAAAAAGGGTCCAAAATCCGCCGAGGCCGGCAAAGGTGATTGCGGTGAGAAGTTTCGTGGCATCCGCCGGATCCCAGAGCCGCGGGAAGGGCTCGGGCCGAAGGAGGGCTTTTAGGAAACGGGGAAGGACCATTTTCACTTCGGGATGAAAGGAGGCCACCAAAAGGCCCGCGAGGGTCACGAGCGCCACGAACCACATGATTTTTTCGATCACCGGATAAATCACGCGGCTGAAAAGAATCGCCGAGAAAAACAAAACCATCGAGGCGTAGGCCCAGAAAAGGGTCTGCGCCTTATCGCTCCATCCGTGAGGAAAATCCGTCATGGCCTGAAGGGCCGTCCCGCCCGCGGCGGCGAAAGCACCAAACCAGAGAAAAGAAAGCGTCATCAGAATCCAAAGGAAAAGGGCGAGGAAACGGTTCAAGCGAATAAAACCCTGAAAGATGCTTTCTCCCGTCAGCAGGGTGTAGGAACCGATCGCGTAATTGACCGGATACTGTAAGAGGCAGGCGGGAATCAGGAGGAAAAGAAAGGCGAGCCCGTATTTGGCAATGAGATAGGGCCACCAGATGAGTTCGCTCGAACCCTGCGCTAAGGCCATCCAAACGATTCCCGGCCCCGCCATGGCCCAGAATCCCGGAAATACCGGGAAGGAATTCGGTTTCAGGCGGTCAAGCCGCCCCCAGGAGGCAAAAAAAGAAGGGGCGATTCCTTTTGGGAACCGCCCCTTTTCCTTCTTGCCGTAAGGCAAGGACATCAATTAGATGTCGAAGTAGAGGTAAAACTCGTGCGGGTGAGGACGGAGACGGACAGGGTCGATCTCCACTTCCCGCTTGTAGGCGAGCCAAGTCTCAAGGACGTCTTCAGTGAAAACGTCGCCTTTGAGCAGGAACTCGTGATCCTTTTCAAGAGCATTGAGAGACTCTTCCAAGGACCCCGGAACCGTTCTGACTTTCGCCTTCTCCGCCGGGTCGAGTTCGTAAATGTTCTTATCGACGGGTTGGCCCGGATCAATCCGGTTTTGAATCCCATCGAGGCCTGCCATGAGGAGCGCAGGAAAGGCCAGATAGGTGTTCGCCGAAGGATCGGGGCAGCGAAACTCAATGCGTTTTGCATTGGGGTTCGAGGTATACATGGGAATGCGGCACGCGGCGGAACGGTTCCGCTGCGAGTAAACCAAGTTCACCGGGGCTTCGTATCCGGGAACAAGCCGCTTGTAGGAATTGGTGGTCGGGGCGCAGAACGCCATAAGCGCATGCGCGTGTTTTAGAAGACCGCCAATGTACCACCGGCACATCTCGCTCGTGAGAGCGTAGCCTTTTCCGTCATAGAAAAGGTTTTTTCCGGTTTTCCAAATGCTCTGGTGCACGTGCATGCCGGACCCGTTGTCCTTGAAGATGGGCTTCGGCATAAACGTGGCCACCTTGTTGTATTTGCGGGCGGTGTTTTTCACCACGTACTTGTACCACATGACATTGTCGGCCATCTTGGTGAGCGAAGCGTAACGCATGTCAATTTCGCACTGGCCGGCGGTGGCGACTTCGTGGTGGTGCACTTCGACGGGAACGCCGACCCGGCGAAGGGTGAGAATAATTTCAGAGCGGACGTCCTGGAGGGTGTCGTGAGGAGGAACCGGGAAGTAACCTTCTTTGTACCGGGGCTTGTAACCCAAGTTGGGTTTTTCTTCTTTTCCGGTGTTCCAGTCTCCTTCGACGGAATCGAGGTAGTAGAAACCGAAGTTTTCACCCTGATCGAAACGGATGTCGTCAAAGATGAAGAACTCAAGTTCCGGTCCCCAGTAGCTGACGTCCCCGAGCCCAGTCTTTTTCAGGTACTCTTCGGCCTTGCGGGCAATGTAACGAGGATCGCGGCTGTAGGGCTCGCGGGTGATGGGGTCGTAGACGTCACAGATAATGCTCAAGGTAGGGATTTGACAAACCGGGTCAACGGCCGCGGTGGTCGGGTCCGGCATCAGAATCATGTCGGACTCTTGAATCTTCTGAAATCCGCGGATTGAGGAACCGTCGAAACCGATTCCCTCGACCCAGATCGAGTTTTCCAATTTATCGTAATCCACCAGCTCCGTGGCAGGGATTGAAAAATGCTGCCACATCCCCGGCAGATCGTTGAATTTGAAATCAACAATCTGAATCTTATTTTTTTGGATGAAGCGTTTGATCTCTTCCGGTGTCGTGGGACGTGTGGCTTCGATCAATTCTTCCTCCCGGTCTTTTCCAGTGACAAGTGTACTCATTTGAAACTTCCTCCTTTGAAATTTTTCCGATCAAGAGATTTTTTTCAAGAGATTTTTTACTGCGACCTTTGGCCAGATGGATATGAGGAAAAAGCTGGCAAAGAGGCCTTATTGTACGAAAAACCCCGAGGTTTTGTAAAGCGAAAATTTCGGGGTTTTTCGTACGATTTTAAGGCTATTTTCGAGCTTAAACGAGGGCCTTATCCCCCCGTTCGCGGGTACGGATCCGTACGACTTCGTCCACCTCGGAGATGAAAATCTTCCCATCCCCCACCGCCCCCGTATAGGAGGCCTGAAGGACGGCTTGAATGATTTTTTCCGCATCCTCATCGTGGGAGACAATCTCCACTTTGATTTTGGGGAGGAAATCGACTTTATACTTCTCGCCCCGCCACTGCTGGACCGTGCCCTTTTGAAGGCCGTGGCCTTCGATTTCGGTGATCGTAATTCCGGGATAACCGGCACGTTCCAGGGCGATTCTCACGTCGTCCAACTTTTCAGGTCTGATAATGGCTTCGATTTTTTTCATGGCTTTACCCTCTTTCTCTTGATTTAACCTTTCCCTGCGTAGCTTGGCCGTCGGGAGGATTTCTTCTCTGGGATTTCTTCCTCCGAACCTACGTTCCCGAGACTGACCATGCTGTAATGAGGTTTACGGATCACAAAGTCGGGATAAGCCGAGTTGCCGTGTTCTCCGATATCCAAACCTTCAATTTCTTCCTGAAGACTGACCCGGATTCCGACGGTGTATTTAAGCAAGAGCCAGAAAATCGCGGCGACTAGAAAAGTGAAAATTCCCACCGCTACAATTCCCGTAAGCTGGGCCATGAGAAGTTTTGCCCCACCCCCAAAGAGAAGACCGTTGCCCGTCGTATTGGGGCTGACCCAGTCTTCGGCAAAGAGACCGACGCAAAGGGTCCCAAAGACACCGTTTACCAAGTGAACTGCTGTGGCACCGACGGGGTCATCGACATAAACCCGGTCAAAGAAAATTACGGCCAAGACAACCAAGATGCCGGCAATGAAACCGATGACAGCCGAACTTCCGACGCTGACAAAAGCGCACGGGGCTGTGATTGCGACAAGACCTGCCAAACATCCATTCAAGGTCATCCCAAAATCAGGCTTCTTGAGAAGAATCCAAGAAGCGATTGTGGCGCCTAAGATTGCTGTACAAGCAGCCATGTTGGTCGTAACGCAAATATGGGAGATGAGTCTCGGATCCGCAGCCATCGTGCTTCCCGGATTAAATCCGAACCATCCGAGCCAGAGAACAAAGGTCCCAATGAGCGCAAGAGAAAGATTGTGTCCCGGGATCACGTTGATTTTTCCGTTGGGCCCGTATTTTCCAAAACGGGGGCCTAAGATGAGGGCCCCTGCCAGAGCCGCCCAGCCTCCCACCGAATGCACGACCGTTGAACCGGCAAAGTCCCACATTCCGGATTTGGCAAGCCAGCCTCCGCCCCAGATCCAATGTCCCACCGTAGGATAAATCAATCCTACCAGCAGGAAAGAAAACAGGATAAACGACAGATATTTGATTCTTCCGCCCACCGAACCCGACACGATCGTGGCGGCGGTTCCTGCAAACACGAGCTGAAAGAAAAATTTAGCAAGGAGCGGAACGCCGGTCCAGTTGATGGCGCTATAAACTCCCTGATAGGCGTCGCCCGTAGCCGGACTGTTATCCGCGCCGCCCAACATGAAAAGGCCTTGCAAGCCAAACCAAGGAGTCCCATCTCCAAACATCAGGCCCCAACCAAGAAACCAGAAGGCCAAGGTTGAACAAGCAAAAACCACAAAATTTTTCGAAAGGATGTTCACGCAATTCTTGCTTTGCTGAAATCCGGCTTCAACGCATCCGAAGCCCAGGTTCATAAAAAACACAAGGATTGCGGTGACAAGCACCCACAATGTATCCGCCATCACTTTTGCATCCATAAACTTCCCCCTTTCATAAGGTTCAGAGAATTCACTTAAGCCGGGTAATTACGGGGAATAGGAATGCAACTAGCGTGCCAGGTGGGGATCCCTTACGGATGGCTGTTTTTGCAGGCGCCTTGATTCTACAATTTTGTCAGCCGGGGAAGGAAAAATTCAATTTTGTAGCCGGTATTTAACGCCGTATTGTTTGATCTTATATCCGATCATGCGCTCCGTAAGGCCCAAAAGCTGGGCTGCCCGGCGCTGGTTGCCTCCGGTCCTCTGAAGCGCGGATTCGATCATGCGTTTCTCAAGCATTTCCACGGCCTGCGGCAGGATGGTCGGAAGCGAATCGGGATCGGGAAGAGGGGTCAGGGAAAGCTGGGCGGAATCATGAGAATCGCGGGTCGGGATGGGGATGGGAAAAAGATCCGGGGTGAGTGTGTCGCCTTTACAAAGCACGACGGCCCTTTCGATCGCATTTTCAAGCTCCCGGATATTTCCGGGCCAGTTGTAATTCATCAGAATTTCCATGGCCGGGTCCGAAATATATTTCACGTTCTTTTTGTTCTCCTTGGAGGCACGCTCCAAAAAGTAACTCACAAGCACGGAAATATCTTCACGCCTTTCGCGCAAGGCCGGCAGAAAAATAGGCACCACGTTCAAACGGTAATAAAGGTCTTCCCGGAAGCGGCCTTCCCGGACTTCTTTTTCCAGGTCTTTATTCGTCGCGGCGATCAAGCGGATATCGACCCGCAGGGTTTGGGTGGCGCCCAGACGCTCAAATTCCCTTTCTTGAAGCACCCGAAGGAGCTTGACCTGGGTGGAGAGCGGAAGGTCTCCGATTTCATCGAGAAAAAGAGTGCCGCCGTTGGCCATTTCAAAACGGCCCGCTTTGGTGGATTGGGCCCCGGTAAAAGCGCCTTTTTCATAACCAAAAAGTTCGCTTTCCAAAAGGGTTTCCGGGAGCGCGGCGCAGGAGACTTTGATAAAAGGATTCTCCGAACGGTCACTGTGATAATGGATTGCGTGGGCGACCAGTTCCTTTCCCGTGCCGCTTTCGCCGCGCAGGAGCACGGTGGCCTTTGTCTTGGACACCAATTCGAGCGTGTCGTAGACATCCTGCATCCGTTTGCTCTCGCCCACAATATTCGAAGGATGAAAACGCTTTTTGAGTTCGCGGCGGAGCCGGAGATTCTCGTCTTCAAGCCGGCTTTTTTCCTTCTCAACCATTTGATGAATGCGCACGGCCTGCGCCACCATGGAACTGATAATCGTAAGAAGCCGGATGTCCTCCTCAAAGGAAATTTCCTGCCGAAAGAGGCGGTCCACGCTCAAAGCTCCGATGGTTTGGCCGTCCAATTTGATCGGGACGCAGAGAAAGGAAATGTTAGAACGTTTGATGTCTCCGCGCGCGCCGGTCCGGTTTAGAAAAAGAGGCTCTTCGCCCACATTCTTTACAATGATGGGCTCGCCCGCTGAAACGACTCTCCCTGTCACTCCCTCCCCCAATTGATACCGCCCTCTTTCCTTCTCCTTATCGCTCAAACCCTGGGCCACTTCGATAATCACCTGGTTCGTCTCTTTATCCAGCAAACAGAGCGTTCCCCGCTCCATGGCCATTTTTTCGTGAAGGATATCCATCACCTGGGTCATGACTTTTTCAAGATCCAAAGAAGAACCCACGGCTTTTGAGATTTCATAAAGCGCCGTAATTTCCAAAAGTTCCCTTTGAAGTCCGGGAAGGGATTTTTTCATACTCGCCCCACCAGGATGATCCCCGCTTGATCGGCTTTTTTGATCAAAGTTTCCAAGTCAATAAAGATGGTCTTTCCGGCTTCGAAGGCAAGCGATTTGGCTTTGGCTTCAATGAGCCTCTCCAAAGTCCCAAGCCCCACGGTGGGAACATCAAACCGCATGTCCTGTTGGGGTTTGGCCACTTTCACCACCGTGATCCCTCCGCGGCCGAGTTGCCCGCCCCGGCGGATCGTCTCATCGGTCCCCTCGATGGCCTCCAGGGCCAAGACGGCCTTTTTTTTCACCACGACGGTTTGGCCGATATCGAGGGCGGCGATGGATTTCGCAATCCTCCAGCCGAACTGAATGTCCTCTTCGATTTCGCGGGAAGGACGCCTTTTGCCGAGGACGCCCTCGCCCGGCAAAGAATTTCTAAGAAACCGGGTGGAATCCTGAAGTTCGATTCCGTGGGAGGACAAATAATGAGCGATCCCGCCCAAAAGCGAATCGTCGCGGAAATCGCGGACTTTCAAAAGCACTTTGGCCATTTCCAAATCCGGCCGCACATGGCCGTCAAAGAGGCGGACCTTTTCGATTTTTCCCGCCATGACGACCTCCCCCACCCCTTCGTTTTTAAAGAAATCGCGGAGCCGCTTGAGTTGCCCGAGCTTGATTTCCCGGTAAATGTCCGACACCCGCGAAAGTCCGGTGTCGCAGTGGCTTTCGATACCGCAACAAGCCACACGATACCCCTGCTTTCTGGCCTCTTCGGCAACAAGAAAGGGAAAACGTCCTTTACCGGCAATCAGGCCGAGTATTTTCATTGGGAGGAATGTAAAGCTTGAAAACGCTAGCGCGAAATGCCCCGCTCCGTATGCTTCAAAAATTCAAGCAGGGTCCCGATCGAGGGAGTGTGGGTAATCTCCCCTTGGATTTTTGCCACGGCATTCTTTACCGAAAGCCCCGAACGAAAAAGAAATTTATAAGCCTTCTTGAGGAGATTTTTGTCCTCTTTGGAAATCCCGGCCCGGTCGAGCCCCAGGGAATTGAGGCCGTAGACTTTTGCCGGATGGCCGTCGGCCATCATAAAGGGGGGGACGTCCTGGACCACTTTGGAACAGCCGCCGACAATCGCCAGAGTCCCGATACGGACAAATTGATGCACCGCGCTCAAGCCCCCGATGATCGCCCGGTCCCCGATCGTCACATGCCCTGCCAGGGTGGCGGCATTGGCCAAAATCGCTTTATTTCCAATGACACAGTCATGGGCCACGTGGGCATAAGCCATGATCAGATTGTCGTCTCCGAGGGCGGTTTCGGTGCCGTCTTTGGTGCCGGGGTTGATCGTGACGTACTCGCGGATTTTATTGCGGTTTCCGATGCGAAGATAGCTTGTTCCTCCATCATATTTTTTATCCTGCGTGACGCTGCCGATCACGGCGCCGGTGAAAATTTCGCAATCTTCACCCAGCACCGTATGGCCTTCAATCGTCACGCGGGGCCCGATGCGGGTACGCTCTCCGATCTTGACCGTGCCGGCGATGATCGAGTAGGGGCCGACCTCCACCCCTTCCCCCAATTCGGCGTCGGGATGGACAATGGCGGTCGGATGAATGTCCCTGACCTTCGCAAATTTCTCCATGAACTAGCCCGCCCCCTCCTCCAAATCGGCCTTTGAGGCATTCGCGCCCCGGTCCACCACCGCGAATTTCACCTGGGCCTCGCACACAAGTTTATCCCCCACATAAGCTTTTCCGGAGCACTGCCCGGTTTTGCCGCGAAGCCTCATCACTTCGACTTCCATCCGAAGAAGATCCCCCGGCGAGACCGTCTGGCGGAATTTACAGAAATCGACACTCATAAAATAAGCGATCTTTCCGCGCCAGTCGGGCTTCGCGAGCATCACCACCGCCCCCACCTGTGCCATGGCTTCCATAATGAGAACACCGGGCATGACCGGATGGCCGGGAAAATGGCCCTGGAAATAATAATCGTTCACGCTCACCAATTTGAACCCCGTGGCGCGCTTGCCCGCCTCCAGATTGGCGATGCGGTCGACAAAAAGAAAGGGGTAACGGTGGGGCAGGATTTTCTGGATCTCCTCGATATTGAGGGTCGAGGGGACCTCGGAAGCCTGCGAACGGGACGAATCATCTTTGGCTTTGGGTTTGCTCATGGAAATTTTCCTCACAAGTTCTAGGTTGAGATTGTGCCCGCTTCGGGTGGCGATGACGTGGCCTTTCAAGAATCCTCCCGCCAGAAAAAGATCCCCCAAGAGATCCATGATTTTATGCCGGCAGGCCTCGTTTTCAAATCGAAGTGCGTTTTCAATCGGAACGTTTTTCTCAAAAACAAGGGTGTTCGCGAAATTGGCGCCCTTTCCGAAACCGCGCTCCAGAAGGAGCTGGGCCTCTTCTTTCAGACAGAAAGTCCGCGCGGGGGCGATTTCGCCTTCGAAAATTTCCGGGAGAATCTGGAGGGAAAGAAATTGGTCCGACAAATCCTCGTGACGGTAGCTTAAGGTATAAGAAATCCTAAAATGGGGCGAGGGGAGAACGATCAGGCTTTGGTCGCCCTGGTCCACATAAATCGGTTCTTTAATCTCGATAAATTTTCTTTGCCGGTCCTGCTCCACGAGGCCCGCGCGATTAATGGCCTCGATAAATTCCCGGGCGCTTCCGTCCATCCCAGGCAGTTCTTCTCCGGCCACTTCTACAAAAACATTGTCAATCCCGAGCCCGTGAAAGACGGCCATAAGGTGCTCGATGGTGCGGACGATCCCCGTTCCGATCACGAGGGCAGTCTGCCGGGCTTCGTCGGAACGGACGGCATCCACAACGGCACGCACCCGGAGATTGGGATTCAAATCGCTTCGCGAAAAGACGATTCCCGAATCCGGCGGCGCAGGGCGAAGGGTCAGCTCGGCCGGCTTGCCGGTATGAAGGCCCACCCCCTGTAGGGTGACAGGTTCTTTAAGAGTTTGCTGTCGGATCATCATTTGAGCGAAAACCCTGAATTAATACGGGTGAATCGGGGACTACTTTTTCTTCTTGGTCTGATACTCGCGATTGAGTTCCTCGAGGACCTCAACGGTGACATCAAAACGGGGATTTCGATAAAGCAGAACGCGCTCATTAAAGATGATATCATAACCTTTTCGTTCGCCGTAACGCTGAACCAATTCGTCGATGTCCTTGAAGATGTCCTTCACGGTTTCGTTTCTCTGCTGGCCCAATTCTTTGCGAGCGTTGCCGTCGAACTCCTGCAATTCCTTGAACTTGGCGTCGATCGCCTCCTGTTTCTTATTGCGAGCGTCCTCCGCTAAAAGGGCCTGCTCGTCCTTCAACCGGCGGATTTCGTACACCAGGGCATCGCGCTCCTGCTCCTTTTTTCGGCCCGCGGCCTGGAGTTTGGATTCGTTGTCCTTGGTTTTTTGATAGTCATTGAAGACCTTGGCCACATCCACAAAGGCCATTTTCTGCTCGGCAAAAGCCGGAAAGGCCAAATAAAGGCTGACACTAAAAACAATCAAATGGCTAAGAAATGCTTTAGAACCCATGGCTCAAACTAAACTCAAACCTTCCGTTCGCATCCTTCGTATCTTTATTGGCAATAGGAAGTCCATAATAGAAAGCCAACGGGCCCACCGGGGTTTTGATCTTGAGTCCCGGGCCGACACTGATGGCAAAATCACCGAACCCCAATCGATAGCTGTCCGCGTTCACCTGCCCGATGTCTACAAAAGCCGCGCCTTTGAGGACCTCAAGGTAGGGCAGCGGAAAGGTGTATTCCAAATTCATAATGCCCAAAGTCTGTCCGCCGATGGCGTCGCCGCCTTCAATGGGGCTCACGCGCCTGTAATTATAACCCCGAACGGTCCCGAGACCGCCGGCATAGTACCGGTCAAAAACAGGCACGGTTTCCGAACTCCCCACGGCGTCCGCCGTGCCTAAGCGAAGTTTTAATTCTACCACATGTTTCTTAAAAAGGGTCCAATATTGTGTGTAGTTGGCTTGAAGGTTGTAGTAGTCCTCGTCCCCGCCCAGGAAGCTTCCTACCATCTCTTGCTGGAAGGATAACAGCGCGCCCTTACTGGGGTTAAAGACGTTGTCCCGGGTGTCCCATGTTTGAAAGAGCTTAAAGCGGCTTAAAAGGGTTTTGCCTTCGGAGTCCCTTACGACTTGGGCGGCATCTTCGGAGAGATCCTTCAAAGTGACCCGCTCCATGGTGTATCCGGTTCCGATACGGAAGGCGTCGGTAAACATTTTCGCAAAGGTGATCCCGGTACCGATCCGGTCTTCATTAAAGTCTACATTCCGGTTATCGCGGCGGGTATTGTAAGCGTCGATCCCCGCAGAAATCTTTTTGCCGAAAAGGTAGGGTTCAACGAAACTCAATTCAAAGTTCTGGCTGATCGTTCCGACGCGGGCCCGGAGTGAAAGCTTTTGCCCGCCCCCGGTAAACCGGGGAAAATTGAAGAGATCAAAGTTCTTTTGGGAGAGCTCTCCGAATCCCACCAGGCGGTCAATGGAGCTGACGCCGCCGCCGAATGAAAGTTCGCCGGTCCGCTTCTCTTTGACCCGGAAGACGATGTCCTTGCGGTTGCCCTCGACGCTGGACTCCATGTCATAGGTGGTTTCTTCAAAGTAACCCAGATTTTCAAGCCGCTGAATGGACTTTTGGACCTTTTCCCCGTCGATCTTGTCCCCCGGCCGGATCCTAAGCTCGCGGCGGATGACGCTGTCCTTGGTCTTGGTATTGCCCCGAATGACCACCTTATTCACAAAGAAAAGGTCGCCTTCCTGGATACTATAGGTGACGTCCACCTTGGCGGTCTCGCGGTTCATCTTCACGTTGGGAACGATCCGGGACTCCACATAGCCCCGCTCGAAGTAATACTTGCGGATCCGGTCCATATCATTGGCCAGGTAATACTGGGAATAAGTCGTGCCTGGGAGCATCTCGAGATTCTGCCAGATTTCACTCTCCGGGAAGAGCTCCGTGCCGTTAATCTTGACCTCCCCCGTTACATACCGGGTGCCCTCGTCCACCAGAACCGTAATATGAATGGCACGGTTCTTGTTGTCGTAATCAAACCGGGGCGATACCTTCACATCCAGGTACCCCTCCTGCTGATAGAAAAGCTGGACCCGGTCCAAATCCTTCTGAAATTTCTCTTCATTAAAAATGCCCGAAATGATCCCGAAACGTTTTTTGGTTTTCAGCAATTTGCGAAGCTTTTTCTCTTTAAAGGCTTTGGCCCCTTCGAAGCGGACGGATTTGATTTTGTACTTTTCGCCCTCCAGGACGTGGACGTATAGCGTCGCTTCCTTGGTGCGGGAGTTCATTTCAATTTCGGACTGGACTTCGACGAATTTAAAACCTTTCGAGCGGTATTTTTTGCGGATCGCCTCGACCCCGTCTTTGAGCGCTTTTTCGTCGAGGATTTGTCCTTCCAAAACTTTAAGGGTTTTCCGGAGATCTTCTTCTTTAAAAGTGGAGTGCCCATCCAGAAGAATTTTTCTGATCACGGGTTTTTCTTCCACCCACACAATGAGACGATACCCTTCGGAGACTTCTTCCACTTCCATCCGGATATCTTGGAAGTAACCTGTTTTGTAAAGACGTTTGATGTCGTCGTTGACATCTTTTTGAACAAGAGGGGCCCCTTTGCGGGATTTCATTTGATTGACAATCACATTGGTGCTGACGATTTGATTGCCGCGGATCTGAATCTCGGTAATTTGATTGGACTTTTCCTGGACGGCGCTGCCTTGCGAATTGGGGTCCTGCGGAGGAGGAGCGGCCACCGCGGGCGGAGCGGGGTTCGCGCCTGCGAAGTGCGTGCTGAAAATTAAGAGAAGAATTAGGCCCGCGCTGAAACTTTTTAAACGGAGCCGGGATAAGTCCATTTCAGTTATGTAAAGTAACAGATAAGGTTAGGGGGGTCAAAGAATTTCTTCCTCCCGGCGGAATTCCGGGTTCTCAAAACGCGTCAATTCCTTCAAAAAGATAAGATCCACACTGCCCGTAGGACCATTGCGCTGCTTGGCAACAATGGCCTCCGCGCGATTTTTGTTTTCATCCGTCGGGCGGTAATACTCTTCCCGGTAAAGAAAGACGACCACATCGGCATCCTGCTCAATCGCCCCCGATTCCCGGAGGTCCGAAAGCTGCGGCCGGTTGCCCGTCCGGGCCTCCACCGCGCGCGAAAGTTGGCTCACCGCAATCACCGGTACCCGCAACTCGCGGGCCAGGGCTTTTAAGGAGCGGGAGATTTCCGAAATTTCCTGCTGCCGGTTTTCCGCGCGGTCAAATCCGTGCATGAGCTGGAGGTAATCCACTACCACGAGTTCGATGTTGTGCTGGCCTTTCAGTCTCCTCGCCTTCGCCCGAAGTTCGAGAGCCGTCAAAGTCGGCGAATCGTCGATGAAGATCGGCGCCTCGGAAAGTTTTCCGGCGGCTGCGGTGAGTCTCGGCCAATCTTGATGAGAAAGATAACCGGTGCGGACACTTTGGGCATTCACGCGGGCGTGAGAACAAAGAAGACGTTGAACGAGTTGCTCCTTCGACATTTCCAGAGAGAAAAAGGCGAGGGGTTTTTTCAGCTCCACGCCGATGTGTTCGCAAATGGAAGTGACAAAAGCGGATTTTCCCATCGAGGGCCGGCCCGCCACGATGATCAGGTCGGACGCCTGAAGGCCCGCGGTTTTGATATCAAAATCCTTGAAACCGGTCGCGAGGCCCGTGACGTGTTCTTTTCTTTGATAAAGTTGATCGATCGTCTCAATCGAAGAGCGGATGACGTCTTTGAGGGGGATGAATTTCCCCTCGATTTGATGCTGGCCGATTTCGAAAATCATCTGCTCGGCCCAATCCACGAGCCGATTCACCTCGCTGTCGGTCCCATAGCTCTTGGTCAGGATCTGTCCGGCCGTGGAAATGAGCTGTCTTAAGAGGGCTTTTTCCTTAACAATCTGGGCATAATGCTCAATATTGACGGCCGTAGGCACGGCGGCCGTAAGCTGGGTCAGGTAGCTTGCCCCGCCCGCCTCTTCCAATTGTTTGTGCTTCCGGAGTTCCTCCGAGACGGTGACCAGGTCAACGGCCTGGTTTTTCTCGAAAAGGGACTGTATTGCGGTGAAGATTTTGCGGTGGCCTTCTTCGTAAAAATAGAAGGGTTTGAGGATTTCAACGGCCCGGACCAGGGCGGATTCTTCGAAGAGCATCGCCCCAAGGACGCTCATTTCAGCCTCGCGGCTGTGGGGAGGAATTTTTTCTAAAAGATTAAAACTCACCTCGGGACTTGCCATTTAAAAATTGTCCGCCCGTTGGGTTAGGGATCTATTTGGTTTTGATGACTTCGACTCGCAGGCGGGCCTTGACGCCCCCGTCGAGCTCAACCGCGACTTCGTGTTTGCCAAGGCTCTTGATCGGTTCGGAAATAAGGATGCGTTTTTTGTCGAGGCGAACCCCTTCCCCCTGAAGTGCCTTTGCAAGATCTTGGGAGGTCACCGATCCGAAGAGTTTTTCCTTCTCACCCACTTTGACTGGAAGGCGAAGTTGAATCGCTTCGATTTGTTGGGCCAATTTTTCGGCTTCTTCTTTTTTCTGGGCCTGCTTTTTGCCGGTCTGTTTCTTTTCGACTTCGAGCCGCGCCTGATTTTCAGAAGTGGCCGGAAGAGCGAATCCGCGGGGAAAAAGAAAATTTCTGCCGTAACCGTCCCGGACGTTGACGACTTCTCCCCGTCTTCCCAGTTTATCGACATCTTTCAGTAAAATAATCTGCATTTTTTTACTCCGCCTGGAAAGGGAGGAGGGCGGCATGGCGGGCCCGTTTGATGGCCCCGCCCAAGAGCCGCTGGTGTCTGGCACAATTGCCGGTGATCCGCCGGCCGATGATCTTTCCCTTTTCCGTCAAAAACTTGCCCAGCCGGTCGGCATCCTTGTAATCAACCAGGGTGACTTTCTCGCTGCAAAACCGGCAAATTTTTTTGCGGAAAAAACGTCCGGGTGGGCCCTGCGAAGACCGGTCCCTATCCCGGTCCCTGTCTCTATCCCTGTCTCTTCCTCCCGGTCGGGACGACGAACGGCTTCCCGATCTCGGTCCCGATCTCATTCCCGGTCTCATTAAAAAGGAACCTCCTCATCGGGCGACAGGTCTTCTTTGGAAATTTGAATCGGTCCTTCTTTTTTGGCGGGCGATTCGGAACCCTCTTCCAAGGGTTCCTCGGGGAGCTGGACCGTTTCCGCGGCCACAGCCCCTTTGCCTCCCCGGCTGAGAAATTGAACATTCGAAGCCACCACTTCAATGGCCGAACGCTTTGTGCCGTCCTGCGCTTCCCAACTCCGGCTTTGGAGACGCCCTTCGACAAACACCGGGCTTCCCTTTCGAAGGAATTCGTTGCAGACTTCCGCGCGGCGGGCCCAAACGACAACACGGATAAAACTGGTTTCTTCTTTTTTCTCGCCGGTATTCGACGTATAAGGACGGTTCACGGCGATGGTAAAGTTGGCCACCGCCTGGCCCGAAGGGAGGTAGCGGAGTTCGGGATCGCGCGTTAAATTTCCGATGAGAAAAACTCGATTAAGGCTTGCGGCCATGGACTTCTTCCTTTTTGGTCTCTTGAGTGCCGGCGACGGGCCGAAAAGACTTTCTTTTTTTCTTGGATTCGTCGACGGGTTTGGGTTCCTGTTTTTTAACAATCGTTGATTTCAAAATTTTTTCGTCGAGTTGAAGGACGCGGCGGAGTTCTCCGAGCTGATGCGTGTCCATTTCAAAATTCCAGAGGATCATTCGCCCCTCATGAAGTTTCCGGAGAGGGTAACCCAAGGTGCGCCGGCCCCACTCGGTCCGATCCAGGACCTTACCGCCCAAACGGCGGATGGCCTCGTCGAGACGCTTTTCATCTTCTTTGCAGGCGTCAGGCGTTTCCTCGGGAGGAAAGACAAAAAGCCCTTCGTATTTTCTTTTCTCGCTCATAAGTGAGGCACAATCTAACACAAAAGGTCCGGGATGGCAAGGACTCAAACGAGAGGTAACTCTAGAATTTGCGGGGAGTTAGGAATTAGACTTATTGACTTTGTTCATGACCTTTTCCATGGGCTGGGTGAGCCACAGAAGGCAGGCCTCCCCTGCCTCCCCGAGAAAGCCGGATAATTTCTTTTCTTCCTGGGAGGTGAAGGGACTTAAGACGTATTCTTCGAGGGGGACCCCGATTTCGGCGGATGGTGCGATTCCGACGCGGAGCCGGGCGTAATTTTGGGACCCCAAGTGGGTTTCGACCGAACGGAGACCCCGGTGCCCCCCGTCGCTTCCCTGGGAACGGATCCTTAACTTTCCAAACGGAAGACTCACATCATCGATGACAACGAGGAGATCCGAGGCGGGGTCGGTTTCGAAATGTTGGATCAATTTCCGGACCGTTTCCCCGCTTTCGTTCATAAACGAACCGGGAAGCGCCAGCACAAATTCGGTTTGATTTTTTTCGACTTGGCAGAATTTTGATCCGAGCCCGCCGCTCGCTTTCCACTTGCCTTTCAGAGAATGGCGGAGGGATTCGACAACTTGCTGGCCGATATTATGGCGGGTTTTGGAATAGGAAGGACCGGGATTGCCTAAACCGACAATGAGCTTCAGGGCTTTTGCGGCTTTTCGGCTTTTTCAGCCTTGGGTTTTTCCGCCCCCGGTTTCTCCGCAGCCGGAGCTGCTTCCGGGGCTCCTTCTGCCGCTTCTTCTTTCTTGCCCTTTTCAATCACTTCAGGTTCAACCGCACCTTCGGTAGGCGGCGGAGCCACTTCTTCTTTCATCGGCGGATGAATGGTCACAACTACTTCTTCGGTTTCGAGGAGCGGGGTCACATCCGGGGGAAGCTTGATTTCTTTTAAATGAATGGCGTCTCCGATTTTCAATTCTTTGATACTGACCTCAAACCGTTCCGGAATTTTGGTAGGCAAACACTCCACTTCGATTTCGTGATGGATCAGGTCGAGCACTCCCCCGTCTTTGACCCCAATGGCATCGGCGGTGTCTTTGACCACGACGGGAACTTTGATTTTAATTTTCTCGGTGAGCGAGATGGCCACGAAATCCACGTGGTCAACACGGTCCGAAATGGGGTCGCGCTGGACGTCTTTAATAAGGCAGGTTGTGTCTTTTTTCGCCTTCGGCCCGCCGATTTTGAGGCTGATCAGGGCATTGGCGCCGGCTTTGGTGTGGGTGGCCTGATGAAGGTCTTTTTGAGTCACGACGAGTGGCGTGGGATCGATCCCCCGCCCGTATAATATCGCCGGAATCCGGCCTTCGCGGCGGACGGCTTTGGTGGCCTGCTTGCCTACGGCTTCTCTTAATTCTGCGTTAAGTTCAATTGTCTTCATAAGTTAAGTGATTTTTTCCTCTCAATAGGACGCTTGGGGAATATGCTAAATACCACGAGCGGGCATAAAAAGTCAACCCCCTCCTAGGCTTCGACGCCCGACTGGGCAAAAAGGGAACTGACCGATTCGTTGGAGTGGATCCTTAAGATGGCCTCGGCAAGGAGCTTGGCAACGGAAAGGACCCGGATCTTTGGGCTCTGTTTCCCCGGAGGAATGGGGATGGTGTTGGTGACCACGAGCTCTCTGATCACAGACTGGCTCACTTTCTCAACGGCGGATCCGGCCAAAACCGGGTGGACCACCGCCGCATACACGTCGAGGGCCCCTTCTTTCTTTAAAGCTTTGGCCGCTTCAACGAGCGATCCGCCCGTGGAAATCAAATCATCCACAAGAAGCACATTGCGGTCTTTGACTTCTCCGATGATATTCATAACGTGCGTTTCGCGTTCGCTTTCCCGCCTCTTGTCCACAATGGCGAGAGAGGCGTTCAAATATTTGGAATAAGCCCGCGCCATTTTAAGGCCGCCCACATCCGGCGAAACCACCACCAAATTTTTTAATCTCTTTTTGCGGAAATAGTCCCCCAAAACATTGATCGAATAAAGGTGATCCACAGGGATATCGAAGAATCCTTGGATTTGGCCGGCGTGCAGGTCCATGGTAAGAACCCGGTCCGCGCCGGAGACGGCAATGAGATTGGCCACAAGTTTTGCGGTGATGGGAACGCGGGGTTTGTCCTTCCGGTCCTGACGGGCGTAGCCGAAAAAAGGCAGGACCGCCGTGACGCGGCTCGCCGAGGCACGCCGGGCGGCATCCACCAGAATCAAAAGTTCCATCAAACGCTCATTCGGCGGGGTGCAGGTGGATTGGACAATAAAGACATCGCGGCCGCGGATATTCTGCTGGATCTGGACCCGGATTTCCCCTTCGGGAAACCGCTCCACCGAAGCCTTCCCCTCCGCTATTTTTAAGTAGGAACAGATCTCCTTAAAAAGCCCGGGGTTGGAGTTTCCGCTCAAAACCACCAGGTTATTACGAAGCGCTGTCTGGTTCATTTTCTCAAACGACGCGCCGGCACGCCAACGAAAACTTCGCCGGTTTTCACGCGGGTCCCCCGCTTGAGCACCGCCCCGGCACCGGTCTTGGCCCGGTCTCCCACCTGAACCGGGGCCACGAAAAGGGTGTCCACGCCGATAAAGGCGTTTTTGCCGATGCGGGTTTTATTTTTCTTCTTTCCGTCGTAATTGGCCGTGATCGTCCCGGCCCCGATATTGGCCCCCTCGCCCACCACGGCGTCCCCCAGGTAAGCGAGATGTTTGGCGATGACTTTTTTTCCGATCCTGGAACGCGCCACTTCGACAAAACTGCCGATGACCGCCTTGTCTTCAATGATACTTCCTGAACGGATTTTTGCAAAAGGGCCGATCTGGCACCCACGGCCGATCCGGACCCCCTTCTCAATATAAGTCCAAGGGTAAATGACCGTGTTCTTGCCGATTCGAACGTCCGGAGCGATCCAAGTCTGCTCCGGGGCGAGGACAGTCACTCCCTGCATCTGGTGTTTCCGAAGGTTTCTTTGATTCAAGGTTTTGAACGCACAGGCTAAATCCGCCTGGGAATTAATACCCTGGGCCTCTTCAGGCAGGGCGTAGGGAAGCGCCAGGACGCGCCCCTCCGCTTCTTCAATCCATTGGATGGTGTCCGTAAGATAATACTCTTTTTTGCGGTTGACGGGTTTAATTTTTTTAAGGGATTCAAAGAGCCGGGCGGGTTTGAAAAGATAAACCGAGGTGTTCACCTCCTGGATCCTTTTTTCCTGGGGAGTGGCCTCGAGTTCCTCGCGGATCCCCACCACCCGGCCGGCCCGCCGGACGATCCGGCCGTAGCCCGTGGGGTCCACAAGGAAGCTGGAGAGAATCGTAACATCGGCATTGAGGCGCTGATGTTCCCGGACAATCCCGGCGAGGGTCTCTTTCCGAATGAGTGTCATGTCGGCCGGCCAGATCAGGATATCTCCGCGAAATCCGCGGAGTTTCCGCTGGGCCACCTGCACCGCATGGCCCGTCCCGAGCTGGGGCGATTGAGTCACGGCCGTGGCCCCGCCGTTCAAATAGGACAAAACCTTTTCCCTGTCCCACCCCACCACCACGACGGGACGGCGGATCCCCAGGCCTTTTAAAATTTCCAAAGGATAGGACAAAAGGGGCTCGCCAAAAATTTCATGCAGGACTTTGGGCCGGTCGGATTTCATCCGGGTTCCCCGGCCCGCCGCCAAGACGACCGCTTGGATGGGGCGCTTCATTGCAGGAACTTTATCCTTTAATGCCGGTTAGCTTGATGCCTTCGACAAAATAACGCTGGGTAAAAATGAAAACGATCAGGATGGGGAGGATCATCATCAGAGACCCCGCCATGAGCTGGGTCCAATCCGTGAAATGGAGGCTTTGAAAGTAAGCGAGCCCCACCGGCAGGGTGAACTTGTTGTGGGTGTTCAAGACGATCAGGGGCCACATGAAGTTGAGCCAGGAACCCATAAAAGTGAAGGTGGTCAAAGTAGCGAGGGCCGGCTTGGAGAGGGGCAGGATGATTTTCCAAAAAATTCCGAAATAAGAACAGCCGTCGATTTTGGCCGCATCCTCAAGCTCCTTGGGAAGGGTCAGGAAAAATTGCCGCAGAAGAAAGGTCCCGTAGGCCGTAAAAATCCCGGGGAAAATCACGGCCTTATAAGTGTCGATCCAGCCCAGCATCCTCAAAAGAATAAAAACCGGGATCATGGTGACGGCCCCCGGCACCATCATGGTGGCGAGATAGGCAAAGAAAAGTTTGTCGCGGCCCGGGAAATTGAGCCGCGCAAAAGCGTAGGCCGCCATGGCGCTGGTCACGACCTGCCCCAAGGTCACGCAAATCGATACAAAAATCGAATTGATGTAGAAACGGGCGAAAGGGACGGCCTTCCAAGCGAGCACGTAATTTTTCCAGTAAAACTGGATCGGAATCCAGTCCTCCCACCAGGGCCGCTGGTAAGAAAAAATGGATCCGGGCTCCTTGAGCGAGGTCGTCACCATCCAAAGGAAAGGCGCCACCATGGCAGCGGCCCCGGCCGTGAGAAAAGTATAAGCCACGAGTTTTTGAACGACCATTTTGATCCGGGCCGCCCTTTTCAGGGTTTCAACGTTCACTTCATGATCCACGAGAGTCTCCTCAATAGTAATAAACCGCTTTTCCGAAAATCTTCCACTTGAAGACCGTAAAAAGGAAAATGATCAGGAAAAGAAGCCAGGCAATGGCCGCCGCATATCCCATTTGGTGCCACTGGAAGGCATGATTGAACAGGTAATAAATAATGGTGGTTGTGGAACCGTTGGGTCCGCCGCCCGTCATGATAAAAGCGGGGTCGAACCCGGCTTGAAAGCCGCCGATGATGGACATCGTAGCAATGAAAAATGTCGTCGGGGAAATTTGCGGCCAGGTCACATGCCAAAATTTGTGCCAGGCGCTTGCCCCGTCAATCTCGGCCGCTTCATAAAGGTCGCGCGGGACCCCCTGGAGGGCGGCCAGATAAAGGATCATGTTGTACCCCCCCACCGTCTGCCAGACACTCATGATAATCAAGGCCGGCTTGGCCCAAGTCTCATCCGTCAGCCAGTTCGGGCCTTTCAGCGGGATATGAAATATTTCCCCGATTTTGGCAATGGTGAGGTTAAAAAGCCCGAAGTCGGCATTGTAAAGGAGCCGCCACAGCATATAAATGGCAACGCCCGAGCAAATGGTGGGAAGGAAATAAACCGTCCGGAAGAAAACGATTCCCTTGAGCTTCTGATTCAGGGCAAGCGCCAGAAGGAGCGATCCCGCCATGCTCAGCGGAATGGAGCCCATGAGATAGATGGTGTTCCAGCAAAACTTCCAGAAAAGCGGGTCTTTGAAAAGTTTGATGAAATTCGTAAAACCCACAAGCTGCGGGGGGGACAAAAGGTCCCAGCTCACGAAACTTAGAACGAATGAGGCAAAAACGGGAAGGGAGGTAAAAACGAGAAAACCGATCAGGTTGGGAGCAAGGAAGCCGTAGGCCGCCAGGGTTTCCGCCATGGCGCTCGTAATGAAAGGTTTTTTGTGCTGGGTCGGGCTCTGTGTCTGCATCATCTGCATAAGTAAAAGGGGTTATTGTAAAGGGTCAGGGACTAAATGTAAACTGCCCGACCGCCACCCACTCTCAGACGACCGGTTTTTGAGATTGAAATTGCCATTTCCCTTTACCGGGTAGCCAAGGGCGAGTGGAAGGTTCGCCCAACGAGCGCTTCCGAACAGGCTTATGAGACCTAAATTTTACCAGAGAAGTTCTTGAACACGATGAAATTCTTGCAAGGAACACAAGGCAGGTGTAGAAGCAAAGGGTCTACACTGAATCTGAGCAACACGGATTTTAGACTTTGTGAACCCTCCTGCATCTTTTTCCGGCTACAGGTTTCACACCAAAATTGCTCGCCTAACATGGAATAACCGTCTTCACCGAGATGGATAACAGTTCCACAGGTTGAGCATTTCGTAGGTTCGTAGGGCGGTGGATTTTCAAGCTTTTCAAAATTGTATTCGTTGGTTCCGTACCAAACATACATCTCGGTTTGAAAAGAGTTGCGACACTTCTGGCAATCCTTCCAAGACCCTTTATGCTCTTCGGTGTAATGATATCCGCACAGGGTAAACCGCCGGTGGTTTCTGCTGCAACTCGTCCGCGCGTAGGAAAACAAAACATACTTATGCTCGTCATCGCAAATCCAGTTACCGCAACATTCCGCCTGAATGATGTTTTTAGTCTTGCCGCAGAGCCCGCAACGCCGAATTCTGACTGAATTTTGTTTCTTCATCTTCCTCTCTCTTTTGAGATTTCCCAATGCCCTCCCTTGGCCGGACCGATTCGTCTGACGAGGCCCTTTTCTCTCAGTTTAGCGATATTAGCTTCTATTTTACGGTGTGATATGCCGACAACCTCCGACAATTTAATCGCTGAAATGTAGGGATCTTTTTGCATGGCTTCCATAATTTTCGCCTGATTATCCGTGATTCTTACTCCGACCTTTTCACCGACCTTTATCCCGCCCTTCCCGACCCGGCCTTCTGCCTTAAGAGAATAACGGGGATCGCGGTAAAAGGTAACTCGAAAGAAGGTGTCCATCTCAAACAGGGGTTCTTTCAGGCCCGCTTCACGCATGAGGTCTATCATGCGCTCAATCCCGGAACCCATGCGCTCTACTTTTCCCATGCGGTGGAACAAATCGGCAATGAGCGGATTTCTTCTCACAGAGGATTTGCCAAAATCCCGTTTTGTGATTCCTGCGGGCAGGCCGCCTGGGTTTTCTATCTCTACACGGTCGTCGTAAATTCTCACATAACTGCTTGTTCCTTTGATCGCATAATCCCGGTGAACGATTGCATTAACGACCGCTTCTCTTAAGGCGTCTAAAGGAACTTCGTAGAGATCGAATCGCTTCATCCCCCGAATTTCACTGCGCACATTCAGGTGCTTCTTCAAAAAATTTACCGCCTCAGTAAACTGGGCAAGCAGATCGTCTTTTACATCACGGCGATCATAAATATTCGTTTTGTCTTTTCCCTTAAAAGCCCCCAAAATGCTTTCCGCATGAGGAAGAAATTTCTCGATTCTCGAGGCAAACATCAACGCCCCGGCGTTCTTGATCTTCCCTTTCTCGTAAACGCCAAGGCTTGTGAGGAAAGGAGGGAGATTTGCCCGGGTGACCTCAAAAGATGTGTCTGCCTCCTTCAAAAATGATTTCACTTTCTTGATGGAAATATCGCCAAGTCTCAGCTCTTTGCATGAGAGATCCTCAAAGGAAACGGTCTCCGTTTCACGGAAAAGGGTCCGCACCTCCCGCTGCTCCATCTTCTGGGTTGTTGCATCGAGACGGCGGAAATAACCCTCACTACAGCTGTAGTGCTTTTCATCTCCCTCCCCAATCTCAATGACGACAACTTTGTCTGTTTGTGAAATTTTTTTTACGGTGATTGGCGGGTCGCACTTCCTGGCCAGGTCATTAATTTCTGCTTTGAGCTTGTTGGAAAGCTTTTGGCCCACCATTTTCCCGTCGTCGCTAATGCCCAGCACGACGACGCCGCCCTTGGTATTTGAAAAGGCGACGATATCCCGATCTATCCTTGGCGAATATCTTTCTTTGAATTCCACAAGGAGACCTTCCCCCTCTTTAACCAATAACTTCAACTCTTCAAGCTTCATAACGCTTGGCATAATATCAGATTTCTCGCTTACTCTCCTGCTTTTTCAGGCTCTGAATCTTTAAAACATCTCGGCCAAAATGAAATCTTCGCCGGTTTGATCCCAGACGGGTGTTTCTTCACGGAGCTCCAGGAGATCGCCCACCAATGCGAAATAATAAGGCTTTAGGGCTGTCCCTTCTGACAATCTCTCGATTTTCCGCAGGATGAGGGAATCGCCACAGAGGTAGAAGACGGAATGGATTTTCGGATCCCGATAGTAGGCCCAGAAAATCTTCCGGTAAGTGTCGGGCCTCTTTGCGCTAAGTTTCCCCCTTTTAGAGGATGCCGAATCCAAAGATCCTCATGAGCTCTTCCGGGCTATGGATGAAAAGCGAGCGAAGTGGAGCCTTGGTCTTGAAAAAAGCCTCTTCAATGTCCCTTTCGTCTACCGGATGAAAGACGATTCGATGGCTCCCCTTATTCAACCTAACGATATCCTCATTTGCATGGCCTCGCGCCTCTCCCCGAGACAACTCACAGGCAAGCCGGTTTTGGCGCAAATAAAGGGAGGCGAGCTTGCCGTCCGAAATTTTAACTGCGATGATGAGCGCGAGGTTTGTCTTTTGACCGCCCTCAATCCGTCCCTCTCGCCAATACTCCTTGAGTGGGATGCCTTGGAATGGGTTCATCCTGTCGTTGGGATCTACCGCGAAATCGATTACAAAAGTATGGGTGCTTAGGCGGCGCGCGCCATCGCCTGGCGGGCAACTTCGGTTCGGGCGAGGTCGTGGAGAAAACCGAGGACGGACATTAAGACATTTTCTGTGAAGCGGGGAAAGGCAAGGCCGGTTTCCTTTTCAAGCTGTTTCCTTAAGAATTCGACTTGAAGAGTAAGTTCCACCAGGGGAACTAAGGCTTGGGCATCCAGTTGGGATTGGTGGTAAAGGGCGTCGGAAATGACAACTCCATCTTTCTTCTCTCCGGGTTTTAGATCTCTGTCAACCGGTGTTCCCGCAGAAAGGATAAAGAGCGGGTTTTCAGCCCCCCGGATTTCAAGGGGTAAGGGACGACTATTGTTATACCCAATGGCTCTGATTCCCGGAGTGCGAATGAGAGCGTGAATCAGGTGTTCTTGGCCAATCCGGAAAGGAAGCACCATGCCGCCGTTATCTAAGGCTTCCTGAACAAGCTGCCGGGTCCGCTCCCCCTCTGGTGGAGCATCCCGAAGGAAGGTCCAATCCAGGACAAGCCATCTTTTGGGCTTAAGACCCAGGGTCTGCTGATATTTTTCTTGGTAAGCTTTTTCGAGAATCTCGCGATTTTTGGGATTCAGCAAGAATTTGGCGCTTTCAATCATTTCACCTGCTATCTCGAGGGCCCTTACAGGTTCCTCAACCACGCCAGTCCCTAAAAGATTCCTGGCAACGGCTATTTGGATTCTGGAAACAAGTTCCGAAGCGTCAACCCAGCGCCGGTAGGCTCCAAGTCTCTCCTCAACTTCGGGAACTCCCAAGGACCAAACATGTTCCACGATGGCTTCCGGAGTGGGTAAATTCTGAAGTTCATTCAAAACCGCTCGATGGAGAGTCTGACCAAAAGCTCCGGTGAATTCCTGTCTGCCGCGTTCCGCATCAGGCATCCATCCCCCTGTCACAGCCCGGGTTAGATTCAAACCGTTCCGTTCCAAATCCACTACAACACCATCCACACTTCGAAGGCGCCGCGAAAATGGACTCCCCAATAAATCGACACCTTCTGATGCAACTACCTGCCGCACTTCGGAGCGGCTGCTTGCCGGCAAGGCAGGGGGGGATGGAATATTCTTCATATAAATATTATTAAAAAATAAATTGACCGGTGCCTGGACCCCTGCTATCTTAACGCCATGTCGAAATATCCCCCGAAAGACCCTGCGTACTCTCGCGAACGCGAATTTAAGGTTATTTTGGAGGATATCCAGAGCCAATTTCGTGTCTTTGGCGAAGGGCAAGAAGATCTTCGCAACCGGATGGAACGCGTTGAGCAAAAAGTGGACACCATTGAAGAAGATGTCGGGCAACTTAAAGTCCAAACCTCCTTTGTCTATAAGGCCCTTCCCACGGTGGCCACTAAAGATGACCTCAAGCAGCTTGAAAAACGGCTGACCGCCCTCGAAACCTCCCGCTAGAACAGGAACTTTCTGCGTCGCCCGCACCTCGGCGCGGCTTTGATTTCCATTGGGTATAATTCTACCAATTTCTGAGACGCTCATTGCCGCTCTAATTTTTTCCAATCCTTTGCCTTGATATACCCACCACGGGTAATAAGCGTGACCGACAACATCAACCAAAGTCTGAATCCAAAGGGAGGGATGTCCTTTCCCACGCCCTTTCATTCTAAGAAAGGGAGTAACATAATTGATTTTCATAATATCCGAGGACTCTCCAAAAACTGAAGAAACACTTTCAGGGGTTCTCGCTAAAAGCAGAAATTCGTGAGCATCTACTGCATTCTGAATTTTTGAAAGAACGGGCCTCCGAAAATTAAGTTGACGTGCCATTGCTTGAACGCCAGTGGCTCCTTGGATTTCATGAATCATAAGCGTAGGAACAAGTTCTCCCTCCACATTTACAACGCCCGGCATCAATATGATCTGCCCCAAAACTCCTTTGGCTAGGGAACCTTTGACCCTACCAACGCTATTATTATCCGATTCTATTCCCGCCAGGCCGTCACGGAGACTGCCGTCCTTATATTTCCATTCATCTTTGGCCCGAATCAAAATTCGTAAGAACTTCTGTCCCATGAAAGGTTCTTCATAAACATCCAAAGAGACTTTTACTTTATCTAAAGGTCCGCCATTCCACTCCGCTTCAATTCCATAAAGATCATTCTTTAACCCCAGCAGTTGTTCCTGAGCCAATGCAAGGTTTTGCTGATACTCTTCTTTGCTTCGCAATTCGGATTTGGCGGCGGGGGTCTCCTGCGCTTCAGGGCGGGCGGAATATTCGGATGGGGCGTGCTCTAAGTTCATCTGTCGAGATTTCTGGATTCTTTCCAGAAGACCTTTAACTCTCGCCGGCAGCAAGACTAATGTTTCCCTTATCTTTTTTTCTTTTCCCCTCTCCAGGATCTTTGAAAAATTCTCGAAAGCTGATTCTGTTTGATTTTGAAAGAGGGGGCGCACCACCGTTAAAATAATTTCATCTCTGAGAAGACGGTCTATTGTTTCGTCATAGCTTTTCAAACCAAACTCCAGCATGATCTGATTCGCAACATTCTCGAGAACCTTTGGATTAATAATCGCCTTCCCCATCTCGGCATCGTTTTGTTTTCTTATTCTGCCCCAGAATTTTTCAAAGGCTGCTTGAGAGTCCTTTACCGCGAAATCTTTTTTTATCTTTTCCGAATTGGGTTGAATATAGAAATTCTGCAGATAGGCTCCAACTTTTGCCGGATCCAGGTCGTAGGCTTTCGCTAATCGCTCGGCGTCAATACCGCCCGGATGCAGGGGCTTGCCGTTTTCATCATTGCCTTCCCGGGCAATATACTTGTCTAAAAATGAAAGTTCCAAGTCAGGGATCAAAAGCTTCAGACCGCCGAAATCCACTTCTTCGACATGATTTAAGATTGAATCCCGTTTATCCTTTTCCACATCCGGAGTACCAAGTTTAAGCCCCTTGGTTTCCTCAGGCCCCCGGTATTCCTGACCACCAAACACCTTTTGAAAAGCTTTTGGATAAGGACTTCCACCGGATTCCGTCCGAACTCCATAAAGTTCAAAATCACTGTGTGCCCGGGTTTCAAACTCCGCGTATTTCGTTCTGCCCTTTACTTTTCCAAGAATTGCGATTTCGGCACCAATTCCCTTGCCAAACAAATAGTGGATTTGTCCATCCGCCGACTTCTGAGGCCAAAGAGAAATCGCCAGAAAGACTTTTTTCACAAGAGTGTCCAAATCCGGCATTTCAATGAACCCATCCCGCGTCTTCTCGCGCCATTGTTGAAGGGCCGTAATCTGTTGATCTGTCAATTGACTCGAATCTACAAATCCGTTTTCTCCAATAGGAAGCGAAATATCTTCCCTGAAATATTTACGGGCTTCATCCACCAGAATTTTTAAATCTGTTGTCCGCACCTCGGCGCGGCCAGCTGGGGGCAGAATATTTCTGACTTCCAATAATTGATTTTTTAATTCTTTAAGTTCAAACTGGATTTTTTCTGTTTCTTCAAGATTTTGATCAAGCCGCTGCTTGGTATTGTTTAATTCTGTTTGTTTGACTTTAAGCTGGTCTTGAAGCTGCACAAGTTCAACCGGAGGCTGCCGGTTAAGGAAACGGTATATTTTTGCGTCCAGCCCTTGCGCTCGATTTGCGGACTTATTTTCAAGCTTTTGAACTTCATCTTTAATCTTTGATTGTTCTCCTAGTAATTGATGGCGCGTTACTTCAAGAGCCTCAAGCTCTTGCTTAAGTTGCGGCGCTTTTATTCTTGCGTCTTCCCGTCTTTGGATCAATTGTGTTACAGCCGTTTGTTGCTTTTCTTCAAGTTTACTATCAATCGGCATTTCCTCTTCATTGAAAGAGGATGGAAGATAAACTTCCCGAGCAAGTGCTAAAATATTTCTTGCCCATTCATATCCTTTTTTCTTCATTCCACGGGCGCTAGATTGCTCCCGTAACCATGCTTCTCCCCGCAATAAATCGTTGACTCTACTCCACTCCGAGACCATTGCCCACAGCTGAACAACTCCCTTATCCAAATTCGTTCCTTGAGTTGGAATATCTCGCAACCTAAGGGAATCATTAGCATTTGCAAGAGTTACGCTAATTCCCTGAGGATCTGTAACTCCTTCAAAAACTGTTCGTAATAAGATTTTTTCGGCTAAATGATTTAAATCATCCGACGTAACCTCCGGTTTTTTCTTGCGAAGCATCCTAATAGATTCTTCAATGGGATCAAAATTTCCATTGGAAGGTACTGTTAGATCACTTTGTTCATATACATCCAAATGCTTTTTTGTAATTTGGTTAGCTTGAATACCTTCAGCCAAAACACGCGCCTCTTGATCCATTTCATCTCGAACAATATCGAATTGTTTTTCTACTTCGTCAAATAAAGCTTTTGTTTTACTTTGATTAACGGAAAAGGTATAGAGAGAAATCGTATAAAAAATATGGGATTCCGGCGATCTTTCTTCAAAAACATTAGCGCCGGGTTTATCCACTTCGATATATTTTTTTCGGATATTTTCAAGATTTTGTTTTGTGTAATTTAGTAGCTCCGTTAATTTAACGCAACACTTGTGGGATAAAATACCCGCAAGGAGTTGCGATGAAAAGAAAATATAGACGCTTGAGCAGCCAGGAGCGGGAGCGGATTAGCCGCTGGCTTGGGAAGA